>Ga0299907_10003034_pt1 | contig 10632 bp, 10 predicted proteins | sample RVTome_16_FD_198680 | JGI IMG/M metagenome (GOLD analysis project Ga0299907, IMG submission 198680) | Soil microbial communities from uranium-contaminated site in the Upper Colorado River Basin, Wyoming, United States - RVT152D67 (version 2) ... | reverse complement strand
GTCGCGCTGGCCAAGGCGGCCGACGAGTCCGGCTTCAAGTACATCTGGGTCTCCGAGCACCACTTCCTCGACGAGTACTCGCACACCAGCGCCTCCGAGGTCTTCCTCGCGTACCTAGCGGGCGTGACCAACCGGATCCATCTCGGGTCGGCGATCTGGAACATCACGCCTCCGGTGAACCATCCCGTTCGCGTGGCCGAACGCGTCGCGATGATGGACCACCTCTCGGACGGCCGGTTCGAGTTCGGCGTCGGCCGCGGCGCCGGGTCGCGCGAGGTCACCGGCTTCATGATCCCCAACACCGACGCGACGAAGCTCATGCTCGAAGAGGTGCTGAAGGAGTTCCCGAAGATGTGGCGTCAGAACGAGTACTCGTTCAAAGGCGACTACTTCGAGGTCCCGCCCCGCAACATCCTGCCGAAGCCGTGGCGCAAGCCGCACCCGCCGATCTGGCAGGCGGCCGGCAATCCACCGACCTACGAGAAGGCCGGTCGCTCCGGCGTCGGAGCCATCGGGTTCAACTTCTCGGCGGCGAAGGCCATGGCCGGGGTCGTCGAGTCGTACAAGAAGGGGGTCGCCCAGGCGGAGCCGCTCGGCGACTACGTCAACGACAACGTGATGATCACGAACTCGGTCGTCTGCCTCGAGGACGGGCAGAAGGCGCGCGAGGTCGCCGCGGGGATGGGCGCCAGCCGGCTCCAGAGCCTCGTCTTCCGCTACCACGACACGTTCCCGAAGCCGGAGCACGTGCCGGCGTGGCCGCAGACGATCCCCGAACCCGACATCGAGCAGGTCGAGTGGCGCGTCAAGGAAGGCTACATGCTCTGCGGCGACCCCGACGAGGTGCTCGAGCAGGTGAAGAAGTACGAGAGCGTCGGGTGCGATCAGGTCGTGTTCGGGCTCCCGATCTCGATGCCGATCGAGGCCGCGATCGAAACGGTCCGCCTCTTCGGCAAGCACGTCATCCCGAAGCTCGATCCCGACCCGGTACACCGCACCACGCGCTTCCGCGACGCGGCGGCCGGCGCCTAACTACTTCGACGGCTTGATGTTCTGGTTGAACCGGAACACGTTGTCCGGGTCGTACTGAGCCTTGATCTCCGCCAGCCGGTCGTAGTTCTCCTTGCCGTACGCGGCGATGATCCGATCCTCGCCCTCGTTCCCGATGAAGTTCAGATACACGCCGTCCGACGAGAAGCTCTTCATGTCCTTGTTGAATCCGCGCGCCCAGTCCCGCCAGAAGTCGTCGTCCGCCGCGTCCGGCCAGACTGCCAACGGATGCGTGAGCCACGGCGTCTTGCGGCGAGCCATCGGGGTCTCGTCCGGAGAGACGCGAGCGACCGCGCCGCCCCACGGGAAGAAGGCCAGCTGTGACGGCGACGGCTTCATCTGACGGCCGTACTCGACGAACGTGTCGATCGCCGCGTCGGGGAACGAGTCGTGATACGCGGAGGTCCAGTAGTTCCGGTGACCCGGCGGATCGTCCAGCATCTTGTTGAACTCCGAGTACGGCGCCGGCATCACGAGCTCGACGTCGCGGCTGCCGAACTCGAGGATCGGCGCCATAACTTTCCGGCCTTCTTCCGGGTCGCCGAACCAAACCCCGAGCACGCCGGTTAGGATCTTTCCCTGGAGGTTCTCCGGGACGATCCCCTCCATCGGCGGACCGGTCAGGAACACACATCCACCGCCCAGCTCGTCGGGAGCGTCCGCGGCGAAGTCGCGGTAGTTGCGGATGACGTCCTCGGCCTTCTCGGGCGTGTACATCAGGAGTCCGACGAGGATCTCAGTCAACGGGTCCAGGCGGAACTCGAGCTGGGTGGCGACGCCGAAGTTGCCGCCGCCGCCGCGCAGCGCCCAGAAGAGGTCGGGGTTCTCGTCCGCGCTTGCGCGAACCCGTGAGCCGTCCGCGGTTACGAGCTCGGCCGCAACCAGCCGGTCACACGCCAGGCCCATCTTCCGTTCCGCCCATCCCGACCCGCCGTTGAGCGTCAGACCGGCGACCCCAGTCGTCGAGACGCGGCCGCCGGTAGTCGCGAGGCCATGCTCGGCGGTTGCGGCGTCCAGCTCGCCCCAGATCGCGCCGCCACCCACGCGCGCGACGCGCTTGTCGGGATCGACGACGACCTCGTTCAGGCCACGGAGGTCGAGCAGGATGGCATCGTCGGCGATCGACATACCGGCCACGCTGTGTCCGCCGCTGCGGACCGTGAGATCCACACCGGTGTCACGCGCGAGCGCGATGACCGCGGCGGCGTCGTCGGCGTCGGTGGCTTTGGCGATCAGTGCCGGCTTGCGATCGATCATCGAGTTGAAGATGGCCCGGCTCTCGTCGAAGGAAGGGTCGCCCGGGGCGACCGTGGTCCCTTTGAACTTCTTGCCGAAAGCTTTGAGCGCTGCAGCGTCGATCCCCACCGAGATCCCCTCCTCAGAGCATCGTCCGGAGCGCCTTGCGGTCGATCTTGCCGACCGGCGTCAGCGGGACGGCCTGCACGATGTTCACCACGCGGGGGTATTTGTAGCCGCCGATCTTGTCCTTGGTGAAGGCGATCAGTTCCTCCGATGTGGCCTCGGCCCCCGGGTTCAGCGAAACGAACGCGACGACCTCCTCACCGAGCTTGGGGTCCTTGCGGCCGACCACCCCGGCCAGCGCGACCGCCGGGTGCTCGAGGAGGCAGTCTTCGACATCGCGGGGGAACACGTTGAAACCGCCGCGGATGATCAGGTCCTTCTTGCGATCGACGATCTTGAGATAGCCGTCCTCGTCGAACGTGCCGATGTCGCCCGTGTAGAGCCAGCCATCCTTCAGCGTCGAGGCCGTCGCCTCGGGAGCTTTCCAATAGCCCTGCATGACGCCGGGCGATCGCGTCGTAACCTCGCCGGGCTCACCCTTCGCCGACGGAGTGCCGTCGTCGTTGCGCAGAACGACCTCGTAGCCGGGGATCACCTTCCCGACGGTCCCGAGCTTGGGGGCGCCGGGCGGATTCACCGAGATCACCGCTCCCGATTCCGTGCAGCCGTAGCCTTCGCAGATCTTGACGTTCGGGACGCGCCGCATGAACTCCGCCGCGATCTCGGGAGCGAGCGGCGCCGCGCCCGACGTCAGATATTGCAACGACGACAGGTCGTACTCCTCGAGCGGCTGGCCGAGAAGGATCTGGATCATCGACGGAACGACGGTGCCGCGTTGCACCTTCATGTCCTGGCTGAGGCGGAGCCACTCCACCGGATCGAACCATTTCATGAGGATCCCGTCGCCCGGCTCCTTCGTGTGCAGCGAGACGACGCTGACGATCAGTCCGAACGAATGCGACAGAGGCAGTGGGACGAGCACACGCTTAACGCCCGGAACGAACGAGGCCTCGTCGGCGGACTTCCCGCAGTACCAGAGGTTCTCGTGCGAGAGCATCACGCCTTTGGCTCGCCCGGTGGTTCCTCCCGTGTACATCAGCGCCGCGAGATCGGAGTCGTCACGGATCACGATCTCGCCGGGCGCGGCGTCTTCCAGCGAGGCCAGCGAGATCACGCCGTCCTGCTCGGGGCCGAGAGAGATGATCCACTTCAGGGTCGAGACGCCCTCGGCCGCTTTGCGCACGTTGTCGAGGAACTCGGGGGTCGTCACGATCGCGGAGGCTTCTGAGTCCTCGAGGATGCGACGGACCTCGTCCGGCGGGAGCAGGAAGATCAGCGGCGTGATCGCCGCGCCGGCACTCCAGAGCCCGCCGTACACGATGCCGACCTCGGGGCAGTTGGCCATGAGGACGGCGACGCGATCGCCCGGCGCGATCCCGAGTTCCCTGAAGCCGGTGCTGAGCTTGCGGGAGCGCTCGAAGAACTCACCAGAGCGGAACCACTTGCCCTCGAAGAACAGCGACTCGCGATCGCCGTTCCGCTCGAACGACTGCTCGCCGAGCACCGCAAGATTGTGCTCACCCTTGGCCATCGCGACCGCCCTCCCCTTGATCGAGGTGGGGACAGGCTACAGAGCGATGCACTCCCGGTGCCATGCGGCCGTACCCCACGCGTGCGCGAGCGCGGTCGCCTTGTTCAGCCAGAGATGCAGATCGTGCTCGTGCGTGTAGCCGATCGCGCCGTGCACCTGGAGCGCCGCCCGGCACGCGTTCATCGCGGCGTCCGACGAGTACGCCTTGGCCATCGAAACATGCCGGGATCGCTGCTCGTCGCCGGTCGCGACCGACCAGGCCGCGCGATAGACGACGGGCCGCGCGAACTCGAGCCCGAGCAGGGCGTCGGCGAGGAGATGCTTCACCGCCTGGAACGAGCCGATCGGCTTGCCGAACTGATGCCGCTCCTTCGCGTAGGCGGCCCCTAGCTCGATCACGCGGTCGGCGATGCCGCACAGGCTGGCGGCGGCGCCGAGCGCGCCGCGGTCGAACGCCACGTCGTCCGTCCCGGCGGAGTCGAACGCGAACAGGCGACGCGTGGCGTCGATCGATGGGCGCGGCTCGAGACGCACGTCGCTCGGGAGGACCGGGCCGCGCGGGGTCAGGATCAGGTCCGCGACGTGCGCGTCGGCCAGCGTCACGCCGCTCATCGCGACGGTGAGGATCGCGTCGCCCGCCGCGACCCGCGGAAGCCATTCCCGGGCGAGGTCGCCCCCGCTCGCGCGCAGCATCGGAACGCCGACGGCGGCGGTTTCGAGTAGCGGCTCGGGGAGTGCGGCTCGGCCGGCTTCCTCCAGCAGCAACACCAGATCCATCTCGTCCCCACCCAGCCCGCCGTGCTCCTCCGGGACCGTCAGCCCGACCACGCCGAGCTCGGCCAAACCCTTCCACAGCTTGGGCGAGCGTCCGGTCGCGTCGGTCGTCATCGCGCGCACGTGCTCCGGCGGACACTCCTTCGCGAGGAAGTCGCGGACGGCGCGCTGGAACGCGCGCTGCTCGTCGGTGAACGTGAACTGCATCGCCATCAGCCTCGCGGGAGGCCGAGCACGCGCTCGGCGACGATGTTGCGCTGGATCTCGTTCGTGCCGGCGTAGATCGGCCCGGCGAGCGAGAAAAGGAAACCATCCGTCCACGGCCCGGCCAGCTCGGCTTCCTCGCCGAGCACGGACAGAGCAGTGCGGTGCATGCGCTGATCCATCTCGGACCAGAAGATCTTGTTGAGGCTCGTCTCGGCGCCGACCTCGCCGCCGGCCAGGAAATGCGAGACGGTCCAGTAGGTGTGGAGACGGTATGCCTCGGTGTCGGTGACCGCGCGGACGACCTCATCGCGCAGCGATGCCGGAAGCCCCGCCGCGCGCGCTTCGTACAGCTTCCGGAGCCGAGCGGCAGTAGCCATGAAGCGGCCCGGCGATCGGAGCACCACCCCACGCTCGAACCCCGTTGTCGACATCGCGATCTTCCAACCCTCGCCGCGCTCGCCGAGCGTGTCGGCGACGGGGACGCGGACGTCGTCGAGGAACACCTCCGCGAAACCGGCCTCCCCGTCGAGCTGGGCGATCGGCCGGACCGTGACGCCGGGCGCGTCGAGCGGCACGAGGATGTACGACAACCCGCGATGCCGCTCCGAGCCCGGCTCCGTCCGGAAGATGCCGAACATCCAGTGGGCGAACGCCCCGCGAGAGCACCATGTCTTCTGCCCATTCAGCACCCACTCGTCGCCGTCGAGCGCCGCGCGCGACGTCAGCGACGCGAGATCCGATCCCGCGTTCGGCTCGGACCATCCCTGGCACCAGATCTCGTCCGCGCGCGCGATCGCCGGCAAGTAGCGCGCCTTCTGCTCGGGTGTGCCGAATTCGAGCAGGACCGGCCCGAGCAGAAAGATGCCGTTCTGGTTCACGCGGCCCGGCGCGCCGGAGCCCCAGTACTCCTCCTCGAAGATCAGCCACTCGATGAGCCCGGCGCCGCGGCCGCCGTACTCCTCGGGCCAGTTGACGACCGCCCAGCCGGCGTCGGCGAGGCGCCGTTCCCACTCGCGGTGCGCCTCGAAGCCTTCGGCCGTGTCGAAGGAGGGCAGCGGATCGCGCGGCACGTTCGCGTTCAGCCAGGCGCGCGCCTCCGAGCGGAAGGCGTCCTGGGCGGGGGTGAAGGAAAGATCCACGGGCCGCTTCAGTGTATCTGACGGGTCGTCAGATACCGTCGGGCATCCGCTCGACTCCCGCCGTGCTCGCGTCGTATGGTTGGAAGTAACGGGCGACCGCGGGAGGCGAGGATCATGGCCTACACCATCAAGGGCGAGTACGTCGTCACTTGCAACTGCAACCTGATCTGTCCCTGCGGTATCGACGGAACCCCTACCTCTAAGGACGGGCAGTGCCACGGCGGGCAGGTGCTTCATATCACCGAGGGGACGAAGGATGGAGTCGACCTCGCCGGCGTCGACATCGGCTGGGTGTACCACATCCCCGGGAACGTAACGGGTGGGGATTGGACCATGGTGATCGTTCTCGACCCAAGCGTCTCGGACGAGCAAGTGAAAGCGGTCGAAGACATCATCCAGGGCAAGGACGGCGGGCCGTTCGGAGAGTTCGCGCCCCTGATCGGCACCTTCAAACCCACGGAACGGGCCCCGGTCTCGTTCACCGGTGGCAAAGAAGCTAAGGGCTCGATCGGCTCGGGTTCATTGGGCTTCATGCCGCTGCTCGGTGCGGACGGGAATCCGACGACCATCAAGAACGCGATGTTGGGATTCGCCCCCGAGTACGAGATCGGCAAGGGATCCGGCTCGGTCACCGCCGGGGGCATCTCGTACGACGCGATCTACGGCGAGCACGCGGCCTTCGAGTTCGCGAGTTAGCCCGGGCAACGCCGCGCCCGGAGCCCCCTAGGTAGAGTCTCACCGTCACCAACTCGGGGAGGCCGCCATGCCGTATCGCGTGATCCAGTGGAGCACCGGGAACGTCGGACGCTACGCGCTTCGCGGGATCATCAACCATCCCGACCTCGAGCTCGTCGGCCTGTGGGTCCACTCCGAGAAGAAGGCCGGCATGGACGCGGGCGAGCTCGCCGGCGTCGGGCCCACCGGCGTGATCGCCACCAACGACGCCGAGGCGCTCCTCGCGCTCGACGCCGACGTCGTCGTCTACAACGCGACCGGCGACCTCCGCCCGCACGAGGCGGTCGAGGACGCCGTGCGCATCTTGAACTCCGGCAAGAACCTGGTCGGCACCGCGCTCGTGCCGATGGTCTACCCGCCGAGCGCGCCCGAGCAGATGCGCGATCCGATCCAGGCGGCGTGCCGGCGGAACAAGGTGTCGTGCTTCACGTCCGGCATCGACCCGGGCGTGGCGAACGACCTGATCCCGCTGGTGCTGACGGGGCTCGCCGAGCGGATCGACTCGGTGCGCGTGCAGGAGATACTCAACTACGCGACCTACGACCAGCCCGAGGTCCTCTTCCACACGATGGGATTCGCGAAGCCGCTCGACCACACGCCGATCCTGCTCGTCCCGGGCGTGCTCTCGCTCGCGTGGGGCTGCATCGTGAACGTGATCGCGGCCGGGCTCGGCGTCGAGCTCGACGAGATCCGCGAGGTCGTCGTCGAAAAGATCCCCGCGCCCGAGACCTTCGAGATCCCCTCGGGCACCGTCGAGAAAGGCACGATGGCCGGGCTCCGCTTCGAGATCCAGGGCATCGTCCGCGGCGAGCCGCGCATCGTCGTCGAGCACATCACGCGCCTGCGCGAGGACATCGCGCCGCACTGGCCGGCCCAGCCCGGGAAGGGCGGCTACGTCGTGAAGCTCGAGGGGTCGCCGAACATCAAAGTGACGCTGGAGCTCGAGGGCGACGGCGGCGACGAGAACTCCGGCGGCCTGATCGTCACGGCCACCCGATTGCTGAACGCGATCCCGGCCGTCGTGGCGGCGCCGCCGGGCGTGCTGAGCGCGCTCGATATACCCCTGGTCACCGGCAAAGGCCTGATGCGATAAGCGGCAGCGCTCCACAGGCGCCGGGGGAAGGGGGTTCACATGCGGAAGTTGATCGCTTTGAGCGTGGCGGTCGTGCGCTCGCCGTGGTGTCCATCGCCCACGCGAGGATCTCGGTCAACACTATCGGCCCGACGGCCGAACTGCTCGGAGACGGGCACGCGGCCGCGGCGACCGTGCTCATCGGCTGACCGACATGCTCGATCTCCAAGCGATGGGTTGGCCGGGCGACTTGGATGAGATGCGCGGCGGCCGCCATCCCGCCGAGTGAACCTCGGTCTTAATCGCCAGGCGCGGCGAAGGGATTCACGACCAGCACGCCGCCGATCCGGCGACCGGATTGCAGATCCTCCGTGACGATGCGATCGGCGCCTGCCCGACGGGCCGCTTCGACGATCATCGCATCCCAGAACGAAAGCTTCTGATTCTCCTCGAGTTCCGAGGCCGAAACGATGAGGGCAACGTCGATCTCGATTACGAGCCACTCTGCGTACGCGCCGACGAGTGCACGCGCGGTCGACCGCCGCATCGGCGGATCGAACTTCCGCGTAGCAGCGTTGTAGAACTCTTGAAGAACCTGGGTGCTCAACGCGCCACGACGTGAACGCCAAAGTTCGTCGAGGAGTCGCTGGGCTACCGGTCGCCTATGGGCGTCGGACGAATCATGGGCGTAGACCAGGACGTTTGTGTCGACGAACGTCAACCCTTTCGGCGTTCCTACCGGTCGTAGAGATCCTCGCGCCGCCACGTGCGTCCTCCTCGGGGGACCGCTTCACCCATCGCCTTCCGAGCGCGTTCCCACGCCGCCTCGTAGCGGGCATCGGACTCGACAAGGTCCTCGATCTGGCGTGCAACGAGTTGACTGACCGAAGTTCCTCTCCTCGCCGCAAGGATCTTGGCGCGCGCGATCACGTCCTGTTCGAGCTGCACCGTGACGTTCTGTCTCATGACAGGCTCCGTGTTGGACTGTGTCCCACAGTATGTCACGTGCGCGCCTCGATTTCGATCTCGGGCAGATTGAAGGGCGCAGCGCCGGCAGTCCAGAACGACCATCAGCGCGATCGGTTGAAATCTGACGGGTCGTCAGAAACAATGGCAGTGTGCCCGAAGCCCCTGCTCCCGCCGTCGACGGCTGGTTCACGACCGACGCCGAACCGCGCCTGATCGGCGCGCGCTGCCCGGCTTGCGGCACCTACGCGTTTCCACCTGAGGTCTTCGCCTGCCCCAACCCACGCTGCGAGTCCGAGGCCGAGCTCGAGCGGACACCGCTTTCGCCTCGCGGCCGCATCTGGTCCTTCGTCGTCAACCACTACGCCGCTCCCCCGCCGGCACTCTCGCCCGACCCCTTCGAGCCCTACGCGGTCGCCGCGGTCGAGCTCGCCGACGAGCGGCTGGTGATCCTCGGCCGCGTCGCCGAAGGCGTCTCGTTCGACGGATTGAAGGTCGGCATCGAGATGGCGATCGTCGTCGAGCCGATCATCTTGGGCTCTTTGGAGCTCGTGTGGAAGTGGAAGCCGGTGACCGCATGACCGCCAACCGCGTCGCGGCGCTCGGGGTTGGGATGCACCCCTGGGGCAAGTGGGGGAAGAACTTCGTGTCGTACGGCGTGGTGGCGGCGCGCGCGGCGTTGAAGGACGCAGGCATCGCGTGGAGCGACGTCCAGTTCGTCGCCGGCGGTGAGACCGTCCGCAACGGCTACCCCGGCTACGTGGCCGGCGCAACGTTCGCGCAGGCCCTCGGATGGTCGGGCGCGCGGGTCGCGACGAACTACGCGGCGTGTGCTTCGGGCGCGCAGGCGATCGACTCCGCGCGCGCGCGCATCCTCGCCGGGCTGTGCGACGTCGCGCTCGTCGTCGGAAGCGACACCACGCCGAAGGGCTTCCTCGCGCCCAGCGGCGGCGAGCGACGCACCGACGCCGACTGGCTTCGGTTCCGCTTGGTCGGCGCGACCAACCCGACGTACTTCGGGCTGTACGCGCGGCGGCGGATGGAGCTCTACGGCGAGACCGAGACGGACTGGGCGCAGGTCAAGGTCAAAAACGCGAAGCACGGGCTCGCGAACCCGAACGCGCGCTACCGCAAGGAGGTCTCCGCCGACGAGGTGCTCGCGAGCGCGATGGTGTCGGATCCGCTGCGGCTGCTACAGATCTGCACCACGTCCGACGGCGCCGCTGCCGTGGTCCTAACGTCGCTCGAGTTCGCCAAGCGGCACGGGATCGCCGACCCGGTGAAGGTCGCGGCCGTCTCGACGGTGACGCCGACGTATCCGCAAACCGCGATCGAGATGCCCTACCTGTCCACCGACTCGGCCGCGTCGGTGGCCCCGCCGGAGCGCCTGTTCCGCGACGCGATCGCCCATGCGGCGCTGGAAGAAGCGGGTATCGGCCCGGAGGACCTGTCGCTCGCGGAAGTTTACGACCTGTCCACGGCGTTGGAACTTGATTGGTACGAGAACATCGGCCTTTGCAAAGAAGGTGAGGCGGCGCGGCTGCTGCACGACGGCGATACGACGCTCGGCGGACGGGTGCCGGTGAACCCGAGCGGCGGTCTGGCATGCTTCGGGGAGGCCGTCCCCGCGCAGGCGATCGCGCAGGTGTGCGAGGTCACGTGGCAGCTGCGCGGGCAGGCGGAAGGCAGGCAAGTGGCGAATGCAAAGGTGGGACTGACAATCAACCAGGGGCTGTTCGGACACGGCTCCTCCGTGATCTGTGTGAGGTGAGCGATGGCTGAGGCATACATCATCG
>Ga0299907_10003030_pt1 | contig 10637 bp, 8 predicted proteins | sample RVTome_16_FD_198680 | JGI IMG/M metagenome (GOLD analysis project Ga0299907, IMG submission 198680) | Soil microbial communities from uranium-contaminated site in the Upper Colorado River Basin, Wyoming, United States - RVT152D67 (version 2) ... | reverse complement strand
CGGGCGACAGCGGCGACATCTTCGTCCGCCGCAAGGGCGAGGCGCTCGACGCGCTGCAGGTCATCGTCAACACCGCGTTCCGCCGTGACGAGCGCGGCGACCGCCACTACGTGGTCGACGCGCTCGGGTTCCGCAAGAGCAAGGACGAGGAGCTCCGGCAGATGGCCCGCTTCCTCGTCGAGAAGGCCAGGACGAGCGGCGCTCCGCAGGAGATCGGCCCGCTGAACCCGTACGCCCGTCGCATCGTGCATCTCGTCGTCGCCGAGCACGAGGACATGGACTCGGAGAGCATCGGCGACGCCTTCCTGAAAACCGTCGTCATCTCGGGCAAACGCTGACGCCCGGCGGGCCGTATGTTTGCCGCCGACGACACGATCGTCGCGATCGCCACGCCGCCCGGCCGGGGCGGCATCGGCGTGGTGCGGCTCTCGGGCCCGGAGGCCTGCCGGATCGCGCGGGCGCTGATCGGTCGCAGGGCGCCGCTTCAGGCACGGCACGCGACGTTCGCCCGCGTCAGGGGGCCGCACGCGGGCCCCGGCGATCCTGGGCCGCCGCGCCCGGTCGATCAGGTCGTCGTCACCGCGTTCCCCGCGCCGCGGTCGTATACCGGCGACGACGTCGTGGAGATCGGCGCGCACGGCAGCCCGGTGGTGCTCGAGTCGATCGTGCGCCTGTGCGTGGACGCCGGCGCGCGCCTCGCGGAACCCGGCGAGTTCACGCTGCGCGCCTACCTGAACGGCCGCATCGATCTCGTGCAGGCCGAGGCGGTCGCCGACCTGGTGCACGCCGTCACGCCGCTGCAGGCGCGCGCGGCCATGGACCAGCTCGAGGGCACGCTCACCGAGGCGATCGGCCGCGTGGATCGGGCGTTGCTCGACCTCACTGCCCGGCTCGAGGCGTCGCTCGACTTTCCGGACGAGGGCTTCCACTTCATCGCGGGCGACGACGTGGCCGGGGCCGTGCGAATGCTGGAGGCCGACCTCGCGTCGCTGGCCGAGGCGGGCCGCCGCGGCCGCGTCGTCCGCGAGGGCGCGCTGGTGGCCATCGCCGGCCCGCCGAACGCAGGCAAGTCGAGCCTGTTCAACGCGCTCGTCGGCTCGGCGCGGGCCATCGTGACCGAGGTGCCCGGCACCACGCGCGACGTGCTCACCGAACGCGTGGACGTCGAAGGCGTACCGATCACGCTGGTGGACACCGCGGGGCTGCGCGACGCGGCCGACGCGATCGAGGCGGAGGGTGTGGCCCGCGCCAGGCAGGCGCAGCGGATCGCGGCCCTGACGCTGCTCGTGCTCGATGCCGCCCGGCCGCTGGGCGAGGAAGAACGGGCGATGATGGCCGAGGCGCCGGCGGCGAGTCTGGTCGTCCTGAACAAGACGGATCTTCCTTGCCGCGTCGCGGAGCACGACATCGCGGGGGCGCCGGAGCGGGCGGTCCGCGTCTCGGCCCTGACGGGCGAAGGCCTCGACGCGCTGCGGCGGGCGGTGGTCGCGGCGCTGGGCGCGGTGCCGGAGCACCGGACCCGCGAGACGCCGGCGATCTCCAATACGCGTCACCTGACGCTCGTGGATCGCGCGCGGGCGGCGCTCGCGCGCGGCGCCGAGGCGATCGACGAGGGCGCCACCGAGGAGATGGTGCTGGTCGAGCTGTCGGCGGCCCGCGCGGCCCTCGAGGAGCTCACGGGCCGGCGGACGACGGACGACGTGCTGGCGTACGTGTTCGCGAGGTTCTGTGTCGGGAAATGAACGGCGTCGAGTCATGACCGACATCGACGTCGTCGTCGTCGGCGCCGGTCATGCGGGTGTGGAGGCTGCGTGGGCCGCGGCACGAATGGGCTGCCGCGTCGGACTGTGCACGCTGTCGGCCGACACCGTGGCGCTGATGCCGTGCAATCCGGCCATCGGTGGCACGGCGAAGGGACATCTGGTCCGGGAGATCGACGCGCTTGGCGGCTTGATGGGCCTGGCGACCGACGCCACCGGCATTCAATTCAAGCTGCTCAATCGGAGCCGAGGGCCGGCGGTGTGGTCGCCGCGGGCGCAGGCCGACAAGCGCCGATACGCGGGGTGGGTCCGCGATGCGCTGTCGAGCCAGGCCGGCATCACCTGGCTCTATCGCCGGGCGGGCCGCATCCTGACGACGGCGGGACGAGTCGCGGGCCTGGGCTTCGAGGACGGCGGCGAAGTCCGCTGCCGGGCCGTCGTCATCACGACAGGCACCTTCCTCAATGGCGTCGTGCACGTGGGCGACGAGAGGCGCCCGGCCGGCCGTGCCGGCGAGCCGCCGACGCGCCAGCTCGCCTACGCGCTCGCCGCATTCGGCTTCGAGATGGGGCGGCTCAAGACCGGCACGCCGCCGCGCCTGGACCGGCGCAGCATCGACTTCACGCGCTTCGCCGCCGATCCCGGCGACGACCCGCCCGTGCCGTTCTCGTTCGTCTCGGGCCGGATCGACCGCGAGCAGATCGTCTGCCATCTCGTCCACACGAACGAACGCGTGCACGACGTCGTGCGGGCGAACATCGACCGGTCGCCGCTCTACAACGGCCGCATCGAGGGCATCGGGCCGCGCTACTGCCCGTCGCTCGAGGACAAGGTGATGCGGTTTCCCGACCGGGAGCGGCATCAGGTGTTCCTCGAGCCGGAGGGGCTCGACGTGGACGAGATCTACGTCAACGGGATGTCGATGTGCCTTCCAGCCGTCGTGCAGGCGGAGGTGCTTCGGGCGCTGCCGGGCCTGGAGAGCGCGGCGATGATCCGGCCGGGCTACGCGGTGGAGTACGACTTCGTCCAGCCAACGGAGCTGGATCGCACGCTGCAGGCGAAGCGCGTGGGCGGCCTGTTCTGCGCGGGCCAGATCAACGGCACCTCCGGTTACGAGGAGGCGGCGGCCCAGGGACTCGTTGCCGGCGTCAACGCCGCCCGGCTGGCGCGCGACCAGGCGCCGGTGACGCTCGGGCGGGACGTGGCCTACATCGGGGTGCTGGTCGACGACCTCGTCACGCGGGGATGTCTCGAGCCGTATCGCATGTTCACGTCGCGCGCGGAGCATCGACTCAGCTTGCGCATCGACAACGCCGACCTGCGTCTGACGCCCCTCGGCCGCGAGATCGGGCTGGTGGACGACGAGCGGTGGCGGCGGTTCGAGCGCCGGCGCGACCGTCTGGATCGGAATCGTGGCGCCGTGGAACGGACGAGAGTACGGCTCGGCGACGAGGTCGTCACGGCGGCGCAGGCGCTCGCGAGACCAGCGGTGAAGCTTTCCGACGTCACCGGCGCGGGGTTGGCGCTGGACGTCGACGAGCAGCGGGGCGATCTCGACCAGTCCTCGGTCGAAGCGGAGTTCAGGTATCGCGGCTATCTCGCGCGGGAGGACGCGGGGATCGACAGGGCCCGCCGGCAGGAAGCCAAGCGCATCCCTGCCGCGTTCGACTTCCGCGGCGTGCCGGGTCTGTCGCGCGAGGTCGTCGAGCGGTTGACGGCCGTGAGGCCTGAGACTCTGGGACAGGCGGCGCGGATTCCCGGGATCACGCCGGCTGCCGTGGCGATTGTCGCGGCGCGGCTCCGCAGGGGATAGTCTGATGCCGTGCGGTCGAGAGACGTCCTGGGCAGGATTCGACGCCGGCTCGCGCGGGCCGGCGTGGACCCGCCCGACGAGCTGCTGTCTGGTCTCGAGGCGTACCTCTCGCTACTGACACTCTGGAACCGGAAGATCAACCTGACGGCGCTGCCGCTGGAGCCGCTTGGCGACGACGCGGTGGACCGGCTGATCGTGGAGCCGGTCGTCGCGGCGCGGGAAATTAGGTCTAATAATCGAATTATGGTCGATATCGGCTCTGGCGGGGGCTCCCCGGCTGTCCCGCTGCGCCTAGCCGCACCGAGCTTGCGCCTGGTGATGATCGAATCGAAGGTCCGCAAGTCGGCGTTCCTGCGCGAAGTGATCCGGCAATTGAGGCTGGACGAGGCGTCGGTCGAGAACGCCCGATTCGAGGAGTTACTGACTCGTCCGGACCTTCACGAGGTGGCCGACGTGGTCACCTTGCGCGCCGTGCGTGCCGAACCTCGGCTCTGGACCGGGATTCAGGCCTTTCTCAGGCGGGACGGACGCGTGTTCTGGTTCGGCAGCGGTCGAGAGCCGGGCAAGCAGCAGTCATTGATTATGCCATTTGCCACAAAGCACGACAGGCTGTTGTGCAAAGCGACAGGGAGCATCCTGACGGTGATGGAAGCCAAAAAGTGATTGGAAGGACCATGCAAAGACTGCGACGGGAGCGGCCTGGCCCTGCTTGGGCTCTGGCCCGCCAGCATCTCCCACCTACTGACCTGAAGGCAGTGTCTTCGGAATAGGAAGTCGACAGCCCTCGAGGTCCGAGCCCAAACAGACACCCGCAACGCGAAGGCCAACAACCGCCTGTCACCATCCTTAGCCCGTTATCGCCTCTGTTGGAGCGAGGCGAAGACGGCTCAGGGGTTTCGATTCGCCGCCGTCGACCAGGAGGGGGAGTCTTGCACAGGGCGGGGACGGGTCTCGCTTGCGCGACCAGACCCGTTCCCAACCTACCCTGTGCCAAAACTCCTCTTACGAAGGTGAGTTGGGGCGCGGGATGTTTGAGCGAAGCCGGCTCCCGGTCTTGCCGGTGCCGGAATCAAGCTACAGTTGCGTGCACTCCTGACCCGAGACTGCCGACCGACGGCTCATCGGATGTTCCACGTGGAACACCGCTCCCCCAGAAGTGCCCTCCGATAGAGCGTTTGGTGGCTCGTGGTCGCGACTTGCCCGCCCCGCCTGAACAGCACTTCCAACTCCGGTCATCTGCGGCCCTCTTTGCGCTTGATTCAGAAGCTCGGAGACGTCAAGATCGCAGGAACCCGGACCGCTGATTAGCCATTTTGGTCATATGACACATTCAGCCAGAATCACCGCCGTCGCCAATCAGAAGGGTGGCGTCGCCAAGACGACCACGGCGATCAATCTCGGTGCATCTCTGGCCATGGCGAACCAACGCGTCCTGCTCGTAGACATGGACCCGCAGTCGAACCTCACGAGCGGCATCGGGCAGAAGGGACGAGCTGGCCCCCGAGGCACGATCTACGAGGCGCTCCTGGCTGAGCTTCCCGACCCGCGTGGCGTCGTCGTGCCGACCGGCATCGACCACCTGTCGCTCGTGCCCGCGACGCGGGACCTGACCGGCGCGGAGATCGAGCTCGTGACGCTCGACGAGCGGGAACGCCGACTGCGCCGCGTGCTGGAAGAGCTGCGGGCCGACTACGACTACATCTTCGTCGACGCGCCACCGTCGCTCGGCCTGCTGACCCTCAACGCGCTCGCCGCCGCCGACAGCGTGCTCATCCCGCTCAACACCGAATACTTCGCCCTGGAGGGCATCGCCGAACTGCTCTCCACCATCGGCCGCGTGCAGGCGTCACTCAATCCCTCGCTCGAGATCGAGGGCGTGCTGCTGACGATGTACGACGACCGAACCAACCTCGGACAGCAGGTGAGCGCGAACATCCGCGAGCACTTCGGCGACCAGGTCTATCGGACCGTGATACCGAGGAACGTGCGGCTCGGGGAGGCGCCGAGTCACGGGCTGCCGGCGATTCTCTACGACGTGCGCTCGCGCGGCGCCGAGGCGTACGTCGCGCTCGCCCACGAGTTCCTCGCCCGCGACCGCGAGCGCGCGCGCGCCGGCGCGACGGCGCCATCGCCCCATTCCCAGCCGACCTCATCGCCCACAGAGGACTGACCATGGCCGACAAACGACAGGCGCTCGGACGAGGGCTGAGCGCGCTCATCCCGGACAAGCCGGCCGCCGTCCCCCAGCCCGCGCGCGCCGCGGCGACGCCGAACGAGCTCGACATCGACCTGCTGACGCCGAACCCGAAGCAGCCGCGCGCGAGCATCGACGAGGCCACGCTCGAGGAGCTCGCGCAGTCGATTCGCTCCAACGGTGTGCTCCAGGCCATCCTCGTTCGCAAGGTCGAGGACCGCTTCGAGATCGTCGCCGGCGAACGGAGATGGCGCGCCGCGCAGCGCGCGGGCCTGCTCAGGGTGCCGGTGACGATCCGCGACGTCAGCGACGACAAGCTCCTCGAGGTCGCGCTCGTCGAGAACATCCAGCGCGAGAACCTGAATCCCATCGAGGAAGCGCAGGCCTACCGGCAGATGTCCACGTCGCTCGGCCTGTCACAGGAGGCGATCGCCGCCGCGGTCGGCAAGGACCGCGCCACCGTGGCCAACTACATGCGGCTGCTCCGACTGCCGGCCGAAGTCCGCACGTCGCTCGCGGCCGGGAGCATCACGATGGGACACGCGCGCGCGCTGGCCGGGCTCGACGACGAAGGCGCGCAGCGCCGCATCGGACGCGAGATCGTCTCGCGCGGGCTGTCGGTCCGGGAGACCGAGTCGCTCGTCCGGCGCGAGTCGTCGCCGCCGCCGCCGGCGCCCGCCCCGCGCGCCGTCGATCCCAACACGCGCGCGGCGGAGGAGCGGCTCCGGCTCGCGCTCGGCGCGCGGGCGCGTATCATCAGAAAAGGCAGCGCCGGCCGCATCGAGATCGACTTCAGCTCCGAGGACGAGCTGCAGCGGCTGTTCGAGATGCTCACCGGCTGAAGGGGGAGTCCCATGAGCGCCACGGCCAGGACCGCGACCGTGCCAAAGCGGCTGACTGAGTACGCCGACTGCGCCGGCTGCGCCAGCAAGTTCGCCGCCGCCGAGCTGTCCGCCCTGATGAGCGACCTCGCGCCCGACGACGACGAGCGCGTCATGGTCGATTTCCGCACGGCCGACGACGCGGGCGTGTATCGGTGGAACGATCGTCAGGCGCTGGTCCAGACCGTCGACTTCTTCACGCCCATCGTGGACGACCCCTACGTGTTCGGTCAGATCGCCGCAGCCAACGCGTTGAGCGACGTGTACGCCATGGCCGGCACGCCGCGCACGGCGCTGGCCATCGCCGCGTTGCCGAAGAACGGCCCCTCTCCCGACGAGGTGCGCGCCATCTTCCGCGGCGGCGCCGATGTGCTGCGGCAGGCGGGCGTCGCGTTGCTGGGCGGACACACCGTGACGGACCTCGAGGTGAAGTTCGGCTATGCGGTGACCGGCGAAGTCCATCCGGATCGCGTTCTCACCAATGCCGGCGCCAGGCCCGGCGACGTGCTCCTTCTCACCAAGCCCCTCGGCACCGGCATCATCGTCCGCGCCAGGCGCTTCGGCCACGGCTCCGATCAGGAACTGGCGACGGCCGTCGCGGCGATGACGCAGCTCAACGACCTGCCGGCGGCGGTCATGGCGACCCTCCCGGATGGCAAGGTGCACGCCTGCACCGACGTCACCGGCTTCGGCCTGGCCGGACACGCCTGCGAGGTCGCCGCCGCGAGTGGGTGCACCCTCGTCATCGAGGCGGCGGCCTTGCCGTTGCTGCCCGGCGCGCAACGGCTGGCTGCCGAGTTCCTCCCGTGCGGTGGTCGCGCCAACCAGAAGCATTATCGGGGGTTCCGGTCCGAGGCCTCCGTCCTGCCGGAGCTGTACCTGGTCTGTCTCGATCCCCAGACGTCCGGCGGGCTGCTGCTGGCGGTCGATCCGGACGTCGCGACGCTAGCAATTGGTCGATTGACCGATGCCGGACGAACGGCGACGGTCATCGGTCAAGCGGAAGCTCCAGCGGCCGACGACGTGCTCGTGCGGTTGATCTGAAGTTCACTGCCGGCACGCAACCCGGAGCCGCTGCCCTGGCGGGCCCTCGCGATCACCCCGGCCGGCTCCGCGGGCCGGAAAACGAAGCCAGGCTTCGTTTCGGCGCCTTGTTCGAGACGAGAACTGAATGGTATAAACACATGTTTCGCCGGGGCCCGGTTCGCGTGTCTATGGGCCCGCCTTCGAACCTCAATCCGTGACACAGACCCGCTCGTGACGCATCGCGCCATCGCCCGCCGCTACGCCAACGCCCTGTACGACGTGCTCCGGAAGGCCGGCAACCTGGGTCGCGCGAGGCAGGACCTCGAGGCGTTCGCCGACCTGGTGAAGGGGCACGACGAGCTGGTCCAGGTGTTTGAAAATCCGGCGGTGCCGCCGCTGAAGAAGCGTGCCGTGGTCGCGGCGCTGCTCGAGCGGGCGCCGGGGGTGACGGCTGAGGTGCGTCGTCTGCTGCTCATGCTGGGCGAGCAGGATCGGCTGGCCGCGCTCGACGAGATATCGGGGATGTTCGCCGAGCGGGTCATGGCTGAGAGCCGCACGATGCCGGCCGAGGTCGTCACGGCCGAGCCGTTGACCGACGCGAGCCGCGCGGCGCTTGCCGCCGCGCTGGGCCGCGCCACCGGCAGCGAGATCACGATCAACGAGCGTGTCGATCCCGCCATCGTCGGCGGTGTCGTCGCAAGGGTCGGCAGCCTCGTCTTCGACGGCAGCGTGAGCCGTCGTCTCGAGAAGATGCGCCAGCGAATGATGGCCGAGGTCTGACGCGCCGCCTCGGCGCCCGACACGCCGAGAGCCGAGCGTCCGGACCCGCAGCCCAGGAAGAACCAGCGCCCAGGAAGAGCCCATGCAGATCAAGGCCGAAGAAATCTCCAAGATCATCCGCGAGCAGATTGGCGACTACGCCGTGGACGTGGACGTCGCCGAAGTCGGCACCGTCATCTCGGTCGGCGACGGCATTGCAAGGATTCACGGCGTCGAGCGCGCGATGGCGGGCGAGATGCTGGAGTTCCCGCACAACCTGTTCGGCATCGCGCTGAACCTCGAGGAGGAGAGCGTCGGCGCCGTGCTGCTCGGCCACTCGACGGACATCAAAGAAGGCGACACGGTGAAGCGCACGGGCCGGATCATCTCGGTGCCCGTGGGCGAGGAGCTGGTGGGGCGCGTCGTCAACGCGCTCGGGCAGCCGATCGACGGCAAGGGGCCGATCTCGGCGAAGCAGCTGATGCCGATCGAGCGCCTGGCGCCCGGCGTCGTGGACCGCAGCCCGGTCAAGGAGCCGCTGCAGACGGGTCTCAAGGCCATCGACAGTATGGTGCCCATCGGCCGCGGCCAGCGCGAGCTGATCATCGGCGACCGGCAGACGGGCAAGACGGCCGTTGCGGTGGACACGATCATCAACCAGCGGGGCCTGGACGTCATCTGCATCTACAGCGCGGTCGGGCAGAAGCAGTCCACGGTGGCGCAGGTGGTGAAGACGCTCGAGGACGCGGGCGCGATGGAGTACACGGTCGTCGTCGCGGCCGGCGCCTCGGACCCGGCGCCGCTGCTCTACATCAGCCCGTACTCGGCCTGCACGATCGGCGAGTACTTCCGCGACAGCGGCCGGCACGCGCTGTGCGTCTACGACGACCTGTCGAAGCACGCGCAGTCGTATCGCGAGATCTCGCTGCTGCTGCGGCGGCCGCCCGGCCGCGAGGCGTACCCGGGCGACGTCTTCTACCTGCACTCGCGCCTGCTGGAGCGCGCCGCCAAGCTCAGGTCGGAGCTCGGCGGCGGGTCGCTCACCGCCCTGCCGATCATCGAGACGCAGGCGGGCGATCTGTCGGCCTACATCCCGACGAACGTCATCTCGATCACCGACGGTCAGATCTTCCTCGAGGCCGACCTGTTCAACCAGGGCATCCGCCCGGCCATCAACGTCGGCAACTCGGTGTCGCGCGTCGGCGGCTCGGCGCAGATCAAGGCGATGCGTCAGGTGGCCGGCAGCCTCCGGCTCGATCTGGCGCAGTACCGCGAGCTCGCGGCGTTCGCGCAGTTCGGGTCCGACCTCGACCAGGCCACGCAGCGCCAGCTCAATCGCGGGCGCCGGCTCGTCGAGATCCTCAAGCAGCCGCAGTACCAGCCGCTTGCCGTCGAGAAGCAGGTGGCGATCGTCTTTGCCGCGACGAACGGCTACCTCGACAGCGTGCCGGTCGAGCGGCTCCGCGAGTACGAAGAGGAGCTGTACCAGTACCTCGAGTCGAGCCATCCCGGCGTGCTCACCGGCATCGCCGAAACGAAGATCCTCGACGACGAGCTGAAGGACGCGCTCAAGGCGGCGCTCGAGGAGTATGGGAAGAGTTTCGCGGCACGGGCGGCAGCGTAGGAAGTCAGAAGTCAATCCGGTCGGCACTTGCGCTGACGTACGGAGGGGCCGGCTTTCGCCGGCCCGCGGGCGGGCTCAAGCCCGCCCCTACGTCAGCCCAAGCGCCGACCGGGACTAGAGGACCGAAGGGTGGAAGTTTCGGACTTCGCACTTCTGTCCTCCAGGTTTTAACTTATCGGGGAGACTACCAAGAGTGCCCTCACTCATCGACATGCGCCGGCGCATCCGCGCCGTGAAGTCGACGCAGCAGATCACGAAGGCGATGAAGATGGTCGCCGCGTCGAAGCTGCGCCGCGCGCAGGAGCGCATCCTGGCGACACGCCCCTTCGCCCGCGAGGCGCGCCGCGTGCTCGAGAGCATCGCCTCGCGCGTCGATCAGACCAAGCACCCGCTGCTCGAGAAGCGGCCTGGCGCCGAGAAGAGCGCGACGATGCTCCTGGTGGTGACGGCGGATCGCGGCCTGTGCGGCAGCTTCAATTCCAACGTCGTCAAGGCCGTCGCGACGTTCGTCGTCGCACACCCCGGCCGGCCGGTGTCGCTCGGCCTCGTCGGCCGCAAGGGCCGCGACGTGCTGCGGCGC
>Ga0299907_10003029_pt1 | contig 10637 bp, 7 predicted proteins | sample RVTome_16_FD_198680 | JGI IMG/M metagenome (GOLD analysis project Ga0299907, IMG submission 198680) | Soil microbial communities from uranium-contaminated site in the Upper Colorado River Basin, Wyoming, United States - RVT152D67 (version 2) ... | reverse complement strand
CAGCTGCAGCCACGGTTCCATCACGGTTGAGATACGCCTCGTTGCCGTCCCGGGATCACGCGCCGTTCACCGCTCATCCCGGCCGGATTATCAGCCGGGGCTCACCCGGCCGGATTATCAGCCGGGCTCATGTTGCGGCGAACGAACGCCTCGAAACCGGCCGATTCATGACTCCGGCTCGTGGAACGTACCCGTTTGGCCCTCAGAGCGAGCTTCGTTCGTCACAACAGCAGCCACGCTCATATTCGGGACGAGCCGTACGACCCGCACGACCCGTCCGGCTGGACCCCAAGCGATAGGCTGGAACTCACGCAAGGAGGCGGCATGCGCATCGGGCTGGTGTTGGGGCTGCACGGGGGACCCGCGGGCGGGGAGCGGGAAGCGCCCCGCTGGACCGGGATCAGGGAGCGGGCGCTCCTGGCGGAGCGCATCGGCTTCGACCTTGTCGTCCTCGAGGACGCGCTCCTCTACCGGGACGAGGACGAGACGGTCGGCTACTGGGAGTCGACGACCATGACGGCCGCGGTTGCGGCGGCCACCGATCGCATCGGCATCGGCCACTCGGTGATCAACGCGGCGTATCGGTCTCCGGCGATGGTCGCCAAGATCGCCGAGACGCTGGACGAGATCAGCGGCGGCCGATACGTCCTCGGGATCGGGCGCGGCAACGTCCCGGACCTGGACTATGCCGCATTCGGGTTCAGCGGGGAGCAGCGAACGGCTCGCTTCGCCGAGGCGCTCCAGATCATCCGCGGCATGCTGAAGGACGGACGCGTCGACTTCACCGGCAGCCACTGGTCGGCCCGCCACTCCGAGCTCGTCATGCGCGGCCCACGTCCCGCCGGCCCGCCGATCGTCGTGGCTGCCAGGGGCCCGGCGATGCTGCGGCTCGCCGCTCGCCACGCCGACGCCTGGAACTGGTGGGCCGATGCGCCGGACGTCGACACCCTGCGCCCGGTGATCGAGGAGCTCGAGCGCGCGTGCGATGCAGTGGGGCGCGACCCGGCGACATTGCCGCGGTCGCTGGACATCTACACCGTGGATCCGCTCGGGCGGTTCGGGGATCGCGCCCCGTTCTCAGGGCCCCCGACACAGATCGCCGGGCAGCTGCTCGCCTTCGCTGAGCTGGGGATCGACGAGGTCCGGGTCGACATCCATCACCCCCGCGACGAGCTGTCCGCCGTCCTCGCGGAGGCGATTCCTGCCATGGCCGAGGTGGTCAAGGCACTGCACGACGTCGGCTGACCGACGGCTGCGATCGTTGCGACCGCCGCTGCGATTATCAACCGGGCTCGTCTTGTGGCGAACGAACCCACCATCTTCGACCGATCCACGAGCCGGGCACTTGAAAGGGCGCCCGAAACCGCCCAATCAACCAGCTCGACCGCCGTAACACGAGCCGGGTTGATAACCGGGTGCCCGGGTGCCCGGGTGCCCGGGTGTCCGGGTGCCCGCCCCGGCCCGGGGCCAACCTACGCCTCCAGCACGCGGCCCCGGCGCTTCTCGAAGGTGATCTGCAGGTCCCCGAAGGCGCCGGTGGAGAAGCCCGCCTCGGACTGGGCCAGGTAGAACTCCCACATCCGGATGAATCGGTCGTCGAAGCCGAGCGCCCGCACCGCGGGTAGCTGAGACATGAACCGCTCCCGCCAGGCCCGCAACGTCCGTGCGTAGGACGGCGCGATGTCCCGCACCTCGGCGATGAGCAGCCCGGTCCCGTCGCATGCCCGCTCGATCGCCCCCAACGAGGGCAGCAGCCCGCCGGGGAAGATGTACTTCTGGATCCAGTTCGAGCCGCGCCGCTGCCGCTCGTAATCCGGGTCCGGCACGGAGATGACCTGGATCGCCGCGCGCCCGCCAGGCCGCAGCGCCCGGTCCACGGCCGCGAAGTAGGCGTCGAAATACTCCGCGCCCACCGCCTCGAGCATCTCGATGCTCACCACCGCGTCGAACTCCCCGCGCACGTCCCGGTAGTCGAGCAGCTCCACCCGCACCCGGTCCGCCAGCCCCGCGGCCGCCACCCGCTCCCGCGCCAGCTCGAGCTGGGCCGATGAGAGCGTGATCGAGAGGACCTCGCAGCCGCGCTCCCCCGCGGCGTACATCGCGAACCCGCCCCAGCCGGAGCCGATCTCGAGCACCCGTATGCCGGGCGCCAGCCCGGCATCGTCGGCGATTACCCGGTACTTCTCTCGCTGCGCATCGGCCAGGGACTGTTCAGGTGATCTGAACACTGCCGACGAGTACGTCATCGTGTCGTCCAGGAAGAGGCGGTAGAGGTCGTTCGACAGGTCATAGTGGGCCACGATGTTGTGCCGCGCCCGCTCGGGCGTGTTCCGGTTGGCCCGATGCGCCAGGATCCGCGCCGCCTGCGTCGGCGCTCGCCACCAGCCCGATGTCAGCGCCAGCGCCTGGCGGTTCACCGATGCGACCTGCAGCAGCGCCACGAGGTCCGGCGACGACCACTGGCCATCCATGTACGCCTCGCCGGCGCCGGTCTCGCCGTCGAGCAGCAGCCGGACGAAGGCGGCGCGGTCGTGGATCCGGATCTCGCCGGAGCGGTCCGGCTGGTCGGTGCCCACGAACTCGCGCCGTGCCCCGTCCGGCAGGACCACGGTCAGGCGTCCGGCCCGGATCCGCGCCGCGGCGCCCAGCAGCACCCGCTCGCCGGTCGCTTCGAGGATGGAGGCCGGGGTGGGGGAGAGGCGGGCGTCGGAGCGCGAGGTCATCGGGCCAGGACGCGCTCGGAGCGAGTTGCCGCCCCGTGCGAATGGAACGGAGCGCCGCGCCGCCACAGCCGGAGGGCGTGCCAGTGGATCATGCCGATCGTCTTCAGCGTCACGAGCGGGTACCGCGCCAGCATGCGGAGCAGGGAGGCATCGGTCAACCGCTCGCGCCGCAGCGCCAGCGAGGCCTGGAGCAGCGGCTGCCCATCCTCGGCCAGGTCGATGACCAGGAAGGTCCGATCGCCGTCCTCCCGGACGCGCAGCGTGTAGCTCGCGTGCATGCCGATGAACGGGCTGACGTACATCTCCTTGGCCATGCTCGCCACGTGCGTGGTCGGGGTGCGCGCCGGCCGCAGCGTGTAGAGGATCCGCTCGCCGTGGGTGTTGTGCACCTCGACCACCACGACCCGCAGCTCGCCCGCCGCGTCGCGGCACAGGTAGAACGTCGCCGGATTGAAGACGTGCCCCAGCGTGCGCAGGTTGGCGATCATCGTGATTCGCCAGCCTTCGGTGCGCTCGCCCTCCGCCCGCAGGTGCGCATGGACCGATGCCTCCAGGTCCTGCGCCGATGGCACCCAGTGATCGTCGTCGCGCAGCTCGAAGACGCCGCGCCGGTTGCGGCTCACGAGCCGGAGCCGGCGGGCCACGAGGTCGAGCTCTGCGAGATCGAGGGCGAAATAGAAGACGTCGTGCTCGAGGGCGTAGACGAACGGCCGCCGGCGCCGATGCCGGACCTTGCCCCGAAGGAGGTGCGACCTCACGCTGCCACCTCCTGCGCGTCCGGGGTGCGGGCGCGGGTGCGGCTGGCCAGACCGGCCGCCACCGCCGCTGCGGCCTCGTACCCGGAGCGGCAGCCGTCCTCGTGGAAGCCGTAGCCCAGGTGCGCGCCCGCGTACCAGGTGGCATTCCGGCCCTGGATCGCCTGCAGCCGGGCCTGCGCGGCGAGCGTCTCGAAGGTGTACAGAGGGTGTGCCATATCGCGCGCCACGATGACCTGCTCCTCCCGCAGGTCCGACCCGGGGTTCACCGAGGTCGCGTAGCGGGTCGGCCCCGGCAGCCGCTGGAGGCGGTTCATGTCGTAGGTCATCGTCAGCGCGTCGGCGGGCCGCCGGCAGTCGCCCACGACGACGTTCCACGACGCGCGGGCGTCGGACCGACGCGGGAGCAGCGCCTCGTCGGTGTGGAGCACGACCCGGTTGGTGGTGTACGCGAAGCCGCCCAGCGCCGCGGACTCGCGAGCATCGGCATCGGCCAGGAGCCGCCTGGCCTCATCGGCATGCGTGGCCAGCACGAGCGCGTCGTGGCGGTCGGTGGTGCCGGAGGCATCGGTCACGAGGATCCCGGAGGTGGTTCGCCGCGCGGCGAGGGCACCGCCGCGCAGCGTTCCGGCGGGGAGTCGTTCCAAGATTCGTTCCACATAGGTCGCCGACCCGCCGCTCACCGTCCGCCACGCGTGCGCCCGCCCCAGCCCGATGAGCCCGTGGTTGTCGAGGAAGCGCAGCAGGTAGTCGACCGGGAACTCGCCGATCCACTCCGGCGCGGTGGACCACACGGCCGCGCTGAGCGGCACCAGGAAATGCTGGGCGAAGGCGCGGCCGTATCGGCCCTCGCGCAGGAACTCGTCGAGCGTCGCCCCGGCGCGGCCAGGCCCGACCGTGCCGGGCCCGTCGAGCAGCGCCCGAGCCTCGCGGAAGAAGCGGAGGATGTCGCGCGCCATGCCCCAGTGGGCCGGTGAGGCGGCGGTCGTACGCGTCGCGAGCAGACCGCGCAGCCCCCGCGTCGACCACTCCAGCCCGCAGGCCCGGCAGCTCACGCCGAACGACATGTCGCTCGCCTGGGTGGCCACGCCCAGCTCCGCGAACAGCGCGGTGAGGCGCGGGTAGGTGGCCTCGTTGTAGACGATGAACCCGGTGTCCACGCTCGGACCGCCGGGCAGTGGCACCGTCTTCACGTGGCCGCCCGGCGCCGGCTCCCGCTCGTAGAGCGTGACGGCCAGGCCCGGCACCTTGTTCAGCTCGTGCGCCGCCGTCAGCCCGGAGATGCCGGAGCCGATGACCGCCACGCGCCCGAGGGTTGCATTCACGGTCGGGGATACGCGCCGGCCCCCGCCCCGGATCAGCTGCGGCTTCGACCTGGGGGTCGTTATGAGCCGGACTGCTGTTGTGGCGAACGATGTGGCGGATCCCGTCCATCCCAGCAGCCGGCCTCGTGAATCGGTGCCGGAACCAGCCTCAGTCGGTGGTTCAGCCGCCGTACCAGCAGTCACGCTGATACCGGCGACATCCGACTTGCGCGACGCGTTGGCCGGTGCGTCAGACTGGGCCGGACCGATGCAACACGATCACGCCACCGCCGATGCGCCGGCCGAGCACGCCGGCCACGCCGTGCCGGCCGGGCACGGCCAGCATGGCGGGCACGACAAGCACGCCGGCCACGACCCCGAGGTCTTCCGGCGCCAGTTCTGGATCGTCCTCGCCCTGACGCTGCCGGTCGTCATCTGGAGCGAGGAGGTCCAGCACTGGCTCGGCTACATGGCCCCGGCCTTCCCGGGCTCGGACCTCGTCCCGGCGGTGCTCGGCACCGTGGTGTTCCTGTACGGCGGGCGCGTGTTCCTCGTCGGCGCCCGCGCCGAGCTGGCCGGGCGGCAGCCAGGGATGATGACGCTCATCTCGCTCGCCATCGTCGTCGCCTTCATCGCCTCCTGGGGGGCGACGCTCGGGGTCTTCGAGGTCGACGTATGGTGGGAGCTCGCCACGCTCATCACGGTCATGAGCCTCGGCCACTGGCTCGAGATGCGCTCGATCCAGCAGGCACGCGGCGCGCTGAAGGCGCTCGCCGAGCTTCTGCCCGACGCCGCCGAGCGGATCGGCCCGAACGGCGAGGTCGAGACCGTCCCGCTCCAGTCGCTCGCCGTGGGCGACATCGTGCTCGTCCGTCCCGGAACGCGCGTCCCGGCCGACGGCGAGGTGGCCGATGGTGCCGCCGACGTCGACGAGTCGATGATCACCGGCGAGTCGCGCCCGGTCGCGAAGCAGCCCGGCGACAGCGTCGTGGCGGGCACCGTGGCCGCCGGCGGCAGCCTGCGCGTGCGGGTGACGGCGGTGGGTGACGAGACAGCGCTCTCCGGCATCATGCGCCTCGTGGCGGAGGCCCAGTCCTCCCAGTCGCGCGCCCAGGTCCTCGCCGACCGGGCGGCCGCGCTCCTCTTCTTCGTCGCGCTCGGCGCCGGGCTGCTGACGCTCGGCGCCTGGCTCGTTCTCGGCGAACCGGAGCAGGCGCTCATCCGCACCGCCACGGTGCTCGTCATCGCCTGTCCCCACGCGCTTGGCCTGGCGATCCCGCTCGTCATCGCCATCAGCACGACTCTCGGCGCGCGGAACGGCCTGCTGGTGAAGGACCGGCTCGCCCTCGAGCGAGCGCGCGACCTGCAGGTCGTCATCTTCGACAAGACCGGGACGCTCACGCGCGGGGAGCCAGTCCTCGCCGACGTCGCGTCGGCCCCTGCCATCGGCGACGACGAGGCCCTCGCCTTCGCCGCGGCCGTCGAGGCGGACTCGGAGCATCCCCTGGCCCGCGCCGTCGTACGCGGGGCGGAGCAGCGGGGCGTCCGGACCCCCCGCGCCTCGGCGTTCGCGGCGCTGCCCGGGCGAGGCGCTCGCGCCACGGTCGAGGGGCGGACACTGCTCATGGGCGGACCGCGGCTCCGAGACGAGGCGAAGGCGGACGTTGGCCCCGAGATCGCCGCCGCCACGGAACGCTGGAGCGCCGATGGCCGCACCGTCCTGTACCTCATCGAGGAAGACGCGGTCCTGGGTGCCGTGGCCGTGGAGGACGAGATCCGACCCGAGTCCGTTAAGGCGGTGGCGCAGCTGCATCGGATGGGGCTGCGGGTGGCGATGATCACCGGCGACGCGCAGGCGGTCGCCGACTCGGTGGCGCGGCGCATCGGTATCGACGAGGTCGCCGCTCAGGTGCTGCCCGCCGACAAGGCCGATGCGGTGAAGCGCTTCCAGGCCGGGGGCGTGCGGGTCGCCATGGTCGGTGACGGCGTGAACGACGCGCCGGCGCTCGCGCAGGCGGACGTCGGCATCGCCATCGGCGCGGGCACCGACGTGGCGGTCGAGTCTGCCGGGATCGTGCTCGTGCGCGACGACCCCCGCGACGTGGCCGGTGCGATCCTGCTCAGCCGGGCAACGTTCCGGAAGATGATCCAGAACCTCGTGTGGGCGACCGGCTACAACGCCCTCGCCATCCCGGTCGCGGCCGGCGTGCTGGCGCCCATCGGCTTCATCCTGCCGATGAGCGTCGGCGCGCTGGCGATGAGCATCTCGACGGTCGTGGTGGCGATCAACGCTCAGCTGCTGCGCGGTCTCCGGCTGCGCCCGTCCGAGGCCGAGCCAGCTCCGGAGCCGGAACCCGCCTGAGGCGGGGCGCATCGGTACGCGCCTTGCGGACCGCTTGAGGTCATCCGTACAGGTGAGGGAGTCAGATGCCGAACAGCTACGCCCGGCTGGGGATCGCCCTGGCCATCAGCCTGGTACTCATGTTCCTGCTGACGATGTCGATGGTCGACGTCTGGGACCACTTCATCCTCAACGAGAGCAACTTCTACATGGCGGTGATCATGGTGGCGCCGATGGGCATCGTGATGCTGCTCGTGATGTGGGGCATGTTCCCGAACCGCACACTCAACTTCGCCCTGCTCGGTGCGTTCGCCGTCCTCTTCGTGGGCGCCCTGTGGCTGGGGCGGAGTGAGGCCTTCATCGGGGATGCGGGCTTCCTGCGTTCGATGATCCCGCACCACTCGCGGGCCATCCTGGTGTGCCAGGAAGTTGATCTCACCGATCCCGAGATCATCCGCCTGTGCGACCAGATCATCGAGGCGCAGCGGTCCGAGATCGAGCAGATGCAGCGCATCATGGCCCACCGCTAGTGATGGCCTTTGCCGACGTGGCCTGCGGCGGCGGCCCCGCGCCCTGCGGCGGCGGCCTGCGGCGGCGGCCTGCGGCGGCCCCGCGGCCTACGGCCTGCGGCCCGCGGTCTGGTTATGAGCCGGGCTCGTCTTGTGACGAACGAACTGCCCGGACCGGTCCGTTTCAGCATCCCCGCTCGTGGGAAGGGTCCAAACCAACCTCAACGAGGCGTTCGGCCGTCGTACCAGCAGCCACGCTAATATCCGCGACCGCGACCGCGACCGCGACCGCGACCGCGACCCGGGCCGCGGCCTGGTTATGAGCCGGGCTCGTCTTGTGACGAACGAACTGCCCGGACCGGTCCGTTTCAGCATCCCGGCTCGTGGAAAGGGATCCAAACCAACCTCAACGAGCCGTTCGGCCGTCGTACCAGCAGCCACGCTAATATCCGCGACCGCGACCGCCACCCGGACGCGACCAGGACCGCCACCCGGACGCGACCAGGACCGCCAACCGGACGCGACCGCGACCCGGACCGCGACCGCGACCCGGACCGCGACCGCGACTGCGGACCGCCCGCCGCCGCGGCGAGGCCATTGCGCCGCGGGCGTACGCTGTGCCCCTGACCGCCATGAGCCAGGCAGGCCGCCGGCCGGGCGCGGTCGCCTGAGGAGATCAGCCGAGATGGAAGAGCACCCGAACGTCGCCCTGGTCCGCAAGTACGACGAGCAGATGCGGGACGGCAACTGGGAGGCCATGATGGACTCCGTGGCCGATGACGTGGAGTGGCACGAGATCGGACGCTCTGAGCCCACCCGCGGCAAGCAGGCGCTCGCCGAGCGCATGCAGAACGCCTTCGGAGACGCACAGGTCACGGGCGAGACCCATGACATCGTCGGGAACGACGACCACGTCGTGATGCTGGTGGAAGCCACCGCCACCCGTGGGAACGAGACGTTCAAGTACCGGACCGCCGAGATCCTCCACATCCGCGACGGCAAGCTGACCGCTCGCTGGGCCTTCTCGGACGACACTGCCCGGATCATGGACTTCTTCGGCCCGGGCTGATCCACCCCCGGGCGCGACGGGTCGCCCGCTGAGCCAGCAACCACCCAGTACCCGGGCAGGACGATCGGGCAATGGGTGAACTGGGGTCCACCGCGTAGCGTTCGGCCCGATGTCCATGCCCGCCGGCCGTATCGGCCCATCTGACGCCGCGCGCCTGCGCGCGCGCCTGCGGGCGCGAGGCTGGCTCTGGTTCCTGGGGCTGGGTGCCGTCCTGACGGTGGCCTACTTCCTCCTGCCCAGCGTCGAGGACCAGGATGTCTTCTACCAGGCGCCGGAGATGCTCGCCATCTTCGCCATCCTGGTGGCGATCGGCCTCCATCGGCCCCGAAATGCGAGCGCCTGGCTGCTGTTGGCCGGTGGATTGACGCTGACCACGACGGGCGACTGGACCTGGGTGGTGCTCGACCGGGTCTTCGGCATCGACCCCTTCCCGTCCGTGGCCGATGCCTTCTACCTGGCGGGCATGGGCACCGTCGCCGCGTCGATGTGGCTGCTCATCCGCGGCCGGCTGCCGGAGGGCGACCGCGCCGGGCTCCTCGACGCGCTCATCGTCACGGTCAGCGCCGGCCTGCTGACCTGGGTCCTGCTCCTGGATCCGGTCGTGTCGGCCACGGGCCAGTCGACCGGGGAGCTGGCCGTGGCGCTCGCCTATCCGCTCATCGACATCCTGCTGCTCGGGCTGCTCGTGCGCCTCGTCCTGGTCCCGGGCGTCATGTCGCCGTCGCTGCGCATGGTGGTCGCCGCATTGCTCGCCTTCCTGGCGGCCGACTACCCATACGCCCTCCTCGCGCTGAACGACGGGTACGCGACCGGGATGCTCATCGACGCCGGCTGGATCTTCGGCGCCGTGCTGTGGGGCGCCGCGGCCCTCCATCCCTCGATGGCCGCCGTCTCGGCCCGCGGCGAGCGGGCGGAGGGTGCGGGGCGCCTCTCGCCGTGGCGGTTCTTGCTCCTCGGCGCCGCCTCGCTCCTGCCGCCGGCCCTGCTCCTCCTCCAGTGGTCCGGCGGGCTGCCGCTCGACGTCCCGGTCGTGGCCGCGGCCTGCATCGTCCTGTTCGTGCTCGTCATCGCGCGGCTGCACGGGGTGGTCGCCGACCTGCGGCGCACGCTCCACGAGCGCACGGCCCTGGAGGCAGAGCTGGAGCGCCGCGCCCTCCACGACCCGCTCACCGGACTGGCGAATCGCGCCCTCTTCAACGATCGCCTGAGCCACACCCTCGCCCGCCGCGAGGGCAGCGTGGCGGTCATGTTCCTCGACCTCGACGACTTCAAGACGATCAACGACTCGCTCGGCCACGACGCCGGCGACGCCGCCCTGCGGCGCGTGGCGGAGGCGCTCACCGCCACGCTGCGGGCCGACGACACCGTCGCCCGCCTCGGGGGCGACGAGTTTGCCGTGCTCCTCTCCGGCTCGCCGGACCGCATGCTCGCCACGCGCCTGGCGGGCCGCCTGCTCGAGGCGGTGGAGACGCCGCGTTCCGTGGGCGGCGCCATGCGGACGCTGGGGGTGAGCATCGGCATCGCACTCGGCTCGGCCGGCCCCGACGCCCCCCTCCCCGAGGAGCTCATGCGCAACGCCGACATCGCGATGTACGTCGCCAAGCAGCGCGGCAAGCGCACCTTCACCGTCTTCGAGCCCGCCGAGCACGACGGCCTCATCCGCGACCTCACGCTCCGCAACGACCTCGAGCTGGCCATGGAGCGCCGCGAGTTCACCATCGCCTACCAGCCCATCCTCGCCCTCGACTCGGGCCGCGTGGCCGGGGTGGAGGCACTCGTGCGCTGGCAGCACCCGACCCTCGGCCAGCTGCTGCCCGAGGAGTTCATCCCGTTGGCCGAGGCCACCGGCGCCATCGTCCCGCTCGGCCGATGGATCCTGACCGCCGCCTGCCGCGCCGCCACCGCCCCCGCTTGGGGCGACGCGTTCATATCGGTC
>Ga0299907_10003028_pt1 | contig 10638 bp, 8 predicted proteins | sample RVTome_16_FD_198680 | JGI IMG/M metagenome (GOLD analysis project Ga0299907, IMG submission 198680) | Soil microbial communities from uranium-contaminated site in the Upper Colorado River Basin, Wyoming, United States - RVT152D67 (version 2) ... | reverse complement strand
GGCGGCACGCGCCACGCTTTGCTCGGATCGGCGCCCTCGCCCCAGAGCACCAACGGACGGTACGGGATATCGCACCATACCACCGTCGCATCAGCGCCCCGCTGAACAATAGCATCGTGCACCCACACCACCGTTTCTGGGTCGACGATGTTAACACCGCCGTAAAGACCGTCGTTGGCCGCCACGATCAGCACATTCATGCCCGGCTTGACTTTGGCGCAGTTGTCGACCATATCGGCGACGGCGATCGCCGCTTGCTTGGGAATTAACGGCATTGAGCTCATTTCAATCTCCGATCCAATCGGTAGGCTCTCGTCTTAAAGTTTGATCCACCGCACGAGACCTTCACTCCAGAATTACACTGCACTTTGATGTTACAACGCCGTTTTTACCTTGGCCCGCGCTGTCTCGAACAGAGGACGTCTTTCCCAGCTACCATGACTCACCTTCTTATAGAGTTAATTTCAGTTCAGACATAACCGCAACCCGTTCCAATTGTAAAGCGCGGCGGCTGCGACCAGCTCAGTCTTATCCCGGCGGCCCCGCGAACGGCTTGAACGCCACTTGCCTTCTCTCACTGTTGCCTCTCGCCTAATGCCCGTTTAGTGCTCCATCGCCCGCCGTATCCACTTCCTCCCGGCGACGACGAACGACAAGTTGAAGAGAATGAGCACGACCAACATCGCGGCGGAGCCGGGGAACTGCCCGCCCACGAAAGCTTGATAAACGATGTTGGCGACCACCACGCTGCCCGCCGAAGCGAGCAGCAAAGCCACGGAGAAATCCTTGGCGGCGTGGACCAATACCCAGAGCCAGCCGTTAAGGAAAGCCGGCAGCAACAAGCGCAAGGTGATGCGCAAGAACGTTTGCAGATTGCTCGCGCCGCTGGTCTGTGAAACCTCCTCCAACTCCTGGTGCAGCTGCAGCATCGCTGAATGCATCAGCCGCGTGCCGAAGGCCAGATAGCGCGCCAAAAACGCCAGCGTTAAGAGAATCAACGTGCCGTGCAACGGCGTGCCGACGAACATGAGAAAGATAGACAACGTCGAAATCGTCCCCGGAATCGCCAGCGGCATGAAGGCCACCATGTTGATCAGCTGTGTCAGGCGCCCCGGTTTTCGCACGGCAAGCCAACCGATGAAGCTCACCAGGAGCATCGTCAGGGTAGCCGCCTGCACCGACACGATAACGGTGTTGGCGAAGTAGCTGCCGAAAAACCGATAGTCGAACAGCTGCTGGTAGTTATGCAACGTCCAGCTCAAATCCGCCGCGTATTCTTTTATCGGCGGCACGTAGAAGCGCAGGAAGCTCGCATACACCAGCATGGCGAACGGCAAGATCACTTTGACGGCGATGAACAACAAGATCGATCCCAGCGCAACGTACTTCCACGGGCCCAGTTGAATAAGTTTGGGCCGGTAGCCTTTGCCGGTAATCACCGCGTAGTGCGACGACTGGCGGACGAGATGGAGGTAGAGAATAGTGCCCATGATTCCCATTGCCAGGCCGAGCATGCCAAAGGCAGCGGGAACGCCGTAATTGACGCCCAGGTCGGAAGAGGGCACCAGGCTGAAATAAATTTTCGTCGATAAGAGATCAATCCCCGCTGTTGGACCCAGTGCGAGCGGCAGCTCCAGAGACTCCAGGCCCGTGAGGAAAAAGTAAATGCCCACCGCGGCCACTCCGGGGCGCATGAGCGGCGCGGTGACCGAACGCAGCACTTGCCAGCGGCTGGCGCCGGCGGCGAGGGCCGCTTCTTCGAGCAGCGGATCCATTTGCCGGAGCACGGCGGTGAGAAAAAGCCACATGGTTGGCACGATGCCGAGCACGTGGACGAAGATAAGGCCTTCCATACTGAAAATATTAAACGGCCCGTTGGCGGTGTCGCTGCCGGTGAGCGCGCGGAGATACACGTTGATGGTGCCGCCCCGCGGACCCAACAGCAGCACCCAACCGAGGGCGGTGGCGAAAACGGGGGTGCTCATGGGAATAAACATCAGCACGTACATGGCGTTGCGCAGCGGCATGTCGGTGCGCTCGGTGAGAAACGCAAAAGCGAAAGCTAAAGGAAGCGCGAAAAGGACACCCAATCCGGCGTACAGAAGGGTATCCCGAATGATCGGCCAGGAGTCCGCTCCGGCGTAAGCCTGGGCATATTGCGACAAGGTGAGCGCGCCCGGCGCGAACGGCAGCACGCCCTCGGGCCGAAAGCTCGCGGCGAACATGAAAAGCAGCGGCACCGCCACCAGCACCGCCAGAACGATAAGCACAATCAGGGAGCCGGCGACACGAAATTCGCACAAGTCGGACAATGAAAAGCGAGCGGCGCTGCGGCGCCAACCTACCGTGGTTATGCCTTGGGATGACTCCATGCGATGCGAGCGCCGTAAGATCCCTACTCGGACTCTATTTGTTGATTTTCTTTTTGGAAGCTACGCCGGCCTTTAGAGCTTCGATGGCGATCTTGCGATATTTCCCCGACTTTTCGGCGTCCTCCTCCGTCTTCGGGCCGACAACCTGATCTTCCGAGGTGATGCCGTGCTGGCGCACCAGCTTGGCGAGGGGAAAATATTTTTCCTCTTCCGGGTATAAACGAAGCACGGCGCCGCCGTTGATTTTGGCCTCGACGTAATTGCCGTCAAAGACGTCCCAGGCCCAAAACAGCGCGGCCATGTCGGGATTGTTGACCGGCGGGTTGGTTAAACAGGCGACGGTCACGTTACCCATGATGAATTCGGCGAAACCGATTTCGAGCGGCGCCCCCAGGGCTTTCTGTTGCGCGACCCAGTTCATGGTCGCTAGTCCGATGTCCCCTTCGCCCTGGACGATCGATTGCAGCACTTGCACGCTGCCGCCGCGAACGAGTTTGGCTCCATTGGCGCCGAGGTTGTGAGAATAGACCCGCATCCGTTCCACGTCCCATCCCGGGGCGAAGGGCAAAGTGTATAATCCCAACGCGTTGGCGTCCCAAACCACGCGGTTGCGCCACTTTTCCGTGGTCAGATCTTCGAGCTTGATGCCCTTCACCTCGCTCGCCTTCACTCTTCGCGTATTGTAGACGATCGTCCAACTGGTGTTCCCCATGTACATGCAATGGTCGCCGAGCTTGGCTCCGCCGGGGCCGCCGCCGATGTCGGGCACTCCCGCGCGCAGTTTGCGCGCCAGCGGCCAACCCTCATATATCGCGTCCCACGGCGGCTGCCTGGTATTGCCGCCGCGAAACATGCCGAGGAGCAGCGGCGTCCCGCCGTCCCACATGTCGAGAACGGGACGTCCGGCCTTCGCTGACTCGATGATCTTCACCGGCATGTCGCGGTGGTGGCCAGGCTGGGTCTCCATTTTGACCGGAAAGCCGAAGCGCTTTTCGAACGCCTGTTCCTTGGCCCTGATAATCTCGGCGTCGGTCGCTTCAAGGGACAAGGTGACGACGTGGTTCGAAGCCTTGGCCCTGGCAACGAGCTCTTTGAGATTCTTCGCTTCCGCAGAGCCGGCCTGTCCTGCCGCCGCGCTGCCGCCGCCGCTCAGGGCTAAGACTAAAAGAAAAAAAACGAACGGATATACTTTATTCATTTGCGTGTCTCCTCTGCTCTCAGCGTCGACTCACAGCTGCAGTTCCGTAACGATTCAAATTACATTGCGACCCGTCCGTCAAACCGTGGCATTGCCCGCCGCCAAACTCTCCGCCGGTAGCGTTTGCAGTGCCCGTCCGTGAGCGTCGAGATCGGCGGCGGCATCAAGATGAAAAAATCGGATGGCGTTGGTGGCGATCATCTTACGGCGTTCCGCTGGAGCGACGCCGGCGAAAGTCTTGTCTATGACCGCTTGGGAGTTGGGCCAGTCGCCGGTGGCGTGGGCGAAATCGCTGCCCCAGATCATGTTGCCGACGCCGATCTCGTGGCGGCATTTGACACCCCAGGGATCGCGCATGAATCCCCACAGACAGTTTTCTTTCAAATATTCACTCGGCCGCCGCGCCGGCGCCGTGAAACCAAAGTCACGTGCGCCCCAGTAGCGATTGCGCTCGTGGTTGTCGTCGATCTGATCGAAGCTGTAGGGCAGCCAGCCCACCTGGCTCTCCGCCCAATATATTCTCAGATCGGGAAAGCGGTCGAAGACCCCTGCCATCGCTATTTGCAAAGGCGCGATGGGCTGGTCGCCGGCAAAGCGGCACATGAGCGATACCGGATCCCGATCGTTGTTCTCGGCTGGCGTTTTCGGGTAGACGAATAGCGGCCCCTTGGTTCCGAGCCGCGTGGTGCCGCCGAAGGTATGCGAGGAGACCGGCATCCTCAGGTGCAGAGCTGCTGCCCAGAATTTATCATCCTCGGGCACGACGTAGGATTTGCCGCTCGGAAAGCGATGCAGGTTCACCCCTTTTAACCCTGCCTTGGCGCAGTACTCCATCTCGGCAATGGCATCGTCCACGCCGGTGTCCGGAATGACCGCCATGCCGATCAGCCGGTGACGGTTGTAGGCGCAATATTCTTCGGCGAGCCATTCGTTGTATGCGCGGATCATCGCTTTGTACGCTGCGTCGTCCGCAATGCCGCGCCAGAACAACGCATAGCTGCCGTGCGAATAGAGCACTTCCGCGTCGACGCCGTCCTGGTCCTGCTCCCAGAGCCGCTGCGCCGGTTCGCCCGTGCCGGGCCCCTCGAACCAATATTTTTGCAGCCCATGCTGCTCGTAGGGAATCCCGGTAATCGTGGTTGCGCCCGGACTGCGCGGCGGGCGGTTCTCGACCACCATCGCTTCGTTGCCGTTGGCCAGAATCACGGTTCGCGGCGCCCGATCGCGCCAACGCTTTGGGAGGCGCGGCGTCCACCTTTCCGGGCGAATATCGAGATGAGAATCGCCCGAAATGCAGTTGTAATACCGAGCCATGAAGCCCTCCTGCTTAAATTGACGGCCAGAGGCGGCGCTAATTCTGTTCACGATAGAGCCGTATTGCCTGGAGCAACGGCCGGTCGCTCACGGAAAACAGCATCGCCGGCGCGCTGGACGAAGCGTTATAAAAGCCGTGCCACTGCCACGACGGGATGATAAAACAATCCCGTTCTTGCCACTCGATGATCGCTTCCTCGCCTATGGTCTTGCCGACCCGCGCCATCCCGGCGCCGCGCACCACGTGATAGATCGTATTGCTGGTATGGCGGTGGCTTTTGGTTTCTTCGCCCGGGCGGAGCATTTGAATGCGACAACCGAGAGTTTCCGTGGTGGGGCCGCCCGTCAGCGGGTTGGTGTAGTCGAGGATCACGCCCTCGTAGGGATCGCCCTGACCGGCGGCCGCGAGCGCTTCAAGGGTTTCTTTCGTTTCCTGCCAGGAGTATTTCAGCGGAAACGGACCATCGCCGGCGAGCGCTTCCCGCGCACGCAGGGCACCCATGCGCTTAATATGGTAGCCGTCCGGTTTAGTATGTTGCTGGATAAATCCTTCCGGGTACTTCTCGCGAAAGTAGGCCTCGACGAATTCGTTGAGCGGCGTATCCATGGAGGTAAGCCAGAGCGCAGGCTCGCTGCCGGCATTTTTGGTGCCGTGCCAGCTCCAGCTCGGCTGGATCAACAGGTCGCCCGGCTCCATGAACTGCTGCTCGCCCTCCGCCGTCGTGAAAGCGCCGTTTCCCTGAATAACAAAATAGAGCGATGCCGAAGTGTGGCGGTGCGATTCGGTTATCTCGCCCGGGTTGAGGTGCTGGATGGTAACACCGAAAGTCTTGGCGGTGCCGACAGCGACGGGTTGTGACGGATTCACCAGCCGTATGGTGCGCATGCGCATAGAGTCGTCGATTGGAACGATCTCGCCGGCTTCCAGCAGATTCGCGCTGATGTCGCGCCAGCGCCAGAGCCAGGGCTTGACCTCTTCTTTTCCTTGCCTGGGTTCCCTTTGCCACGCGCCGCGCAACGACGCTGCTTCAATTTGGGTGTTGAGAGCTTCCAGCCGCTGTTTCGATTCGTTACATTCGGCTTTGGCCATCGCATTTCCCTTTCACACACGCAAAGATTTTGCAGCCCAAGCCTGTTCATGACTCGGATGCTCCATGGCTGCAGCGAACGATTTACGCTTCGCCCTTAACAGACACGCTATCGCTAGATCAAGTGAGGTTGTCAAGCCCTCCCAGCCGGCCGGTGTTTCCGGAGTGCATGGATTCAGCGCCATCGTCCTTGACAGTTTCTTTTGTGGGTTGCTATAGAAATTGCAGGTTTTCCCGCCCACCGTCGCCAGTAGTACGTCCGGAGGAGCATAAAATGAAGTTTGCCGAGTCGTTGGATCACTTTGTAGTTCCGGTGGATGATTTAGTAGCGGCCGAAGAATTTTACACAAGAGTTTTCGGCGGACAAATCGTTCGTCGCAATGGACTGAATGTGCGGCATCGACAGAGAGGGGCGGTCCCGCACACGTTCATACAAATAGGCGGAAAGCGGATGGGGGTATACCTACAAAGTGAAGAGCGGGCAAAAACTGACGGAGCTCAAGGCTTGCCCACTTATTCGTTCACGACAACACCTGAAGGAATGAACGAGGTTGCCAGCGAGCTGAACAAATTGGGTTTTTCATTCGAGGAACCGGCAAAGAATTCTCTACCGTTCGCCAATCGAGCGCTTTTTTTCGCGGACCCGGCCGGTAATCACTATGCCATCTACACTTCTCAGACGACACTCGCCGGTAGCGGTACTCACTCCGACAGGATGTCAGGTGTGGGTTATTTAGAATTGGAGGCTCCGGAGCTTGAGGCTTCTGTCAGGTTTTACAAGCAGGTGCTCGGTTTTGATTTTCTCGCTTACAGCGAACATCCTATCTTGCGGTCTCGGCGGGCCACGATGCTTATGGCAAGTGGCCAAACATTAATACTCACCGAATCAGCTTTTAAGCCCAAGGGACTGGTGATGAGCCGTTCGGTACCCGGTCCCCATATCGCATTTTATATCCCGGCGACCAGGTGGCGTGATGCTTTGGCCCACTTGGATGAATTAAGGATTCCCAACGGCGACCGAGGGGCTGCAAAGGAACGGGTACCGGGCGGAAACGCCGGCACATACATGGATGATCCCGCAGGCTATGTCATCCAGTATATTACGGATGGAATGGAATGATCGAGACGTGCCTCAAATTAATGGGTGCTGTAAATCATCATAAAACTGCTACGGAACAGGTCGCCCGCGGAGCGTTTTATCAAAGGGAGCGCCATGAATTGCACAATCTACAAAGCCTTGCCTAGATGGATTTTTTTGCTGGCCCTGCTTTCGTTGGCTGCGACCGCGCATGGGGCCGAAAGTGCGGAAGAGTTGCTGCAACGAATCAATCAAATGCCGGTGAAAGAACGACAAGCTGCGCTGGTCAGCGGCGCAAAAAGAGAAGGAACGGTGGTATGGTATGCCGGCATGAATCAAGCAAATCTTCGCGAATTCTCGAGCGCTTTTGAAACTGAGTACCCTTTTCTAAAAGTCAAACCGCTGACCATCGGCGGAACCAGGTTGTTCAATCGCGCCCTGGCCGAATATCGGGCTGGAAAATACGAGTATGATGTAATCAATGTTCGCAGTTCTCGCCTGCACGCTCTCAAGAAGGTCAAAGCTGTGATGCGCTATAGGACGCCATATCGACAAGCATTGAAGGATGGGTTTTACGATCAAGAGGGGTACTTCAATGGCATCTGGGCTTCGGTGCTAGTGTTTTTGTACAATACAAAGCTGTTAAATCGCGAGGAAGTGCCCCGATCTTTGAACGACTTGCTCGGGCCGAAATGGAAGGGAAAACTGGCGATGGATGACGATGCGGATGATTGGATGGCCGCTGTGTTGGACTTTTACGGCGAAGAAAAAGGCAAACAGATGGCCAAACGCATTGGCGATCAGGATCTGCAAATCAGGCACGGGCGCAGTCTTCTTGTCCAATTGGTGGCGGCTGGAGAGTTTCCTATGCAGATCGATGCCCATCTGCATGAGGTCATTCGACTTCGCGAACAAGGGGCGCCGGTGGACTATGTTTTCCCCGAGCCTTTCATTCCGATAAAGTCCGTTTCAGCTTTCACCGTAGCTTCGCGTGCCCCCCACCCGCATGCCGCCGCGTTGTTAGTAGATTTCATGTTGTCAAAGAAAGGCCAGGAGATTGCGCAGAGTCAAGACCGATGGCCGGCTCACAAAGCTGTTTCCAAAGGCGGTCCGGACGATGTCGGTAGCCGTAAAATCGTAGTGCCAAACCCAGACAAATGGGGGCCCCGCTACGAAGAGCTCGTTGGCCTGATGAGAACATTGCTCACTCGCTAAATTCATTTGTCTCCCGACGCCCGTTTATCTCGCTCGACTTACGGGTCTTCTCGAGCTGCGTTGATGCTCGGAGGCAGCTGCTCAAGCGACAGGTTATCAGACATCGGGTGTCCCTGAATTTGTCGAACCGCTCTTTCGTGCCTCCGAATCGGATATGCTGGACTGTTAGGTTGCTGTTGCGTCTTTGTCGTGCTCGATTTGGCTGCCTTCGATGACAAATTCTCGATACCTTCTTCGACTCCCTCCCACATAACCTCATACTGTGGTAGGTGACCCAGAATTGCTTCTGCGCTGAGGCGAGATGCCGCCAGGACTGCTCTAGCGGTAGCGTTCTATGCACTTGATCTTCTCCCGATAGTTTTCTTGCTTATAACAGCGCAGCCGTACTGGATTCAGATAAAAGTAGCGGCTAAGTTCGAGCAAGTAACTATCCGCGTCTATTTTTGTAGGCTCATGAAGACCTTTTTGACATCGATCCGCGCGCTGGGGAAAGAGCGCATCCGGCTCCTCGGCGTTCTCACCGCCGGCCATTTTGTCATCCACTGGTTTCAGCAGTTCTATCCGGTGATTTTACCGGCAATCAAATCGGGATTGAATCTGACCAACGTCGAAGTCGGCGCTCTGACTTCGGCCCAACAAGTCGTCGTCGGCCTCGGCCAATTGCCCTGCGGCATGGTCGCCGATTCGATGGTGCGCCATCGCGGCGCGATTCTCGCGTTGTCACTGGTCTCCATGGGCGCCGCGTATTTTCTTTTGGGCTTGCCGGTTTTCATCTGGGCTTTGCTGGGCTCGGCGCTGATCGGTTTAGGCACGGCACTGTGGCATCCCACCGCCGCGGCATCGTTGTCCAACCGTTTCCCGGAACGACGCGCGACCGCGCTCTCCATTCATGGCACCGGCGCGACGCTCAGCGATACGCTAACACCGCTATTTGTCGGCATCCTGTTGGCAAACCTTTCGTGGCAGACGGCTGCGCAAGCGCAACTACTTCCCGGATTACTATTTGCGTTTCTGCTCTGGCGCGCTTTGGCGGGTGTATTCAGCGACGGCGCCGCCCCTCGGCGGCGCGTGACAGCGCAATTTCGCGACGTTGCCGCCGTCATCAAAAATCCGGCCTTTTTGGGATTGTCGATTGCGACGGGCCTGCTTTCCATGTCCCGCCTGGTGATACTGACTTTTCTGCCGATCTATTTGCAGGAGTATTTGCGGTACTCGAGTGTTACACTGGGACTGTACATCGCTTTGCTGCACGCGATGGGGACCTTCTCTCAACCGGCTTTGGGCTTGCTCTCCGACCGTTACGGGCGCAAGGCGGTGCTGTTGCCGTCGTGTCTCTTGCTCGGATTATTTTTCGCCCTCCTGGCGGTGGTCCCTCCGGGCATTCCTCTGGGTCTGGTGATCGTCGCCATTGGTCTGTTCTTCTACACGCTTTTTAATATCTTCAATGCTGCGGTCATGGATGTCGCCGGCTCGAATATTCAGGCAGCCACCTACGGGCTTACCTCTTTGATCACCCAGCTGGTGGTAATTCCATCGCCGATGATCACGGGCTATTTGATCGGCGGATTGGGGATCAAGTTTGCCTTCGTCTTGGCAGGAGCTTTTCTTGTAATCGCCGGCCTGGTGCTTGCGCCTCTGCAGTTATATCGCGGCACACAAAACTCATAGCGGGAGTAATAGCCGGAGAATAGCAATGTTAACCCTAATCCGACATTATTTGACACGCATTGATGAATCTCCGAGAGGGGAGGAACGGCGCGAGGGCGGCGAACACAATCGTCACTGCCAGTGAGATTCCCGCGCTTGAAATATTGTGTCGCAATCCGCAAAACCGCCCAGGTCATGCTGAGCGTCAGCGAAGCATCTCAGATTCCTCGAGCTGTGATCGGTCTGAGATTCTTCGCCTGCGGCTCAGAATGACGTTGCGGCAACCGCCTCTGAGTGTGGGAATGGTTCTGGATGGTTTGATTGAACTAAAGCAAACTAGTTTCGTCGGATTAGGGTTAAAAGTTACAGACTCGACTTGCCATGTTGACCAGCCGTCAAGCTCCGTGAGAAGCCTCTCTGGAGAATTATGCCGAGGACAAAACCATCGGTTGCGCTGCGGCGCATGTATTCAGCATGGGCAGCGCCGGTTAGTCATACATCGGCTTACCATTTCGCAGCGCCAGCCAGCCGCGCGCGATGCGATAGATAGTCCACAGGCCGGTGGCGAAGAAAACCCCCAGCGCAAACGGAATGCCCACGAGAGTAATGAACAGCATCCCGCCGATCACGCACCACAGGAGCGCAAACCAGAACGTCCGGATTTGCCAGCGAAAATGCGACTCGACGAAGGTGCCTCTTGCTTCTCCGCGCTTTAAATAGTTGATG
>Ga0299907_10003027_pt1 | contig 10639 bp, 20 predicted proteins | sample RVTome_16_FD_198680 | JGI IMG/M metagenome (GOLD analysis project Ga0299907, IMG submission 198680) | Soil microbial communities from uranium-contaminated site in the Upper Colorado River Basin, Wyoming, United States - RVT152D67 (version 2) ... | reverse complement strand
GCCCGCGGCATCACCATCGCGATCGCCCACGTCGAGTACCAGACCGACGCGCGTCACTACGCGCACATCGACTGCCCCGGCCACGCCGACTTCATCAAGAACATGATCACCGGCGCCGCGCAGATGGACGGCGCGATCCTGGTCGTCGCCGCGACCGACGGGCCCATGCCGCAGACCCGCGAGCACATCCTGCTCGCCCGCCAGGTCGAGGTGCCGTACATCATCGTGTTCCTCAACAAGGTCGACATGGTCGACGACGAGGAACTGCTCGACCTCGTCGAGCTCGAGGTCCGCGAGCTGCTGACCAAGAACAACTTCCCGGGCGACGACATTCCGTTCATCCGCGGGTCGGCGCTCAAGGCGCTCGAGGCCGGGGACAACACCGACGACCCGGCCTACGCTCCGATCCAGGAGCTGATGGACGCGGTCGACAGCTACATCCCGACCCCCGAGCGGGACATCGACAAGCCGTTCCTGATGGCGGTCGAGGACGTGTTCGGGATCAAGGGTCGCGGAACCGTCCCGACCGGCCGGATCGAGCGCGGCATCGTCAAGATCGGCGACGAGGTCGAGATCGTGGGCGTCCATGCCACGCGCAAGGTCGTCGTGACCGGCGTGGAGATGTTCGGCAAGACCCTCGACCAGGGCCAGGCCGGCGACAACGTCGGCTGCCTGCTGCGTGGCATCGAGCGCGACGACATCGAGCGCGGCCAGGTCCTGGCCAAGCCCGGCTCGGTGACGCCCCATACCAAGTTCACCGCCCAGGTCTACGTCCTGACCAAGGAGGAGGGTGGCCGCCATACGCCGTTCTACAACGGCTACCGGCCGCAGTTCTACCTGCGCACGACCGACGTGACGGGCTCGATCGGCCTGCCGGACGGGGCCGAGATGATCATGCCCGGCGACAACGTCAACATGACCGTCGAGCTGATCACCCCGATCGCACTCGAGGTCGGCCAGCGCTTCGCGATCCGCGAGGGCGGCAGGACCGTCGGCGCGGGCTCCGTCACCTCGGTCATCGAGTAGCCCGATGGCGAAGCAGCGGATCAGGATCCGCCTCAAGGCCTACGACCACCGGCTGCTGGACCAGTCGGCAGCCCAGATCGTCGAGACGGCTCAGCGCACGGGCGCCGACGTCGTCGGCCCGGTGCCGCTGCCCACGCGCATCGAGAAGTTCACCGTCCTGCGATCGCCGTTCATCGACAAGGACAGCCGGGAGCAGTTCGAGATCCGCACGCACAAGCGGCTCGTCGACATCCTGGATCCGGCCTCGAAGACCGTCGACGCCCTGATGCGGCTCTCGCTTCCCGCGGGCGTCGACATCGAAATCAAGATGTGACCAGATGAGCATCGGATTGATCGGCCGAAAGGTCGGCATGACCCAGGTGTTCCAGGACGACGGCACGATGGTGGCCGTCAGCGTCCTGGCCATCGAACCGAATACGGTCACCCGGCTGCGCACGCCAGAGCGCGACGGCTACGCGGCCATCCAGCTCGGCACGGAGGTGCTGACCCGCCGCAAGCTGTCGAAGCCCGAGGCGGGCCAGCTCAAGGACCTGCCGCAGGTCGGCACGATCCGCGAGTTTCGGGTCGACGACCTCGCGGGGTACGAGGTCGGCCAGCAGCTTGCGCTCGGCGACGTCTTTGAGGCCGGCGACCTCGTCGACATCACGGGCGTGTCGAAGGGCAAGGGCTTTGCGGGGCCCATCAAGCGCCACAACTTCCATCGCGGCCCGAAGAGCCACGGGTCCGACCACCACCGCGAGCCCGGCTCCATCGGCCCCGGCACGACCCCCGGTCGCGTCTACAAGGGCCTGAAGATGGGCGGCCACATGGGCGATGAGACGGCAACGATCAAGAAGGTCCAGGTCGTCCGCACGGATCCGGAGCGCAACCTGTTGCTCATCAAGGGGTCGCTGCCCGGCGCTCGCGGCTCGCTCATCCTCGTGAAGAAGGCCTGACGATGCCGCAGATCACCCTGTTCGACCGCGCCGGCAAGGACCTCGGCAGCATCGAGCTCAGCGACGAGCTCTTCGCAGCCCCGGTCAACGCCGCCGTGCTCCATCAGGTCGTCACCGCCCAGCTGGCGGGGCGGCGCACCGGAACGCACGACACCAAGACCCGCGGCGAGGTCCGCGGCGGCGGCAAGAAGCCGTACCGTCAGAAGGGCACTGGCCGCGCCCGCCAGGGCACGGTCACGGCCCCGCACTACCGGGGCGGCGGTGCCGTCTTCGGCCCGCACCCGCGCTCCTACGAGCAGCGTCTCCCGCGCAAGATGAAGCGGCTGGCCCTGCGTGGCGCGCTGACCGCCAAGTATGGTGACGAGGCGATCAAGGTCGTCGACTCCTTCGGGCTCGACGGGATCCGCACGAAGGACCTCGTCGGCGTGCTGGGCGCGCTCGAAGCCCAGGGTCGCGTGCTCGTCGTCGCCCCGGCGCGCGACGAGAAGCTCGAGCTGTCGGCACGAAACCTGCCGCGGGTCGAGGTCATCCTTGCCGACTCCCTCAACGTCGTCGACCTGCTCAAGGCCGATGTCGTGCTCATCGAGCAGCCGGCCCTCGCCCGCATGGAAGCGGTCTACGCGGGCAACGGCGGCGCCAGGCAGGAGGTGACGTCGTGAGTGCCCTGACCGCCCCCGAGATCATCCTGCGTCCGGTCATCAGCGAGAAGTCGATCGACGAGTCGGGTCGCGGCAAGTACACGTTCGCGGTCCACGACAAGGCCAACAAGATCCAGATCAAGGCCGCCGTGGAGGAGCTCTACAAGCAGGAGAAGGTGACTGTCGTGGCGGTCAACGTGCTCACGACCAAGGCCAAGGAGAAGCGACGCGGGACGCGTCGTGGCCGGATCACCGGGTACACGACTCCCTGGCGCAAGGCAATCGTCACGCTGGCCCCCGGCCAGAAGATCGAGTTCTTCGAGGGGGTCTGATCGATGCCGCTTCGCAGTTACAAGGCCACCTCGCCGGGACTCCGGCAGATGACGCGCTCGACGTTCGAGGAGATCACGACGCGCGAGCCGCACAAGCCGCTCCTCGAGCCCCAGAAGCGTGGTGCGGGCCGGAACAACGCCGGGCGCATCTCGGTCCGCCATCGTGGCGGGGGCGAGAAGCAGCACTACCGGCGGATCGACTTCAAGCGCGACAAGTTCGGCGTGCCCGCGCGGGTCGCCACGGTCGAGTACGACCCGAACCGCTCGGCGCGAATCGGCCTGCTCCACTATCGGGACGGCGAGAAGCGCTACATCCTGCTGCCCCACGGCCTGAAGGTGGGTGACGTCGTCGTCGCCGGACCCGATGCCGAGGCGCGCGTCGGAAATGCATTGCCCATCGCGAACATCCCGTTGGGCACCACGATCCACAACATCGAGCTGGTCCCCGGCAAGGGCGGTCAGATCGTCCGGTCCGCCGGTGTCAGCGCGCAGCTCCTGGCCAAGGAGGGCGACCACGCCCAGGTCCGGCTGCCGTCCGGCGAGGTCCGCCGGGTGAGCATCCGCTGCATGGCCACGGTGGGCCAGGTCAGCAACCTCGATCACGAGAACCAGAACCTCGGCAAGGCCGGGCGCGCCCGGCACCTCGGCCAGCGGCCCGAGGTCCGGGGTGTCGTCATGAACCCGCGCGACCATCCGCACGGCGGCGGTGAGGGCAAGTCCCCGACGGGGATGCCGCCCAAGACGCCGTGGGGCAAACCGGCCATGGGCTACCGCACCCGCCGGGCCAAGACGACCGGGCGCCTGATCGTCCGGTCGCGGCGGCGGAAGTAGCGGGAGGTAGGAGCAGATGTCCCGTTCAGTCAAGAAGGGGCCGTTCGTCGAGGCCCGCCTCCTCGGCCGGATCGAGGAGATGAACAAGCGCAACGAGAAGCGCCTCATCAAGACGTGGTCGCGCGCGTCGGTCATCTTCCCGACGTTCATCGGCCACACCGTCGCCGTCTACAACGGCAAGAAGCACATCCCGGTCTACGTGACCGAGAACATGGTCGGCCACCGCCTCGGCGAGTTCGCCCCGACCCGCAACTACCGCGGGCACGGCAAGCACACCGAGCGGTCGACGGCGCTGAAGTAGGAGCTGCCGACCGTGCGCGTATCCGCCACCGCCAAGTACCTCCGCGGCTCGACCCGCAAGGCCCGCCTCATCACGACGGCGATCAAGGGCAAGCCGGTCGAGGAGGCCGCCGCGCTGCTGCGATTCATGCCGCAGAACGCGGCACGGGACGTCGCTCGCGTGCTCAAGAGCGCGACCGCGAACGCGGAGAACAATCACAACCTGTCAGCCGAGGAGCTGGTCGTGCTGGACGCCGTCGCCGACGAGGGTCCCACGATCAAGCGCTGGCGGCCCCGCGCCCAGGGTCGGGCGTTCCCGATCCACAAGGGCATGACCCACATCACGATCGTCGTCGCGGACCAGGAGGCCTGACATGGGACACAAGGTCCATCCGTACGGCTTCCGAATCGGTGTTTCGCGCACCTGGACTGCGAAGTGGTATGCGGATGACAAGGAATACACCGCCTCCCTGCAGGAGGATCTCAAGATCCGCTCGCTCATCGCCAAGCGGCTGGCCAATGCCAGCGTCAGCGGCGTCGAGATCGAGCGCGGCATCAACCACGTCACGGTGACCATTCACACGGCCAAGCCGGGGATCGTCATCGGCAAGGGCGGGGCGAACGTCGAGGTCCTGCGCCAGCAGATCGGCGCGCTCACCCAGCGCAAGGTCAAGCTCGAGATCAAGGAGATCCGCCAGCCAGAGCTCGACGCATACCTGGTCGCTATGAATATCGCCGGCCAGCTGAGCCGCCGGATCGCCTTCAAGAAGGCGATGAAGCAGGCCATCCAGCGATCGATGAAGGCCGGCGCCAAGGGCGTCAAGATCGCCGTTGCGGGGCGACTCGGCGGCTCCGAGATGGGCCGCCGCGAGTGGGACAAGGAAGGCCGCATCCCGCTCGGAACGCTGCGGGCAGACATCAGCTACGGCCAGGTCCACGCCCACACCACCTACGGCCGAATCGGGGTCAAGGTCTGGATCTACCGTGGCGACGTCGCCCAGGAGCCGATCCGCCGGCCCGAGCTCGGCGCACCGGGCCAGGCCCCGGCCGGGCAGGGGGCATAGCAGTGTTGATGCCCCGTCGAGTCAAGCACCGCAAGGTCATGCGTGGGCGGATGTCCGGCATCGCCAAGGGCGGCCACAGTGTGGCCTTCGGCGAGTACGGGCTGGCGACCCAGGAACCGGCCTGGATCACGAGCCGCCAGATCGAGGCAGCCCGGCGCGCGATGACCCGCTCGGTCAAGCGCGGCGGCAAGATCTGGATCCGGATCTTCCCGGACAAGCCCGCCACCAAGAAGCCCGCCGAGACCCGGATGGGCTCCGGCAAGGGCGCGCCCGACCATTGGGTCGCGGTCGTGAAGCCCGGCCGGATCCTGTTCGAGATGGCCGGCGTCGACCACGAGTCGGCGGTCGAGGCCATGAGGCTGGCCAGCCACAAGCTGCCGGTCCAGACACGCGTCGTCGTCCGTGAAGGCGCGAAGGAGCAGGGCTGATGGACATCGACAAGGTCCGGACGATGTCGGACGCCGAACTCGAGCAGGCCCTCGTCGACGCAAAGCAGGACCTGTGGCAGGCCCGCTTCGCGCTGTCGACGCGCCAGCTCAAGGACTACAGCTCGGTCCCCCAGACCCGCCGAACGATCGCGCGGATCCTGACCGTGCAGCGCGAGCGCAAGCTCCGCGAGACGGCATGAGGGAGGGCGACACCCGATGACAGGAGCCACCACCCCCGTGCAGGGCAAGCGCAAGACCAAGGTCGGGCGCGTCGTCAGCGACAAGATGGACAAGACGATCGTCGTGTCCGTCGAGCGGCTGGCGCGCCACCGCCTGTACAAGCGAGTGATTCGACTCACGACCAAGTTCAAGGCGCATGACGAGGCCAACGACGCGCACGTCGGCGACACCGTCCTGATCGAGGAGTCCCGTCCGCTTTCGGCGTCCAAGCGCTGGCGGCTGGCCGGGATCATCCAGCGGGCCGGGGGCCACGGGCTGCCGGGCGAGGCCGTCGTGGCCGAGGAGGAAGCCACCTCCGAGGCGATCCACGGCGCCGCTCACCCGGGCCGCCGCGACCGCGGTAACGAATCTGCGACGGACGTTGACGCGTCAGCCGACGAGCGAGGCGAGGCGGCTGTCGACGAGCGAGGCGAGGCGGCTGTCGATGAGCGAAGCGAGGCGGCTGTCGAGGTGGCCCCCGCCGAGAGCGCCGACGCGGAAGGCACCGAGGCCCCCGCGGAGGAGAGCAACGCGTGATCCAGCCGCAGACCCGCCTCAAGGTCGCCGACAACACCGGCGCGCGCACGATCCAGTGCATCCGCGTCATGGGCCGGTCGCAGAAGACGGTTGCCGGGGTCGGGGACGTGATCGTCGCCAGCGTCAAGCAGGCGATCCCGAACGCCGCCGTCAAGAAGGGCGACGTCGTCCGGGCCGTCATCGTCCGGACCAACAAGGAATACGGCCGTCCCGACGGCAGTTACATCCGATTCGACGAGAACGCAGCCGTGCTCATCAACAACCAGGGGAACCCGCGCGGGACCCGGATCTTCGGACCGGTGGCGCGCGAGCTCCGTGACCGCAACTACATGAAGATCGTGTCGCTCGCCCCGGAGGTGCTGTGATGGCCGCCCGGAACGCCCCGACGCGTGGCACGAAGGTGCCCGAGATCCGCAAGGGCGACACGGTCGTCGTCCTGTCCGGCAAGGATGCCGGCAAGCGCGGCACCGTCGAGCGCGTCGTTCGCCAGCTGGCCGCGCCGTCGGGTGCCCGCAGCGTGTACCGCCGGGGATCCGGAGCGGCAGGGCTGAAAGTCGTGGTCGAGGGCCTCAACGTGGCCAAGCGCCACACCAAGCCGCGCCAGTCCGCCGGGCGCACCGACCGCATGCCCAAGATGCAGCAGGGCGGCATCTTCGACATCGCCCAGCCCCTTCCGGTGGGACGGGTCATGGTCGTCTGCCCGAACTGCGACAAGCCCACGCGGATCGCCCACGCCACGCTCGACACGGGCCGCCGCGTCCGCGTCTGCCGCCACTGCAACGAGCAGCTGGAGGTGAAGGCATGACCAGCCGGCTCCGCGAGCGGTACCAGGGCGAGATCGTCCCGGCGCTCACCAAGCAGTTCGAATACACGAACCCGAACCAGGTCCCGCGACTCTCGAAGATCGTCGTCAACATCGGTCTCGGCGAGGCCCTCACGAATGCCAAGGCACTCGATGCCGCGCTCGGCGACCTGACGACGATCACCGGCCAGAGGCCGATCGTGACCAAGGCCAAGCGATCGATCGCCCAGTTCCGCCTGCGGACGGGCAACACGATCGGCGCGAAGGTCACGCTGCGCGGCGAGCGGATGTGGGACTTCCTCGACCGCCTGACCACGCTGGCCCTGCCGCGCATCCGCGACTTCCGCGGCGTTCCCGGCAAGTCGTTCGACGGTCGTGGCAACTATTCACTCGGTCTTCGCGAGCAGCTTGCCTTCCCGGAGATCGACTACGACAAGGTGGACCGTCTCCGCGGGCTGGAGATCAGCATCGTGACGACGGCGAAGACCGACGAGGAATCGAAGAAGCTCCTCGAGCTCCTCGGCATGCCCTTCGCCTCGTAGGCGCGGGGAGGGAGAACCATGGCCAAGAAGTCGATGATCGCCAAGGCAAAACGACCCGCCAAGCACAAGGTGCAGGCCTACCACCGCTGTACGGTGTGCGGCCGGCCGCGCGCGTTCATGCGGCGGTTCGCCCTGTGCCGGATCTGCTTCCGGGAGCGCGCGCTTCTCGGCGAGCTGCCCGGCGTCACGAAGTCGAGCTGGTAGGAACCTGATGAACATCTCCGACCCGATCGCGGACATGCTCACGCGCGTCCGGAACGCCTCTCGGGCGCGCCACACCGAGGTGGTCGTACCGGCCTCGCGGACGAAGCGCGAGATCGCCCGCATCCTCAAGGACGAGGGCTTTATCGCCGACGTCAGCGAGGAGAAGGCCGGCCCCACGGCGATCCTGCGCCTGCACCTCAAGTACGTCGACGGCAAGGTGCCGGTCGTGTCCGGACTCAAGCGGATCAGCAAGCCGGGCCTGCGCGTGTATGCGGGCAAGACCGACATCCCGCGCGTCCTGGGCGGCCTCGGCATCGTCATCGTCAGCACCAGCCAGGGGATCATGACCGGCCAGCAGGCGCGCAAGGCGCAGCTGGGCGGCGAAGTCCTGGCGTACGTCTGGTAGGCCGGATCGATGTCTCGTATCGGCCGCCTGCCCATTGCCGTACCCTCGGGCGTCGACGTGACGATCGACGGTCGGACCGTCACGGTCAAGGGCCCCAAGGGCTCGCTGACCCGCCAGCTCCACCCGGACATCACGGTCAGCCGCGAGGACGACCAGCTGGTCGTCACGCGCCCGACCGAACAGAAGACCCACCGTCAGCTCCACGGGCTGACCCGGACGCTCGTCAACAACATGGTCGTCGGGGTGACCGACGGGTACCGCAAGGGCCTCGAGATCACCGGCGTCGGCTATCGCGCGACCAAAGTCGGCGAGAAGCTGCAGCTGAACCTCGGCTACAGCCACCAGATCGAGATCGATCCGCCCGCCGGCATCAGCTTCGAGCTCGAGAACCCGACCCGCCTCGCGGTCGTCGGGATCGACAAGGAGCTTGTCGGTCAGATCGCGGCGCAGGTTCGCTCCACCCGCAAGCCCGAGCCGTACAAGGGCAAGGGCGTCAAGTACGCGGGTGAGTACGTCCGTCGCAAGGCCGGCAAGGCCGGCAAGATCGGCGGCAAGAAGTAATCACGAGGAACGAGGAACAGCCACGATGACCCAGGTCGCAAGCCGCGGCGCCGCGCGACGCAAGCGCCACGAGCGGATCCGCCTCCACATGGCGGGGACGCCCGGGCGACCGCGTCTCACGGTGTTCCGCAGCCTCAACCACATCTACGCACAGGTCATCGACGACGCGTCCGGTCGGACGCTCGCCGCCGCCTCGACAGTCGAGAAGGAGCTCAAGGGCCTGACCTCGACCAAGTCGGAGGAGGCAAAGGTCGTCGGTCGACTGATCGCCGAGCGGGCCAAGGCCGCCGGTGTCGAACGCGTGGTCTTCGATCGAGCCGGGTTCCGGTACCACGGGCGGATCAAGTCGCTCGCCGATGCCGCCCGCGAAGCCGGTCTCGAATTCTGATCGGAAGGAGCCAACGTGGCACGGATTGACCCGAACAAGCTCGCGCTCGAGGAGCGCGTCGTCCAGATCAACCGCGTCGCCAAGGTCGTCAAGGGCGGCCGGCGGTTCAGCTTCAGCGCGGTCGTCGTCGTCGGCGACGGGGCCGGGCACGTCGGTGCCGGTCTCGGCAAGGCCGGCGAGGTCCCCGAGGCGATCCGGAAGGGCGTGGAGGACGCGAAGAAGAACCTGATCAAGATCCCGATGGTCGGGACGACGATCCCCCACGAGACCAACGTGCAGTTCAGCGCCAGCAAGGTCATGCTGAAGCCCGCTTCGCAGGGCACCGGCGTGATCGCCGGCGGCTCGGTCCGCGCGGTCGTGGAGGCCGCCGGGATCCGCGACATCCTGGCCAAGATCTACGGCTCGACGAATGCCGTCAACGTGACCCGGGCGACGATCGAGGCCCTGCGCGGGCTCCATTCGGCCGAGGAGCTCGGGGCCCGGCGGGGTGTCAAGCTGGTCAGCCGGATCCCCGGCCAGCCGGTCGCGACCGCGGAGGCACCCGATGGCCGGTAAGCTCCGCGTCACCCAGACGAAGAGCACGATCAGCCACATCGCCCGCAACCGGGCCACCGTCCGGGCCCTCGGGCTCAAGGGAATCGGCAGCACCGTGCTCGTGCCCGACAACGACGCCACCCGCGGCATGGTCCGCCAGGTGCGCTTCCTCGTGACCGTCGAGGAGGTCGCCGAAGGCGACGCCCAGGAGAAACCATGAAGTTGCACGACCTCCGTCCGGCCGAAGGGTCGCGGACGGCCAAGACCCGCGTCGGTCGCGGCATCGCGGCCGGCAAGGGCAAGACCGCCGGTCGCGGCACCAAGGGCCAGAAGGCCCGGGCCGGTGGCTCGATCAAGCCCTGGTTCGAAGGCGGCCAGACGCCGCTCCATCGCCGGATCCCGAAGCTGCGCGGCTTCAAGAACCGGTTCAAGATCGAGTACGAGGTCGTGAACGTCGGTGCGATCGCCGAGGCCGCCGAGCGCGGCGCCTTCGAGACCGACCAGACGGCCGGGGCGAAGGGCAAGCCGGCGCCGGTCACGATCAACCAGGACATCCTGCGCGCGGTCGGCCTCGTCCGAACGCTCAACAAGCCGCTCAAGATCCTGGGCGCGGGCGACCTCGCCACACCGCTCTTCGTTGTGGCCGACGCGTTCACTGCCTCGGCGCGATCGAAGATCGAGGCGGCCGGTGGGTCGGTCAACGTCCTCCAGGTGCCCGATCGACCGCTCCCGGCGATCGGCGTGGACGGCGAGGCCGAGGACGCGGCCGAGACGCCGCCGGCGGAGCCCGCGGCGCCGGCCGAAGCCGAGGCGCCCGCACCGAAGCGGAAGGGCAAGGCCCGGGCCGCGGCACCGGCCGAGCCTGAGGCCGCGTCCGAGCCCGCGGTCGAGGCTGCGTCCCCGGCCGCCACCG
>Ga0299907_10003025_pt1 | contig 10641 bp, 9 predicted proteins | sample RVTome_16_FD_198680 | JGI IMG/M metagenome (GOLD analysis project Ga0299907, IMG submission 198680) | Soil microbial communities from uranium-contaminated site in the Upper Colorado River Basin, Wyoming, United States - RVT152D67 (version 2) ... | reverse complement strand
ACCGCTCCCGGCCCCTCACGACCGCCCGGCACGTCGCGATGTACCTCATGCGCGAGTGCAGCGGCCAGAGCCTCGTGAAGATCGGGGACACGTTCGGCGGGCGCGACCACACCACCGCGCGCCACGGCATCTTGAAGATCGAGCGCGACATGCGCGCCCGGAGCACCACGTACCGGCAAGTCCAGGACCTGTCGCGGATCGTTCGAGACCGGGCCCGGCGCACGTGACACGTCGTGCAAACGTTGTGCACGGCCCGGGAGCGGGCCGGGAGATCTCGACGACACCGACTCCTTCATGCACCGTTTCCCCCACGGCGTCCCCATGTCACACGGGCCCGCTACGCTCGGGAAATGGGTGGGTTATCCCGTTTTCCCCAGCCCCTACCACTACTAGAGGTTTAAAAAGAGAACACGTAGAAGCAGCAAGGGGGTGGAAACATGAAGTTCCGGTGCGACCGTGATGCGCTCTCGGAGGCGCTCCAAACCGTTCAGCGCGGCGTGTCCTCCCGGCCGGGCATCCCGGCCCTGACCGGGGTCCTGCTCGAAGCGGCGTCGGAAGGTTCGCTCACGCTCACGACGACCGATCTCGAGGTGTCGGCCCGCCTGGCGATCGAGGTTCAGGTGGCCGAAGAGGGAACGGCTCTCGTGCCCGCTCGCCTGCTGGGCGACACCGTCAAGAGCCTCTCCGATGCGCCTGTGGAGTTCGAATCCGACCAGAGCCAGGCCCACATCCGATGTGCCGCGTACGAGGGAGCGCTTCGCCTGCTGCCGGCGGAGGACTTTCCGGCCCTCCAGCCGCCGACGGGTACCCGGGTCGTTGCCGAAGCGCAGCGGTTCGCGGAGGCGGTCGGACAGGTTGCTCGTGCCGCGTCACGTGACGAGGCACGTCCGATGCTCACCGGCGTCCTCGTCGAGGTCAGCCGTGAGGGCATCACACTCGTGGCCACGGACTCGTACCGGCTCGCGGTCCGCGAGCTCGTGGCGACGGCATCCGGTGAGGCGAAGTCGCTCGTGCCCGAACGTGCGATGACCGAGGCCGGCCGCGCGGCGCAGGCGATCGAGAAGGGCGACATCGAGCTGTTCATCGACCAGAGCCAGGTCTCGTTCCACCTGGGGCAGCTCTCCCTGACGTCACGGCTGATCGACGGAGAGTTCCCGAACTATCGGCAGTTGCTTCCGGAGCGCTACGAGAACCGACTGAGCGGTTCTCGTCAGCAGTTGATCGATGCGGTTCGGCGAGTCGGCCTTCTCGCACGCGACACCTCGCCGATACGGCTCGAGTTCAACGCACTCGGGGTGAAGCTGTCGTCGTCGTCGCCGGATCTCGGTCAGGCGGTGGAAGCGGTCGAGTCGAAGTACGAGGGCGAAGACGTCACCGCGGCGTTCAACCCCAACTACCTGGCGGACGGTCTCGCGGCGACGATCGGGAACAGCGTCCATGTGGAGGTCCGTGACGGCCTGAAGCCCGGCGTCGTGCGCGGCGAAACGGACGACTTCACGTACCTCGTCATGCCGGTTCGGCTCCCAACGCCCGTCGGCTAGTTCGGCGTTGCATCTGTCCTGGGTGGAGATCCGGGACTTCCGTAATCACGCCGAGACGCGACTTCGAGACCTCGCGCCGGGCTTGCTGGTGCTCGTCGGACCGAACGGTGAGGGAAAGACGAATGCGCTCGAGGGCATGGCGTTCCTGTTCTTCCTGCAGTCCCCCCGAACGTCGACGACGGAATCGGTCGTTCGCCGCGGAGCCGAGGCGGCATACGCGCGCGGCGAGATCGAGACCGAAGGGGGGCGCGTCCTCGTCGAGGTCGAGATCCCGGTCCGCGGCGCGAACCGAGTGCAGGTGAACGGCACGCGCGTACGCCGGAAGCGGGACGTCCGTCGTCAGGTGCGAGGCGTGTTCTTCGGCCCCGACGATCTGGTGATCGTGATCGGCGATCCGTCGAAACGGCGCGACTTCATGGATGACGTCGTTCGGAGCCTGTGGCCGCTCAAGGAGTCGGCGATCACGGCGTACGACAAGGCGCTCCGTCAACGGAACCGCTTGTTGAAGGAGTGGGAAGGACGCGGGACGCCGTCGGGGCTCGAGGCGTGGGATGCCGAACTGACGGAGACCGGTTGCGCGCTGATCCGGCTCCGACGCGAGGGAGTGGAGCGGCTGGCGCCGTCGGCGGGGGAGGAGTACCGGCACCTCGCCGGCTACGGCCTGGACATCGACTACGCCGCCAACGTCGGTGACGAGCCGCTCGAGGAGACCTTCGCCGAGCGGCTGGCGGCCCGCCGGCAGGACGAGATCGTTCGCCGGACCACCCTGGTCGGTCCGCACCGAGACGATCTGGCGCTCGCCGTTCGCGACCTCGGCGCCCGAGGCTTCGCGAGCCACGGGGAGGCGTGGGCGGCCGCCCTCTGCCTGCGTCTGGGCCTGGCGTCGGCCGTCGAGGTCGAGGTGGGCGAGCGGCCAGTCCTCCTCCTGGACGATCCGTTCTCGGCGCTCGATCCGGCTCGCCGCCACCGCGTCGCCGCTCGGCTCGGCGAGCGCGACCAGGTGTTCGTCACCGTCGCGGACGAAGGCCACGTGCCGGAGCAAGCCGATCGCGTCTGGGACGTGCGAGGCGGAACGTTGCGGGCTCGGTCCTGATGCCGCACAGCAAGGGGTGGCGGAACCGAAAGGACGAACGAACCCGGGACGGCAGCACGATCGGCGACATCGTCGACGGCCTCATGCGCGAGCGCACGTTCGCCCGTGGCGTGCCCATCGGGCAGCTGTCGGTGGACTGGCCTTCGGTCGTGGGCCCTCGTCTAGCGGCCGAATGCGCGCCGGTGAGCCTGGATTCGGGCGTTCTGGTGGTCGCCGCGAGCGACGGACCGTGGGGCGCACAGGTGCGTTTCCTGGCGTCGGAGATCTGCAACAAGGCCAACGCTGCCCTCGGCTCGAAGGAGGTCACGCGAGTGCACGTCGTCGTCCGTGCTGAACCAAGGAAAGGCTTGTAGCGCAAGGCGTTCGATAACATCGCGTGTGGCCGGAAAGAGGCGTGGATCGGGCACCGGCGTCACCCCCGATTGGTAGAATCCATTGCAGCGTAGAACCGCGGCTTCGCGGGGCCCCCACGACGCTTGTTGGGCCTCCGCGCGCGCGAAACCGACGGAGGTTGCTTGGCAACGGCAACGAAAAAGGCGGCTGGGCGATCAGGCCGCTACGAAGCAGAAGACATCCAGGTTCTCGAAGGTGTCGAGCACGTCCGGCTGCGGCCGGGCATGTACATCGGCACCACGTCGGCCCGCGGACTGCACCATCTCGTGTTCGAGGTCGTCGACAACTCGATCGACGAGGCGATGGCGGGCTTCTGCGACCGCATCATCGTCAGGCTCCTCAAAGATGGGGGCTGCCAGGTCGAGGACAACGGGCGCGGCATCCCGGTGCGCCCGATCCCCAAGTCCAAAGATCGCCGGCCGGCGGTCGAGGTCGTCCTCACCACGCTGAACGCCGGAGGAAAGTTCGGCGGCGAGGGGTACCGGATCGCCGGAGGCCTCCACGGCGTGGGCGTCTCGGTGGTGAACGCGCTGTCGCAGAAGCTGACCGTCCAGGTCATGCGCGACGGCGCCACGTGGACGCAGAGCTATTCCCGCGGCAAGGCCACCAGCCGGCTTAGCAAGGGGAAGGCCACCTCCAAGCGGGGCACGATCGTCACGTTCTGGCCCGACCCCGAGATCTTCACCGAGGGCGTGGAGTTCAACCGTTCGCTTCTCGCCGAGCGACTGCAGGAGCAGGCGTTCCTCACCCGCGGCATCGAGGTCCAGCTGATCGACGAACGCGAGGCCCCGCCGGTCAAGCAGGTGTTCAAGGCGACGGGCGGCCTGACGGACTTCGTCAAGCATCTCGCCAGCGGCAAGGACCCGATCCACAACAAGGTCATCTACATGGAAGCGCGCGAGGAGGACGCCGAGGCGGACATCGCGTTGCAGTGGACGAACGGCTACGCCGAGTCGATCCACTCGTTCGCCAACACGATCAACACGCACGAGGGCGGCATGCACGAGGAGGGTCTCAAGAAGGCGCTCACCAACGTGATCAACCGCTACGCGCGCAACAAGGGACTCCTCCGCGAGAAGGAGGACAACCTGCTCGGCGAGGACGTGCGCGAGGGGCTCATCGCGATCGTGTCGGTCCGGCTTCGTCATCCGCAGTTCGAAGGACAGACCAAGACGAAGCTCGGGAACACCACGATGCGCTCACTCGTCGAGACGACGATGAACGAGCACCTCGCGACGTGGCTCGAGGAGCACCCCGGCGACGCCAAGCGCATCGTGGCCAAGACTGCGCAGGCCGCGAAGGCCCGCCTCGCGGCGAAGCAAGCTCGGGACCTCACGCGGCGAAAGTCGTTCCTCGAGGGCGGGGGGCTGCCCGGAAAGCTCGCCGACTGCCAGCTCACCGATCCAGCGCTGACCGAGCTGTACATCGTGGAGGGGGATTCGGCAGGCGGTTCCGCGAAGCAGGCGCGCGATCCGGCCACGCAGGCGATCCTGCCGATCCGGGGGAAGATCTTGAACGTCGAGAAGGCGCGGCTGCACAAGATCCTGGAGAACGCCGAGATCCAGGCGCTCATCACCGCGATCGGGACGGGCGTCGGCGACGAGTTCGACATCGACAAGGCGCGCTACCACAAGATCGTGGTGATGGCGGACGCCGACGTCGACGGCGCGCATATCCGGACGCTGCTGCTGACGTTCTTCTTCCGGTACATGCGCGAGCTCATCGACCAGGGGTACGTGTTCATCGCTCAGCCGCCGCTGTATCTCATCAAGGACGGCAAGGAGGAGCTGTACTTCTACACCGAGCGCGAGTGGGACGAGTACCGCAAGCGGGTCGACGGCAACAAGCCGCTCGACCCTCAGCGGTTCAAGGGTCTGGCCGAGATGGATGCCGATCAGCTCTGGCGGACGACGATGGATCCGGAGCGCCGCACGTTGCTGCGGGTGACGCTCGAAGACGCCGCGGTCGCCGACCGGTTGTTCACCGTTCTCATGGGCGAGGACGTCCCCTCTCGCAAGGAGTGGATCGAGACCAACGCGAAGGACGTTCAGAACCTGGATGTGTAGCCGGGCCGGGGGTGTGGGGGCCAAGAAGCGAGCCGAAGGCGAGCGAGGCCCCCACGACGAAGGAGCAATCTAGGTGGCGCAGGAAGGTCTGCTCGCCGGTCGGATCGAGGACGTTCAGCTCGAGGACGAGATCCAGCGCTCGTACCTCGACTACGCGATGTCCGTCATCGTCGGGCGCGCGCTCCCCGACGTTCGAGACGGCCTGAAGCCCGTCCATCGCAGGATCCTGTGGTCGATGCTGGAGGGCGGCCTTCGACCGGACCGCCCGTACCGCAAGTCGGCGTGGGCCGTCGGCGAGGTGGTCAAGAAGTACCACCCGCATTCACTCGAGGCCGTCTACGACTCGCTCGTTCGAATGGGACAGGACTTCTCACTGCGCCATCCGCTCATCGACCCACACGGCAACTTCGGCTCGATCGACGGCGATCCGCCGGGCGCGATGCGCTATACGGAAGCACGTCTCGCGCAGATGGCGATGGAGATGCTCCGCGACATCGAGGCCGAGACGGTCGACTTCGTCCCGAACTACGACGGCTACGAGCAGGAGCCAACGATCCTGCCGTCGCGGTTCCCGAACCTGCTCGTGAACGGCTCCGGTGGCATCGCCGTCGGGATGGCGACGAACATCCCGCCGCACAACCTCGGCGAGGTCATCGATGGCGTCGTCCACTTCATCGACAACCCCGAGTCCAAACCCCGCGATCTGATGAAGTTCATCAAGGGTCCCGACTTCCCCACGGGCGCCACGATCCTCGGTCGCGACGGGATCAAGGATGCCTATCTGACCGGGCGGGGATCGATCAAGGTGCGCGGCGTCTGCACGATCGAGGAGGGCTCGAGCGGAAGGCAGCGCATTGTCGTCACCGAGCTCCCGTACCAGGTGAACAAGGCGCGTCTCGCCGAGAAGATCGCCGAGCTCGTGAAGTCGGGCCGCCAGAAGGACGTGGTCGACGTCAAGGACCACTCGAGCGGACGCGAGGGAATGCGCCTCGTCATCGACCTGAAGCGCGGCGCCAATCCCCAGGTCGTGTTGAACCAGCTCTACAAGCACACGCAGCTGCAAGACAGCTTCGGCGTGATCATGCTGGCGCTCGTCGACGGCGTCCCGCGGACGCTGAACCTCGCCGAGGTGATCGGCCACTACGTCGATCACCAGGTCGACGTCGTCACGCGACGCACGCGCTGGCAGCTCCGCCGCGCCGAGGAGCGCGATCACATCGTCCAGGGCCTGCTGATCGCGCTTCAGAACCTCGACGCGGTGATCCGCATCATCCGCGGCTCCCAGGATGCCGAGGAGGCGCGCGGCAAGCTCATGAAGCAGTTCAAGCTCTCGGAGATCCAGGCGAACCACATCCTGGACATGCCGCTTCGCCGGCTCACGCGGCTGGCGCGGGAGGAGTTGGAGAACGAGCACAAGGAATTGCTAGCTCGCATCCGCCACCTCAAGGCGCTGCTCAAGGACCCAAAGAAGATCCGCGGCGTCATCAGGGACGAGCTGCTCGAGATCAGGAAGCGGTTCGCCGACCCGCGCCGAACGCAGCTGAAGGCCGACGAGGGCGAGCTGGACGTCCAGGACCTCATCGCCGAGGAAGACGTCGTCATCACCGTGAGCCGTGCGGGGTACGTGAAGCGCCAGCCCGTGGAGAACTTCCGCCGGCAGGGACGCGGTGGAAAGGGGATCCGCGGCGCAAACCTGAAAGAGGAGGACGTCGTCAAGGACGTGTTCGTGACGACGACGCACAACTTGCTCCTGTTCTTCACCAGCCGCGGCAAGGTCTACCGGGTGAAGGTCCACGACGTTCCCGAGGCATCCAGGACGGCCCGCGGCACCTACGCTGCCAACCTGCCGGGCGTCGCCATCACCGGCGACGAGAGGGTTCAAGCGGTCATCGACCTCAAGGAGTACGCCGAGGGGCGCTACCTGCTGTTCGCGACGCGGAGAGGCATGGTGAAGAAAACGCCGCTCCCCGAGTACGACTCACCGCGAACGGGGCTGGCCGCGATCAACCTCCGCTCCGGGGACGAGCTGATCGACGTGCGGCTGACCGATGGCAAGGACGACGTGTTCCTCGTCTCTCGAAAGGGACAGACCATCCGGTTCAAGGAGGGATTGGTGCGCCCGATGGGCCGTCAGACCGCCGGCGTGATCGGCATGCGCCTCGACGACGACGACGAGGTGATCGCGCTCGGCATCGCGTCGGACGGCGAGGAGATGATCAGCGTCACGCAGCAGGGCTACGGCAAGCGAACGACGCTCAAGGAGTATCCGGTCAAGGGCCGCGGCGGCAAGGGCGTGATCGGTCACACGCTGACCAACCGAACGGGCAAGCTCGCCGGGGCGTTCGTCGGCACGAAGGATCAGGACATGTTCGTCATCTCGTCCTCGGGGATCGTGATCCGGGTGGCGGCGAGCGACATCCGCCGCGTGGGCCGCGCCAGTCAGGGAGTCCGAACGATGCGCGTCGACGCCGGCGCCCACGTTGCGGTGATCGCTCCTGTCATCGCCCAGGTCGAGGAGGCCTAGAGCCACCTACCGAGCGGCGTGACCCACACGCTCGGCGTCGTCACGATCGCCTGTTGTTCGGTCCCGCCGGGAGGGCCACGTGAGGGGCATGGTTGCCCTCGCCGACCTCGCCGCGTAGAAAGGGTAGGAACGCATGAGCGATCCCGCCGGTCAGACCTCGTTGTCGATGCAGACGCGACCGCACACGGGCAAGAGCGTGCCTGAAGGCGACGGTGGTGGGGGGCGCCCGCGGTTTCGGCGCGCGCGCTCTCGTCAGGCTCGGGTCGTCATCCGGAAGGTCGCGCCGTGGTCGGTGCTGAAGGTCTCCCTCCTGTTCTACGTATGCATCATGGTCGTGATCCTGGGCGCGCTCATCATCCTGTACGGAGTGCTCGGCGCGGTCGGCGCGATCCAGAACGTCGAGGACCTGATCCGCGAGCTGTTCTCGGACGAGACGTTCCAGATACGCGGTGACTGGCTGTTCACCCGGGGAGTCGCCGTCGGCCTTCTCATGGTCGTTCTGTGGTCGCTGATCAACGTATTCGTCGCGTTGCTGTACAACCTGCTCTCCGACATCGTCGGCGGCATCGAAGTGACGCTGTCCGAACGCAGGTAGCGTTCGTGCAGGTCACCATGCGATTGACACTATTTCCAGGCCCCGCGTACGCTGCTTCTTCGGCCGGGTCACGGTCCACGGGTTTCGTTTCGGGGCCTGTAGCTCAGCTCGGTTAGAGCGCATCCCTGATAAGGATGAGGTCGTTGGTTCAAGTCCAACCAGGCCCACGGTCCGGAGCGAGGCGAGAGGGAGGCGGCGATGGGCGAGGATTCTGAGGAGAAGAGGGGCTTCTTCGGCAAGCTCATGCGGATCGCGTTCATCGCGGCCATCGTCGGCGCCGTCGTCGCCATCTTCCGGCGCCGGCGCGGGAGGGACCTCGACGAGGACGAGTGGCAGGAGCTCCCACCGCCCGCGGGCGGATAGCGGCGCACTACAACCGAAGTTCGAGAGGCCCGCGGATGCCGCGGGCCTCTCGCTTTGCGCTCGTCCAGGTGACCGTGGCGGGTGAGCGGCTCACGGCGACGCGCCTCATAGACTCACGCCGGTGTCGAGCGAGGCGTGGGAGCTGGCGCGTCGAGTCGCCGCGGATGCCGGCGTGGAGCTCCGTCCGCTGCGAACGCTCCAGGACTGCGACGCGATCATGGGGGTCATGGTCGCCACGTGGGGCGACCATCAGACGGTTCCGCGCGAGGTGCTGCGCGCGCTCGCGGAGAGCGGGAACGTCCCGTTCGGCGCGTTCGTCGGCGAGACGCTCGTCGGCTTCGTTCTTGGGTGGGCCGCCGTCGAGCCGGACGAAGGGCTTCATGTGCATTCGCACCAGCTCGCGACGCTCCCGTACCGCCGTCACGCAGGAGTCGGATACGCCTTGAAGCTCGCGCAGCGCGCGCAGGCGCTTGACCAGGGGATCTCGGTTGCCCGGTGGACGTTCGACCCGCTCGTCGCGCGGAACGCGTACTTCAACCTCCACAAGCTAGGCGCGATCGCCGACCGGCTCGAGCGGAACTTTTACGGCGAGATGACGGATGAGTTGAACCGGGGCGATCGCAGCGACCGCCTGGTGATCCGGTGGGATCTCGAACCCGACCCCGGTCCGAACCGGGCCATCCCGGACCATGCCGTGACCGTCGTGCGACGTGGCGAGGACGGCGGTCCCCAGACGAGCGGTGACGCCGTGGGCGACGTCGCGATCCTCGAAGTTCCGGCAGAGTACGCGTCGTTGCGAGCTTCGGAACCGGAGGCTGCGTCGGCCTGGCGCGACGCGGTCGCGAACGCCGCGGAGGCGTGCCTCGGTCGCGGTCTCGTCGCCGCCTCGTTCGATCGCGACCGGAGCGGGTACGTCTTCACGCGGACGTACGAGCGGTGACCGGGGGATGACCCGTGTCCGGTCGGTCGAGCTCCGCCTCGTTCGGTTGCCGCTCGTTCGTCCGTTCCGGACGAGCTTCGGCGAGATGCGCGACAAAGAGTGCATCCTGGCTCGGGTCGAGACCGACGACGCCGAAGGCTGGGGCGAGTGCGTCGCGGGGACCGAACCCGACTACTCCGAGGAGTGGAACGCCGGCGCGTGGCTCGTTCTTCGAGACCTGCTGGCGCCCGCGCTCATCTCCGCCGGTGAAGTCGAACCCGGCGACGTCGAGGGAGTGTTCGGCTTGGTCAGGGGGAATCCCATGGCGAAGGCCACCCTCGTCGACGCGTTCCTCGACGCGCACCTGCGTGCACTCGGTCGTTCCCTCGCCGAGCACCTCGGTGGCACGAGGGACCGCGTCGAGTGCGGCGTCTCGGTGGGGATCCAGCCGTCGACGGAGGCGCTGCTCGAGCTGGTCGCCGTGTACCTGGGCGAGGGCTATCGCCGGATCAAGCTGAAGATCGAGCCCGGCCTCGACGTCGATCGCGTTCGGGCGGTTCGCCACGCTCACCCGGACATCCTGCTCTCCGTCGACGCGAATGCCGCGTACACGCTCGACGACGCCGGTGTGTTCCGAGACCTCGACGAATGCAGCCTCGTCATGATCGAGCAGCCGCTGCACCACGAGGACGTGGTCGAGCACGCGAAGCTGCAGGCGTTGATCCGATCCGATCTGTGCCTCGACGAGTCGATACGTTCGGCCGCCGACGCGGGCGCGGCGATCGAGCTCGGAGCATGCCGGATCGTCAACGTCAAGCAGGGCCGCGTGGGTGGCGTCCCGGAGTCGAAGCGCGTCCACGACGTGTGCGCCTCTCAGAACGTCCCCGTTTGGTGCGGCGGGATGCTCGAGACGGGCATCGGGCGTGCCACGAACCTGGCCGTCGCCGCCATGCCGAACTTCACTCTCCCCGGCGACATCAGCGCGAGCCGCCGGTACTTCGCCGAGGACCTCACGGAACCCTTCGAGCTCGGCCCCCGGGGAACGATGGCCGTACCCACGGGTCCGGGGATCGGCGTGGAACCGGATCCGTCACGGCTCGAGGCGGCGACCGTCCGGGTCGAGCGCGTGCGGAAAGAGTGACAAAAC
>Ga0299907_10003020_pt1 | contig 10649 bp, 9 predicted proteins | sample RVTome_16_FD_198680 | JGI IMG/M metagenome (GOLD analysis project Ga0299907, IMG submission 198680) | Soil microbial communities from uranium-contaminated site in the Upper Colorado River Basin, Wyoming, United States - RVT152D67 (version 2) ... | reverse complement strand
CGACGACGTCCATCCGGTCGCCGGCATCGTTGAACTCGACCTCTCGCGGATCGGCGTCGAAGCCCTCGTTGACCGCCACCAGCTCGGTCTCGAGAACCTGGAGCTCGGAGGCGATCTCGTTGAGCTGGTTGAGATATTGCTGGGTGGCATTGTCGATGTTGCCGTTGCCGTTGCCAGGCTGGGTGGTGGCGGTGCCTCCGTTGCCCGTGGTCGTGGTGGATTCCTGACCGGTCACCAAAGTGGTTTCGGTGGACGCCTCGGGTAGGGCGCGAACGAAGAAATAGGTGAATCCAATCATCCCGAGGATGACCAGCGGGAGTATCCAGCGGCCCGGTTTCGGGTCGGGGTTGACAGCCATGACTGGCGAAAACGATAGCGGTCGGCGAAAAGGTTCCCCGGTTCTGTCGAATCGGCGCTCGCGACCCTCTTGTAACCATCTCGGCTCCCGCATACGTTCGGGCCATGGAAGGGGAGCGACACGAGACCTATGAGAGGATCCCTTGGGAGACCTTGCAGTCGCCTCGGCCCGACCGGCAGTGGATCCTGTACCTGGTGGCCGGTGCGGTCGTGGTTGGCGCCCTTGCCTACTCGTTCGTGAGCAACCGGCCATCTGCAACCAGCCCGGTCGATCAACAGGTGGCCACCGGCCCGACGCTCACCATCGCCCCGGTGCCACCGGGCACCGCCGCCCCGCCTCCGGCCGCGGTTCCGCCCACGGTGCCCGCCGACCCTGTTGTTGTCAGCGAGGCCGACCTGTTCGCGGTCGACCCCGAGCGTCTCCGCGACGAGGCGGTGGCCCACGCCGAATGGTTTGCCGCCGAGTACCTCACCCTCGACGGCTCGCAGGCCGCCTCCGAGTCACTGGCAGCCCTATTGCCCGCGGGGATCCCGCCACCGGTGGCCGACGGTGAGACCCTCGTGTTCGTCGAGTGGTCGCGTGCGGTGGCCAACGAGGAGATCGCACCTCTCGTCTTCAGCGTGGACGTCCTGGTCCGATGGCTTCTGTCAGGCTCGGACGGGATCTACGTGAGGCAGGCGCCGACCATCGTCACGGTCGAGGTCGAGGTCGGTGAGTCGGGACCGCGGGTGACCATGCCACCGGTGATGGGTCCGGTCCCGGCGGGCGAACCGGCGGTGCCGGCGCTGGTGGAGGTGCCCGAGGATGTCGCCTCCGCTGCGGTGAAGTCCTCAGGTGCCACCGAGGTGATCGGTGGGATCGCCGGTCCCGATGGCTCGTGGCGGGTTGCCGTGATGGCGCCGGGCCCCGACGGAGTGGTCCGTCCTCAGACCGTTGTCGTTCCCTAGCCGGGGAAAGCCTCCTCGAGGATGGCGACCGCTTCTGACTGAATCGAAGCCCAGCCTGCTTCCAGGGTCTTGGTGACGGTGACGAAATCGGAGGTCAGGAAAATACTGGTAACACCGGGGATGGACAGGAGCTGTTTGGCGAAATCCTCCTCGGGATCGGATCCGGCGACGTAGGTGGCCGGGCCACCCACCGGCACTCCACAGCTGAACTTCATCGCGTTGGGATTGGGTGTCGGGCTGGCGGCTACGGGCATCGCGGCAAGGGTAGGTGAGAGAATGCCGTCATGACCGTCGATCTCGCCGGTGCCGTCGATTTCGTGAGGAGATCTTTGGCCGAGCAGGCCGACCCGGAGAAGGCGGCGGGGATGCAGGCCTATATGAAGACCGACATGGCCTTCTACGGAGTTCAGAAGCCGGCGCGGGTGAGGATCCTGCGTGAGCTGGCGACCCGTTTCGCTCCGGCCAATCGTGATGACTACGAGAGTCTGATGCTGGCGCTGTGGGAGCTCCCTCATCGAGAGGAGAAGTATCTGGCGCAAGGGATTGCCACTCGGTTCGGTGAGTTCGTGGTGCCGGAGTCGATGCCGATCTACAAGCGGTTCATCACCGAGGGCCAGTGGTGGGACTTCGTCGACGAGTCCGCGACCCACATGGTGCGTGAGCTGGTCCGGGATCACCCCGACCCGACCTGGGGTGAGGTGGACGGGTGGATCGACGACCCGGACATGTGGTTGCGCCGCGCCGCGATCATCTGCCAGATCGGGTTGAAAGGGGATACGGACGCCGATCGTCTCTTCCGCTTCTGCGAGCAGCGGATGGACGAGAGGGAGTTCTTCATCAGGAAGGCGATCGGTTGGGCCTTACGCGAGTACGCCAAGACCGACCCGCAGGCGGTTGCCGATTTTGCGTCCGCCCACCGCGACCGACTCTCCGGTCTCAGCTACCGGGAGGCCACCAAACACATCGGAGACCTTCTCCGCTGACCACAAAACGATAATGGAGGGGTTCACCGGTAGCCTCGGGGTATGAGTCTGATCGCGGACCTGCGCACGCTGCTCGGAGACGATCGGGTGCTCACCGAGGCCGTCGAGCTCCACATCTACTCCAAGGACGCGTCCCTGATGCGTGGCGACCCCACCTGTGTCGTCCTCCCCGAGTCCACTGAGGAGGTCGCCGAGGTCGTCAGGATCGCGGAACGCCACAAAGCCCCGATCGTCGCCCGAGGGGCCGGCACCGGGCTGACCGCGGGGGCGAGCCCCATCAACGGCGGCGTCGTGGTCTCGCTGACCAGGCTCGACGACCTGGATCTCGACGTGGACAATCGGATGGCGTGGGTCGGCGCGGGCGTCATCAATCTCGACCTGAGCGTCGCCGCGGCGCCCCATGGTCTCTACTTCGCACCGGACCCGTCGTCGCAGTCGGCATGCACCATCGGCGGCAACATCGCCAACAACTCCGGCGGCGCCCACTGTCTCGCCGAGGGCGCTACCACCAGCCACGTCCTCGCCGTGGAGGTGGTGCTGCCGGGCGGCGAGACGGCCGTGTTCGGCGACGCCGCTCCCGACCCACCCGGTCTCGATGTCAAGGGAGTGCTCGTCGGTTCGGAGGGCACCCTCGGCATCGTCACCCGCGCCCTGGTCCGTCTTCTTCCGCTCGACCCCGACGTCCGGACCCTGCTCATCGACTTCCCGACGCTGGAGGGCGCAACCACCACCGTGTCCGAGGTGGTCGCGGCCGGTCTCATCCCCGCGGCCCTCGAGATCATGGACCAGAACATGATGGTTGCGGTCGAGAATTGGCTTCATGGCGGGTTCCCCACCGACTCGGCGGCGGTCCTCCTCGCCGAGGTGGTTGGAGAGCCCGAGGCCGTGGTTGCGGAAGCGGAAGTGATCTCCCGCATCGCCCGGGCCAATGGCGCCAAGGAGGTCCGTCTCGCCGCCGACGCGTCCGAGCGGGCCCAGCTCTGGCTGGGGCGGAAGTCCGCATTCGGTGCCATGGCACAGGTCTCACCCGACTACTACCTGCACGACACGGTGGTGCCGAGACGGGTACTCGCCGAGACGATGAATGAAGTTCAGGCGATCGCCGACCGCTACGAGCTGGTGACCTACAACGTCTTCCACGCCGGCGACGGCAACCTCCACCCGCTCATCCCCTTCGACGCCTCCGAGGAAGGGATGCTGGAGAAGGTGCACCAGGCGGGGATGGAGATGGTCGACGCCTGCCTATCCCGGGGCGGTGCGTTGTCCGGTGAGCACGGTATCGGGCTCGAGAAGCGCGACCTCATGCCGGAGAGCTTCTCGGAGTTGGATCTCGATGCCCAGGCCAGGCTCAAAGAGGCCTTCGACCCGGCCGGGCTCTTCAACCCGGCGAAGATCCTTCCCGAGGGCTCGAGATGCTTCGACTTCGGCGGCGTGAGACGGGAGATCCCGGACGGGGCCTGGGTGTGACCCATCCTCCCGCGATCCTCCAATTCGAGACCGAGCTTCCCGACACGTCGGCCGGCGCCATCGGCCTCGCCCCTGGTGACACCGACGACCTCGCCTGGATCCTCCGCTACGCCACCGAGCACCAGCTGGTGGTCGATGTCCGAGGCGGCGGGTCCCACCACGGCTTCGGGAGCCCACCCACTCCCGACCTCGTGGTCTCGATGTCCCGATTCGACGGCGTCCAGGAGTGGCATCCTGATGACCTCACCGTGGTGGTCGGGGCAGGCACACCGGTGGCTTCGCTGGAGGCGATCCTCGCCGAGCAATCGCAAACGGCGGTCCTGCCCGAGGTCCCGGGAAACGCGACCGTAGGAGGCGTCATCGCCGCCGGGTTGTCGTCGCTACGACGGGCCCGTCTTCTCGGCACCCGGGAACGTGTTCTCGAGGTCACCGTGGTCACCGGTGACGGCAGGGTCGTCACCGCAGGTGGAAGAGTGGTCAAAAACGTATCCGGCTATGACCTGCCCCGATTGACCGTGGGTGCGTTCGGATCGCTGGGTGTGATCACATCGGTGTGCCTCAAAGTGCTACCCGTCCCGGAGTCGGCGGCCACCATCGTCCTCGACGACCCCGGCCAGGCTGTCGCGGCCCATCGCCCGCTGGCCCTGCTCGAGACCAGCGACTGGTCGGAGTTGTTCCTCTGGGGGACCGAGCCCGAGGTCGACGCGGTTGCGGGCCGGGTCGGCGGCCGGACGAGGAGAGGGCTCCATTGGCCCTCCGATCCGGAAGGAGCGCTCCGCTGGTCGCTGCGGGTCCCACCTGCCATGGTCGGAGCGGCGATCGCGGCTCTTCCCGAGCAGTGGAGATATTTGGCGGTCCACGGCGCGGGAGACCTGCGCCTCGCCTCCGACTCCCGGGCCGGGGCCGGCCACCTTCGAGCCTGGGCGGAGTCGGTCGGCGGGCACCTGGTGGTGGTGGACGCTCCCCCGGCTGCTCTGCCCGACTTCGACCCGTGGGGGACACCACCCCCGGGGTTGGAGTTGCAGCGACGGATCATCGCCCAGTTCGATCCGGCCCGGGTGATCAACCCGGGTCGGCTCCCCGGAGGGCTGTGATGGCGTGGGTCACGACCGAGCACCCGACCCGGTCTGAGCTGAGCGCCTGTGTCCAATGCGGGCTGTGCCTGCCTCATTGCCCGACATTTCGCCTGACCGGGAAGGAAACGGCCTCCCCACGGGGCCGCCTCAGCGCTATGTCCGCCGTCCAGGACGGGATCGTCCAGGTCGACCGGCCGTTCGTCGAGATCATCGACTTCTGCCTGGGGTGCCGGGCCTGCGAGCCGGTGTGCCCGGGGATGGTGCCCTATGGCCGGGCCCTCGAAGGCACCAGAGCCGAGATCGTCGCCCAACGCCCGTCGTTCTCCCATCGGATCAGAGGTTTCCTGCTGGGGCCGGTGCTCGGGTCGAGGATGGCGCTCGGAATCGGCACCGTCTTCCTTTCCCTGCTCCAGAGACTGCGGCTGACTCGACTGGTCCCGGGTCGCTTCCGGCGGCTCACCGGCGGGATGCGGTCGCTGCGGGGCCGGCCCGCCCGCGTCGCCGGGACCTCGGCGGGGCCCAAGGGCGGCGAAGTCATCGGTCTGCTCACCGGTTGCGTCCAGGACCAGTGGTTCCGCCAGACCAACGAGGCTGCTGTTGCCCTTCTCACCAGGGCCGGATACCGGGTCGAGGCGCCGTCGGCCCAGACCTGTTGCGGCGCGCTCGCCGCCCACGACGGGAAGGCCGGCCAGGCGCGCAGGCTCGCCGCCAAGAATGTCGCTGCCTTCGGTGAGGTCGAGCACCTCGTCGCGACGGCAGCCGGATGCTCGGCTCATCTCGCCGGATACGGTCATTGGGCCGACGACGGCGGCGCCATCGCCGAGCGCAGCGAGGACATCACGGTGCTCATCGCTCGCGCCATCGAAGAGGGCCGGCTGCCCCGGCTCCCCGGTGGGCGCGGCCCGATCGGCGTCCAGGATCCCTGCCATCTCCGCCACGCCCAGCGAGTGACCGCCGAGCCGAGAGCCATTGTCGAGGCAGCCGGCTATGAGGTGGTCGAGATCGACCCACGGGGATTGTGTTGCGGCGCCGCCGGCCTCTACACGGTCCTCCAGCCCGAGGCATCCCGGGAGCTCGGAAACCAGAAAGCCGACCAGATACGTTCAACGGGGGTGAACAAGGTGGCCACGGCCAACCCCGGATGTGAGATGCAGATGCGCTCGGCGACAGATGGCGACGTCCAGTTTGCCCATCCCATCGAGTGGTATCTGGATGCCCTGGCCCAATCGGAGTCGGCGGTAACGTCATCGCCCGTGGAGAGCTCCGTTGACTGAGGCCGTGCCCCGCAACCGGATATTCGAGATGGTCAAGCGTTACGCCATCCTGGCTTATGGCGGATTCGGGACCATGGTGGCTGTTGGCCTGATGGTCCTCGGCAGCCTTCTCGTTGGTCTCGCGGTCGCGGTCTTCCTCGCCGGCTTCGACCTGATCGATCAGTTCGTCGAGGCGATGTCGACGGAGGGGTTGCTGGCCTCTTCGATGGTCATCCTGGTCGCCGGGCTCTTGTTCCTGGGCATCGCCACCGAGAGCCCCCTGGGTCGGGGCCGCCGTCTAGTCGGCTTCGAGCTGTGGGAGGTCGGGATCGCCCGGATTCTGGCCGTCGCCGTGGCCGGGCTGCTGATGCTGGTCCTCCACGACTTCATCGAGGGCTTGCTCGACGGTCTCCCCGAGCCCTTCTTCCTGGCCGCCGACGGTCTCGAGGCCGTGGCCCGCGGAGGACTGATCGTCATGCCGATTATCGGCGTGCCTTTGTCTTTGGTGGCTCGTTACGCCGCCGGGCAGCGGCCGTCCCTCCCCGACCTGGAGTTGCCCGTGTTGTTCGCGGTCTGGGTGATCACCGTCATGATCACCATGGGCTGAATGACCTCAGGTGGCCAGGTAGTAGACGTAGATCCCAGAGGTCTCGAAGCCCGCTCGATGCAGCGACTCTCGCGCCCAGTCGAGGGCGGGCAGCTTGACGACCATGTGATCGTGTCCCGAGGCGGCGGCGCGGTCGATCAGACCGTCGAGTAACCCGGGAAGACCGGCCTGAGAGGTTGCCACCCAGTTCGTTTCGAACTGCTCGGTGATATCGCGTTGGATCGCCCAGCCGTGGCGCGACTGGACCATCTGCCCGTTGGCAACGGCGTGGCGCAGGTCGTCCACGGTGGCGGCTCTCCACTCCCATCCCTGGCACAACAGCCCTCTTCCCGCAGTGGCCAGATCCGAGGTGGACCATCCGACCCAGGCCCCGTCGACGTCGGCTGAGCTCGACTCGGTGAGGCTGTCGGCGACAGGGCTCCGGTATGTGATGTCCGGGTCGAGGAATCCGGCCACCCACTTCGAGCCGAGTCGGTACCCGAGCTTCTCGACTTGGCGGTTAGCCGCCGTGTTGTCGGTCTCGGTGGCCAGCCGGACCACTCGCGCACCTCGCTCTCTCGCCCATGCGACGCCAGCGGCGTTCATGGTCATGCCCATGCCCTGTCGCTGGTGGTCAGGGTGGACTCTCGCTCCTTCGAGCCAGCCTTCGGTTGGGGACAGCATCCGGGCGTGGGCGAGGGCAAGGGGGATGTCGTCGTCATCGACACAAACGATCACTTCCCCGGTCTCGTCGTTCAGCCAGTTGAGGAATCGCTCCGGCACATAGTCACCCCAGTCGAAAGTGTCCGTGGTCCAGGCGGCTATCGACTCGAGGTCGTCGGCGCGGGCCCTCCGGGTCGTGATCGGCATTGCTACATCCGATCTGGTATCTCGATCCCAAGCAGGCCGAGTAGGGATTCCAGGGCTGCGAGCGTCCATGACGACACCGCCAGCCAGGACGCCTGCCGAGCCGGATCCTCTTCGGAGAGGATGTGGCAATCGTCGTAGAAGCGGTTGAATTCGCCGGCGAGGAGGTGGGCGTACTCCGCGACGTGATTGGGGGCCCTCAGCTCGATGGCTCGCTCGACGACCCCGGGCAGTTCCAGCAGCTTCAGGACGAGAGCACGTTCCGACGCCTCTCCCGGCGCGACGATCTTGCCGGGCCCGAGGCCCTGTTCGGAGGTCTTCCTCAGGATCGATTTCACCCGGACCGCCGCATACTGGAGGTAGGGCCCGGTCTTGCCTTCGAAAGAGCTGAACCGGTCCAGGTCGAAGGTGTAGTCCGACACCCGATTGTTGATGAGATCCCCGAACTTGAGGGCGGCCACTCCGACCTGGGCGGCGATGCGGTCTCTCTCGTCCTCGGGATACTCCTCGGCGAGATGCGCCTCGTCGAGCCGCTTCCTCGCTGTGGTGGTGACCATCTGGATCACGTCGGCGAGCCTGACGATGCCACCTTCCCTCGTCTTGAAGGGCTTGCCGTCGGGCCCGTTCATCGTGCCGAAGCCGATGTGCTCCAACGACATCTCCGGTGGTGCTATGCCCGCCCGGTGGGCCGCCCGGAAGACCTGGAGGAAATGGTCGGCCTGACGGCGGTCGACCACGTAGAGGCATAGGTCGGCCCCGAGTTCCTGGTGTCGGAAATCGATGGTGGCCAGGTCGGTGGTCGAGTAGAGGAAGCCGCCGGCCGAAGTCCTGAGGATCAGCGGAGGGATGTCGCGGTTGTCGTCATCGTCCCCGACGAAGACGACGAGCGCACCGTCCGAGATCTCGGCGATACCGCTCTCCTCCATGGCGTCGACCATCGGGGCGATGCGGTCGTGGACGTCGGACTCGCCGTACCAGAGGTCGAACTCGACCCCGAGGGCGGAGAAGTTGGCCCGCTGTGAGGCTTCCGAGACACTCTTCATCTGCTTCCAGATCGCCCGGTGGTGCTCGTCACCTTGCTGGAGCGAGACGGTCGCGGCCCGGGCACGATTGGCAAATCCGGGATCGTTCCTGGCGCGGTCGGAGGCGTCCGGGTAGATCCTCTGGAGGTCGTCGAGGCTGATGCTCTCCGGGGGGATGCCCTCGTCCTCGATGGCTGCGATGAGCAAGCCCATCTGAAATCCCCAGTCGCCGAAATGGGGATCCCGGACAACCCGGTGCCCGGCAAAGTCGAAGAGACGGGCGAGGGAGTCGCCGATGATGGTGGCCCGGAGATGGCCGACGTGCATCGCCTTGGCGACGTTGGGCCCGGCATAGTCGACGACCACGGTCATGGGATCGGCTGCGACCGGGAACCCGAGGTGCTCGTCGCTCGATGTCGTCGCCGCCCATGTGGCGAGGGCGGTGTCGGTCAGCGTTAGGTTGACGAATCCGGGACCGGCGACCTCGACCTTGGACAGATCGCGATGCCCGGTCAGCCGGCTCGCGACCCCTTCGGCGATGTCGCGCGGTGGTCGCCCGGCGAGCTTGCCCGCCGCCATCGCCCCGTTGCACTGGAACTGGGCGAGTTCGGGCCGCTGTGACGGGACGACCTCACCGAGATCGGCGGGAAGCCCGAGACCGGTGAATGCCTCGCCGACTACTGCCGAGAGATGGGTGATGAGTGACATCCGTGCCGCGGGAGGTTAGAAGCGTGTGCACAGAGGACGGTCGCGCCGTCCTCTGTGCACACGCTTGGGAGGTCAGTCGACGAAACGGCCGATCCACAGGGTGCCGATGCCCTGGGCGCCGGCCGAAGAGTGATAGATCAGGTCTCCGGCGGTCCCGTGATGCGCCGAGTCGGTGACTCGGGCGACGGGCAGTGAGATGTCCTCCCAGGTCACGCCGTCGGCCGACACCCAAAAACGAGGGCCGAACCCGACCCAACCGGTGGCCATGAACCCGTAGTCGGCCTTCTGGATCCATGCTTCGGCGGCCAGGACACTGTCCCGCTGGGACCACTCCACCCCGTCGGAGGAAACCCATTCCTCGAAGCCGGTTTCGTCTCCGGCGGGATTCCAGTCGGTGACGACTCGGGCGACCAGCTGGCCGGCAACGGTCTGGACTTGGGCGTACTGGTACCGCTCGGGAAGAAAATCGACAGACCCGGTGTCCTTCCAACTCTGGCCATCGACGCTACGCCAGATCCGGGGCGGCTCTTCCAAGGTGCCACCCGGATAGTCGAGATTCTCGAATGCCACGAAACCGCTATCTGTGGCGTGGATGGTGACGTATCCATCCCACGGCACCGGGTGGAACTCACTGCGGTTGCCGGCGGCGGCCAGCACACCGGGAACGACAATGGTCCCGTCCGGAGTCATGTCGTCGAGGAACTGATTGGCGGCAGCCCGGCTCGACAGACCGACCTCGTGGACCACCTCCTCGCTGGAGATATCGGTCAAAACCACTCTTCTGCCGGACACCGTGGCCTTGAGCGTGGCGACACTCGCCCCTGTCTCCGCGTCGTGGACTTCGAACATCTGGGAGAACGGGCTCCATCCGGCCCATGGCACCGCCACGCAAGGCTCGGGTTGCCCACAGTTGTAGGAGTCCGTCCCATAGATATCGCCCCAACGGATGGTCCCCACCACGGAGACCGGGATCAGGGTGCTCCCCCCGGATTCCACCGGTGTGCCCGGGTAGGTGATCCAGTCCAGCTCCTCGATATCCGGAACCGACGCCGCTTCGAGAGAGAGCTCGACCCACTCGCCGTCACGGGCCTCCCAGATCCGCGCCGGGTCGGCCATGGCGAACCCGTCGAGGTAGTAGATGTAGCTGGCGTCGCCGAACGGCGACGGCGAATCGTCCTTTTCCCAGGTCAACCCGTCCGGTGATCTCCAGGTCCCGCTCCCGTCGTAGGTATGGATCACATACTCGCCATTGAGCGGGTCGAGTTGAATATCGCCCAGGGGCAGGAAAGGTGTGTCGAACTCTGCCTCTGCCCAGGTCAGGACGCCCAAGCTGGTCTCGGTGGGCACGGGCGGGGCGCCCGGCTCGGGGACGGTGGTCGGGG
>Ga0299907_10003019_pt1 | contig 10649 bp, 10 predicted proteins | sample RVTome_16_FD_198680 | JGI IMG/M metagenome (GOLD analysis project Ga0299907, IMG submission 198680) | Soil microbial communities from uranium-contaminated site in the Upper Colorado River Basin, Wyoming, United States - RVT152D67 (version 2) ... | reverse complement strand
CACCGCTTCATGGCCTGGCAGCGGCCGATCCTGACCGATTCGGGCGGCTACCAGGTGGTCAGCCTGGGCGACTTACGATCTGTCGACGACCAGGGCGTTACCTTCCGCTCGCATCTCGACGGCTCGCTGCATCGCTTCACGCCGGAACATGCGATCGCCGTCCAGGAGGCGCTCGGGTCCGACATCGCGGTCGTGCTCGACCAGCCGGTGCCGCCCCATTCGTCGAGCCGGCGCGACGTGGCCGAGGCAGTCGTGCGCACTCACGCCTGGGCGGAGCGCTGCCTGGCCGCCCACACGCGGTCCGACCAGGCCGTCTTCGGGATCATCCAGGGCGGGCTGGAGCCCGACCTGCGCGAGGCATCGACACGGGTTGTTGCCGGCATGTCGTTCGATGGCATCTGCATCGGCGGTCTTGCCGGCGATGAGTCGGCGGCTCAGAGGCGGGCCGCCCTGGACGTCTGCATTCCGTTGCTGGCAGACGATCCGCGGCCGCGCTACCTGATGGGCCTTGGCTCGCCGGCCGACCTTTTGGATGCCGTCGACGCCGGTGTGGACATGTTTGATTCGGTGCTGCCGGCGCGCATCGCCCGCAATGGCACGCTGTGGGTCCCCGAGGGCCGGCTCAACCTGCGCAATTCCCGCTTCCTCGACGATCCGGAGCCGGTGCAGGCAGGCTGCCGCTGTCGCGCGTGCCGGTCCTTCTCGCGCGCATACCTGGCCCATCTGCTGCGCGCCGACGAGTTGCTCTTCTACCGCCTCGCGACCCTGCACAACCTGACCTTCGTGCTCGATTTCATGGCGCGCATTCGTTCGGCGCTGGCAGAGGGAAAGTTCCCTAGACTTGTGCGCGATACCGCCACGCTCGCGTCATCGCTCGCCAACCAGGGTCCTGAGGCGTGACAGACAAGCTGGCGCAAAGTCGGAGTGAACTGTCAGATAAGCGGCGCCGGCTAGCCTGCCGACAGAGCCGCGGAGGCGGACGAAATGGGATCGAAGGATCGCCCTCACCGAGAGGCAAAGAAGAAGCCCAAGGCCAAGGACGCCAAGCCACGGCTGGAATCGCTGCTTCAGTCGCCGCCGCCCACGGTGGAGGTAATCAAGCCCAAGCGCAAGCCGCGCTGGGAGCAGGAACCGGAGACGGAAGAGGAATAGCCGGACGGCAGGCGGCGCCTGCGCGGACGGCTGGAGTAGTCCTCGCGGTCTCCGGTCTCAGCCAGGAGGAACACCAGGCATGACCATCACGGGGACCGACAAGACGGCCGGGGCAGAAGGCAACGGCGTGGAGCGAAGCGATAAGCCGGCCAGCGAGCGGACGCGTGCCGTGGACGCCGCAATCCTGGCCATCGAGAAGCAGTTCGGGCGCGGCTCGATCATGAAGCTCGGCTCAGCCGAGAAGCAGAACGTGGACGCGATACCCTCGGGCTCGATAGCGCTCGACCTGGCGACCGGCGTGGGCGGCGTGCCGCGCGGCCGTATCACGGAGATCTTCGGACCCGAATCGTCGGGCAAGACGACGCTCTGCCAGCACATCCTCGCGGAAGCGCAGAAGCGCGGCGGGGTGGTCGCCTTCATCGACGTCGAGCACGCCCTGGATCCGCACTATGCGCGCGCCTGCGGGGTGAACGTGGACGAGCTGCTCGTCAGCCAGCCTGACACCGGCGAACAGGCGCTCGAGATCACCGAGACGCTGATCCGCTCGGGCGGCGTCGACTGCGTAGTCGTCGACTCGGTCGCCGCGCTCGTTCCGCGGGCGGAGATCGAGGGCGAGATGGGCGACTCGTTCGTCGGCATTCAGGCCAGATTGATGAGCCAGGCCCTGCGCAAGCTGACCGGCGCGGTCAGCCGATCGAACACGGCTTTGGTCTTCACCAACCAGCTGCGCGAGAAGATCGGCGTTATGTTCGGAAATCCCGAGACGACGCCCGGTGGCCGCGCGCTGAAGTTCTACGCCAGCGTGCGGCTCGACATCCGGCGCATCGAGACGATCAAGAGCGGCACAGATTCGATCGGCAGCCGGGTTCGCGTGAAGGTGGTCAAGAACAAGGTCGCTGCTCCCTTCCGCGTGGCCGAGTTCGACGTGATGTACGGCGAGGGCATCAGCCGCGAGGGCGGCCTGCTCGACGTCGGCGTGGCCTCGGACGCGGTCACCAAGACCGGCGCGTGGTTCACCTACGGCGACCTGCGCCTCGGCCAGGGTCGCGAGCAGTCCAAGGAGTTCCTGAAGGCCAACCAGGACGTCGCCCAGAAGCTCGAGACGGAGATCCGCGCCAAAGTGGCAACCATCGAAGTCCCGGTAGAGGGCATCTCCGAGGCCGAGTAACGGGCGCGTGATGCGCGGCGATTGCGGCGTTGCGGGCATCGGTGGCTAACTCACGCACTGACCAACTGGCGATTGATGTTCATCGGTGCATGATTCGCTCAGTCTCGCGCCGCTGAGACGGGGTCTGCGCGGCCGGTTGGCGAGGCCTGCCGGACAGGTGATACGCGCAGCGAATAACCGGAGGGACATGGCTTGACGCGACGGCTGACGCCCGAGGCTGTCGCCGCTCGCAAGGAGGCGCGCGGTGTGCTGGTGGAGCCGGGGCCGGTCATGGATGCCGCGGCCGGGTTCCTGGCGGCACGCCCACGGTCGGTCGCAGAGACGCGTCGGCGGCTGCGGCACCTCGGCTATCCACACGAGCTCGTCGAGACGGTCGTGGAGCGGTTGGTCGAGATGGGCTACCTCGACGACGCCGGCTTCGCGCGGGCCTGGGTGGAGAGTCGCGACCGTGCCCGCCCACGCGGCGAATCGGCCCTGCGACGCGAGCTGGTCCTGCGGGGAGTGCCGCGCGAGGTTATCGACGAGGTGCTGTCGGTGCGCACCGAGGAGGCGGAAGCCGAGGATCCGGACCGCGCGGCGGCGGCAGCCTTGCTAGAACGCCGCCGGGTATCACTCGAGCGTGAACCCGACCCGGTGCGTCGTCGGCAGAAGGCGTACGCGCTCCTGGCGCGCAACGGCTTCGACCCTGAAACATGCCGCGAGGTGAGCCGCAAGTTGGGACACGACCTCGAGGTGGGCGACGGATGACGGCTGCCACGGCAACGACGGCGGTGCGAACGTTGGCGTCCATCCTCCTGGTGCTGTATCTGGTCGTGCTCGCCGCACTGACTCTCCGGCCGGCATCCGAAGACACCAACCAGAGCCTGCGCGTCAACCTCCGTCCGTTCGCGACGATTGGGCCGGCGCTCCGCCTTGGGCCCGGCTCGTTCTCGTATGGCGTCCTGGTCGGCAACTTCGTCGCCTTCCTGCCGCTGGGGATGCTCGTACCACTGGTGCGCCGCCGCAGCTCGTGGTTGGCAGTCGTACTCATCGGTTTCGGCCTCTCGACGGCGATCGAGTTGACCCAGCTCGCGATCTCGCTCGCTGTCGGCTACGGCTATCGCTCGGCCGACATCGACGACGTCATCGTCAATACGAGCGGGACGGCGGTCGGACTCGCCGCGGTCGTAATCGTCGGGACGTCGGTGAGGACGCTCGCCCGAGGCCGATAATCGGTACGTGCCCGCCACCAAGTCGACGAAGAAGTCCAAGGTCGAGAAGCCCCGCCAGCCGGACGATGTCGTCCGCGAGTCGGCCGGCATCTACCGGTCCACAGACGACAGATTCGAGGTGCGCCAGTCGCAGGCGAACTGGTACCTGGTCGACACTCAGCAGGCGAACGAGTTCGGCCAGGAGTTGATCCACGGCCCGTTTGGGTCGCTGAAGCAAGCGCAGGCGGCTATGACCGGCGCGCGCGAGGTCAAGCCGCTGCTGCGTTCGGCGCCACGCCCCAAATCAACAAGAAGCAGGAAACCGAAAGAACCGCCCAAGCCTGAATCGTGGATCGACCGACTGCCCAAGGCAGAGGCCGGCACGGTGAAGCGGCTGATCAAGGCCCTAGAGCGGGAAGGCGTGGCCGACGCCGAGGGCCTGGTACGCAGGAGCCGTGAGACTGAGCAGCCGCTCATCGCCGCGGCGGTTATCGAACGACGACTGAACGATCTGGTCGACAAACTTCCGGAAGAGGACCGCGATGCCGCCCGAAGCCTCATACGAAAGCAGGCACGGATCCTCACCGAGGAGGGCGCGGCCTCATTTTCGCCGTTGCCACGTTGGGCACTGGTCGAACTCGGAGAAGGAGAGACCGCCGCGCGGCCGATCCGCCTACGCCGCTAGATCCGGCCGCGCCAGATACCCACCGGCTCGAACTCCATGGGCACGTCGACGAGGATCAGCTCGGTCGGCGCTTCGGCCCTGATGCGTAATTTTCGTTCATCGGTGACCTTGATCGCGTCGCCTGTCGAGAGCTGCTCACCGGAGAACTGGGCCGCGCCGTCGATAAGGGAGGCGTACACGCCGCGCGCAGCACCGATCTCGTGCTCGACCCCGATGCCCGAATCGAGAGAAGCCACGTACACGCTGGCGTCCTGGTGCACCTTGACCGCCTCGCCGCCAGACGGCCCGATCACCTCCAGCAACCGGTTGTGCCGATCGTCGCGCGTGAACACGCGCTGCTCGACGCCGGGTGGCAGGTCAGGCGTGTGGGGGAGAATCCAGATCTGGATGAAGCGCATCGGCTCGGTCTCCGAGGCATTGAGCTCGGAGTGCAGGGCACCGGAACCCAGCGTCATGCGCTGGACCGACCCTGCCGGCAGCGGGCCATATGCGCCCCCGACGTTGTCCTGGTGACCGAACAGGCCTTCGACGACGTACGTCAGGCCCTCAACGTCGCGATGTGGATGGAGCGGCCACACGGCGCCCGGTATGAGCCGATCGTCGTTGAAAACGCGCATGGCGCCGAAGCTGTCGTTTTCGGGATCGCGATAGTCATCGAAGGAGAAATGCCAGCGCGCCCGGAACCAGCCGCCCTCCTTGTCGTGAATATCCCGGTCGCGGCGAACGATCAGCATGGAGTGCAGGTTAGCAACCGGGTTTGACCGATCTTTCGAAACGGGCGTAGGCTTCCTGACCAGAAGTTGGCAGTCGTCTCCGAACCAACGGCCGGGTTGCCCAGCCTGCGGACGGCGGCGGCGATATCGAAAGGTTGTCTCGCCGCCCTGCGAGACAGTCGGGTCGCACGGCAGGTCGGGAGGACTACAGCCGGCGATTCAACAAAACCTGCAACACGTCCTTCCAGTTAGGGGCTGGATGGGAGGCAGACGAATATGACCGATCCTGTCGTTCAGGCGGTGGTGGCACTCATCGCCATCGCGGCTGGGTTTGCGCTCGGATTCATGGCTCGTAGCTACTGGGCGTCACAGGCGATTCGCACGGCGCACGACAAGTCGGCGCGGATCGTCGCCGAGGCTCGCGCCCAGCAGAAGGAGCTGATCCTCCAGGCCAAGGACGAGCAGGTCCGGCTGGCGCGCGAGGCGGAGGAAGAGGCACGCGCCAAGCGCGGTGAGCTGGCCGGCCTCGAGCGGCGCCTCCTGCAACGCGACGAGCAGCTCGACCAGCGGTCGGACATGCTCGAGGAACGCGACCGCAAGCTGATCGGCCGCGAGCGGGAGATCGACCAGGCAAAGGAAGAGCTGGCGAGGGCGCGGCAGGAGCAGATCGCGGCTCTCGAGCGCGTCAGCCTCATGTCACAGGACGACGCCAAGCAGATCCTGCTGGAACAGGTGCGCGAGGAGGCCGAGCACGACGCGGTCAGACTCGCCAAGTCGATCGAGCGCAAGGGGCGCGAGGAGGCGGAGGACCGCGCCCGCGATGTCCTGGTGACCGCCATCCAGCGCGTGATGGTCGACCACACGGCGGAGATGACGGTGACCTCGGTCACCCTGCCGTCCGACGAGATGAAGGGCCGCATCATTGGCCGCGAGGGACGCAACATACGCGCCCTGGAGCAGGCGACGGGCATCGATCTGATCATCGACGACACACCGGAAACGGTGCTCATTAGCGGCTTCGACCCGGTCCGCCGCGAGATCGCCCGCGTGGCGCTCACCAAGCTCATCCAGGACGGCCGGATCCATCCTGGCCGCATCGAGGAAGTAGTGGCGAAGGCCAAGGCAGAGGTCGAGCTGATCATGCGCCAGGCCGGTGAGGCCGCCGCCTACGAGACCGGCGTGCCGGGCCTGCCGCCGGAGCTCATCAGGCTGCTCGGCCGGCTCAAGTTCAGGACCAGCTACGGCCAGAACGTGCTACAGCACTCGATCGAGACGGCGCGCCTGGCGGCGGTCGTGGCCGGTGAGACCGGCGCCGACGTACAGATCGCCAAGGTCGGCGGGCTTCTCCACGACATCGGCAAGGCGGTCGACCACGAGGTCGAGGGTCCGCACGCCGCCATCGGTGCCCAGATCGCGGCCCGCCACAACTTCCCGATGAAGGTCATCAACGCGATCGCGGCGCATCACCAGGAAGTCGAGTACGCCTGCGTGGAAGCGCCCATCGTCCAGATCGCCGACGCCATCAGCGCGTCGCGGCCGGGCGCGCGGGGCGAGTCCGCAGAGACCTACCTAAAGCGGCTCGAAGAGCTGCAGGCGATCGCCGAGAGCTTCGAGGGCGTCGAGAAGAGTTTCGCCGTCCAGGCCGGCCGCGAGGTGCGCATCCTGGTGCGCCCGGAGGAGATCGACGATCTCGCCTCGATGCGCCTGGCCCGCGACATCGTGCGCAAGATCGAGGAGTCACTGACCTACCCCGGCCAGATCAAGGTAACCGTCATCCGCGAGACGCGCGCTGTGGAGTACGCGAAGTAGCCACAGAATCGCGCCCGATCCAGGCCGCCGACCGACTCGCGCCTCCTCCTGCCCAGCCAAGCGCGGGTATCGTGCGCGTGTTGATGATCGGCGACGTGATCGGCAAGCCAGGACGCGTCACGGTCGAGAATATGTTGCCCGGGCTGCGCGACGAGCGGGGCATCGACCTCGTAACGGCCAACGGCGAAAACATGGCCGGCGGCATGGGCCTGACCGTATCCACCGCGGCCGCGCTGTTCGACGCCGGCGTCGACGTGATCACCAGCGGCAACCATATCTGGGACAAGCGCGAGATCTACCCAGAGCTCGACCGCGACGAGCGCATCCTGCGCCCGATCAACTACGGCGAGCACGGCGTGCCCGGTCGCGGCTGGGGCATTTTCCACACCGCCGACGGCGCGGAGATCGCGGTGATCAACGCCCAGGGACGGACGTACATGCCGCAGATCGAGAATCCCTTCACGTTGATGGACGCGCTGCTCGACCACGGCGCCGTCGAGCTGCCCAAGCTTCGCATCGTCGACTTCCACTGCGAGCTGACCAGCGAGAAGAACGCATTCGGCATCTATCTCGACGGCCGCGTCAGCGCCGTGGCTGGCACGCACACGCACGTCGCCACGGCCGACGAGCGCATCCTGCCGCGTGGCACGGCATACATCAGCGACATTGGCATGACCGGGCCGCTGTACAGCATCATCGGCTTCGATCCGACGACGGTCCTGCCACGCTTCATCAATGCCCTGCCGACGCGTTTCGAGGTCGGCAGCGGAGCGGTGCTGTTCAATGCTCTCCAAGTTGACATCGACTCCACGACCGGCTGCGCGGTTGGGTTGGCGCGGGTCAGCCGGGTGGTCGAGGAGTAACAGCGATATGAGCGAAACCGAGACGGTCCAGAGCCGCTTCGTCGAGCCCACCCCGGAGCCCGGCTGGCCACGCAACCGCGTCGACCTGCACTGCCATACCGACCGATCGGACGGCGTCCTGCCGCCGCTCGAGCTGTACACGCAGATGGCCGACCTGGGCATGGAGGTGGCCGCCATCAGCGACCACGACACGCTTGCCGGCTACCGGCTGCTGCGCGACGCTTTGGCCGCGGGCTCGCCGCCGGCCGGCGCGCCGACGCTCATTTCGGCGATCGAGATCAACAGCATCGCCGACAAGGAGCTACTGGACCTGGGCGTCGAGCTCGAGGAGGGCGAGCTGCACTTGCTGGGATATGGCATCGACGTCGACGATCCGGCGTTCGAGGCCAAACTCGAGGGCCAGCGCAACGCGCGCAAGGCACGGCTGCAGATGATCATCGAGGCATTGCGGGATCTGGGGAAGCCCATCGACGAGCAGATCGCTCCGGCGCTGGCCAGCGAGGAGGCCGTAGGGAGGCCGCACATTGCCCGGGCGATGGTCGCCGCTGGCTACGTGGCAAACGTCCAGGAAGCATTCGATGAGTGGATCGACCGCAACGGGCCGGCGTACGTGCCGCGCCAAGGGATGGGATCACGCGAGGCGATCGATGCCATCCTCGCCTCCGGCGGCATCCCCGTGCTGGCGCACTACCCGGCCGCGCCCGAGCAGCCGCAGTTGATCAAACTGGTGATGGAGTGGGGCGTGCGGGGGCTCGAGGTCTATTACCGTCGCTTCACGCAGGAGACCGTTGCGGGGATGGCGGAACTCGCCGAGTCGCTGGGCCTGCTCCCGACAGGCGGCAGCGATTTCCACGGCGACCGCATGAGCTACGCCGATGAGCAGGCGACGACGTACGTTCCCCGCGCGGCGGCCGACAGGCTGATCGAAGCGCTCGCCATCGGCCGGGTCCGCGTGGCATGAGCGCGCGCATGCTGCCGGTGCTCGAGATGGCGCAGCCGATGCGAACCGGCTCTGGGCGCGTGCCCGTCGAGGCGGCGCCGGAGCTGGCGGAATTCGCCACCGAGGACGTGGCGCTGCCGCGGTTCCACGTCTGGACGCTGGGCTGCCAGATGAACCACTCCGATTCGGAGGAGATGGCCGGTGCGCTGGCTTCCGCCGGTTGCACAGAGGCGCCCGACCTCGAGTCGGCCGACCTCATCGTCATCAACTCGTGCGCGATCCGCGAAGCGGCCGAGCAGAAGGTGATCGGTCGCATGGGCCACCTCGGCCGCCTGCGCGAGGCGAACCCGGCGCTGCGCGTCGTGCTCACCGGCTGCTCGGTGCGCGACGAGAACGCGCACACGCTGCGCCGGCGGTACCCGCAGGTGGACCTGTTCCTGCGGCCGGATGAGGAACCGGAGCTGACCGCCCGACTCGGCTTGGCCGGGCCCACGGCGCCGGGGCTGCTCGCCAACCGCGCCGCGGCGGTGGGCGATGAGCGCATCGCACGGCGCAGCACGGTCTCTGCCTGGCTGCCGATCATTTACGGCTGCGACAAGACGTGCACCTACTGCATCGTGCCCTTCAGCCGCGGTCCCGAGCGCAGCCGGCCTTTCGACGACGTCCTGGCCGAGGCGCGTTCGTTGGCCGCGGCCGGATACCGCGAAATCACGTTGTTGGGGCAGAACGTCAACTCGTACGGCCACGACCTGCCGGCCGAGGAGCGCTTCGCCGACGTGCGAACAGGCCGCCACCTTGGTCGCCGCTTGGATCTCGACGGTCGACCCGACATGGCCGCCCTACTTCGTGCGATCGACGGCCTGCGGACCGCCGACGGCGTCCCCGCCATCCCGCGCGTCCGCTTCGTCACCTCGCACCCGTGGGATCTCTCTGAGCGCCTGATCGCAGCGATGGCCGAGTGCCCGTCGGTGTGCGAGCACCTGCACCTGCCAGTGCAGTCGGGTGACGATGCTGTGCTGCGGCGGATGGGCCGCCAGTACACGGTCGACTCCTACCTCGAGCTCGTCGCGCGGCTCAGGGCGGCGGTGCCCGGCATCAGCCTGACGACCGACGTCATCGTCGGCTTCTGTGGTGAGACCGAGGCCCAGTTCGAGAGTACATTGGCCTTGCTGCGCGAGTTGCGCTTCGAGCAGGTCTTCGCGGCGGCGTTCTCGCCGCGCCCCGGCACGCCCGCCGCGCGGCTGGCCGACGACGTGCCGCGGGTGGAGAAGAAGCGACGGCTGCAGGCGCTGCTGGACCTCCAGGAAGTGATCGGTCACGCGGCGAATCGAGCGTGGCTCGGCCACGTCACGGAGGTGCTCGCGGACCAGCAGCGACCGCCGTCGTCACACGATGGTGGGGGAGGGTCGCGACTGGCCGGTCGCAACCGCCACAACAAGCTTGTCCACTTCGACGGCCAGCCCGATGTCCTCGGGCAGCTCGTCAATGTGCGAGTCGATCATGCCGGCCCATACGCCCTGGCAGGATCGCTCGACGCCTGAAGCGCCGCCGCTGCCGTTCCCGCCGCTGATCGTCATCTGTGGCGCAACCGCGACCGGCAAGACCGAACTCGCGCTGGGCCTCGCGGAGCAGATCCGCGGCGCAGAAATCATCAGCGCCGATTCGCGGCAGGTCTACCGCGGCATGGACATCGGTACGGCCAAGGTGCCTGCGGCCGATCGGGCACGCGTCCCCCACCACGGGCTCGACCTCGTCGATCCAGATCAGCGTTTCACGGCCGCCGACTACCGCAGGGTGGCGCTCGAGGCGTTGCACCAAATCGGTGAGAGGGGAGGCGTGGCACTCCTGGTCGGCGGGACGGGGCTCTACCTGCGCGCCGTGGCCCGTGGCGTGGCGCTCGAGGACACCGGCCGTGACGCGACGGTTCGTGCCGGCCTCGAGCACCGCCTCGCGGGGGAGGGGCTGCACAGCCTCGTGGCTCAGCTTCGATCAGGGGCGCCCGACATCGCGGCACGCACCGATCTCAAGAATCCGCGTCGAGTTATACGTGCCCTCGAACGCGCCACTGTTGTCGGTGACCGGCCGCCGCCTCCGCCGCGCGGCTACCCGGCGCGATCCGTGTGGATTGG
>Ga0299907_10003018_pt1 | contig 10651 bp, 6 predicted proteins | sample RVTome_16_FD_198680 | JGI IMG/M metagenome (GOLD analysis project Ga0299907, IMG submission 198680) | Soil microbial communities from uranium-contaminated site in the Upper Colorado River Basin, Wyoming, United States - RVT152D67 (version 2) ... | reverse complement strand
TGCCCAGGTGCCGTAGTCGAACTGGTACTTGCCCCTGTAGCTGCCGTCGGATGAGACCGCGGTCGGGTCGCCGCCCGACTCGCAGGACGCAATCGCCTCGAGCGTCTCGATCGAGACCCCGGCCGGCAGTGCCGGAACCGCCTCGCGCTGCTCGCGGCGGATCTCCTTCACCTCGACCGCGATCGACCGTCGCAGTCGCTGGGCGGGACCGTGAAGCAGCTTCAGCTTCCGCTGCTTCGCAACCGCGCCCACCTCGGCCTTGCCGCCGCCGACCGCGGCGAACGCCACGGCCGGGAAGGCCGCGCCGAGCGCCACCGCAAGCGTGGCAAGCACGCGTCTGTTCAACACGGAAAACCACCTCCGTTCTCATGCGTCGTCATCCGGTCGGGCGCTCGCATCGGGCGAACGCCGCGGCCGCACAGCTCCGCCTGCTTCAGCGACGGAGGAAGAGCGCGACTCGCCGGACCTCTTGCCCCGGCGGATTTCTCATGAGGCCGCCGTCAGAGACGGCGCGCCTGCCGGGGACCTGTTCCGTGCGTGACGCGGCAGGGTGTCAGCGGCAGCGGGCGTTCTGTGTGACGTCGATCACACTTCGTCCCGGCTGCGTGCCGATCCGCACGCGCTCAGGCGCGGATCGGGACTCGAAGCGTGAATGGCAGCTTGCGATGAAGGTTGCCTAGGGCAGCCACTCGGCCGGCAGCCGCAACCGCAGCGGGCCGGGATAGCGCGGCAGCACCCGGCGCGCCAGCTCCGCGGCCGGCCGGCCCTCGATCCTGTCGCGCAGGTCCTCGAAGGCGAGCAGGACGCGCACGGTGGTGCCGATCTGGAGATCGGCCGCGTTCGGCTCACCGCCGCCGATGACGCCGTCGGCGATCAGCGCATCGACCCGGTCGAGCGTCGCCGGCAGGCCGCGCAGATCGGCCTCCACGGTGGCGTCGTCGGCGTGCGCCGCTCGGGCGAGCGCCCAGATCACGGGGATGTTGAGGCGGGCCATCAGCCCGGGCACGGGCATCCCGGCATCCTCGACCAGCTGGCGGCGAAACTCCGGGTTGCGGCCAAGGGTCCAGCGGAAGAGCCGCCGCGGGATCGGCTGCAGCTCGCGCTCCCCCCATGCCTCGGCGGCCTCGACCGCGCGCCGGGCATCCGGGTCCGCCGGAAAGAGGTGGGGCTGCGGCTGCATTTCCTCGAGTGCCCGCGAGATCTCGCACGAGCCCTGGATCCGCCGGCCGTCGATGCGCAGGGCCGGCACCGTGCCGCCGCGAAAGCCCCGCAGGCGCAGCAGCGCCGGGTGCATCCCGGGTAGAAGATCGATTACCTCGTGCTCGATGCCCTTGCGCTCCAGCATCATTCGCGCCGCCTGCCCAGGGTGCGAGAGCTCGAGCGAGTAGAGCTTGGCCGGCACTGCGCCCACCCTAGCCTTGGTATCCCGTTGAAGCCAAACCTCCAGCTGGTCCGCGAGTCCTTCCCGGAGCGAGCCGCCTTCGGCACCGCGGTCTCGCGCGCGATCCTGCTGCGCGTCGCCGCCGGAGAGCTGTCCGACACGGTCCGGCTCGGGCGGCCGGGGAGGATCGTCGCCTTCGGCCGCCAGGACAAGTCCAGCCCCGGCTACGCCGACGCCGTCCGTGCCGCGCAAGCCGCCGGCTTCGCGGCCGTCGAGCGGCTCGCCGGCGGCAGAGCCGCCATCTATCACGAGGGGACGCTCCACTTCTCTCGCAGCTACGCCGACGGGCGGCCCGGCGCGCGCACCCGGGCCCGGTTCGAGGAGATGGCGGGCCTGACCCGCGATGCCCTCGCGCGGCTCGGCGTCGATGCGCGGATCGGAGAGGTCCCAGGCGAATACTGCCCGGGCGCCTTCAGCGTCAACGCCCGGGGCAGCTCGAAGCTTGTAGGCGTCGGCCAGCGGATCATCGCCGGCGGGGCCCACGTCGGCAGCGTCGTCGTCGTCAGCGGCGCCGGCCTGATCCGCGAGGTGCTCGAGCCCGTCTACGCCGCGCTCGGGCTCGACTGGGACCCGGCCAGCGCGGGCGCGGTCGAGGACGAGGTCCAGGGCGCCGACCTCGACCGGGTCGAGGCGGCACTGCTCGAGCTGCTCGCGGAGCGCTTCGAGCTGGTCGAGGCCGACCTCGATCCGCAGACCCTGGCACTCGCCGAGAGGCTGGAGGCCGAGCATCGTCCTCGCATCGAGGACGGCCGCGAGACGCGGTTGGAATGATGCCGACGAGGAGATGAGCGACCACAGCGAGTCCGCCGGCCGCGGCGTACGGATGATGGAGGACGCCCCGGGCGCAGGGCTCGGCGAGGAACAGCGCGTGTCGCCGCTCGAGCTGTTCTTCGACCTCGTCTTCGTCTTCGCCTTCACCCAGGTCACGGTCCTGATGTCGGAGAATCTGAACTGGGCGGGACTCGGCGAGGGGATGCTGGTGCTGGCGACGATCTGGTGGACCTGGTCCGCCTACGGTTGGCTCACCAACACGATCGACCCCGAGGAGGAGATCGCCCGGCTGACAATCTTCCTGGCGATGGCGGCGATGCTGGTCGTCGCCCTGGCCACGCCGAAGGCGTTCAGCGACCACGGCGTTCTCTTCGCCTGCTCCTTCTTCGTCGTCCGCACCCTCCACATCCTGCTCTACGCGTATGGGTCGCCCACGGTGGACGTGCGCGAGGCGGTCAAGGGCCTGATCCCGGGGGTCGGCATCGCCTGCGGCCTGTTGGTCGTCGCGGGGACCCAGGATGGCACCGTGCAGGTGGCGCTGTGGATCGCGGCGCTCGTCTTCGACTACACCGCGCCGCTCCTCGGGGGTTTCGGCGGCTGGACCCTCTCCGCGGGCCACTTCGCAGAGCGCTTCGGCCTGATCGTGATCATCGCGCTGGGGGAGTCGATCGTCGCCGTCGGCGTCGGTCTCGAGGGAGTGGCCCTCGACGCGGACGTGCTCGTCGCGGCGACGCTCGGATTGGTTATCGCGGCGGCCCTCTGGTGGGCCTACTTCGACGTCGTGGCGCCGGTCGGCGAGCGGCGCCTGCGGACCGCCGAGGGCCTCGAGCAGATCCGCTTGGCCCGGGACGCCTACAGCTACATCCACCTGCTGATCGTCGCCGGGATCGTTCTGCTAGCCCTCGGCATCAAAAAGGCGCTCGAGCATGTCGACCAGCCGCTCGCCGACGAAGCTGCGGTGGCCCTCTGCGCCGGCGTGGCGCTCTACCTGCTCGGGCACATCGCCTTCCGCCTGCGCAACCTCGGATCGCTGAATTGGCCGCGGCTGATCGCCGCCGCGACCTGCCTCGCCCTGGTCCCGCTGGCCATCGACGTCGATGCGGTGGTCGCGCTCGCCGCGGTCGCCGGGCTGCTCGCCGCGCTGGTCGCCTACGAGGCGCTGCGCTTCCGCGATTCGCGGCAGCGGGTGCGCGCGGCGCTCTGACCGAGCCCGCCGAACCGGCGCCACTTCGACATCGGTTGATGTAGCGTTGCCTTCCCCGGCGTCATGGAGGAGCGGGCACTGAGAAAGGGAGGTCCAACCGCGTTCGCGTTGCTCGCGATCGCGCTCCTCGCGCTCTCCGGCCTGCTTCCAGCCCAGGCGTCGGCGGCGGTCGGACAGCCGGCGACCGCCGACTGGACCGCATATGACCGCCCGGCGGAGTTTGCGGTGATCCGTGAGCGCGACATCAAGGTGACGATGTCCGACGGGGTCGTCTTGCGAGCCGATGTCCTTCGCCCGGATGCGCCCGGGTCGTTCCCCGTGCTCCTCACGCAGACCCCCTACAACAAGGCCGCGCTCGGAGCCAACCCCTATCTGGTGCGACGGGGTTACATCCATGCGGTGGTCGACGTGCGAGGGACCGGAAGCTCCCACGGGCAGTGGGACGCTTTCGGTGAGCGCGAGCAGGCCGACATGCCCGAGATCGTCGCCTGGGCGAAGGCGCTGCCTTGGAGCAACGGTAACGTCGGCACGCTCGGCCCCTCGTACATGGGCATCAACCAGCTGCTCACGGCGGCGCAGCGCCCCGCGGGACTCAAGGCCAGCTTCGCGGTCGTCCCCGCAGCCGACACCTACCGCGACCTGATCTTCTCCGGCGGCCAGGCCGACATCGCCTTCACGCCGTTCTGGCTAGGCGCGGTCACCGCCGCCGGGCTGTTCCCAACTCAGGCGGTCAACCCGAAGCAGCTCCCCGAGGGGGCAATCGACGCGCTGGCGGTCATTCTCGACCACCTCCAGGGGGCCGTTAAGTTCCAGCTCGCAAACTCCTTGCAGGCGTTGCTCGGGGGTGACGCCGCCTACGACGGACCTTTCTACGAACTGCGCTCGCCGATCGAGGTGGTCGACCAGATCGAAGTTCCGACCTTCGTCGTCGGCGGCCTCCACGACCTGCTCCAGCGCGGCGAGCCACTGGTGTACGAGCGGCTGAAGCAGAACGTCGAGACGCGGCTGCTGATGGGCCCATGGTCCCACGTCGAAGGGTCGGTCGGGGCGGGGCTCGCCAGGCACGGCCTCCCCACTCTCAACCAGATCGAGCTGCGCTGGTTCGACCACTACCTCAAGGACATCGACACGGGCGTCGAGGAAATCCCCCAGGTCACCCAATACGCGCTCGGCGCCGAGGAGTACCGCACCTATGAGGACTGGCCGGCTCCCGAGCTCGAGCCCGAGACCTTCTATCTGCATGCCGGGCGCGCCCTGGATCGCAACGCCCCGACAGCGGCGGAGCCGCCGGAGTCCTTGATCCAACACCCCCTCTCGGGCATCTGCACCCGCAGCCTCGGCCAGTGGACCGCGGGCCTCGGCCTGCAGCTGCTGCCCTGCTTCCGAGACAACCGGCTCAACGAGCTCGGAGAGCTGACCTACACCAGTGCCCCGCTCGAGCAGGACCTCGAGATTCAGGGCCCGATCCAGGCGAACGTCTGGATCGAGTCCTCGCGCGAGGAAGCGGCACTGAGCGTCAGGGTGACCGACGTCCACCCCGGCGGCCGCTCGACCGAGCTCAGCGCGGGCTGGCTCGCGGGCTCCTTCCGCGAGACCGATGAATCGCGCAGCCGGATCATCGACGGGGCAATGATCCAGCCCTGGCACCCGTTCACCCAGGAATCGGCCGTCCCCCTCGCCCCCGGCCAGCCGACGCTGCTCCAGGTCGAGATCTTCCCGACCAACGCCGAGATCGAGGCCGACCACCGGCTGCGGGTCAGCATCGGTCCCAGCGATTTCCCCCATCTGCTGGCTCCCCTGCCCCAGCTGCTGCAGACGATTCTTGGCCAGGTCAAGGTCCTCCACGACCCCGCTCACGCCTCCAGCGTCGAGATCCCAGTGCTCTTCCCCTGCTCTGCCGAGCACCCCTGCGAGGACAAGCCGGTTCCGAACCTCCGCCGCGGTAGTTGAGCGAAGCCGCGGGCGGTAGCGTGCCCGAGCAATGAGGCTGCTCGCTTTCAGTGACCTGCACCGCGACCTCGTTCAAGCGGCGCGCCTGGTCGAGGCCTCGGATGAGGCCGACGCCGTGGTCGGGGTGGGCGACTTCGCCTCGATCCACGAGGGCCTCGAGGAGACCATCGAGGTACTCGCCTCGATCGACAAACCCACCGTGCTCGTACCCGGCAACAACGAGACCGAGGAGGCGCTGCGAGCCGCCTGTGGCTCGTGGCCCGCGGCGACGGTGCTGCACGGCGAGGGCATCGAGATCGACGGCATCGAGTTCTTCGGGCTCGGGGCCGGCGTGCCGGTGACGCCCTGGGACTGGAGCTTCGACCTGGACGAGTCCGCCGCGGCCGAGCTGCTGGCCCCCTGCCCGGAGCACGCGGTGCTCGTCGTCCACTCTCCTCCCAAGGGCCACTGCGACACCAGCTCCGGTGGCGAACACCTCGGCAGCGAGGCGATCCTCGAGGCGATCGAGGCGAAGGAGCCCAGGCTCGCCGTCTGCGGCCACATCCACGAGGCATGGGGCGCCGAGAGCCGGATCGGCGGGTCACGGGTGATCAACCTCGGGCCCGCGGGCTCGGTGATCGAGCTCTCCTAGGAAAAGAGGCCGGCGGGCGCGGCCTCGAGCGCTTCGATCGCGGCGCGGCGACCCGCCTCCTTGGCGACGTCGAGCTGGTGCCACTCGAGCATGCCGACCCCAACGTTGGCAGGAGCGATGAGCAGGTCCGCTTCGCGACGGGCCGACCGGGCCGCATCGACGCCGCCGATCAGCGCCGTCCGAAGCAGGGTCTCGCCGATCCCGGGCTGACGCTGGGAGGGCTCCCTCTCGCGCGCCGCGCCATCGCCATCCTTCGCGGCGCTGCCGGCCACCGCGTCCGCTGCGATGATCGGTCCCTCGGCCCGGCCGAGCAGATGCAACGGCAGCGCGTTGACCAGGGCGCCGTCAACCAGCAGCCGGCCCTCGAGCGGCTCGGGCGGCGCGATGCCCGGCAGGATCATGCTCGTCGCCACCGCCAGTGCGAGCGTGCCCCTGCGGTGCACGACCTCCTCGCCGGTGCGGAGGTCGGTCGCGATGCAGGCGAAGTCGCGCGGCAGCTCCTCGATCTGGCCTGGAAGGTTTCGATAGAACATCGCCCGCGCCTGCTCGCCGCGGATCAGCGACTGGCGCGGGAAGCGGTAGTCGTGGAGCGGGTTCCGCCGCACCCACTCCTCGTAGCAGCGGGCGTCGATCTCCTCGGGGGACATCCCGGCGGCGAACATGCCCCCGATCAACGATCCCATGCTGACCGCGGCCACGCGGTCGATGATCACCCCGGCCGCGACCAGCTCCTCGAGAATGCCGATGTGGGCGAAGGCGCGCGCCCCACCGCCGGAGAAGACGATGCCGTTCGAGTGCCCGGCGAGTCGCCGCGCGCTCGACTCCACCCCGGCGCGCAGATCGCCAGGCCGCAACACGTAACGGCGCCGCGGCTCGAGCGCGTCGAGCCAGGCGGACATCGTGCCCGGCTCCTCCAAGGCGAACAGCAGATCGCAGCCCTCCAGCCGCGAATCGCCGATCACCATCGCCGGCACCTGCCCGCCACCGGCCAGGGCGAGCACCCTGTCCGCCTGGCGCAGGCAGAAGGCACTCCAGTCGTCGCCCGGCTCCACGCTTCGCGCGACCAGCAGCACGCGATCGCTCTCCCGCTCGCATCGCTCCAGCAGCTCGGCCGACTCCGCCGCGCTGCGGACGGCGTGGTCGACTCGGGCGAGGGTGCCGTGCTCGCGCAGCGCGGTGGACAAAAGCTCGGCCACCTCGGAGAGGGGGGCTTCATCGGTGAGCGGCACCAAGGCGAGCGTGGTGGGCTGCGTGGGACCCGGCTCGAGCGCGCGGCTCCGCTGGAGCTGGCCCGCCATCGTCGCCAGTAACGCGTCACGAACGGCCACCTCGGTGTCCAACAGGTTCTCGAAATCGGCCTGGCGCAGCTCGAGCAGGCGGCTGTCGCGGCGGGCCCGAACGGAGGCCGAGCGACCCGAGCGGGAGAGCAGCCCCAACTCCCCGATGACGGCGCCGGGCTGCATCACGTTGAGTAGCTCGTCGTCAGTGCCCCGCTCCAGCACCACGTCGAGGCGGCCCGCGACGAGGACATAGAGCGAGTCGGGCGGGTCCCCTCGGCGGAACAGCCACTCGCCGGCGCGGAGGATGCGCTCCGAGGCACGGCCGGCGATCCTGGCTCGAGCCTCCGTGCCCAGGCCGGAGAAGAGGGGCGAGCGCTCGAGCGCCTCCTCGGGGGTCGATGGGGAACGCGTCCTACCTGCTCCGGTGCCCACCGGGCGATGCCTGGCGCGCGGGCGGGGGCGGATGACCGAGCGGCGCTCCCCGCGGCCCTCCTCCTCGGTGCGGGGTACCCGCCCCAGCACGAGCGCGCCCGCCGCGAGCGCCAGGAAGCACCCGGCTGCGAAGAACCACCCCCGGTCGAAGGCCGCGGCGAGATCGTCGGGGGCGGGCGTTCCGATGATCGCAACCAGCAACGCCACGCCGAGCACGGCACCGAGCTGGCGCGAGACTGAGCTGAGGCCGGTGGCGGTGGCGAAGCGGCCACCCGGGACCTCTGCCACGGCGGCCGCTCCGACGACCGGGAAGCAGACCCCCGCCCCCACCCCAAGGATCACCATGCCCGGCAACCACTCGGCGAGGAATTCGGGACCCGTCCCGACGACTCCGGCCATGTAGAAGAGCCCACCGGCCCAGATCAGGGCCCCGATCGCGAGCACGAAGCGCTCTCCGACGCGCAGCGCCAACCCCTCTGCGGGCCGGGCGACCGCCGCCGCGACGAACGGGCCCGGGGTCAGCGCCAGCCCCGCCTCGAGCACCGAATACTCCCAGACGAAGGTGAGGAAGAGGACGTTGCCGAGCAGGTAGGCGAAGAAGCCGACCGCCCCCAGGAACATGAGCAGGTTGCCGACCGCGACCGAGCGGATGCGGATCAGATCCAGCTCGAGCATCGGAGAGCGATGCCAGGTCGAACGCCAGGCGAAGAGCGCGATCATCACCGCGGCGGTGGCGAAGGAGCCGAGCACGCGTGCATCGGCCCAGCCCCAGTCGCCCCCCTTGACGATGCCAAGGGTGAGCGCGCCTGTCCCGAGCCCGAGCAGAGCCGCCCCGGCGAGATCCGGCATCCGCCGCCGCCCCGGCGCCCGGCTTTCGACCAGGACGCGACCGCTGAGCACCATCGCGGCGACGCCCACCGGCAGGTTGGCGAGGAAGGCCAGGCGCCAGCTTTCGAGCTCGACCAAGACGCCACCGAGAGAAGGGCCGATCCCCGCCGCTAGCACGGCAAGCGCGGTCCACATCGCGACCCCCTGGGCCCGATCCTGGCCCGAGTACGCCTCCAGCACAAGGGCCAGCGAGGCCGGCACCACGATCGCTGCGCCGAGAGCCTGCAGAACGCGCGCCGCGACCAGGGTCTCGAGAGATGGAGCCGCGGCGCAGAGAACGGACGAGAACGTGAAGACGAAGACCCCGGAGATGTAGAGCCGGCGGCGCCCGAGCAGGTCGGCGATCCGCCCGGCGGCGACGATGAACGCCGCGAAGACGATGTTGTAGGCGTTCAGGACCCAGGAGAGCTCATCGAGGCTCGACTCTGGGAACGACTCGCGGATGTTGGGGAAGGCGACGTTGACGATCGTCGCGTCGATGAACGCCAGGACCACACCGAGCGAGGCGACGCCGAGAACGGCGCGCGGGGTGGCGACCCTGCGGCTGAGGACCTGCCCCGGAGCAGCAGCTTCCATGCTGGCCGACATTCTCACGCCTGGGCGACCCGAGTCAAACGCCGCATGCTCGCGCTCGCCGCGCGGCGCTTGACACTCGTCGGGGGCTGTTGGAGGATCGGGGAGTGAACCCCCTGGCGCGAGTCAACTCGCTCGTCTTCAGCCAGCTCAACCGGGCGCGGGACTGGTGGAAGCTGCCGAAGCCGCTGGCACTGCTCAACCTGCGCGCCTTCCGCGACGACCTGCGCGAGCTCAATCTCTACGACACCCGCGGCACCAACGGCCAGCCGATGCCGATCGAGAGGCTGCCCAAGCACCGCACCTACGACGGCTCGCTCCAGGACCCGATGGACCCGGAGATGGGCATGGTCGGCACCCGCTTCGGCCGCAATGCCCCGGTCGACGCGACCGCGCCCGAGGAGATGCCGCGGCTGATGCAGCCGAGCCCGCGCGAGGTCAGCACGAAGCTGCTCTACCGCGACGACTTCAAGCCGGCCACCACCCTCAACGTGCTCGCCGGTTGCTGGATCCAGTTCCAGAACCACGACTGGTTCGGGCACGGCGAGAACTCACCGGACGAGTTCATCGATGTGCCGCTGGACGAGGACGACGATTGGCCCGACGGCAACCCGATGAAAGTGAAGGCGACCAGTCCCGACCGTACGCGCACCTACAAGAGCGGCCTTCCGCCGACCTACGTCAACACCGTCACCCACTGGTGGGACGGCTCGCAGATCTACGGCTCCGACGAGGAGCGCAACCGCAAGCTTCGCTCAGGCGAGGACGGCAAGATGGCGGTCGAGGACGGCTTCCTGCCCGAGGAGGACGAGAGGAAGCTGAAGGGGGTCGACCTCACCGGCTTCAGCGACAACTACTGGGTCGGGCTCTCGCTGCTTCACACCCTGTTCGTGAAGGAGCACAACTCGATCTGCGACCACCTCAAGGCCGCCTACCCCCACTGGGACGACGAGAAGCTGTTCCTGACGGCGCGCCTGGTCAACTCGGCGCTGCTGGCGAAGATCCACACGGTCGAGTGGACGCCGGGGATCCTCGCCAACCCGGTGCTGGAGACCGCGATGCACTCGAACTGGTACGGCAGCCTGCCCCAGTGGGCGAAGCGGTTCCGGATCGAGGGGCTCGACGCCCTCTTCGGGATCGTCGGCTCGCATCAGGACCACCACGCCGCGCCCTACTCGATCACCGAGGAGTTCGTCTCGGTCTACCGGCTGCACCCGCTACTGCCCGACGACTACGAGGTCCGCGATCACCGCACCGGGGAGCTGATCGAGGCGACGGAGTTCGATGAGATCCAGGGCGCCGGCACCCGCAAGTCGACCAAGAAGTGGGGCTGGTCAAACCTCCTCTACTCGTTCGGGACCGCCCACCCCGGGGCGATCACCCTGCACAACCATCCGCGGGCGCTCAACAACCACGTTCGCCTAACCGGCGACCGGGTCGACCTCGGCACCCTGGACATACTGAGGGATCGTGAGCGCGGC
>Ga0299907_10003016_pt1 | contig 10652 bp, 8 predicted proteins | sample RVTome_16_FD_198680 | JGI IMG/M metagenome (GOLD analysis project Ga0299907, IMG submission 198680) | Soil microbial communities from uranium-contaminated site in the Upper Colorado River Basin, Wyoming, United States - RVT152D67 (version 2) ... | reverse complement strand
CCTCGGCTTCATGCAGGCATTCGGCCGCGGCGCCGGCTACGGCTACCTGATCTATCCGCACCGGCCGATCGTCGCCTACGACACCGAGAGTGGCGACCTGCTGAACGAGTACTGCGTCTCCTTCCCGGATCGCTCCGGTCCCGACGAGCGCCTGCCCGACTCCGACGACGTCCTCGCCAAGTGGATGGCGCTGCGCGGCGACGAGCGCGAGCTGATCGCCGACTCCAACATGCACTTCCCCGGGCGCCAGGTCGATCCCGCCCAGGTGCGCCGTGACCTGCGGCGGCTGCGCGAGTGGCAGGGGCGGCAAGCGTGACCGGCCCCCGGCCGCGCTCGAGCGCGGTCTTCGACGGCCCCGAGCGCGCCCCTGCCCGCGCCTACATGAAGGGGATCGGCTTCGACGACGACGCGCTCAGCCGGCCGACGATCGGGATCGCCAACACCTGGATCGAGGCGATGCCGTGCAACTTTCATCTCCGCGGGCTCGCCGAGCACATCAAGCACGGGGTTCGGGCCGCCGGCGGCACGCCGATGGAGTTCAACACCGTCGCGATCTCGGACGGGATCACGATGGGTACCCAGGGGATGAAGACCTCGCTGGTCAGCCGCGAGGTGATCGCCGACTCGATCGAGCTGACGGCGCGCGGCTACCAGTTCGATGCCGTGATCGCGCTCTCGGCCTGCGACAAGACGATTCCCGGCTGCGTGATGGCCCTGGTCCGCCTCGACATTCCCTCGCTGATGCTCTACGGGGGCTCGATCGCACCGGGCCGCTGGCACGACCGCGACGTCACCATCCTCGACGTCTTCGAGGCGATCGGCGCCCATGCCGCCGGCGACATGAGCGACGAGGAGCTGCACGAGCTCGAGGACGTCGCCAGCCCCGGCGCCGGTGCCTGCGGCGGCCAGTTCACCGCCAACACGATGGCGTGCGCCTTCGAGGCGATGGGGATCTCGCCCGGCGGATCCTCGATGGTCCCCGCCGAAGACGAGGCGAAGGCAACCGTGGCCGAGAAGATCGGCGAGCTGGTGATGAAGGTGCTCGAGGACGACCTGCGGCCGAGCCGGGTGATCACTCGAGAGTCGCTCGAGAACGCGATCGCCTGCGTCTGCGCCTCCGGTGGCTCGACCAACGGCGTGCTCCACCTGCTCGCCGTCGCCAACGAGGCCGGAATCGAGCTCTCGATCGACGACTTCGAGTCGATCTCCCGGCATACGCCGCTGCTGGCGGACCTCAAGCCGGGCGGTCGCTTCGTCGCCACGGATCTCTATCGCGCCGGGGGCGTGCCGCTGATCCTCAAGCGGCTCGACGAGGCCGGCCTGCTGAAGCGGGACGCGGTGACCGTGAGCGGGCGAACGATCGGCGAGGAAGCCGCCGCGGCCCGCGAGGCGGATGGCCAGCAGGTCGTGCGTCCGCTCTCCGACCCGCTGAAGGCCGAGGGCGGCCTGGCGATCCTGCGCGGGAACCTCGCCCCCGAGGGGTCTGTGGTCAAGCTCGCGGGAACCGAGCGGCGGGGGCAGAAGGGCCCCGCGCGCGTCTTCGAGTCCGAGGAGGACTGCTTCCGCGCGGTCAAGGATCAAGCCATCGGCCCGGGCGACATCGTCGTCATCCGGAACGAGGGCCCGGCGGGCGGGCCGGGGATGCGCGAGATGCTCCAGGTGACGGCGGCGATCGTCGGCGAGGGACTCGGCGAGGAGGTCGCTCTGCTCACCGACGGGCGCTTCTCGGGAGCGACCCGCGGGCTGATGGCCGGGCACGTCGCCCCCGAGGCCGTGAAGGGCGGCCCGATCGCCGCCGTCCGCGACGGCGACGAGATCACGATCGACGTCGACGCGAGGCGGATCGACGTCGCCCTCTCGGACGAGGAGATCGCTCGCAGGATCGCCGAGTACGAGCCGCCGGAGCCTCCCTATCGCTCCGGCGTCATGGCCAAGTACGCGGGCGCGGTCTCCTCCGCCTCCGAGGGCGCCGTCACCGGCTAGCGGCCGGAGCGGCTAACGCTCCAGGAACTCGTCCACGAGCCGGTTGAACCGCGCCGGCCGCTCCAGCTGGGGCAGGTGGCCGGTGCGCTCGAAGATCACCAGCTCCGATTCCGGGATCCGGCGGTGATAGTGGTGGGCGGCCGCCACCGGGACGATCCGGTCGTTCTGTCCCCAGACGACCAAGGTCGGGACGTCGATCTCCTCGAGGCGATCGCGGATGTCATAGCCCGTGAGGGCGGCCATCGCGGTCGCCAGCGCGGGGCTCTGAAGCGCCGGCTCCATCTGCTCGTGCAGGAGCTGAGGGCAGAGGCGGTTGGGGTAGTGGAAGATGCCCCCGTATCCCCACCGCCGGGCGCGCGGGCGGGTCAGGCCGACCCTGCGGAAGCGGAACGCGAGCGGCGCCGCGGCCATCAGCAGGCGGCCCATCATCCGCGCCGGCTGCTTCCTCGCGGTGGCCCAGGTGATGCCCGCGGCCGAGACCAGCGCCAGGTGCTTGAACCGCCCGGGGGCGCTGATCGCGGCCTCGGTGGCGATGAAGCCGCCCATCGAGTTGCCGACCACGGCGCAGGCCGAGATCCCCAGGCGCTCGCAGAAGTCGTGCAGGAGACGCCCGTAGGCGGGGATCGAGATCTCCCATGTCGGCATCGGGCTCATCCCGAAGCCGGGCATGTCGAGGGCGATCACCCGGTAGCGCTCGGCGAAGTGGGGGAGGTTCTCGAGCCAGTTCTGCCAGCAGCCGGAGAGGCCGTGGACGAAGACAACCGGGGGGCCATCGCCCATCTCGACGTAGTTCACGCTGCAGCCCGGAAGCTCGACCCGACGCAGATGCTGGCGCCAGTCGATACGGAGCCAGTCGGGGTCGGGACTCCCATAGGAATCATCCGCCGCCTCCTCCGCTCCCGCTCGCTCGCGCTCATCGTCACTGGAAGCCTCGCTCGCTCGCTCCCGCGTCCGGGGGCGGCGGGTTCGGGCTCCGGCGTCCGGCATACCCTGGGCCTCGCTCACCGGGGCTTCGCCCCTAGCCCGGGCGAGCGTGGCTCAGGCATAACCCATGCGCTCGAGGATCGGGATCTCGCGGATCTGCGGTGGCTGCAGATGGTCCCAGAGGATCCCGCGGGGGCGGTCGTACTGGCGTTCGACTTCGATCACCGCTCGGGGAGTGGCGATCATGTCGACCGGGAGGTCGTGTGCGGTGACCATCAGGTGCCGGCGCAGGATCTGGATCGGGTGCACCGTCGTCGCCACGGTGGTGTGGTCGTCGATCCGGCCGGCATCTATGAGGATCCCGTACTCGAGGTCGGAGAAGCCCCCGCCCTTGCCGATCCGGGCGCCGCTCAGGTTGACGGCCACGGAGCCGCAGAGGACGAAGTCGATCTCGGGCAGCTCGTCGAGCGCCACGACCCGGCCGTGACGCAGGGCCCCCTTGATCGTCGCCGCCTCGCGCACCGCCTGCTTCGTCAGGCGCTTCGGGTCGAGCAGCCGAAACGGGTGCGGGTCGCGCATCCGGGGCACCGCCATGATCACCGTCTTGCCCTCCTCGAGCGCGAGGCGGCGGGCGTGGGTCTGGGGGGAATCCGGGTTCGCCTTGATCACCCGGGCCGCCTTCCAGACCCGGTGGGCGGCGAGTTTCTCAGCGGCGAGCTTGGCGCCGGCGAAGTTTGGAATGCGCCCCTCTGCACCAGGAAAGCGCGAGACGCCTTCCCGCTCCATCGCCTTCCATATCTCCTTGCGGACCTGGTCCTTCGAGCGCACCCTGCGCCAAAACATATCCCTCGACCCTGGTGCGAGAATGAGCGGCGATGGCGCCCGAGCGCACATCCCTCGCGAGGCTCCCCCAGTCGGAGTCGGATGCCCCCGCCCTGCCCGCGGTGCGCGAGCGCGACCTGCTGCCGGCGATCGAGCCCGACCGCCAAGTCACCGATTGGGGCCGATCGGAGCGCTTCGAGGGCCTTTTCGACCGCACCGTGGTGGAGTTCTTCTACCGCTACTGGTTCCGGGCCGAGGTCGAGGGGATCGAGAACGTGCCCGCAGATGGGGGAGCGCTGCTGGTCTCCAACCACGCCGGCGCGCTGCCCCCGGATGCCGCCGTGATCGCTCGGGCGATTCGCGAGGAGCACCCCAATCCCCGTTCCCTTCACATCACGGTCGAGCACTTCTTCAAGGGCTATCCGTTCTTCTCGATGCTGATCCCGAAGATCGGCTGCGTCGCCGCCCATCCCGCCAATGTCCACCGCCTGCTCTACGACGAGGAGCAGCTGGTGCTGGTCTTCCCCGAGGGCGCCAAGGGGACGGAGAAGCTCTACAGCGAGCGCTACCGGCTGCGTCGCTTCGGCAGGGGCGGCTTCGTGGCGGCCGCGATGCGGGCCCAGGCGAAGCTGGTTCCGGTCTGCGTGGTCGGCGCCGAGGAGGCGGCTCCGGTCTTTCGCCAGTCGGCGACGCTGAAGCGCCTCAGCGGCCTCCTCTATTTCCCGATCACGCCGACCTTTCCCTGGCTGGGCCCGCTGGGAATGCTCGGCTACCTGCCGGCGAAGTTCCGGGTCCGCTTCCTGGAGCCGATCGACACGGTCGAGCTGGGCGCCGATCCCGAGCACGATCGGGCCCTCGTCCAGACCGTCGCGCAGGAGGTGCGGGCCAGGATCCAGGAGACGCTGCACGAGATGGTGGCCGAGCGGAAGTCGATCTGGTTCGGATGAGCCCCGAGTCCGGAGCCAAGGCCCGCCGGGTCCTCGTCACCGGCCTCTCGACCTACTGGGGCGGTCGCCTCGCCCAGGCGCTCGAATCGTTCCCGGGGATCGAGGCGATCGTCGGCGTCGACGCCCGTGAGCCGAACCGGGAGCTGGCCCGTACCGAGTTCGTAAAGGTCGGCATCCAGCACTCGCTGATCCAGCGGATCGTCAAGGCGGCCGAGATCGACACGGTGATCGATACCCGCCTGATCGTCGACTCGATGGTGGACACGCGCGGGCGCACCCACGAGAACAACGTCATCGGCACCCTCAACATCCTCGCCGCCTGCGCCGGCTCCGACTCCCCGGTCCGCAACCTGATCTTCAAGAGCTCGGCCCACTGGTACGGGTGCGAGCAGGACGACCCGGCCTTCTTCACCGAGGAGATGGCGCGCAAGCACCCGCCCCGGACCCCGGTCGAGCGCGACATCGTCGAGGCCGAGGCGGCCGTCGCCGAGTTCGCGGAGAAGCGTCCGGATGTGACCGTGACCCTGCTCCGCTGCGCCAACGTCCTCGGCCCCGACGTCGCCACCTCGCACATTCGGATGTTCTCGCTGCCGATGGTGCCGATGATCCTCGGCTTCGATCCCCGCTACCAGTTCGTGCACGAGGACGACGTCGTCCATGCGCTCGAGCACGCCGCGTTCACGCGCCTGCCGGGGATCTACAACGTCGCCGGCGACGGTGTGCTGGCCCTGTCCGAGGTGATCTCGCTGCTCGGCAAGCGCCCCCTGCCCGTGTTGCCGCCCTGGGGGACCGGGCTGGCGGTCGGCCCCCTGCGCCGGCTCGGCTTCCGGGTGCCGGACGAGATGCTGAACCAGCTCCGCTACGGGAGAGGCCTCGACAACCGCCGCCTCAAGGCGACCGGCTTCCAGTACCAGTACACCTCGCGCGAGGCGGTGCTGCGGCTCGGCGAGCACCTGCGGCTTAGCCCGGTGCTCGCCGGCATCAGAGAGCCCTATCGCTATGAGCGCGAGGTCGAGGAGTTCCTGCGCTGGAGCCCGCACGTCCGGCGCGAGCGCCCCGGGAGCTACGGTCGCGACGACGCCGGACTGTTCGATCCGTCCCCGCCGACCGACGAGGCGAGAGCGGACGCGGTGGAGCCGGCCCCCCCGCGGTCGGCCACGACGCCCGAGCTGCCGGATCCGGGTCGGCTCGAGGCCGAGGAGGTGATCGCGCTGCTGAGCTGTCTCGACTCGGAGCAGCTCGCGACCCTCGAGCGCCGCGAGCGCTTCGGCCGCGCCCGGGAAACCGTGCTGGAGGCGATCGAGGGAGCGCGTGACCTCGGCTGAAAAGGGGCTCCGCACGCACGGCCGATTGCACTAGTCGCCGGCCGGGTTTGGCGGTGTAAGGCGTCCCTACACTGGGCAGCGATACACCATGGGGCGTAAATCGAAGATCGCGATCGTGGCGGCGGTGGCCACCCTCCTGCTGTGTGCCTCTGGGGTCTACGCGCTCGACACGTCGCGCCAGGATCAGATCGCCGAGGGCGTCACGATCGGCGGGATCGATGTCGGTGGGATGTCGCGGGAGGACGCCCAGCGCCTGCTGCGCCACGACCTCGTCGAACCGCTGCGCGAGCCGGTCGTGGTCGCGTTCGAGGGCAAGCGCTACACGCTTCCGGCCAAGCGGCTGGGCATCCGCGCCGATGTCGCCGGGATGGTGGAGGACGCGATAGATGTGGGGCGCGACGGCGGGCTGCCGTCGCGGGTATTCCGCTACGTCACCGGCGGCGAGGTCGACCAGGACGTCGAGGCCGAGGTCACTCATTCGGCGAAGGCCGTCGAGCGATTCGTCCGCGCCGTGGCCGACCGGATCGAGCGCGACCCGCAGGATGCGACGGTGAGCGCGACGGGCAGCTCGCTCGGGGTGGTCGAGGAGAAGGACGGCCGCGAGATGCGCCGCGACCAGCTCGTGCGCCGGATCGAGGCGTCGATCAACTCGCCGCTTTCCTCCACCGGGCCGCTGCGCCCGACCGTCATCCGCACCGAGCCCGATGTGACTACCGACGAGCTGGCCGATGTCTATCCGTACTTCATCACCGTAGACCGCGGCTCCTTCCAGCTCCACTTCTGGCGCGACCTGAAGCGGGTCAAGACCTACACGATTGCCGTCGGCCAGGTCGGCTACGACACGCCGGCGGGCCTCTACCACGTCCAGAACAAGGCGGTCGATCCCGCCTGGTCGGTACCCGACTCCGATTGGGCCGGCGATCTCGCCGGGACCGTGGTGCCCGGGGGTGTGGCCGAGAACCCCCTCAAGGAGCGCTGGATGGGGATCTACGACGGCGCCGGGATCCACGGCACCGACGCGACCTACTCGCTCGGCACCGCCGCGTCGCACGGTTGCATCCGGATGTCGATCCCGGACGTGATCGAGCTCTACGACCAGGTGCCGATCCAGACGCCCGTCTACATCCAGTAGGGCCGGCGGGCAGGCACCGCCGCCCGCGTGACGAACCCCAACGGCATGGATTGGAAATCGTGCCTGGAGGATTTCGACAGTGACCTCGGCGGACGGTCGGCGGCCGCCCGTACCCGCACGGCCTACGGAGCCGACCTCGGCCAGTTCGCCGAGTGGGCGGAGGGCCGGGGCCTCGAGCCCGCAGCGGTCTCCTACCGGGACGTCCGCCGTTACATGGCCGGGCTCTCCGAGAGGGGCTTGGCGCGAGCGACCATTGCTCGCAAGCTGGCATCGCTAGGGGCGCTCTACGACTTCCTCGTCCGCACCGAACGCGTCCCCCAGAATCCCGCCGAGCTCGTCTCGGGCCCGAAGCGGGAGAGCAAGATCCCCAAGGTCCTATCCGCCGATCAGATGGCGGCCCTGCTCGATCGGATCCCGGCGCGCGAGCCGCTCGAGCTCCGTGATCGGGCGATGCTGGAGCTGGCCTACTCGTGCGGGCTTCGCAGCGAGGAGATCGTCACCCTCGATCTCGGCGCTGTCGACTTCGAGTCGGAGTCCCTGAGGGTCCTTGGCAAGGGGGGGAAGGAGCGCCTGCTGCCGGTCGGCGAGCCCGCCCAGAGTGCGCTCGAGCGCTACCTCGCCGCCGGTCGGTCCCGGCTGGCGGACGACCCCGCCGAGCGCGCCCTGTTCATCTCGATCCGGGGCCGCCGCCTGTCCCCGTCGGACGTGCGGCGGCGCCTGCAGCACTGGATGCGCGAGGCGGCCCTCGCCGGTGGCATATCGCCGCACTCGCTGCGCCACTCCTTCGCCACCCATCTGCTCGAAGGCGGCGCCGATCTACGCACGATCCAGGAGCTGCTCGGACATGCCTCGATCTCGACCACCCAGATCTACACCAGGGTCGATCCGAGCCGGCTCCGGGGCCAGTACTCCCGGGCCCATCCGCGCGCCTGAGCCGCCCCCGGGCCCGATTGGCCAACAACTCAGTAGGCGCCGGGATCGCTTAGTCGGTACGGCATCGCAAAGCCGCTTGCGCATGTGCGAGCTGCGCTCCTACGATCGACCCCCGGGACGGCAGAGAGGGAAAGATTTGGGGGTCAAGCAGATCGAACTGGAAGGGCTCTGGGGCCGCTACGCGCTCGAGCACGACCGAGAGGCTCAGGGAAGGCTGGTGGCCGCATACCTTCCTCTGGTCAAGCAGGTCGCATCGCAGCTCAGCGCCGGCCTACCCGGCCACATCGACGGATCGGAGCTCGTCTCCTACGGGCTGGTCGGCCTCAACGGCGCGATCGAGCGCTTCGACCCTCGTCGCGGGACGCGCTTCGAGAGCTTCGCGGCGACCAGGATCCGTGGCGCGATCCTCGACGAGCTGCGCTCGATCGACTGGGTCCCGCGGTCGGTGCGCTCGCGGGCCCGCGAGGTCGACGAAGCTCGCGCCAGGCTCGAGCATGAGCTCGGGCGCCACCCGACGGTGGAGGAGCTCGCCGCGCGGATGCGGATCGGCGAGGACGAGCTCCGGCGGCACCTGCAGCAGATGTCGAACGGCTCGATCCAGGCGCTCGACGAGCACTGGTCCGCCGCCGACACATCGGCCGACGCGATCTCGCTGCTCGAGGTCATCCCCGACCCTGGCGCGGTGGATCCGCAAACCGTCCATGAGACAACCGACATCAAGGAGCAGCTCGCCGCTGCGATCGCCGCGCTGCCCGAGCGCCAGAAGCTCGTCGTTGCCCTCTATTACTACGAGGGCCTCAACCTGAAGGAGATAGGCGCGGTTCTGGGTGTCACCGAGTCGCGGGTCTCCCAGGTCCACACCGCGGCGCTCTCGCGGCTGAAGCAAGGGCTGCAAGCCGTATAGATTCCAGGCGATGGCGCACACCGCCGCCGACCGGATTCGCAACGTCGCCCTGATCGGTCACCGGGGCTCGGGCAAGACCAGCCTGCACGAGGCGATGCTGTTCGAGGCCGGCGCGGTCAATCGGCTGGGCAGGGTCGCGGACGGTTCGACGGTCTCCGACCACGAGCCTGACGAGCACGAGCGAGAGATGTCGATCGGCGCGGCGCTCGCCTCGTTCGAGCACGACGGGCGCAAGATCAATCTGATCGACACGCCGGGCGAGCCGAGCTTCGTCGCCGACGCGGTGGCCGCGCTGCGCGTCACCGACGCCGCCGTGGTCGTCGTCAACGCCGTGATGGGGGTTGAGATCCACACCGAGCGACTATGGGCGCGGGCCGACGCCGAGGGCCTGGCGCGGCTGATCTTCGTCAACATGCTCGACCGCGAGCGAGCCGACTTCTTCCGCGCGCTCGAGTCGCTGAAGGAGTCCTTCGGCCCCCACGTGGTCGCGACCGAGATCCCGATCGGGTCCGAGCACGAGGTCCGCGGCGTGATCGACCTGATCGACCTCAAGGCCTTCACCTACGAAGGGACGGACCGCGGCAACGCCACCGAGAGCGAGATTCCGGAGGAGCTACGAGACCAGGCCGAGGAGTATCGCGAGAAGCTCATGGACGAGGTCGCGGAGAACTCCGACGAGCTGATGGAGCGCTACCTCGAGGGCGAGGAGATCGACCACGACGAGATCGTCACCGTGCTCAAGCAGGGCGTCACCGAGGGCGGGATCTTCCCGGTCACCTGCGGCGTGGCGACCAAGAACCTGGGCACGAATCGGCTGCTCGACGCGCTGGTCGAGGACCTGCCATCGCCGGCGATGCACGGGGCCGTCGCCGCGACCGGGGCGGATGGGGAGGAGGTCGAGATCGAGCCCGACGACTCCGGCGACCTCGTCGCCTACGTCTTCAAGACCCTCGCCGACCCCTATACGGGACGAATCAACCAGTTCCGGGTCTACCGCGGCGCGCTGAGCTCGGATTCACACGTCGTCAACTCCAGCCAGAAGCTCAAGGAGCGGATCGGGCAGCTCGGCGCTCCGCTGGGCAAGGATCTCGAGTCGGTGACCGAGCTCGGCGCCGGCGACATCGGTGCGATCGCGAAGCTGAAGGAGACCAGGGCGGGAGACGTCTTGAGCTCGAAGCAGGTCGAGATCTCGTTCCCGCCGCTCGACCTGCCCGCCCCGGTGATGGCCTTCGCCTACGAGGCGAAGACGAAGGGCGACGAGGAGAAGGCGGCGGCGGCCGTTCGCCGCCTATCGGAGGAGGACCCGACCCTCGACGTCCATCGCGACCAGCAGACCGGCGAGCAGATCATCGCCGGGCTGACCCAGGTCCACGTTGAGGTGATCGTCGACCGCATGAAGCGACGCTTCGGCGCCGAGATCTCGCTCAAGCCCCCACGGGTCCCCTACCAGGAGACGATCCGCAAGCCCGCCAAGGCCCACGCCCGCTACAAGAAGCAGACCGGTGGGCGGGGCCAGTTCGCCGACTGCCAGATCGAGCTGTCGCCCGCCGAGGACGGCAGCGGCCTCGAGTTCGTGAACGCGATCAAGGGTGGCGTGATCCCGACGAGCTTCATCCCCGCCGTCGAGAAGGGCGTGGCCGAGGCGATGGAGCACGGCACCGTCGCCGGATACCCGGTCAAGG
>Ga0299907_10003015_pt1 | contig 10653 bp, 9 predicted proteins | sample RVTome_16_FD_198680 | JGI IMG/M metagenome (GOLD analysis project Ga0299907, IMG submission 198680) | Soil microbial communities from uranium-contaminated site in the Upper Colorado River Basin, Wyoming, United States - RVT152D67 (version 2) ... | reverse complement strand
CCTCTTCAACGCGATTGCCACTGGCGTCGAGGATGTCGTCAACGCGATCGGAGAGGTCGTCGCAGACATCTTCGAAACGCTTGGCAATGCCTTAGAGGACCTCCTGAGCGCGATTGGAGATCTCTTGGGCGAGATTCCATGGATCGGCGGCGCCCTTCGCGCAGTCTTTCATTGGCTGGGAGATATCGTTTCGGGGGTCTTCGACCTTATTGGGGCCATAGTCAAGGGGCTCCTCGGAATCGTGGCGGGTGTTGTTGCCGGTGTGATCAGGATCGTGGGCGGTGGAATTGGCGGGCTTCTGGCGTGGGACGGGCGCCTCTTCGTGAAGGGCTGGGGCGACATCCTGTCCGGCATCGGAGGAGCCGTTGTCGTGATCCTGGGGAAGGCGGTCGCCGTCATCCAGCAGGTCATCCCTCTGCAGTGGGGCGAGCGCGAGCTCACCGACGACGAGCGTGAGATCCTGGAGAGAGTGTTCCGCGGATCCGTGGCCCTCTACAACGTGCGGATCATCGAAGGCTTCGCCGGAATCTACAGCATCAACGATCGTCCGTTCACGTTGGGCAACACGATCTACATGAAGGATCGTGACCCCGCTACCAATCCCGCATTGCTGGTCCACGAGTGTCTGCACGTCTGGCAATACCAGCAGCGCGGCACTCGCTACGCCACCGACGCGCTCGCGGCACAGGCGTTCGTCGATGATGCTTATGACTGGGAGGACGAGATAAGGCGTGGGAACATTCGATGGGAGGATTTCAACGCGGAAGCACAGGGCCGGTTCTTCCAGGATCTCTACCTACAGGGCGAGTTGCTTTACGGGCCCTCACATCTGGCGGCGGGTTCCCTCATCGCAACCGGCAACGGCGTCTTCTACGATGCCGACAGCCTGCTCTTAACGGTCGGGCGACTCATTGTAAGCGGCGTCAACCGCACTTCCCTGGCTGACGCCGCGGTCGAGGCAGTTCGCGACAGCAGCAGCTTCCGCCTGTCCGGCATCTGGTCCTAAGCTCCGGACCACACGAGGACGCCCTTTTTCACTCCGGGGATCTCGGCCAGATGGACGTGCGGAGCCGGGACACTAATGCGACGCGACCACGTTCGAGAGGACCCGGGCGACGCTGGCGTTTGCCGGAATCGGTGTCAACCAGGGTCGCGCTCCCCTTGACCTCGGCCTGGCGACCACCCTCCGTCGCCCGAACTCACCCAGTGCTATCCGTCGCCATGCTGTGAGATGAATCCCCGGTCTGCCAGCGCCTGGCGGATGTCGGCGGCAAGGCGGGGCCCGATCCCGGTGATGGTCTCGATCTTCTCGTGCCTGAAGGAGACTAGGTCACCCACCGATTCGACGCCTGCGGCCCCCAGCGGCCGGGCGGCCCGGGTGGGGATCCCGGAGTCGGAGAGCGGCGCCGCCAGTAGCTCCGCCTCGGTGGTCGGAGGGCTCCGGCGGGCCTTTCCAGCGCAAGGCGTCGAGGGTGTCGCCATCGGGGGTGGACCAGTCGTACCAGCCGTCCATCATGTCGGGTTGGGTCGCCATCAGTGCCTGGTTGGGGTCGGCGTACTGCCAGGGCCCCCAGCCGAGCAGGCCGTCGCGGGTCACTACCATCTCCTCGGTGAGCGCGCCTCGATCTTGCGGGCGGGACGAGGTTTGGCGTGGAGGCGAGTCCCGGGGCGGAGCAGTCGGCGGCTGACCAGGTCGGCGATGGTCATCGAGAAGAGCATCAGCGTCCCCGCCTCACCCGCCTGGCCCGCGGGCACCGGCTGGCAGTGCCCGTGTAGCTGGACCAGCCCCAGGATTCAACCTTGAGGATCGCCCCAGGATTCAACCTTGAGGATCGCCCCAAGACGAGCCACGACGTGAACTCGGCCGGCAGCAGGCAGGTCACGGGATTTCGAGATGGACTCAGACGACAGCCGGGCAACGCCTTCCCAAAAACTAGCCCCCCGAACGTGAGCCTGAGGCCGAGCTCACCGGCCTACTGGAGGGCACGCCCGAGTTTGAGATCACGGACCAAGGCGTCAGAGCGTTAGAGATCATCGAGGCCGACCGGTCGACGATGACACCGGTCTCGACAACGGAGACGTGGCCGATGAGACGGAGCGAGGCACAGAGTGACGGAGGGGTCCATCGACTACGACCGGTGGTATCCGGAAGTGCCGGCGGTACTGGACACCAACCAGCTCGCTGACCTGTTGCATACCAGCGAGCAGATCATCCGTGCCTGGGTGAGAGAGGGCATCATCCCGGCTCACCGACCCCCGGCGGGCGCAAGTTCACGTTCCTCCGCCATGAGATCTTCGACTGGCTCATCAATAAACCGATACGAGCCCGAGTAGTACTTCCCATTGCTAATACCGGAGACCACACGAGCTTCTGCCAGACCACCGGCGCCACCGTTTGGAGTCCGCGAAGACACGCACCAATCCAAAGGTCAAGCTGGGTGGGTCAGGACATTGTGGTCATTCATCTTTGGTTGCTTTGGTTCCTTTCTTACTCTGCGACCCGATAGGTCTTGGCGTACCGAAAGTTGAGCTCCCTCCCGACCGAATCGCGAGATACGACTCTGCGCACATGTTTGAACACCCCCGGACTGTCGCTGGGTTTTTCACCATCCAAGGATCTGAAGGCGAGACTAAACAAGCCGAAGGCTGCTACCCCAAGCAGCGGGCCAGCGGTGTTTGCAATCGGGTCGTTTACGTCGATTGACCTCTACATGACACCGATCGCGGCGCCGATTGCGAGCTGTATTGCCCGAGGGACCGGTAGCGCTGGTTGGCGCTTGCCCGGGTCTGGAGGACATAAGCGATGTAGTCGCGGATATGGTCGGTGGAAATCGAATCAGCGTCGAGCGCGTGGCCCTGGGATTGGAGATGGGCGACTAGCTGTTCTGCTTCGAGGGAGTACGCCTCGAGGGTTCGCTAGGCGGCTAGGTGCTTCGTAGACTGTGTAATCGCCAAGGCTCTGAACCGTTAGCGGGTTTCGGAGCGGTGTGCTAACCCAGCGGAGGGTTCTGGTTTCGGGAATCCCCTGCTACTAATTGAGCAAACACGGGGACGTAGCTCAGCCTGGCAGAGCACCGGCTTTGCAAGCCGGGGGTCGTGGGTTCAAATCCCATCGTCTCCACCGTTTACGTCGACTGGTCGATCGCAGTCCGATGGTCAGTCTCTATTGGCCTACCTGTATTCCTTGCCCGGACAGCGACTGTTCATCTCCATTTCTCGCCAGTTTTCGTTCACGCTCCGCGCGAAGCGCGTAGTGTCTGCTGTGAAGCGAAGGAGGCTCTCTCGTGAAACACAACACTCGTCGAGCATTGGTTGCACTGGCCGCGATAACTGCTCTGATTCTGTCAACGGTCCCGATGGTGGGCGCACAGCCCCCCAATCCGCCCCAACGTGGGGTGACCGAGCTTCAGATCCTCCAGTACTCGGACTGGCATGGGCAGCTCGACCCGCTCTCGATATTCGGTGAGGGCACGTTTGGTGGCGCCGCCCAACTCTCCACATACTTCAAACAGGACGAAGCCAACAACCCAAACACCCTGATCATCACCGGTGGTGACGACTTCGGAGCAAGCCCTCCACTTTCAAGCTTTTTCAACGAGGTGCCTGCCGTTCTTGCCCAAAACCTGATGGGAACGGATGTGAGCGCCCTGGGGAACCACAATTTCGACAAGGGAGTGGATCATCTCCAGGAGATGGTGGACCTCGCCGAGTACACATATCTGGGAGCCAACCTCTTCGATGAGAACGGCAACCTCCAAAAGGATGTCGACGGGATTGAGCCATACAAGATCTTTCACTTTCCGGGGGTCAAAGTCGCCGTGATCGGTGTGACCAACGAGGAGGCACCGACCCTCGTCTTCCCGGACAGTTTCGGCAACATCGTGATTGGTGACGCCGCCGAGGCTGCACAGAGGACCCGGGATCACCTGGCGCGGCGGGGTGTTGATGTGTTCATCCTCGTTGCGCACAAGGGTTTGCGCACGACAGATCCGGCGACAGGAGAGCTCATCGACCTGGCCAACTCGGTCCACGGGTTCGACCTCATTCTGGGCGATCACACCGACGTCCAGTTCTCGGACACCATCAACGGTGCACTCGTGGTGGAGAACAGGTCAAGAGGTCGCACCTACTCGAGAATCTCACTCAGTGTGAGTAGTGGACGTGGTGGAGTGCTGTCCAAGTCGGTCGAATTCGTCGATCCTGTGTCTGCAGACGTGACCCCTGATCCGGCTGTCGATGCCATGCTCCAGCCCTTCCGGGATCAGTTGGGACCGATCCTCAACACCCTTGTCGGTGATTCGACGGTCGCGATCCCGAGAGCAGACGCCTGCGGTAATGCGGACGGTCGACTTTGTGAGTCTCTGGTCGGAAATGTGACGACCGATGCTCTCCGCCTCACCTACGGAACCGATTTCGCCATCACCAACTCTGGTGGTCTCCGGTCGAGCCTCACCTGCCCGACCAGCGACGTCGACACCGACTTCTGCCCGCCATTCACACCACCTCCCTATCCAATCACCCAGGGACAGGTCTTGACGGTGCTTCCGTTTGGCAACGTGGTGGCAACCGTCACCGTCGACGGCGCAGAGCTGAAGCAGTTCCTCGAGAATGGCGTCTCCTCAATGCCTGGTGCCAACGGGCGGTTCGCCCAGGTATCGGGGCTGTGCTTCACCTACAACATCGACGCTCCAGCAGGAAGCCGGGTTACCGGGGCGGTACGTCAGGCGGATGATGGAACCTGTACCGGTGAAGCTGTGGATCTGAGTGCCGCTTCCAGTTACACGTTGGCCACCAACGACTTCATGGCAAATGGCGGGGACGGTTACCCGGTAGTGATCGACAAAGCAACCACCAGGGAGTTCATGGACCAGGTGCTGGCAGATCACATCGAGGCGGCAGGAACCATCTCGCCAACGATCGAAGGAAGAATCACCTGTGTTGGTGCCACCTGCCCGGTGGTCACTCCTTGACCTAGGACCTGAGGAAGGATGGCCGTCCCTGCGGGGGCGGTCGTCCCTCTCGTGTGGATTAGAAGTCCCGCGCAAGTCGGACTCGCCCGGAGCTGGGTATCAGAAGAGATTCTGGGCCACAAGAGTGGCGATGATCGCCATCAGACCGGCGGCAAGGGTGAGAACTACTCGGTCGAGCCGCTGATTCATCGCATCAAACCGGGCAGTCACGGAGTGTTCGAAGCGATCGATTCGTGTGGTGAGATCTCGTTCGACATTGTCAATTCGTGCGGTGAGTTCTCGTTCGACGTTGTCAATTCGTGCGGTGAGATCTCGTTGGACGTTGTCGATTCTCGCGGTGAGGCTGCGTTCGACGTTGTCGATTTGTGCGGTGAGGTTCTCTTCCACGTCATCGATTCGTCCGCTCAGTCCGTAGATGTCGGTTCTCGTCGCTTGTTGACTGCCCTCGATCGAGGGGAGAAACTGCATAAGCGTGTCCGCTCTTTCGATCCCTAGGAGTTCTCTCAGTCCATTGTACAAGTCGCGGCGGCGGGATTCGGCAGTGGCCATGACGCCACCATGCCCGCCGGCGATCTCAAATTCAAGAGCCCCGGCTTCCCGGGCCGGCGGCTCCCGTACAATGGTCGGACGGAACAATCGATCGCAGAGCCTGGTTGTAGCGAGAGAGCCAGAGGAGTGAAATGACCAACGCAGTAATCGTCGACGCAGTGCGAACACCGACCGGACGCCGCAACGGAGTATTCAAGGACATCCATGCGGTCGATCTCGCCTCCATCCCTCTACAGGCCCTCGTCAAGCGGAATAACCTCGACCCGGCCCTGATCGACGACGTGATCATGGGCAACGTCTCCCAGACCGGTGAACAGGCCTACAACATCGGCCGCAACGCCGCACTCGCCGCCGGATTCCCCGAGGAAGTGCCCGGGGTGACCATCGACCGCCAATGTGGCTCGAGCCAGCAGGCCGCCCACTTCGCGGCCCAGGCGATCATGGCCGGGGCGCAGGACGTCGTTATCGCCGCGGGCGTCGAGTCGATGACAAGGGTCCCAATGGGGATCACCGCCGAGCAGGGGCCGGGTATGCCCTTCGGTCCCCGGATGTTCGAGCGCTATTCGCAGGGTCTTGTCCCCCAGGGAATCTCCGCAGAGATGATCGCCGAGAAGTGGGGGATCAGCCGCCAGGAACTCGATGAGCTCAGCCTCGAATCCCACCTCCGGGCCGATAAAGCCACGACTGAGGGCCGCTTTGAAGGCCAGATTGTCCCCGTGGAGATCACACGGGAGAACGGCGATACCGAGACCGTCACTCGCGACGAGGGGATTCGCTCCGACACATCGCTGGAGAAGCTGGCAAGCCTGCAACCTGCGTTCAAGGCAGACGGTGTGGTCACGGCAGGCAACTCCTCGCAGATCTCCGACGGTGCCGCCGCAGTGCTGATCATGTCAGAAGAGAAGGCCGCAGAGCTCGGCCTGAAGCCGAAGGCTCGGTTCGTCAACTTCTCGATGGTGGGAGTGGATCCGATCACGATGCTCACCGGGCCTATCCCGGCAACCGAGAAGGTGCTGGATCGCGCCGGTCTCGGCATCGACGACATCGACCTTTTCGAAGTCAACGAGGCTTTCGCCTCGGTCACCGTCGCCTGGCGGATGGAGCATGGTGGTACCGACCCGAAGGCTCTTTGGGATCGAACCAACGTCAACGGCGGGGCGATCGCCCTGGGTCATCCTCTCGGATGCTCCGGCGCTCGCCTCCTCACCACTCTCGTGTGGGAGCTGGAACGCACCGGCGGCCGGTACGGTCTGCAGACCATGTGCGAGGGCGGGGGAATGGCGAACGGGACGATCATCGAAAGGATCTGACCGGTGGCGTCGTACTCGGTCAATCCCGTAGGTATCACGAGGGCCAAGGAGTTGATCGAGGCGCGTCAGTACGTGCTGGACAGCGAGTGGGGAGATGCTCAGCCCAGTGCCGACGACGAGAACACTTACCTCGAGAAACACGATTGGGACGAGTACTCCGGGTGGCATCTAGGCCTCACTGAAGGTGCCACCGACGAAACCAAGGGACGTTACGCCTTCGTCTTTGGAGACTTCCGGCGTCTCCACCGGATGGGTTTGATTGCATGTAGGTACCGTGCGGCTCAGTGGCGGCACAAGGAAATCGAACTTGCCGCCCACGAACTGCTCCAGCATCTCGACAACGTGTCGTCGGGTTGACTTTCCGCACGGGAGAGGGTTGACAGCACAGCCGTCGTCATATATCGTTCGGTCGAACGACCGAAGGTAGACAGTGGTAGACACCAGGAAAAACAACACAGCCAGATCGATACTTCAGGCGGCCAAAGAGTCGCTGCTCGATAACGGTCTCAACGGGCTGTCTACCCGATCGATCGCAGATGCTGCTGGCGTGCCCCTGAGCCAGATCCACTACCACTTCGGTTCGAAGCAACGACTCGTTCTCGCCGTTCTCGAAGCCGAGAATGAGCGACTCCTCGAACGTCAACACCGAATGTTCGAGTCCGACCTCCCGCTCTGGAAACAGTGGGAGCAGGCGTGTGACTTCCTAGACGACGATCTCGAGTCCGGATACGTCCGGGTCCTCCACGAGATGATCGCAGCAGGATGGTCCGACCCCGAGATCGCCGCTGTGGTCTGGAAGCAGTTGAGCGGCTGGCAGGACCTTCTCGCCGGGGTGGCGCGACGGGCGGCGGCAAAACTCGGTGGGCTCGGGCCGTTCACACCTGAGGAGATCGGAGCCTTGGCCGGGTCACCATTCCTCGGAGCGGAGGCCTATCTCCTACTCGGCGTCTCGGAGGCGGAGCTCCCGGTGCGTTCCGCTCTGCGCAAGGTGGGAGCGATCATCCGGGCTATGGAGGAAGCGGGCGATGCGGGCTAGGGAAGCCGACGCACTCGGCTCAGTGGTGGTAGACGACCTGGAGTTCGGATTCGAGGTCCACGGAGATCGGGATCCGACCATTCTGTTGATGCCCACGTGGACCATCATCCACTCTCGATTCTGGAAGTTTCAGATTCCCTACCTGGCGCGACGGAATCGGGTGATCACCTATGACGGACCCGGCAATGGTCGCAGCCCGCGGACGACGGACCCAACAGCATACGCAGTGGAAGCATTCGTGGACCGGGCGGTCGCCGTTCTCGATGCCGTCGGCACGCACGAAGCGGTGATTGTTGGCTACTCAGATGGGGGCAAGATGGCCGCGGCCTTTGCCGCTGCTCATCCTGCCCGGACCCTGGGTTTGGTCATAATCGCACCGGCCCTGCGAGTGGCGCCACCATCGCCTGAGCGCGCTGTAATCGCCGAGACCTTCCATGAGCCCTACCCACCCAACCCAATTGGCTGGGAAAAGTACAACGCCGCGTACTGGCGTGACCATTACGAGGATTTCCTCCACTTCTTCTTCTCGGAGATCTTCACCGAGACGTACACGACCAAAGCCGAAGACGACTGCGTTGGTTGGGGGTTGGAGACGAACGGGGCAGTCCTGACGGCTGAGGCATTGCGGCCCCCCGATCCCGATCATCTCGAGGTTATTGCTGGAATAGAGGCGCCTACTCTCGTAATTCATGGCACGGAGGATCATTTGGTGCCATTCGAGGTGAGTAGGCGCCTGGCGGAGATGACGGATGGGGAGTTGGCTGCCTTTCAGGGCACCGGGCACGCCCCGCACATCAAGGAGCCGGTTCGCTTCAACCTAATACTCCGGGACTTCATCGAGAGGGTCGGGTCATGAGGGCCCGCGATCCCGACCGGGCCGGTGTCATCGACCGCGACGGTGTCGACATCTACTACGAGGTTCATGGAGATGGTGACACCACGCTGCTCATGATCCCTCCCTCACCGATCACCCACTCCCGGATTTACAAGGCACAGATTCCGTTCCTGGCTCGAAATCATCGGGTCGTCACCTTTGACGGGCGAGGCAATGGCAGATCAGGGCGACCCACTGAGAAAGCCTCGCACACCAGAGCCGAGAACGTGGCCGACATCGTCGCAGTGCTCGATGCCACTGCAACGAAGAGCGTCGTGCTTGTCGCCCACTGCCACGCCAACTGGTGGGCCGTCGAGTTCGCCGACCGCTACCCGGAGCGGGTCGATGCACTCATCGCCATTGATCCGGGAGTTCCGTATCTCGGTAGGTCCCAACAACACTGGGTAGACACAGCGAAGACGTTTGATGAAGTTCTGGACGATCCCACAGGCTGGGAGTTGTTCAACCGGCACGTCATCGTCAACGAGCACCATCGGTGGGTGGAGTTCTTCTTCGGCGCGCAGCTCGTCGAGCGGCATTCGACCAAGCAATACGAGGATGCTGTCGCTTGGGCCCTTGAGTCGAGTGGAGAGGTCCTCGTCGCCGCTGAGGAGGGAATCGAGCTCCACCCTCCGGATCGCGAGGCTTTCCTCAGCATCTGCCAGAACCTGGACATTCCTGTCTTGGTCATTCACGGCAGCGAGGATGTTTGCCAGGCCGTGGAAAGAGGTCGGGAGCTCGCGGCTGTTACCAATGGCGAGTATCTGGAGATCGAGGGAGCCGGCCATCTCACCCTTGCACGGGAACCGGTGAAAGTGAACCGTGCGATCAAGGAATTCATCGATCGGATGGTGAGAGCCAGATGAGACACCAACTGTGGACGAGAGGACTCGATCGATCCCGGAAGGCCCTCTACATATCGTCCCCGATCGGACTTGGCCATGCCCGGCGTGATGTCGCGGTTGCGAAGGAACTGAAGAAACTGCGACCCGAGGTCGAGATCGATTGGCTGGCCCAGGACCCCGTGACCCGCGTCCTCGAAGCCGAAGGGGAGACCATCCACCCTGCCAGTGAATGGCTTGTGAGCGAATCGGCGCATTTCGTGTCGATGACCACCGAGCACAACCTCCATTGCTTCCAGGCCCTTCGTGAGATGGACGAGATCCTGGTCGCCAATTTCATGACGTTCCAGGAGGTGGTCGAAGAGGGCAACTACGACCTGGTGATCAGCGACGAGGCATGGGAGATTGACCATTTCTGGCACGAGAACCCTGAGCTGAAACGAGGTTCGCACGTCTGGTTCACCGACTTCGTTGGCTACCTCCCGATGCCGACGGGCGGAGACCGTGAAGCATTCGTCGCCGCAGACTACAACGCCGAGATGATTGAGCACATCGCCCGATTTCCCCGGATCCGCGATCGGGCATTGTTTGTGGGGAACCCCGACGACATCATCCCGGAGACTTTCGGCCCCGATCTCCCCAAGATCAGGGACTGGACCGAGGAACACTTCGACTTCCCCGGTTACATCACCGGATTTACACCGCCCGCGTCGGACGAGGTCGAGGGAATCAGGGAAGAGCTTGGTTTCGCAGATGGCGAGAAGGTGATCGTGGTCACGGTCGGAGGCTCGGGCGTTGGACGTGCCCTGCTCGAGAAGATCATCGCCGCCTACCCGCTGGTGAAGGATCGGGTTCCCGAGGCCAGGATGATCGTCGTCGCCGGTCCGAGGATCGACCCCCGCTCGCTACCCGAGTATCCAGGCCTCCAGATCGAGGGATACGTGGAGCGGCTGTACCGGCACCTGTCGGTTTGCGACCTCGCCGTGGTCCAGGGCGGGCTCACCACGTGTATGGAGTTGGCCGCCGCCCGCAGACCATTCCTCTACTTCCCTTTGCAGGATCACTTCGAGCA
>Ga0299907_10003014_pt1 | contig 10654 bp, 11 predicted proteins | sample RVTome_16_FD_198680 | JGI IMG/M metagenome (GOLD analysis project Ga0299907, IMG submission 198680) | Soil microbial communities from uranium-contaminated site in the Upper Colorado River Basin, Wyoming, United States - RVT152D67 (version 2) ... | reverse complement strand
CTCATCGGCGGACGAGGTTCTTGAGGAAGAATCCGAGGTTCGCCGGGCGCTCGGCGAGGCGGCGCATGAGATACGGGTACCAGTCGGGGCCGAACGGCGTCGCGACGAGCACCTTGTAACCCTCCGCCGCGATCGAGCGCTGGAGTCCCGGCCGCACGCCGTAGAGCATCTGGAACTCGAACCGCTCGCGCGGGATGTCCTCGCGCGCCGCGAACGCCTGCACCTGCCGGATGATCGACTCGTCATGCGTCGCGACGGCGATGTACGCGCCCTCGCGGAGACCGCGTTGCACGAGCTCGACGTACGCGCGGTCGACGTCCCGCTTCTCGGGGAACGCGATCGAATCGGGCTCGAGATACGCGCCCTTCACGATGCGCAGGTTCGGCGCGCGCGGGAGGAGGCGCTCGAGGTCGGCGGCCGTGCGGTAGAGGTAGGACTGGAGCACCGTGCCGACGCTGTCGTGCCCCGTGTCGCGCAGGCGCTCGTAGATGCGGAGCGTCGCGTCGACGTAGCCGGACTGCTCCATGTCGATGCGCAGGAACGTGCCGAGCTCTCCGGCTCGCGCGACGAGGCGCTCGACGTTTCCATACGCGACCTCCTCGTCGAAGGTGAGCCCCAGGTGCGTGAGCTTGAGCGCGACATTCGCCTTCAGCGTCTCGGCCACCAGCCGTTCGAGAACGCGTTCGTACTCCTCGGTGACTGTGGCCGCGCCGGCGACGTTTGGGATCGCCTCGCCCAGAAGCGTCGTATTCGCGTGCATGCCCGCGTCGTTCAGCCTGCGCAGCACGGCGACGCACTCGTCGAGCGTCTCGCCGGCGACGAATCGCGCTGCCCCGACGCGCTTGCCGTGCTTCTGCACGAGTCGCTGGAGCCGGGCGCTCTCCGCCGCGTGGAGGATGGCAGCGCGAGGGAGCGAGGCGACGGTTGTCCCGAGGTCGGCCAAGCGCGCCCGAGCCTACCGCTCAGTTCATGCTCGGATCGGGCGGCATCGCCGCGAGAACGCGGAACGGGCCGCCCTTCCGGCGGAGCACCGTGCTCCAGAGCTCCTCCGGCTCGTCGGTGAAGACGTCGTCGGCTAGCGCGGGCTCGACGATCCACGAGCCCTCGTCGAGCTCGTCGTCGAGCTGCCCCGGCCCCCAGCCTGCATAGCCGACGTAGACGCGAGCGCGCCGCAGCGGTCCGAGCTCGTCCGGATCGACCTCCGCCGGTAGGAACCCGATCGACTCGACAACGAGCTCACTCTCGTCGGGAGGCTCGGCGAAGTCCGCGAGCACGACGACTGCGGACGGCTGAACCGGCCCGCCCACGTGGACGTCACCCAGCCCGTCGACCAGGGTGGCGAGCTCGGGCACGGCCTCGTCGACCGATGTCTCCGACGTGCGGTTCAGGACGACGCCGAGCGCGCCTTCCTCCGAGTGCTCGCCGACGAGGACGACCGTGCGCCAGAAGTTCGGATCGAGAAGCCCCGGGCCGGCGATGAGCAGGTGGCCGCGCAGCGAGTTCACGGTCGTATCATCGCCGTATGGACGGTGTCTCACGCGAGATTCGCCTCGTCGCACGCCCGCAGGGCTTCCCCAACGAGGAGCTCTTCGAGGTCGCCGAGACCCCGATTCCGGACCCCGCGGACGGTCAGGTGCTCATCCGGAACGCGTACTTCTCGGTCGACCCGTACATGCGCCCGCGGATGAACGATGTGCGCTCGTACGTCGCGCCGTTCACCCTCGGCGAGGCGATGACGGGTGGCGCCGTGGGTCGCATCGCCGTGTCGCGGAACCCGAGCTACCCGGAGGGCGCGTGGGTGCTGCACCAGTACGGTTGGCGCGAGTGGGCGCTCTCGGACGGAGCAGCGCTGCGCCGCATCGATCCGACGACCGCGCCGATCTCCACCTCGCTAGGCGTCCTCGGCATGCCGGGGTTCACCGCCTGGTACGGAGTGTTCGCGCTCGGGCTGCCGCAGGAGGGAGAGACCGTGCTCGTGTCGGGCGCGGCCGGCGCCGTGGGCAGCGCCGCCGGCCAGATGGCCGCGATCGCGGGTTGCCGCGTCATCGGGAGCGCCGGGTCGGAGGAGAAGCTCGCGTGGCTGCGCGAGCTCGGCTACGACGACGTCTTCAACTATCGCGAGCAGAAGCCGTGGAAAGCGCTCGCGGACCTCGCGCCGGACGGCATCGACATCTACTTCGACAACGTCGGCGGCGACCATCTCGAGGCTGCGATCGGAGCGTTGCGAACGAACGGACGGGTCGTCGCCTGCGGCTCGATCTCGCGCTACAACGACGCCGAGGCGGCGCCGGGACCGCGGAACATGTTCATGGTCGTCACGAAGCGTCTGCGGCTGCAGGGATTCATCATCACAGACCACTACGACCGCTTCGGCGAGTTCGCCAGTGACGCGGCCGAGTGGGTGCGCGACGGCAGGCTTCGCTACCGCGAGACGATCGTCGACGGCATCGAGAACGCGCCGAAGGCATTTCTCGGGCTCCTGCGCGGGGAGAACATCGGCAAGATGCTCGTCAAGGTCGGCCCGGCCGATTAGCTCGTTCGATGAAGCTCCGCTGTCGGCTCTTCGGGCACCGTCTGCCTCGACGGCGCCGGCCGTTCTTCCTCACCGAGCGCTACCAGCGGTGCGAGCGCTGCGGGAAGCGCGTTCGACTCGGCGATCGCTGACGCCCAGACAGGGGATCTTTGCGCAGCCCACCGACGACTCTGACATCAACACGGCAGCTTGGGTACCCACGATGGCGGCGGAGTGGGAGGGCGACTGCGCACTGCGAGGCGCAGCGCCGGCCTGACCCAGAAGCAGCTCGCCGAGCAGCTCGGGGTGGAGTCGATCACCGTGTCTCGCTGGGAGCGTGGCGTCACGACGCCGTCGCTGCCGCGACTCAGGCGCATCGCCGAGCTGACGGAGACGACGGTCAGCGATCTCGTTCGCGCTCCGGATGCGGCGACCGCGCACGCCGTCGAGCTCGCCGCGCTCAGGGAAGAGCTCGCAGAGACGCGCGAGCTGGTGAATCGGGTTGCGCGGACGCTCGATCGGCTAGCACGGCCTCGATCCGAGCCAGGCTCTGCATCAGCGTCCCGAGACTCGTGACGTCGAGCTCGGCCAGGCGCTCGCCGTGGACGGCGAGGCCGTCGGCGGCGGGGATAGCGGTCAGTCGTCGCACGCGGCCCGAGTACAAGACGACCGTCTCGACGGGCTGCCCCGAGGCGCGCGCCTCGTCGAAGCACGGCCCGCAGATCTCCTTCGCCGCAGGCACGTGATCCCACAGCACGTGTCCGAGCCAATGTCCGAGGTCGTCGCGGAGCCTGGGAGACACGCTGACGATCCGGTCGTGGTCGTCGAGCACGACGTACAGGTCCGTCGTCGGCGCACGTGGCGCAGCGACAGCGGTCACGCGCCACCCTCGATGACACGAAGTGACTTGCGGAGCTCGTCCCGGTCCCCGGACTCGGTCCACCTGTCCAGAAGCTCGAGCGCCTCGTCGAGCGTCTGCGCGAGGCCGTCGAGGGTCAGGGTGTCGAGGCGTGAGACGACCTCCCAGTACAGCTCGAGCCGGTCGTCGGCGCGCGGATTTGCGCGGACCCGGGCGACGTTTCCGTTGTGGAACTGCACGAACTCCACCGGCTTTCTCGTGCGGCGCGCCTCGTCGTAGTACGGCTTGAACACCGGCCTGGATCCGGGGAAGCAGTCCCAGAGCACCGAGCCGAGCAGAGGCCGGAACTGACTTTCGGCGCCCGGACCCACCTCGACGATCGTGTCCCCAGTGTCGAGTACGACGAACGGTGCGTGTGGTTCTACCGTGACGGCCACGGTCCGACCATCCTAGGAGTCCAGTCGGAAGGTGTCGAGAAACACGTTGTAGAACGACGAGCACCTGCATGTCGGGAGCGTGCCAATGTCCCGAACGGACAGGCCAGGGGTCAGGTCCGGGGTCAGGTCCCGGGTGATGTCCCGTCGGTACGCTGCGGCTGTGGATAACGCCGTCATCGTCTCCGCCGTGCGGACGCCGTTCGGCCGCCTGGGCGGCGGGCTCGCGTCGCATCCGGCCACCGAGCTCGGGTCGCTCGCGATCCGCGCGGCGCTCGATCGAGTCGGCCTCGAGCCGGGCGAGGTCGAGTACACGATCATGGGCCAGGTGCTCCAGGCGGGCGTGGGTCAGGCGCCGGCCCGTCAGGCAGCGGTGGGCGCCGGGATCCCGAAAGAGCGCCCGGCGGACACGATCAACAAGGTGTGCGCGTCGTCGATCCGCGCCATCGAGATCGCCGACCTGATGATCCGCGCAGGCGGGCACGAGCTCGTCGTCACGGGAGGCATGGAGTCGATGTCGAACGCGCCGTACCTCCTTCCGAAGGCGAGGTTCGGCTATCGACTCGGCAACGGAGAGGTCGTCGACCACATGGTCTTCGACGGGCTCACCTCGACGTTCGACGGGATGCACATGGTCGCGCAGGCGTCGCTGGTGTCGCGCGAGCTCGGCATCACGCGGGAGGAGCAGGACGAGTGGGCGTACCGCTCGCACCAGCGAGCCGCGGCCGCGCAGGACGCCGGACGGTTCGCCGACGAGATCGTCGCGGTCGGCGACGTCACCGCCGACGAGGGCGTCCGACGCGACACGACGCTCGAGAAGCTCGCGGCGCTGCAGCCCGTCTTCGATCCGGACGGCACGACCACCGCCGGCAACGCGCCCGGAGTCAACGACGGGGCATCGTGCGTCGTCGTCTGCTCGGAGGCGTTCGCCGCACGGCGGGGTCTCGAGCCGCTCGCCACGATCCTTGCACAGGGCTACGTCGCGGACGACTACGCGTATCTCGCGCGGACCCCGGCCCGGGCCGGCGAGCAGGCGCTCGAAAAGGCGGGCAAGACGATCGCCGACGTCTCGCGCGTCGAGATCAACGAGGCATTCTCCTCGGTCGCGAAGAACTCGACGCGCATGCTCGGCGCCGACGAGGAGATCGTGAACGTCAACGGTGGCGCGGTTGCGCTCGGCCACCCCATCGGAGCGTCCGGCGGGCGGATCGTCGCCACCATGATCCACGAGCTCCGACGATCGGGCGGCGGGCTCGGGCTCGCCGCGATCTGCTCGGGCGGCGGGCAGGGCGACGCCCTCGTGATCGAGGTCTGAAAGCGTTCCTCGTCATCGCGCTGGCGGCGCTCGCCCTAGCGAGCCCCGCTGCGGCGTGCGTGTGCATCGATGCGCCGATGGACGAGCGACTCGACGACGCCGATGCGGCGGTCGTCGGTCGCGTCGTCGGCGAGCGGCCGGGCGAGCTGAACGGGCTGCCGCAGCTCTTCCTGACGGTCGAGGTCGAGCAGCGGGTGAAGGGCGACGTCGAGCGGACGCTCGAGGTGCGAAGCCCGTCGGGCACGAACTGCGACGTCGTGGGCGTGTCTCGCGACGAACCGGTCGGGCTGCTCCTCGCGAGCGCGCCCGACGGCGCTTGGCTCGCCAGCGCCTGCAGCGTCGTGAACCCCGGCCAGCTCGTCGTCGAGGGCGGCGAGCCGCGCGGCGGCCCGATCAAGGTTGCGATCGGGATCGTCATCCTCGCGCTCGTCCTCGCCTGGGCACTCCGCCGGCTCCGCAAGGGCTCTCGTCCCGATCTCCCGGGCGCGCCGGGTCCCTAGACTCCGCGCCGCGTGCAGTTCGAACACGTCTTGGTAGCGGGCGCGGGCCAGATGGGCGGCGGTATCGCACAGGTCGTCGCAGCCTCGGGCCGGCGCGTGTCGCTCTACGACGAGCTTCCCGGCGCGGTCGACCGGGCGTTGGCGGCGATGGAGAAGAGCCTGAAGAAGCTCGCGGAGAAGGGAGGAGCGCCACTGGACGAGGTCCTCCCGCGCGTGACGCCCGCCGGCGACATCCTCCCCGCCGACCTGCTCATCGAAGCCGTCGTTGAGGACGCAGAAGTGAAAGAGGCGATCTTCCGCCGCGCCGACGAGATCCTCCCGCCTGCTGCGATCCTCGCGTCCAACACCTCCTCGATCCCGATCACCTCGCTCGCCGCCGTCACGGGCCGCCCGGACAAGGTCATCGGGATGCACTTCTTCAACCCCGTGCCCGTGCTGAAGCTCGTCGAGGTGATCCGCGCGCTCCAGACCTCCGACGAGACGGCGGCTGCGATTGTCGCGCTCGCCGAAGATCTCGGCAAGACGCCGGCCGAGGCGAACGACTTCCCGGGCTTCGTCTCGAACCGGATCCTCATGCCGTTCGTCAACGAGGCGGCGTACGCGCTCATGGAGGGAGTGGCCGAGGCCGAGGCGATCGACACGATCGCGAAGCTCGGCTTCGCGCATCCGATGGGGCCGCTGGCGCTCGCCGACCTCATCGGCCTCGACACGTGCGTGTCGATCATGGATGTCCTGCACGAGGGTCTCGGCGACCCCAAGTACGCGCCCTGCCCGCTGCTGCGCCAGTACGTCGCGGCAGGACGGCTGGGGCGGAAGGCCGGCCGCGGCTTCTACGAGTACGCGACCACGGGGTCAGACCCGTAGGGTCAGACCCACGCCGCAGAGCCGGGGTCAGACCCCACGGGTCTGACCCCAGAGCCATCCCGTAGGGTCTGACCACCATGGACTTCGACCTCACGCCCGACCAGCAGGCGATCCGCACGCTGACCAGGGAGCTCGCCGAGGCGGAGATCGTCCCGAACGCCGGCGAGTGGGATCGCGCGCATCGCTTCCCCGACGAGCTCTACCCCAAGCTCGCGGAGCTCGGGCTGATGGGCGTGTGCGTGCCGGAGGAGTACGGCGGCGCCGGTGCCGACTTCCTTTCGTACGTGCTCGTCCTCGAGGAGCTGTCGCGGGCCGATGCCGGAGTGGGGGTGACCGTCGCGGTGCACACGAGCGCGGCGACGCTCCCGATCCTCTCCTTCGGAACCGACGAGCAGCGCGCTCGCTTCGTGCCGCCGCTCGCCCGCGGCGATGCGCTCGGGGCGTTCGCGCTCACCGAGCCCGGATCGGGATCCGACGCCGGCTCGCTCCGGACGACGGCGGCGCCCGACGGCGACGGCTGGGTGCTGAACGGCTCGAAGCAGTGGATCACGAACGGCTCGCGGGCCGGCACGTTCCTCCTCTTCGCGCGCACCGACCCGGCGACGGCCGGCGCGCGCGGCGTCTCCTGCTTCGTCCTCGACGCAGAGCACGTGCGCGTGACGCGGGAGGAGGAGAAGCTCGGCCTCAACTCCTCGACGACGTCGGACCTCGCGATCGAGGGAGCCCGCGTCGAGCGCGACCGGCTACTGCATGAAGAGGGACGCGGCTTCCGCGTCGCCATGGCGACGCTCGACGGAGGCCGCATCGGGATCGCGGCGCAGGCACTCGGCATCGCGCAGGCCGCGTACGACGTCGCGCGCGCGTACGCGCAGGAGCGGGAGCAGTTCGGACGCAGGATCGGCGACTTCCAGGCGATCCAGTGGAAGCTCGCTGACATGGCGACGGAGATCGACGCCGCGCGACTTCTGACGTACCGGGCCGCCTGGCTGAAGCAGGAGAGCCGGCCACACGCGGTCGAGGGCGCGAAGGCGAAGCTCTTCGCGTCGGAGATGGCGCGGCGGCAGACCGCCGAGGCGATCCAGATCCTCGGCGGCTACGGCTACACGAAGGAGTTCCCGGTCGAGCGCTACTACCGCGACGCGAAGATCACGGAGATCTACGAGGGTACGAGCGAGATCCAGCGGCTCGTCATCGCTCGCTCGATCCTCGGGCGGCAACTCCGCGACGAGCAGGTGCCCGAGGGCGCCCGCTCCTAGACGACCCGTGCCGCGCGAACGCGACGAGCCCGTTCGGCTGACGAAGATCTACACGCGCGGAGGCGATGCCGGCGAGACCTCGCTCGGCGACGGCTCGCGCGTCTCGAAGCTCGATGCCCGCATCGCCGCGTACGGAACAGTCGACGAGCTCAACTCCCTGCTCGGGCTCGTCGTGGCGGGGGAGTGCCCGAGTGACGTTCGCGACGTCCTCGTTCGCGTTCAGAACGAGCTCTTCGACCTCGGGGCCGACCTGTCGGTGCCGCTCGAGCACGACGGGAGGCTGCGCACGACGCAGGAGCAGGTCGACGCGCTCGAGGACGCGTGCGACCGGTTCAACGCAGAGTTGCCGGAGCTCAGGAGCTTCGTTCTTCCCGGAGGAAGCGAGGCTGCTGCGCGTCTCCACGTCGCGCGTAGCGTCTGCCGTCGCGCGGAGCGCGAGACGCTGGCAGCAGCCGGCGTCCACGCCCTGAACCCGCTGACGCTCGTCTACCTGAACCGGCTCTCCGATCTCCTCTTCATCCTCGCGCGCGCCGTCAACGCGGCCGGTGGGCACGAGGAACCGCTGTGGAGGCCAGGAGGGTCGCGCTGAGGGTCTAGGCGACCGCTGGCCAGCTCTCGCCGAGCCACTCGATGAGCTCGTCCGCCCGCCGCGGCGTCGCGACGTAGAAGCCCTGCGCGTAGTCGCAGCCCCATTCCGCGAGCGCGTTCCACGCCGCGCGCGTCTCGACGCCCTCGGCGACGACGTCGAGGCCCAGTGCGTGGCCGATGTCGATCATGCCGCGGACGAGTGCGGCATCCGTCGCGTTCTTCCCGAGCCCGTGGACGAAGCCGACGTCGATCTTCAGCTCGTCGAGCGGAAGCACGCGCAAGGCAGCGAACGAGGCAGCGCGGCCGGCATCGTCGAGCGAGAGACGGACGCCGAGCGCATCGAACCGAGCGAGAATCTCCTCGTCGACCTGCGTTCCCGCCCCTGGGCCCGCTGGAACGACCTCCAGCGTCACCTGCGGCGACGACGGATCGACCGTCCGGAGCATCTCCGCCAGTCCGTCGGCGAACTGCGGGTCGTCGAGGAGGCGGTATGGGATGTTGATCGAGACGCCGAGGTCGTGCCCGGCGTTCGCCCAGTGCTGCGCCGACTCGAGCGCATCGGCGACGACCAGGAACGTGAGCTCGCGGACGAGAGGGGTTCGCTCGACGTGGGGGACGAAGTCGGCCGGCGGCACGAGGACTCCGTCCGGGAGCGCGCGGCGAATGAGCGCCTCGGCGGAGCGCGGTGTTCCACTCGCGAGGTCGAGGATCGGCTGGTACACGACCACGAGCTCGTTCCGCTCGAGCGCGGACTCGACGTCGCGCACGATGCCCGCGTCGACGCCTCGGCGAAGGAGCACCGACTCTTCGCTCGTGTCGCGTTTCGTCGCGTACATCTGGCCGTCCGCCCGAGAGAGAAGCTCCTCGGCAGTCGAGCCGTCGTCCGGGAACACCGACCAGCCGATGCTCCCGTCGATCTCCACGGCGGCGCCGTCGACACGGAACGGACGCCGCAACGCGTTTCGCAGCCTGCCGACGAGCGCGCCTGCCCGATCGTCGCTCCCCGTGCCCATCGAGAGGATGACGAACTCGTCCCCGCCGACGCGAGCCACGGTGTCCGTCTCGCGGACGATTGCCTCGAAGCGTCGAGCGAGCGACCTCAGCACGAGATCGCCGGCCCGGTGGCCGCGGACGTCGTTCACGTCCTTGAAGCCGTCGAGGTCGATCGCGATGAGCGTGAACGGCTCGCCCGAGCGCCTCGACCGGCCGAACGCCTGCTCGATGCGGTCGTCGAGGAGCACGCGGTTCGGAAGGCCCGTCAGCGGATCGCGGAGCGCTTCCGAGTGGGCGCTGCCGAGTCGCCAGTTGAGCACCACACCGGCGGCAGCGGCGATGAACGCAAACACCACCAGTACAGCGGCCAGGTAATCCGGTGTGTTGCGAAAGACGGCCGTGAAGAGGCTCGCGCTGAGCACGAGCGCTGCCAGGCAGAGCGCCCACACGAACGTGCTTCTCAGTTGCCGCCGCCTACTTCTGATCGTCACTCATCGCCCGTCTGCCCCACCGCCGGGGCTGCCGCAGGTAGTACATCCGACAGTAGTGCCGGTTTCGGGTGTGATCGTCCCCAGAACGAGGGACGGGCATCCCCCGGAGGAGTGAACGCCGGGCGTGCACCCTGCGCGGTGTCTGACACCGAACGTTAAGAACGCAACACTTCTCCGCCCAACCGTGCGTGTTTGCGCACTCCGTAACCGACCGCGGTGTCAGACACCGCGGTTAACACCGCGCGCAGGAGCCGGCCCGCGGTCGCGGAATCTCGCATGGTGGACCTCGCTGCGGGACTCGTAGGGCTCCTCGTCGGCCTGCTCGTCAGCCCCCTCGCCGACCGGATCGCGACGAACGCACCACTCCACGATCCGCTCCTGCGCAGCGTCCCGCGCTCGTCGCGGCTTCCGCTCGTCGCGGCCGCGATGGCATTCCTCGGCGGCGCCTGCGGCCTCGTCTTCGGCTTCACCCTCGAGGCGGCTGCGGCCACGCTGTTCTGCTGGGTGCTCGTCGTGATCACGCGCACGGACCTGGAGCACCGCCTGATTCCGGACAAGGTGGTACTTCCAGGCGCGGTTGTCGTCCTCGCGCTTCGCACGATCGACGATCCGAGCCTCGAGTGGATCCTGAGCGCGCTCGGGGCAGGCCTCGTGCTCTTCCTCATCGTGCTCGTGTACCCGCGGGGTCTCGGACTGGGCGACGTGAAGCTGTCCGCCTTCCTCGGTGCCGGGCTCGGGATCTCGGTTGTCGTCGCGATGTTCGCCGGCTTCTTCATCGCGTTCGTCCCTGCCGCCGTCCTGTTCGCGCGGCACGGCAGGGCGGCCCGGAAGTCCGCGATCCC
>Ga0299907_10003013_pt1 | contig 10657 bp, 10 predicted proteins | sample RVTome_16_FD_198680 | JGI IMG/M metagenome (GOLD analysis project Ga0299907, IMG submission 198680) | Soil microbial communities from uranium-contaminated site in the Upper Colorado River Basin, Wyoming, United States - RVT152D67 (version 2) ... | reverse complement strand
TCCTCGACGAGGCGTCGGCCGGCGCGCCGTTCGACCGCCTGGTCCGCATCGCCGGTGTCTTCCTCGCCGTCGCCCTCCTGACCCAGGTCGCGAGCGTGGCCGAGGTCTACGTCGCCGAGGACCTGGGCTGGCGCACCACGAACGCCTTGCGAGTCGACCTGACCGCCCACGTCCTCTCCCTCGACGACGGGTTCCACGCCGACCACGGCGCCGGGGAGCTGTTGGAGCGCATCGACGGCGACGTGGCCGCCATCGCCGGATTCTTCGCCCGGTTCGTCGTCCACGTCCTCGGCAGCGCGCTGTTCCTCCTCGGTGTGCTCGCCCTGCTGTGGCGCGAGGACTGGCGGATCGGTGGCCTGCTCACCGCGTTCGCGCTGGCGAGCGTTGCCTACCTCACCTGCGGCGGCGGCTTCGTCGGACGTCGGTCGCGCCAGTCCCGGGTCGTCAACGCCGACCTGAGCGCCTACCTGGAGGAGCGGCTGTCGGCGCTGCCCGACATCAAGGCCAACGGCGCCGACGACGTCACCATGCGCGGCCTCCACGAGCGGCTGGCGGCCCGGTTCCGGGTCGACCGCGAGGCGTTGCTGGCGGCGTCGCTGTTCTCGGGCGCCGCCAACACCGCGCTCGTCGCCGCCACCGTGGCATCGCTGGCGATGGCGGCGTGGCTGCAGCAGTCGGGAGCGATCACCGTGGGCGGCGTCTATCTCGTGTTCCGGTACACGGGGATGCTGCGCATGCCGCTCGAGCGGCTGTCCCGCCACATGAACAGCTTCCAGCGGGCAATGGGCGGCATCGTGCGGGTGCGCGAACTGCTGGCGACCGAACCCCGGATCACCGACGGCGCAGGCGCCGATCTCCCCGCGGGGGCGCTCGCCGTCGAGCTCGATGCCGTCGACTTCGCCTACGAGCGGGAGCCGGTGCTGCGGCACCTGTCGTGCCGCGTGGAGCCCGGTCACGTGCTCGGCCTGCTCGGCCGCACCGGATCGGGCAAGACGACGATCGCCCGGCTCCTGTTCCGGCTCTACGACGTCGACGCCGGCGCTGTGCGTGTCGGCGGTGTCGACGTGCGCGACCTGCGCGTCGACGACCTCCGGCGGCGCATCGGCCTCGTCACCCAGGATGTGCAGCTGTTCGACGGGACGCTGCGCGACAACGTGCGGCTGTTCGACCCCGACGTGGGCGACGACCGGCTCGTCGCCGTGTTCGCGTCGCTGGGGCTCGACGAGTGGCTGGCCGAGCTGCCAGACGGCCTCGACACCGTGCTCGGCCCGACGGCGCGGGGTCTGTCGGCAGGCGAGGCACAGCTCGTCGCCCTCGCCCGCGTGTTCCTGGAGGATCCCGGGCTGGTGGTCCTCGACGAGGCGTCGTCGCGGCTCGACCCCCACACCGAGGCGCTGCTGGAGGACGCCATCGACCGGCTGCTCGCCGACCGCACCGGCATCGTCATCGCCCACCGTCTGCGCACGATCGAGCGGACCGACGAGGTGCTCCTGCTCGACGGCGGGATGGTGGTCGAGCACGGCGACCGGATGGCGCTCGCCGCCGACCCCACCTCGCGGTTCGCTGACCTCCTGCGCACCGGTCTCCCGGAGGTGCGGGCATGAAGCAGGTGGCCGCCCTCATCCGCTTCACGTGGCGCTACTTCACCGGCTGCACTGTGTTCGGGACGGTGCTGTACTGCGTGGCGCCGCTCACCCTCGGCCTGGCGACGCGGGCGTTCTTCGACCGGGTCGCCGGCGACGACGCCGGTCCCGTGTGGATCGCCGTGGCGCTCATCGCCGGCGTGCAAGCCGGCGAGGTCCTGACCGAGCTCGCCGTCGGCCGGACGTGGAGCGGCTTCTGCTACGAGACGCACACGCTGCTGCAGCGCAACACCCTGGCGGGGATCCTGCGCGGGTTCGGGCGGTTCGGCCTGCCAGTGCCGCCCGGCGACGCCATCAGCCGGTTCCGCGACGAGCCGCCGAGCATCACGATGGGCTCGATGGACGGCGTCGCCGACCTCGTCGGCCGCGGGCTGTTCGCCCTCGTCGGCGGCGCCGTGATGTGGAGCATCGACCCGGTGCTCACGCTGGCGGCGTTCGCGCCGGTGGTCGTCTCCAGCGCGGTGAGCGACGCCCTCGGTACCCGGTCCGCCGTCCACGCGGCAGCGGCACGGGAGTCGACCGGCCGGCTCACCGCCTTCCTCGGCGAGCTGGTCGGTGCCAACCTCGCCGTGCGGGTGGCGGGCGCCGCGCCCCACGTCGTGCGCCGACTGGCCGAGATCAGCGACACCCGCCGACGGCTGTCGCTGCGCGACCGGGTGTTCGCCGAGACGGTCAACTCGATGAACTTCCACCTCGTGCACGTCGGCACCGGCGTCGTGCTCCTGCTCGGTGCCGGCAAGATCCGATCGGGATCGTTCTCGGTCGGCGACTTCGCCCTGTTCGTCGTGTTCCTTGACCAGCTCACCTACCTGCCGGCAGAGATCGGGCGGGTGATCACCGAGCTGAAGCGGACGCGGGTGTCGATCGACCGCCTGCATGCGCTCATGCCCGGCGAGCCCCGGGACGCCGTGGTCGCCCCGGCCCCGATCCACGTGCGCGGCCCGCTGCCGCCCGTGCCGCCACCCCCGGCAGCCGACCCCCTGGAGCGGCTCGATGTCGTCGGCCTCACCTGCATCCACCCGAGCAGCGCGCGGGGCGTGGTGGACGTGTCGTTGTCCCTCGAGCAGGGCTCGCTCACGGTCGTCACCGGCCGCATCGGCAGCGGAAAGACCACACTGCTGCACGCCGTGCTCGGGCTGCTGTCCCGCGACGCGGGCGAGATCCGATGGAACGGCACGCAGGTCGACGACCCGGCGGCGTTCCTCGTCCCTCCCCGCGCCTCGTTCACACCCCAGGTGCCGCGCCTGTTCAGCGAGACGCTGCGGGCCAACCTGCTCCTCGGCCGCCCCGCCGACGATCAGACGGTTGACGCCGCGGTGCGAGCGGCTGTGCTCGACGACGACGTCGCCGCCCTCGGCGCAGGTCTCGACACGATCGTCGGGCGACGGGGCGTCAAGTTGTCGGGCGGCCAGATCCAGCGGGCGGCAGCCGCCCGGATGTTCCTGCGCGACGCCGACCTGCTCGTGTTCGACGACCTGTCCTCCGCTCTCGACGTGGGCACCGAGACCGAGCTGTGGCGTCGGCTGCTCGCCCGTCGCGGCGAGGTGACCTGCCTGATCGTGTCGCACAGCCCCATCGCCCTGGCCAACGCCGACCAGGTTGTGGTCCTCCACGACGGCCGGGCGGTGAACCCCTAGCCGATGGTTCGCCCAAGGCAAGCCCGTCGACACGACGACGTGCCCGATGCGCTCGTCGACCGGATGACGATCGCGTCGGGAACTGGTATCCAGCCGGATCTGGACTTACACCAGGATGGAGTTAGTATCCCGGGTGTGTCGAGGGACGCATCCATTGATCACGATGCGCTGCTGCGCCAGCACGGTCTGCAGGTCACGGCCCAGCGTCTGGCTGTTCTGCGGGCGGTGTCCGTCCGATCGCACAGTACGGCGGACGACATCTACAAGGTCGTACGGGCCGAGATCGGCGCCATCTCACGTCAGGCGGTGTACGACGCCCTCGCCGCCCTCGGTGACAAGGACCTCCTCCGGCGCATCCAGCCCGCCGGCTCGCCGGCCCGCTACGAGGACCGCGTCGGTGACAACCACCACCACCTCATCTGCCGAACCTGTAACAGGATGGTCGACGTCGACTGCGCGGTCGGCGACACGCCGTGCCTGACGGCCGCCGACGACTCGGGCTACGAGGTCGACGAAGCCGAGGTCATCTACTGGGGTCGATGCCCCGAGTGTGTCGCGGCAACTGCTGTCTCGTCCGACGGCCGAAAGCGGACACGCAGCGTGCGGCACCAGCTGAGCACCACAACCAGCCATCAGACGGAAACACCGAGATAGGAGAAGGACAGACGTGTCTGACACCGGCAGCGAGAGCGAGAACCCAGTAATCCCCTCCCCCACTCCCAAGCCGTCTCGACCCAGGTCGAACCGGGACTGGTGGCCGAATCAGCTGGATCTGCAGGTTCTTCAACAGCACTCGCCCCGGGCCAACCCGATGGGCGACGACTTCGACTACGCAGAAGAGTTCGCGACCCTCGACCTCGACGCGCTGAAGCAGGACATCGTCGAGGTGATGACGACGTCGCAGGACTGGTGGCCCGCCGACTACGGCCACTACGGGCCGCTCTTCATCCGGATGACGTGGCACGCCGCAGGCACGTACCGGATCGCCGACGGTCGGGGCGGTGGCGGCGAGGGCACTCAGCGCTTCGCCCCCCTCAACAGCTGGCCCGACAACGCGAGCCTCGACAAGGCGCGCCGGCTGCTCTGGCCGGTCAAGAAGAAGTACGGCCGGAAGCTCTCCTGGGCCGACCTCCTGGTCTTCGCCGGCAACTGTGCTTATGAATCGATGGGGTTCAAGACGTTCGGCTTCGGCTTCGGGCGAGAGGACATCTGGGAGCCCGACGAGATCCTCTGGGGCCCCGAGGACACGTGGCTCGGCGATGAGCGCTACAGCGGCGACAGGGAGCTCGCCGGTCCTTTCGGCGCAGTCCAGATGGGCCTCATCTACGTGAACCCGGAGGGGCCGAACGGCAACCCGGATCCGCTGGCTGCCGCCCGGGACATCCGGGAGACCTTCGCCCGCATGGCGATGGATGACGAGGAGACCGTTGCACTCATCGTCGGCGGCCACACGGTCGGCAAGTGCCATGGTGCGGCTACCGCCGAGTACGTCGGACCGGAACCCGAGGGCGCCACCCTCGAGGAGCAAGGCCTGGGCTGGAGGAACACCTTCGGCACCGGCAAGGGCCCCCACGCTGTCACCAGCGGGCTGGAGGGCGCCTGGACCAACGAGCCGACGAAGTGGGACAACGGGTACCTGGACAACCTGTTCGGCTACGACTACGAGCTCACGACGAGCCCCGCGGGCGCACAGCAGTGGACGCCCACGAATCCCGAGGCCCAGGGCACCGTGCCCGACGCCCACGATCCGTCGAAGCGGCACGCCCCGATGATGCTGACGACCGACCTCGCGCTGAAGCTGGACCCGATCTACGGGCCGATCGCGCAGCGCTTCCACGAGAACCCCGATCAGTTGGCGGACGCGTTCGCCAAGGCGTGGTACAAGCTGTTGCACCGCGACATGGGCCCCGTCTCGCGCTACCTCGGCCCGTTTGTTCCCGAGCCGCAGCTCTGGCAGGACCCCGTTCCCGAGGTCGACCACGAGCTGATCGGGGACCAGGACATCTCCGCCCTCAAGGGCACGATCCTCGCATCGGGACTGTCCATCCCCCAGCTGGTCTCCACTGCGTGGGCGTCGGCGGCGACATTCCGCGGCACCGACATGCGGGGCGGGGCCAACGGGGCACGGATCCGCCTTGCCCCGCAAAGGGACTGGGAGGTCAACGACCCGGCCGGACTGGCCACGGTGCTGCAGACCCTCGAGAAGATCCAGCAGGACTTCAACAGCGCACAGTCCGGCGGAACGAGGGTCTCGCTCGCCGACCTGATCGTCCTGGGCGGGTGCGCGGCCGTCGAGCAAGCGGCGAAGAACGCCGGGCACGACGTCACGGTCCCGTTCGCGCCGGGGCGCACCGACGCCTCGCAGGAGGAGACCCACGCGAAGTCGTTCGACGTGCTCGAGCCGACCGCCGACGGGTTCCGCAACTACCTCCAACCCGGAGAGAAGTTGTCGCCGGAGACCCTGCTGCTGGACAAGGCCAACCTGTTGACGCTGACCGCTCCGGAGCTGACGGTGCTCGTCGGCGGCATGCGGGCCCTGAACGCCAACTACGGGCAAGCCCGACACGGCGTCTTCACCGACCGGCCCGAGACGCTGACCAACGACTTCTTCGTGAACCTGCTCGACATGAGCACGGAGTGGAAGGCATCCGACTCGTCCGAGAACATCTACGAGGGTCGCGATCGCGCCACCGGCGACGTCAAGTGGACCGCCACCGCCGTCGACCTCGTCTTCGGCTCGAACTCCCAGCTCCGAGCACTGTCGGAGGCCTATGCATCCGACGACTCGGAGGCGAGGTTCGTGCATCACTTCGTGGCTGCGTGGGACAAGGTCATGAACCTCGATCGCTTCGATCTCACCTGATCGACGTTCCCGGGTTGGTGACCGGTTCATATCGAACCGGTCACCAACCGCCACTCGTCGCACCACACGAGCCGCTCATGGTCAGAGGCTCAGCAGCGGTGTGAGGTAGCCGCCATCTTCCTCGGCCAGCGCAACGAGGAGCTTGCAGCTCTGCTGCACCCTGATCTCGTCGGCTGGGCGTCGACCGATCTCCCGCCTGGTGAGCCACGACTCCAGAGAATTGAGTACCCCTTCAGCAGCGAAGCATGGACCGGCAGCTCTGCCACGATGTCGACCACTGCCTGTCGCAGGAAGCGGCTGGGGGACTGTTCATCATCGATCCTCTCGACGGGACCGAGGGCGTGCTTGGCGAGTTCGCTGAGGTCGAGCTCCACCGGGGCGGTGACCGCGAACTCGAAGTCCAGAAGGCCAACGACCCTGCTTCCGTCCCAGATGGCGTTGCCAATGGAGAGATCACCATGGTTGAGCACCGCCCGTGCCGACGCGGCCGCGTCGAAGAACTCGCGGAGCTGGGTGACGAGCCTGTCGGTCTGGTGTCCGGTCAGCAGCCCGGCCACGTGGAGTGCACGTACTGCTGCGATGGCGTCAGCGGGCGACTCTGAATAGAAGGGAGAGGACCGCAGGTCCATGCCCTCCAGATTGGTCAAATCGACCCGGTGGACCTGTTCAGCGAGTGTCCACACCTGCCTGAGTGCGTCGGCGCGCTTGTTCCCGTTCAGTGTCGGCCAGGCGCTCGAGAGATTCGTCCCGGAGATCCGACGGGTCAGCAGATACTCGTGCCCGTCCAGTACGCCGACGTCAACGACTTCGGGGTACCCGACCGTGGTTGGCAGCACCGCAGCGACGTGCGCTTCCCGACGGAGATCCATCCGACCAGGCACGAGGCCGACCCTGGCCACGAGCCGATCTGACATCCAGCCAGGATTCACCCATCCCCCGGTAGGTACCGCCGCGTCCGGATCATCACCGTGCCGCCGCAACACCGATGCCGCGATCGCGGCAACGTGGGCCAGCAGAGCCTGGTCCTCTCGAAGTTCGGGCCCGAGACGATCCATCGACCCCCATGTTGCCGATCCGGTCGCTCGACTGCCCGCAAGGTGCCGATCGGGGACAGCACACACCGCGACACATATCTGCCCTACGGGAGGTGCCGAATTACACGTCACCGAGCCGGCGGTATGGGGCACGGCCAGATCGGTTGTCCGGCTGGCATCCGGGCGAGACTGTGGTCGTGACCGCGTTCGCCGATCTACCTCGAGAGCCTCTCGATGACCACTACGGCTTCGGTCGAGGCACACCCGTGGACCGGCGGTACGTCGAAGCGTTTTTGAACGCACGTCGCGATGCGATCCATGGATCCGTGCTCGAGGTTCAGGACAACGCGTACACGATGAAGTTCGGGGACGATCGGGTTTCCCAGAGCATCGTCGTCGACATCGATGCCACGAACCCGAGAGCGACTCTCATCGCGGACCTTCAGGAAGCTGGCTCGCTGGCGCCCGACGCCTACGACTGCATCATCCTCACCCAGACGCTCCATCTTCTCCGCCGACCCGACCAGTGCATCGAGAACTGCTCTCGCGCTCTGCGGTCAGGCGTCGCGCTGCTCGCCACCGCGCCTTCGGTCAGCCGGGTGAGCCCGACGTACCCCGATGGCGACTTTTGGCGATTCACACCAGCCGGCATCGCCGAACTGTTCGGCCGGCACTGGCCGAGCGACTTCATGGTCGACAGGTTCGGCAATCTCCGAACGTGCGTGGCCTTTCTCATGGGCGAAGTCGTAGAGGATCTTCCCGACATCGTCCTCGACCACGACGACCCTCGGTTCCCGCTTACCGTCGCCGTTGCGGCGAACAAGACGTCATCGCTGCTGGCCCCACCGAGCGGGCGAGCCGCCATCGGAGATTGATCAGCGAGCCGGCGGTCAGGGGCAGGCGGGGAACGGTCCCGCTAACTGGTATCACTCTGATACCATGCGGGTATGGCGATGACGCTCAGGCTCAGCGACGAAGAGCAGCAGGCGCTCCGCGAGCGCGCCGCCGCCGAGGGCATCTCCATGCAGGACGCGGCCCGGCGGGCAATCCGGGACTACGTCGCACGGAGCGAGCACCGAGCCCGCGTCGCCGCAGCGGCCGACCTGATCGCCGACGTGCACGCCGACGCCATCGACCGCCTCGGCAGGTGACCGACCCGGTCGAGTTCCTCGAACTCGACGACGTCATCGAACTGACGCGTCGCCTACTGGGCAGTCCGCCCCCGATCCGTGACGTCGGCCTGCTCGCGTCAGCGGTCGCTCGGCCCCAGACCACGATCGGGGGTGACGACGCCTACCCGACCATCTGGACGAAGGCCGCAGCTCTGCTGCAATCCATCGTCAACAACCACGCCCTCATCGACGGCAACAAGCGCCTGGGCTGGCTTGCCACCGCCGTCTTTCTGGAGATCAACAACGCCAGCGTGGCCGCGGCCACCAACGACGCCGTGTACGACCTCGTGATGGCCGTCGCCACGTCCGAGTGCGACGTGCATCAGATCGCCAGCCGCTTGCAGCAACTTCCCCAGCGGCCCTGACCTGGCGGCCGATCCGGCGTGGGGGGACGGCGCGAAGATTGGGCACCGGGCGACATCCTTGTGGTGATGGACGACTTGGGGTTCGCGCATCGGTTGGCGGGGTCGGCTGACGAGATCACGAGAGCGGCGTTCGCAGCGAGGGACTTCGCGGTTCGGTACAAGGATGACGGTACCGCTGTCACCGACGTCGACGTGGCCGTCGAACAAGCGCTGGAACGCCACGTCGCAGCCACTCATCCGAGTGACGCGTTCCTGAGCGAGGAGCTCGGCGCGCATGGGGGATCATCACGCACCTGGATCGTCGATGGCATCGACGGTACCGAAGTCTTCGCGCGGGGCGGACCGGGCTGGGGCACGCTCGTCGCCCTCCTACAGGACGATGAGGTGGTGGTGGGCGTCGCCTCCAGTCCGGGTCTCCGCCGCCGCTGGTGGGCGAGCCGCGGAGCCGGCGCCTGGACCGCTCCACTCACCTCACCACCGACCGCCGCGGAGCCAACACGACTCACCGTCTCCGACCGAGGACGCGACCCTCGATGGACGGTGGTGCCACCTCCGGAGAAGCTCGACGGTTGGCGTCAACTCGCCGCACGACGCTGCGCTGAGTCCTTCCGCCTCGTCGCACCACTCGCACCGGCCTCTCCGACCGAGCGGTCCGGCAGTCAGTGATCCGGCGATATGGGACGGTGAGGTCGGGTGGGTGGTCGACCTACCATCCACCCGTGGGGGATCCGCCGCGAGCGCCGTCCGAGTGGGCCGAGTCATGGCAGCGATCATGGGACCGGCTCGAAGAGGTGCTCGTCCCCGACCGAGAGCGTCAGATCAGCATGCTGCTTGATGTAGTCGAGGCCATGGCCGGCACCGCCCCTACCGTCATCGACCTCGCGTGTGGCCCCGGCACGATCACCTGCCGACTGCTCGATCGGTTGCCCCGGGCACACTCGATCGCTGTCGACGTCGATCCGGTGCTGCTCACCATCGCGTCGGCGACGTTCGCCAATGACGACCGCGTGCGGGTCGTGCGCGCGGACCTGCGCGACCCAGGGTGGGGCGATGCCCTGCCCGAGTCCCAAGTCGACGCCGTACTCACGGCGACCGCGCTGCATTGGCTCCCCCAGGACGCTGTTCGCCGCCTCTACCGCGATCTCGCGGTCTTGGTCCGTTGGGGTGGCGTGGTGGCGCACAGCGAACGGATGCCGTTGGCCGACCTCCCCCGCCTCGGGCCCGCACTCGCCGAGATCGAGCAGCAACCCGCGGCTGGCAGCGATGACCGCCGGGCTCGTTGGGACGCCTGGTGGGAACAAGCATCCCGCGAGCCGGCGCTTCAGCCCGCGGTGACACAGCGGCACGCGGTGTTCGAGACGACCTATCCGACCGAGGAGTTCTCGCCGCCTGCGGACTGGCACATCACGGCGCTGAGGGACGCAGGCTTCGCGGAAGCTGGCGTCGTCTGGCGTTCAGGTCCGGCCGCCGTCATCGCCGCCGTCCGATAGCTCGGCTTCCTCAGCCGACCACGCCGCCCCCTCCCGGCGTTCGAGGGCACGCCTGTGTCGACCTCGGCGTTGTGGCGGAGTTGCCAGGCCCGCGTGCCCAGGGGCAGCCGATCTTCAAGCCGTGACTCCACGGGGCTGGTAACGCAGCGCGACCGCCCCCGACCGGAACTCCTGGCGGTCCACGAGCTTCAGCTCGAGCCGCTCGCTCAGGCCGGCGAACAACGTCGGCCCGTGGCCCGCCACGACGGGCAGCACGACGAACTCGTACTCGTCGATCAATCCGAGGTCCGCTAACGCCAGCGGGAGGGTCACGCCTCCCACGAACAGGCCTTCGCCAGGCTCCCGCTTGAGCTCCTGAACGGCTTTCCCCAGGTCACCCTGCACCAGCTCCGCGTTCCAATCGACCCGGTCCAGGGTGCTCGACACGACGTACTTCTTCGCACTGTCGATCGT
>Ga0299907_10003012_pt1 | contig 10657 bp, 13 predicted proteins | sample RVTome_16_FD_198680 | JGI IMG/M metagenome (GOLD analysis project Ga0299907, IMG submission 198680) | Soil microbial communities from uranium-contaminated site in the Upper Colorado River Basin, Wyoming, United States - RVT152D67 (version 2) ... | reverse complement strand
GGCCGCGCTCCGGCGCTTGTGTTTCACGCGCACATGGATGGACAGGGCTCCCTCGGCCGCCTTCGAACCGTGCTATCCCCGAGCATGCTCGAGTACGAGCCGGAGCGCGAGCTTGTGCTCGTGGAACACAAGCTTGGGGCCCCGGCTGGGGAGAGCGAGCGGTGCGGGATACGGCTAGGCCGCGGGCCTGACGAAGAGGCCGGCGGCGGCCTTCTCGCCGATGGCGCGCTCGGCGCCGTCGAGGGCGACCGCGAACTGGCCCGCGGCGGGCTCGGCGCGGCGCAGTTCGAGATCCGCCCCTGGGACGAAGCCCTCGTCGTAGTACCAGTGCAGCAGCTGGCCGTCGTGCTCGGCGAGGCGGACGATCTCGGCGCGCGAGCCCGGCTCGAGCTCGGCGAGCGGCTTCAACTCGTGATTCTCGGCCTGCTCGATGTCGACGTCGACGGGCCAGCCGTGTGGGCACCGATCGGGCCTGCCGAGCCGCTCGGCGATGCGCTCCACCATGTCGTCCGTGAAGGTGTTGCCGAGCAGATCGGCCCCCTCGTGCGCCTCCGCGGCCGTGTAGCCCATGAAGTCAGTCAGGAGGCGCTCGATGATGCGGTGGCGCCGGACGACGCGCTCTGCCACGTCGCGGCCCTTCTGCGTCAGGATCGCCTCCTTGTGGTCGCCCCGCTCGACCAGGCCCTCGCTCTCCAGCCGCTTGAGCATCTCGCCCGCCGACGCCCGGGAGACGCCGAGCATCTCTGCCACGCGCACGGCGAGCGTGGACGAGCCCTTGGTCTCCGGCCGGTACTCCCCGATGGGGAACGCGAGAAAGTAGATCGTCTCGAGATAGTCCTCGACCGAGTGCCCAGCCGCCATCGCCGTGAGAATCTTACCCGTGCCCCGATACGCCTCCGTCTATCCGCTGGTCTCGGCGCGGGCCGTCTCGCGGCCGTTCACGTACCTCGCCGACGGCCTCGAGAAGGGCTCCGTCGTCTCCGTCCCGTTCGGACGGGCGCGGAGGCGCGGCGTCGTGGTCGGCCTGGAGGAGCAAGCGCCGCCCGACGTCGAGCCGGTCGCCGTCGAGCGTGTGCTCGGGGCGATTCCGCCTGCCCTCGTCGACCTTGCGCTCTGGCTGTCCGACTACTACGGCTCGACGCCGGCCCGCGCGCTCGCTCTCGTGGCCCCCGACCTTCCCGGGCGGCGGGCGGGGGCAGCGCGCCGCGAGCCTCCGCGCGAACTTCCGGGAGAGGCCGAGCCCGAGCGGCTGACTGACTCGCAGGTGCGCGCGCTCGAGCGCATCACGGGCGCGGTCGGCGCGGGGGGCGCCTTCCTCCTCTACGGCGCGACTGGAAGCGGCAAGACCGAGGTCTACCTGCGTGCGTGTGCGGACGCTGTCGCGCGCGGCCTCGACGCGATCGTCCTCGTGCCCGAGATCGCCCTCACGCCGCAGGCTCTCGGCCGCTTCCGCGCCCGCTTCGCGGAGCGCGTCGCGATCCTCCACTCGGGCCTGACGGCGGCCGAGCGCCGCGACGAGCGCGAGCGCATATCGGCCGGAGAGGCCCGCGTCGTCGTGGGCGCCCGCTCGGCCGTCTTCGCGCCCGTGCGGAGGCTCGGCCTCGTCTGCGTCGACGAGGAGCACGAGGCTTCCTACAAGCAGGAGTCGGACCCTCGGTACGACGCCCGCACAGTCGCTGCGAAGCGGGCTGCGCTCGAGGGCGCCGTCGCCGTCTACGGGACCGCCACACCCCGGCCCGAGAGCTGGGAGCGGCTCGAGCGAATCGACCTGGGCGGGCGCCTCGCGCGCCCGCTTCCGCCCGTCCGGGTCGTCGACCTTCGGCGCGAGGCGGGGTACCCGCTGTCGGCGCCCCTGCTCGAGCAGCTCGGCGCCGTTGCGGACGGCGGTGGCAAGGCGATCCTCCTCCTGAACAGGCGCGGCGTCGCCCCGGCGCTCCACTGCCGCGCCTGCGGCGGCACGCTCCGCTGCCCCTCGTGCGACGTGGCGCTGACCCTCCACGCGGACGGACGCCTGCACTGCCACCACTGCGGTCGGCAGGAGCGGGCGCCCCAGCTCTGCCCAGCCTGCGGCGCGGCCGAGCTCGCCCGCCTGGGAGCGGGAACGGAGCGGCTCGAGGCCGAGCTGGCGGAGCGGCTGCCCGAGCTGGAGCGCTTCCGTCTCGACGCCGATGTCGTCGGCCATCCGGCGAAGCTCGCCTCCGTGCTCGAGCGCTTCGCGGCTTCGGAGCGCGGCGTCCTCCTCGGGACGCAGATGGTGGCGAAGGGGCACCACTTCGAGGGAGTCGCCCTCGCCGCCGTCGTGGACGCGGACACCGCCCTCGCGCTGCCCGACTTCCGGGCGGAGGAGCGGACGTTCCAGCTCGTCACCCAGCTCGCGGGGCGGAGCGGGAGGGACGCGCCGGGACGCGTGCTCGTGCAGACCTACCAACCGGACGCGCGCCCGATCGCCCTCGCGGCGCGCCACGACGTCGAGGAGTTCCTCGCCGGCGAGCTCGCCCGCCGGCGCGAGCTCGGCTACCCGCCCTTTCGCCACCTCGTCCGCATCGTCGTGGCGGGCCCGACCGCGGCCGGCCCCGGTGCCGTGCTGGGTGAGCTCCGGGCGCAGCTCGAGGGCACTGCGGAGGCCGACCTTCTCGGCCCGGCGCCGCTTCTGCGCCTGCGCGGACGCCATCGCGCGCAGCTCCTCGCCAAGACCGGCACGCCCCGACCGCTCGCGGCTCGCGCGGGACGGCTGCTCGCGGGCGCCGCGGCCGCGATGCGCCGCGACGGCCTCACCGCATCGGTGGACGTGGATCCGCAGGGCCTCGCCTGAGCGTTTGCCGCCTCGTGCGCGCGGGGATCATCGCAGCATGGGAATCGGAGAACTCATCGGACTGATCATCGTCGGGCTCGTCGTCGGCCTCCTCGGGCGGTTCTTTCACCCGGGCAGCGACCCGATCGGCCTCCTGATGACGTTGGTGATCGGCGTCGCCTCAGCACTCATCGCGGGTTGGCTCATCGACGGCGTGATCCTCAGCTTCGTCGTGGCCGTGATCGTGGCCGTCATCCTCGTCGCGCTGTTCGCGCGGTTCGTGGGCCCGCGGCGGACGACGGCGGTCGACCGCATTTAGACTTCTCCCCCCAGTGGGCGAGGTCGAAGGCCAGGTACGACACGAGCGCCTCGACGTCGAGCAGGAAGCTCGGCGTCGAGCTGCGCTTGCCCAGGTGCGGCAGTACCCGGACACGGCCCTGCGCATGCGCGCGAACGAGGTCGAGTTGCCGGACGAGTCGCTCCCGATACTGGCGGAGCGCATGACCAATCTCATGCACGAGGCGCGCGGTGTCGGGCTCGCCGCCCCTCAGGTGGGAATCCTCCGGCGCGTGCTCGTCTACCAGACCTCGGAGGAGGAGCCGGTCGTCGCGCTCGTCAATCCCCGCGTCACCTCCGCGTCGGAGGAGCGGATCACGGAGGACGAGGGCTGCCTCTCGCTCGGAGCCGCATCCGTCATCGTTCCTGTGGAGCGCCCGCAGTCGGTCACGATCGAGGCCTCGTCGCCTGACGGAGAGCCGCTCGTGATCGAGGCCGAGGGGCTGGAGGCGAGAGTGATCCAGCACGAGGTCGACCACCTCGACGGCGTCCTCATCATCGACCGGACGACGCCGGAGGCCAGGCAGGAAGCGCTTGGCAAGCTCCGGCCGCAGCCGCTCCTCGCTCCCTTCGCCTAGTGCCTTTCCAGGCAATACTCGCCTACTTCTGGCCCGCGATCACGCGGCGCCAGAGCCCTCCCTCGCCCGTACCAAGGCTTCTAGCCTTGCCTGCGGGCGAGTGGGGACACTGGCTTGGTGCTCGCAACCCAGAAGCCGGCGAGTATTGCCTGGAAAGGCACTAGGACGATGAGCATCGCCGTCGCGGCGACCGGGCCGTTCGGCGCCGGCATCCTGGAAGGCCTGGCCGCGCGGCGGGAGATCGAGCTCGTGCTCACCCGCCCCGACCGCCAGGCCGGGCGCGGGCGCAAGAAGACCCCGCCTCCTGCGAAGGAGGTCGCCCTCGCAGCCGGCCTGCGGGTGGAGCAGCCCGACCGGCTGACCGCGTTCCCCGGGGACGCGCTGATCGTCCTCGTCGCCGACTACGGCGTCCTCGTCCCCGAGAAGCTCCTGTCCGAGCGGCTCTGGCTCAACGTGCATCCGTCGCTGCTCCCGCGCTGGCGGGGGCCGGCGCCGGTCGAGCGGGCGATCATGGCCGGGGACCGGGAAACCGGCGTCACGATCCACCGGACGACGGCCGAGCTCGACGCAGGCCCGGTCGCCGCGCAGCGCCGCTTTCCCATCGGCCCGGAGGACGACGCCGGGGTCGTCTTCGAGCGGGCGATGCTCATCGCGCACGAGCTCCTCGACCAGGTCTTCGCCGAGCCGACGTTCGTGCCGCAGCCCGAGGCCGGGGCCACGTACGCAGACAAGATCACCGCCGCCGACAGGGAGCTCGACTGGGAGCTGCCTCCCGAGGAGAACCTGAACCGGATCCGCGCTCTCTCGCCGCACATCGGCGCGCGCGGCCTCGTCGAGGGACGCCGGCTGCTTGTCTGGCGGGCGCGCCCCGCCCGCGAGGAGTCGCTCCTCGTGGCGGGAGGTCTCGAGCTCCTCGAGGTGCAGCGGGAGGGCGGCAAGCGGATGACGGCGGAGGAGTACGCACGCGGACTGCGCAGGTAACACCCCGGTCGATCGCCTTCGACGTCCTCCGGCGGGTCTTCGACGAGGGCGCCTACGCCGACCGGGCTTTTCGCGCGGCTGCGGCGGACCTGGAGGGCCGGGACCGAGCCTTCGCCATGCAGCTCGCCTACGGCACGGTGCAGCGCGTGCGCCCGCTCGACCACGCGATCGAGACGCTGGGACGGCGGCCGCTCCGCAAGCTCGATCCTCCCGTGCGCGCCGCGCTCCGTTTGGGCGCCTACCAGCTTGCGTACACGGACGTCCCCCCGCACGCAGCTGGGCACGAGACCGTCGAGCTCGTGCGCGCGGCCGGGCTCGAGCGCGCGGTCGCCTTCACGAACGCGGTCATGCGGCGGCTCGCCGAGGGCATCGAGGCCCTGTTCGCCCGTCTGCACGAGGAGACTCCGGCGGCCGCCGCGCTGGCCCACTCGTACCCGGATTGGGTCGTGGACACGTGGTGGCGCGAGCTCGGGCCGGACGATGCGCGGGCGCTCATGCGGGCCCAGAACGAGCCGGCCGAGACGGCCGTTCGTACCCCGGAAGGCCCGAAGGTGGTCGACGCGATCCCGCCCGAATGGCTCGAGTCGGGCTACGCCTGGCCGCAGAGCCGCGGGTCTCAGCTCGCGGGCGCTGCCGTCGGGGCGCGCCCGGGCGAGCGCGTGCTCGATCTCTGCGCGGCGCCGGGGGGCAAGGCGACTCAGCTCGCCGCCGCGGGCGCGGAGGTGGTAGCGGTGGAGAAGCATCCCGGGCGGGCCCGCGAGCTCGAGGCCAACGCCGCCCGCCTGGGTGCGGTAGGCGTGACGGTTCTCTGCGCGGACGCCCTCGACCTTCCCGGGAGCCTGGGAGAGTTCGACCGGGCCCTGGTCGACGCGCCCTGCTCGGGTCTGGGCATCCTCAACTCGCGGCCCGACCTGCGCTGGCGGGCCCGGCCGCTGCCGGACCTCCAGCTCGCCCTGCTCCGCGCCGCGGCCGAGCGCGTCCGGCCGGGCGGCACGGTCACGTACTCGGTCTGCACCATCCACGCTGCCGAGAACGAGGACGTCGTCGGCCGGATCGACGCGGATGTGCACGACCTCGGCACCGAGTTCCCCGGCTTCCGCCATCCCAGGCGGCCCGAGTACCTGCTGACGCTCCCGCACGTCCACGGGACGGCCGGCTTCTTCGTCGCCCGGCTGCGAACGTAGAGTTGCGCCGTGGGCTGGCGGGACTGGATGCGGACGGTGGAGATCGAGCCGTCCCTCTACGCGGCCGACTTCAGCCGCCTCGGGGAGGGGGTACGCCATCTCCTGAACGCGGGGGCGCGGATCTTCCACTTCGACGTCGGCGACGGCCACTTCGTCGAGCCGATCACGATCGGACCGATCGTCCTGCGCTCGATCGCTCCGCTCGTCCACGAGGCGGGCGGCCGGATCGACTGCCATCTCATGGTCACGAACCCCGAGCACCACTTCCGCCAGATCGCCGAGGCGGGCGGCGACAGCGTCACGTTTCACGTCGAGGCCTGCGAGGAGCCGTGGAGCGCGATCACGCTCGCGCGCTCCGAGGGGCTCGAGGTGGGCGTCGCGTTTAACCCCGGGACGCAGGTGGAAGAGGCGGTGGGGGCCTCCCTCGGCGCCGACCTCGTTCTCTGCATGAGCATCCATCCGGGCTACTCGGGCCAGGAGTTCCTGCCCGAGTCGCTCGAGCGGATCCGCGCGCTGCGCGAGCAGCTCCACGAGCGGGTGGCCGTGCAGGTGGACGGGGGCATCACGCAGGACAACATCCGCGCGGTGCATGAGGCCGGCGCGGACCTGATCGTGGCGGGGAGCGCCATCTTCGACCGCGAAGACCTGAACCGTGCTTATCTCCGGCTCGTGCGCGAGCTCGATCCCGAGCGGCGATGAGCTTTCTCGAGCGGGCGCTCGAGCTCGCCGAGCGCGGACGCGGGACGACGGCGCCGAACCCCGTGGTCGGGGCAGTGCTCGTGCGTGACGGCGAAGTGGTGGGGGAGGGCTGGCACGAGCGTCCGGGTGGGCTGCACGCGGAGGTCGTCGCGCTCGAGGCGGCGGGGGGGCGCGCGCGGGGGGCCACGCTCTACGTCACCCTCGAGCCCTGCGCGCACCACGGGCGCACCCGGCCGTGCGTGGACGCAGTCGTCTCGGCGGGCGTCGCCTGCGTCGTGGCCGCTGTCGGCGATCCGGATCCGCGTACGAACGGCCAGGGGTTCGAGCGGCTCCGGGAGGCGGGGATCGAGGTCGAGCTCGCGGGCGGGGAGCTCGAGTGGCGCGCCCGCGTCCAGAACGAGGGCTTTCGCACCTGGGCGGCGCTCGGCCGCCCGTTCGTGACCTACAAGGCGGCGGCGACGCTCGACGGCAGGGTGACCGTGCCCGGCGCGCGCTGGGTGACCGGAGAGGAGAGCCGCCGGCGCGTGCACGAGCTGCGCGCGGCCTCCGACGTCGTGGCCGTAGGACTGGGAACGGTGCGGGCGGACGCCCCGCGACTCGACGCCCGCGGCGTGGACGCGGCACGGCAGCCGCGCCGGCTCGCCTTCGGGCGGGGCCCCCTCCCGGAGGGCTCGGAGCTCGAGCTCCGCTCCGGTGCGCTCGAGGACGAGCTCCGGGCGCTCGCCGGCGAGGGCGTGCAGACGCTTCTCCTCGAGGGCGGCCCGACCCTCGCGACGGCCTTCCTCCGCGTCGGGCTCGTCGACAAGCTGACGCTCTTCGTCGCGCCGACCCTCTCCGGCCGCGGCGCGCGCTTCCTGGGCGAGCTCGAGGCACCCCTCGCGCTCCTCCATCCGACCACCGAGCGCTTGGGCGAGGACGTGCTCCTGGCCGGTTATCTCCGGGTCCCGTGACGACCCCGACCGACGCCGCGCTGCTCGCGCGCCAGGACCGCCTCCAGGCGGAGGCGGCGGCGTTCGCGCGCGAGCTCGCGCTCGAGAAGGGGCTCGGCCGCGCCGGCCGCGTGGTTCCGCTCGGGAGCGCGCAAGCGATCTCCGCAGCCGGCTCACTCCCGAGAGGCGGCTGACGATCCTCCGGCTCAAGGACGCGTGGCATCGTCACCCCCGTATCCGGAGCTCGTCGACGCAGTCCACGCTACGACGCGGTCCTCGAGCACGGGATCGAGACGCTTGCGGCTCTCGATGACGACCTCGGCCCGCGCGGCCTGCGGACGCTCTGATCCGAAGCTTGTGTTTCACGAGCACAAGCTCGTGGCTCCTATCTCCGAGGGAACTTCGGGCCGGCGGCCCGATCTCCGGCTTGTGCGTGTGGAACACAAGCTCGGCTTCGGCCGGCGTTATCGTGGTCTCCGTGTTCACCGGGATCGTGCGAGAGATCGGTCACGTCGTCGCGGTCGAGGCGGCGGGCAGCGGCGTCCGGCTTCGGATCCGCGCTCCGGAAACCGCTCTGCATGCCGCGAGCGGCGACTCGATCGCCCTCAACGGCGTTTGCCTGACCGCGACCGAGGTCCGCGACGGCGCCCTCGCCTTCGACGCCGTCCCCGAGACGCTGCGCCGCTCCACCCTGGGCCGCCTGAGCTCCGGCGCCGGCGTGAACGTCGAGCCCGCGCTTCGGGCGGGCGATTCGCTGGGCGGGCACTTCGTCCAGGGGCACGTCGACGGCGTGGGGCGCGTCCGTCGAGCCGACGCAGACGGCCTCGAGATCGAGGCGCCGTCCCAGATTCTCCGCTACTGCGTGGAAAAGGGCTCGATCGCGGTCGAAGGCGTCAGCCTCACCATCGCCGCGCTCGCCCGCGACGCGTTCACGGTCGCGCTCATCCCGCACACGCGCGACGTGACGACGCTCGGCGCGCTCGTTTCCGGCGACGAGGTCAACCTCGAGGCCGACCTCATGGCCAAGCACGTCGAGCGGCTCCTCGAGCGATAGTTACGATCTCCGGAGAGATGAGTTCGTCCGTCGAGACCAAAGCTTCCTTCGCCACCATCGAGGAGGCGATCGAGGACATCCGGCAGGGGAGGTTCGTGGTCGTCGTCGACGCCGCGGACCGCGAGAACGAGGGAGACCTGACCATCGCAGCCCAGTTCGCCACGCCCGAGGCGATCAACTTCATGGCCACGCACGGGCGCGGACTCATCTGCCTGTGCCTGACCGAGGAGCGCTGCGACGCGCTGGCTCTGCGGCCGATGACCCACAACAACGAAACGCCCTACGAGACGGCCTTTACGATCTCGATCGAGGCCCGCGAAGGCGTCACGACGGGCATCTCGGCGGCCGACCGGGCGCGCACGATCCAGGTGGCGATCGATCCGACGAAGGAGGCGGGAGATCTCGTCCAGCCCGGACACGTCTTCCCGCTGCGCGCCCGCCCGGGCGGCGTGCTGCAGCGCACGGGCCAGACCGAGGCGGCAGTCGATCTCGCGCGGCTGGCGGGCCTCATCCCGGCCGGCGTCGTCTGCGAGATCATGAACGAGGACGGGACGATGGCCCGCGTGCCTGACCTGATCCCGTACTGCCGGGCGCACGGGATCAAGCTCGTGACCGTCGAGGACCTGATCGAGTACCGCCGGCGGACGGAGAAGCTCGTCGAGCGGATGACGACGGTGCGCCTGCCCACCGCGTACGGCGACTTTACCGCCGTCGCCTTCCGCGAAGTGCTCACGGGCAAGAACCACGTCGCGCTCGTCAGGGGTGAGGTCGCCGGCGAGGACGACGTGCTCGTCCGCGTCCACTCCGAGTGCCTGACCGGCGACGTGTTCCACTCGCTGCGCTGCGACTGCGGCGAGCAGCTCGAGCTCGCGCTCAAGCGCATCGCCGCGGAGGCGCGCGGCGTCCTCCTCTACATGTCGCAGGAGGGCCGCGGGATCGGCCTCCTCGCCAAGCTGAAGGCCTACGAGCTCCAGGAGAACGGGCTCGACACGGTCGAGGCGAACCTCGAGCTCGGCTTCCCTCCCGACCTGCGGGAGTACGGGATCGGCTCCCAGATCCTCGCCGACCTCGGGCTCTCCACCATCCGCATCCTCACGAACAACCCGAAGAAGATCACGGGCATCGAGGGGTTCGGGCTCAAGGTGGTCGAGCAGGTGCCGATCGAGGTGACCCCCAACATGGAGAACCGCCTCTACCTGGAGACGAAACGGCGCAAGCTCGGGCATCGCCTCCACCACCAGGATCTGCGCTTCGACGAGCCGGCGGAGGGCGAGTGAGAGAGAAGGTCGAGACTGCCGAGCACGCGTCAGGCGAGCTGCGGCTCCCCGCCGGCACGCGGGCGATCGAGGGCTCGGCGGACGGGGCGCGCCGCTCGGTCGGCGTCGTCGTCAGCCGTTTCAACGGCGAGATAACGACGGCGCTGCTCGAGGCGGCCGTCGCCGAGCTCGAGGAAGCGGGCGTGCCGCGCGAGCAGATCGACGTGTTGCCGGTTCCAGGGGCGTTCGAGCTCCCGCTCGGAGCCATGGCGCTTGCCAAGACGCGGCAGTACTCGTGCATCGTGGCCGTCGGCTGCGTGATCCGGGGCGAGACGCCGCATTTCGACTACGTCGCCGCGGAGGCCGCCAGCGGCCTCCAGCTCGCGGCCCTCGAGACCGGCGTGCCCGTCTCCTTCGGCGTGCTCACGTGCGACACGCGCGAGCAGGCGGAGGCGCGCGCCGGGGGCGAGCGGGGGAACAAGGGTGCGGAGGCGGCCCGGTCGGCGCTCGAGATGGCGGGGGTGTTCGCCCGCCTGCGGGCTGCCAACGTCCAGTAGCTATACTCGTCCGTCGATGTCCAAGGTCTGCGCTATTTGCGGGAAGGGGCCGTCGTTCGGCCATAATCGGAGCCACTCGATGGTGGCGACGAAGCGTCGCTTCAACCCGAACCTCCAGCGCGTCCGCATCCTCGTGAACGGCGTCGCGCGCCGGAGCTATGTCTGCGCGCGGTGCCTGAAGTCCGGTCGGGTCGAGAAGGCCGTCTAGACCTCGTCCGCGCCGCTTTGGCCGCGCTCGAGGCGAGCCGGCAGCGGATCGACGACCTCAACGTCTACCCGGTGCCCGACGGGG
>Ga0299907_10003011_pt1 | contig 10661 bp, 11 predicted proteins | sample RVTome_16_FD_198680 | JGI IMG/M metagenome (GOLD analysis project Ga0299907, IMG submission 198680) | Soil microbial communities from uranium-contaminated site in the Upper Colorado River Basin, Wyoming, United States - RVT152D67 (version 2) ... | reverse complement strand
CGTGGTCACCGGAGTCGCAGACCACCGTGTCGCCGGGCTCGAGGATCGTCCCGATCGTGCCCAGGTTGGCCTGGTAGCCGGTGGTGAACACGATCGCGTCGTCCGAGCCCATCCACTCGGCGATCTCTCGCTCGAGCTCGGTGTGCAAAGGGATCGTGCCGTTCAACAGCCGCGATCCGGTGAGCGCGGTCCCGTATCGCTCCAGCGCGTCGCGGGCCGCCCCCTTCACCCGTTCGTCTCCGGTCAGGCCGAGGTAGTTGTTCGACCCGAGCATGATCGTCTCGCGGCCCTCCATCTCGACGACCGGGCCGGCCGCGGACTCCAGCAGCCGGAAGTAGGGGAGGAGGTCGGCCTCCCTGGCCGCGGCGAGCTGCTCGATGCGGTCGTGGCTCCGCGCCTTCTCGAAGACGTCCGTCGGGGTCGGCGTGGTCGCCTCGGTCACTGCGGAGAGTCTGGCATGTGATCCGATAGCTTGCGGCCGTGCAGGCCAAGCATCAATCGCGCGATCTGGAAGCAGATCGCGACACCCATCAAGCGCGCGATCTGGAAGCAGATCGCGCGGTCTCCGCCGGGGCCACGGGCAAGCTGACGGTGCGCCCCGTGCGTGGCCGGCGCGACCTGCGGCGATTCATCAAGCTTCCGTTTCGGCTCCACTCGGACCACGAGCTGTGGGTTCCCCCGCTGATCTCCGAGCGCCGCCGGTTCCTGGATCGCAAGCGCAACCCCTACTTCGATCATGCCGAGGCGGAGTTCTTCCTGTGCGAGCGGAACGGCCGTCCCGTGGGACGGATAACGGCCCAGATCGACCGCCGCTGGGACAAGTTCCAAGGCGGGAACGACGGCATGTTCGGGTTCTTCGAGTGCGAGAACGACCTCGCCGCCGCACGCGCCCTGGTCGGCGCGGCCGCGGAATGGCTGAGACAGAGAGGCCGCGAGCGGATGATCGGGCCGATGGACTTCACCACCAACGACGAATGCGGGCTGCTGGTTGAGGGATACGACCGCAAGCCGATGATCCTCGAGCCGTGGCACCCGCCGTACTACCAGGAGCTGATCGAGTCGCAGGGCCTCGGAAAGAGGATCGACCTGTGGATGTGGTGGCTCGAGATGGGCGACCTCAAGGAGGGCACGCAGTTTCACCCGATGATCCACGCCGCGGCGGAGCAGGCGACCAAAGAGCACGGCGTGGTGCTCCGCAGCATGCGCAAGGGGGACCTCGAGGCGGAGGTCCACCGCTTCATGGACATCTACAACGAAGCGTGGGGGGACAACTGGGGATTCGTCCCAATCACCGACGCCGAGGTTCGCTTCCAGTCCGAGAACCTGAAGCCGGTGCTCAGCGAGGACTGGGCGATGATCGCCGAGCGGGACGGCGAGGTCCTCGGCGCCGCGCTCACGCTGCCCGACATCAACCAGGTACTGGCGAAGATGAGGGGGCGGCTGGTGCCGCTCGGGTGGCTCAAGTTCCTGCTGGGGCGCCGGAAGGTCGATCGGGTCCGGGTGTTCGCGCTCGGGGTGAGGCCCGAGCATCAGCATCTCGGAGTCGCGGCGGCGCTGTTCGTGCGCCATCTCGAGGCGTCGGCGAAAACCGGGATACCGGCCGGGGAGATGGGCTGGATCCTGGAGACCAACGAGCCGATGAACCGCGCGATGGAGGGGATGGGCGGTCGCGTGGTCAAGAAGTACCGGCTATACGAGCTATCGCTTTGACCCTCCGGCGTCCTCGGATGCCGCCGATACACTGAGCCGCGTGAGCGAGGAGCTGCTGGAGGCCGAGGCGGTCGAGGAGCCGGTCGCCCAGGGCGAGGTCGAGACTCCGACCCGTCCTCTCCCGGCCCGCCAGGAGCGGACGGAGGAGCTGGAGGCCTGGAAGGGCGAGGTCCGAACCGCGGCGATCGCCGCCGCCGGCGGTCTCGTCGCCGGCGTCGCGACGGTCGCCGCCGTGAACGCGGCCCGGTCGGTGGGATCGCGCAAACCCCGCTCCCGCCTGCTGCGCCGGGGATCGAAGCGGGAGCGCGCGGTCGATGTCGTCGCGAGCCGCTCCTTCTTGATCGACGTCCACGTGCTCGGCCGCTAGGTCCGCGAGTGCCCGGCGCCGAGCTCGAGGTCGAGGTGCGGCCCGCGTGGCCGCACCGGCTTCCCTCCCGTGGGAGCCCCGACGGGACGACTCGCGTGCGCGGCGGCGTCCTCACCCGCCTGGTCCACGTCGACGAGACGCCGGTCGTCGTGTATGCCTGGCGGCGACGCGACGGCTCCTGCGTGCTCCGCGCGGCGAGCGACGCCGACCAACCCGAGCCCGAGGCGCTGGAGGTCGCGATCGAGCGGATGCGCTTCGCGCTCGGCATCGATGACGATTTCGGCGAGTTCTACGACGCCTTCCGTGGCGATCGCCTCCTCGCCCGCGCGATCCGGCGCCGGCCGTGGATTCGCCCCCGTCGGAACACCTCACCGTGGGAGGCCCTCGCATGGGCGGTGACGAAGCAGCTGATCGAGTCCCCCCGCGCGGCCGCGATCCAGCGCCGGATCGTGCGCCGCTGGGGGCCCGAGCTGCATGAGCTGCGTGATGTCCCGACCGCGGCCGCGATCGCCGGGGCCGCGCCCGCCGAGCTCGAGTCGATGGATCTCTCCCCCTCCCGGGCCGTGGCGATGGTCCGGACCGCCCGCGAGGTCGCTACCGGCAGGGCCGACCTGCGCGATCCGGACGCGGATCGCCGCCTCGTCGCGATCCCCGGGATCGGGACCTGGACCGTCCGCTGTCTTGGCCTGTTCGGACGCGGCGACCCGGACGCGTTGCCCTCCGGCGATCTCGGCTACATCAAGCTGATCGGCCGGCTGGCCGGCCTCGGCCGTCGCGCGACGATCGAGGAGGTGGAGGAGTTCTTCGAGCCCTACGCACCCTTCCGGGGGCTGGCGGGGACGTTCATCCTCGCCACGTACCACGGACTGGTCGCCGCCGGACCACCCCTCCGGAAGGCGGCCTGATCCAGAGATCTAGTCCGGGATCTTCCCGGGCAGCAGATCGTTGGTCAGCAGCTCGTCGGTCGACGGAAGCGTCTCGATCAGCTCCTCGTCGACCATGAACCCCGCGAACTCCCGCCACCGGGCAGGATCCATGAACCCGTAGGGCCGGCCGCCCTTGCTAGGGAGCAAGACGGGGAGCGTGTCGCCGACCTGCGCCCGGGTCAGCTTCGGGTCGAGGTCGTTGTTGGCCCGAAGCAACGCCGCCGTCGCGCCGCCGGGGTTCTCGGCCGCGTCACGCGTGCCGCGCTCCAACGCGGCGAGGAAGAGGCGGATCGCCTCCGGGTCCTCGGTGACACGCTCCCCGCTCGCGACGAGCACGAGCTCGTCATAGGTGGGAATGCCGAGCTCGTCGACGGGGACGACGGTGGGATCGTCGCCGCGCTCGGCGAGCTCCACGCCCTCGACGTTCCAGAACATCCCGAGGGTCGCGTCCACCTTTCCCGCGAGCAGGGGCGAGAGCAGGTTGAGGCCGACGTCGATCTGCTCCACGTCGTTCTCGTTCAGTCCCACCTCCTCGAGGATCGCGCGCAGATAGGCGTCCTGGTAGGGAATTCCGGCGGTTGCGACCCGCTTGCCGTCGAGCTCGCGCGCGTCGCGGATCGACCGCTTGCCGAGCGAGACGAGCGAGGTGAGCGGCTCCCGCACGAGCGCTCCGACGGCGATCACGTCCAGCCCCTCCTCACGGGCGAGCATGACCTCGGGCTCGTAGGAGATCGCCAGGTCCGCGCGCCCGGCCGCGACCTGCTTGATCGGCGCGGAGGGATCGGACGGGATCTGCGGCTCGACCTCCAGGCCGGCCTCCTCGAAGTAGCCGCGGTCGAGCGCCTCGTAGATCCCGGCGTGGTCGGGGTTGGGGAACCAGTCGAGCGCGAGGTCGAACTGTTCCGGCGTCGAGCCTCCGTCCCCGGGCTCCTCGCGCTCGCCGCACCCCGCGAGCAGCGCGAGCACCGCCAGCGCCACTGCGACGCCGACCCGGATCACCGGCCCCACCACGCGATCCGCCGCTCGAGCAGCGACAGCAGCGCGAACAGCCCGATTGCGAAGACCGACAGCACGACCACGGCGGCGAACAGCCGCGCGGTTTCGAGCTGCGCCGAGGCCTGGAGCATCAGGTGTCCGAGTCCCGAGTCGGAGCCCGCCCACTCGCCGAACACCGCCCCGATCACCGCGACCGCGACGGCGATCTTCGCGCCGCTGAACGCGTACGGCAGCGCGGAGGGCGCCTCGGCGCGGAGGAAGATCCGCGCGCGGCCGGCGTCGAGGGTACGCATCAGCTTGGTCAGGTCGGGATCCACGGATCGCAGGCCGTCCAGGGTATTCACCGTGATCGGGAAGAAGCAGATCAGGGCGATGATCGCGAGCTTCGGGCCGATCCCGAACCCGAACCACACGACGAGGATCGGCGCGATGACGATGATCGGCACGGTCTGGGAGGCGACGAGCACCGGATAGAACGCCCGCCGGAGAGTGTCCGAGAGATGAAGCGCGGTCGCGAATCCCAGCCCGGCGGCGACCGCCAGCGCGAAGCCGAGGACGATCTCCTGCAGCGTGACCCAGCCGTCCTCGGCGAGCAGCTCGCGATCGGTCCACAGGGCCTCCGCGATGTCACTCGGCGCGGGAACCAGGAAGGGCTCGATGCGAAGCAGGTCGGCGAGCAGCTCCCACCGGGCGGCCAGTTCCCAGAGGCCGAGCGCCGCGGCGACGAGAGCGAGCGGCGCGAGGACGGCGCGGAGACGCGCTCCGGCGCTCACCGCGATCCCTCCGCGAGCGCCGCAAGGGCGCGCTCGCGCAGCCCGGCGAACTCCGGAGAGGTGATCGCGGGGGGGCGCGGACGTGCCCGCGGGCTCGAGAACGAAACCTCCGCGACGGCGCGACCCGGGCGGGCGGAGAGCACCGCCACGCGGTCCGAGAGGTACAGGGCCTCCTCGACGTCGTGGGTGACGAGCACGACCGTGCGCGGCTCGGCGACCAGGGCGCCCGCGAGCCACTCCTGCATCTCGCCCCGGGTGAGAGCGTCGAGCGACGCAAACGGCTCGTCGAGCAGCAGGACCGGCTTGCCCGCCATCAGCGTGCGCAGGAACGCGACCCGCTGGCGCATCCCGCCCGACAGCTCGCCTGGTCGGGAGTGCTCGAAGCCCGCGAGCCCGAAGCGCTCGAACAGGGGGGCGGTGGCGCGACGCGCAGCGTCGCGCCGGACGCCGCGGTTTCGCAGCGCGAGCGCCGCGTTGTCGATCGCGGACAGCCACGGGAGCAGCAGGTCGCGCTGCGGCATGTAGGCGCAGCGGGCGAGGCGCTCGCCGGCGGCGGCGGTGGCGCCCCCGACCGCGATCCGGCCCCGGGTGGGCTCGCGCAGCCCGGCGATCAGCTCGAGCAGGGTCGACTTCCCACACCCCGACGGCCCGACGATCCCCAGCACCTCGCGCGGGCCGGCAGCGAGGTCGAGGCCCGCGATCGCCCGCAGCGCGCCGAACGAGTGCTCGAGCCCCTCGATCGCGAGCGCGGTCCCCGCGTCCGCCGGCAGGCCCGGCTGTGAAATCGAATGAGGCTCCGCTGCGGGAGCCTCTGGGGTGGTCTGCATGCTCCCTCCGCGCGAATTACCGCACAGGTTCGAAGGGTCAGCGCCAGGTGGTTGGGGGCCAGAGGCGCTATCTCAGCCCGCTCTCCTGCGAGCCCCCCTGTGTTCCTTACACGCACAGTCTACCCGGCGCAGGGGGGACCCGCCGTCAGTCGACCGGCGGTGCGCCGCCCGCGACGACGTTGACGAAGCCCTCGAGGTGCTTCGTGGTCCAGCACTCGAATGCGCCGTCGCAATACCGCTCGTAGGCGGCCATCACCGAGTCGCCGTAGTTCCAGTACAGGCGCGGCTCGGGGTTGAGCCAGAAGGTGCGACCGGCGCGCTGGGCCACCCGGGCGAATGTCTCCGCGTGCGGCTCGCGCCCGTTCGTGCGCGCGTCGCCGAGCACGATCACGGTCGAGCGAGGATCGAGATCCTCGGAGATCTCCTCCTCGAACTCGAGCCACACGCGCCCGTAGTCCGTGTACCCGGACACGTCGGCGACGCCGCCCTCGCTGCTCACCCGCTCGGAGATGCGCCGGAAGTCGCGCTCGCGCTCGAACACGTCGGTGACCTCGGAGATCCGCTCGATGAACACGAAGCTCCGCAGCTTGCGGAACGAGTCGTGGAGCGCGTGCAGCACGGAGAGGAAGAACACGCTCGCGGAGGTGACGGAGGTCGAGACGTCGCACAGGACGTAGATCTCCGGCCGGCGCGGCCGGCGGGGGCGGTGCTTGAGCCGCAGCGGCACGCCGCCCGTCTCCAGCGAGGCACGCATCGTCCGGCGCACGTCGACGATCGCCCCCTTGCGCCGCCCGCGCTGCTCGTGGCCGAGCGTCGCGAGGCGCCGCTTCAGCTGCGCGACCGCGCGGTGGACGGCGGCGAGGTCCTGCGCGGGACTGGTCGGCAGCGCGCGATCGAGCTCGGCTAGCGGGCGGGAGGGGGGGAGGCGGTCGGTCCTCTCGATCAGGTCGCGCTCCAGCTCGCGACGCAGGTAGCGCTCGAACTGGTTCAGGCTCTCCCGGTCGAGGGTGAGAACGTCGCCGTCGCCCTCCAGCTCCGCGCGGCCCTGCACCTGGAGGCCCAGGGTCCGCCTGATCCGCTGCACGTCGACCCCCACGACCCCCGATCCCTCCCCGCGGCGCCCGAAGGCCATGATCGCCAGGCGTGCCAGGTCACGCATCTCGCCGTCCCGGCCATCGGTGATCGCCTGGCGGACCGCCTCGCGGAGCTCGTCGAGGTCGAGCTGTCCGCCGGACTCGTAGCGCCGCCGCTCTCCGATTCCGTGGCGCAGCGCCTCGGCCTCCGCCGCCCGGAAGAAGAAGCGGTCGAACAGCAGCTCGAAGGCGCGGCGATCCTCCTGCGACTTGGCGAGCGTCGCCCCCAGCGCCTCGCGGAAGTCTGCGGGCTCCGTCCACGGCACCTTCTCGAGCGCCGAGAACGCGTCGAGGATCTCCGAGGTGCCGACGCTCACGCCCTCGCGGCGCAGCTCTTCGCAGAACGCGACGAGCCGCGGCGCGAACCCGGCGGGAAGCTCGGAGGCGTCCGGGGCGCTCGCGCCCATCGCCGGGCTAGCGGGGCCTCTCACAACGTGTGACCGGAAATGACGGCTCCAGATCGCCGCCATGCTGCGTCATCGGTCGCCCGAATAGCGCTGCTATTCGGGCTTCCTGCGTCCTTGCCTGGCGACGCCTGGACCTCGTCATTTCCTGGTCAACGTTATGAGACACCCACTAGGACCTCTGGCCGCCGGCGGCGCCGAGATCCAGCCTGTCCTCCTCGCCGAGCTTCACGCCGACGCGCTCGGCGACGAGGTCGAGATCGGTGCGGTGCTTGACGATGATGCTCATCGTGCGCTCGAATACCGAGCGGTCGAGGTCGTCGGCCCCGAGCAGGAGCACGGCGCGCGCCCAGTCGATCGACTCGGCGATCGAGGGTGGCTTCTTGAGGTCGAGCGAGCGCACCATGTGCACGACCTCGACGAGGCGGCGCGCGAGCTGCGCGTCGAGATCGGGAGCGTGCAGGCGCACGATCTCGACCTCGCGCTCGATCGCCGGGTAGTCGAGCCATAGGTACAGGCAGCGGCGCTTCAGCGCCTCGGTCAGCTCGCGGGAGTTGTTCGAGGTGAGGACGACGAGGGGGCGGGTACGGGCCCCGATCACGCCCAGCTCCGGGATCGAGATCTGGAAGTCCGACAGGACCTCGAGGAGCATCGCCTCGAACTCCTGGTCCGTCTTGTCGATCTCGTCGATCAGGAGCACCACCGGCTCCTCGGAGGCGATCGCTGCGAGCAGCGGCCGGGTGAGGATGAACTCCTCGCTGAAGATGTCGTCGTGGACCGCGTCCCACGGCTTGCCGCGATCCGCGGCCTCGCCGGCCTCCGCCTGGATCCGAAGGAGCTGCTTGCGGTAGTTCCACTCGTACAGGGCCTTCGCCTCGTCGAGGCCCTCGTAGCACTGGAGGCGGATCAGCTCCCGGCCGCTCGCCCTGTGCAGCGCCTTCGCGAGCTCGGTCTTCCCGACCCCGGCGGGACCCTCCACCAGGACCGGCTTGCCGAGCCGCTGCGCCAGGTAGGAGACGAGCGCCACGGACTCGTCGGCGAGGTAGCCGACCTCGCCGAGCGACTCCTTGACGTCCGCCACCGACTCCGGTGTGTCTGTCACAGCCATCGGAGCCGATGATAATGACGCCATGCGCGCGCGCCGGGCTTCCGCCCGCCGATGAGCCGAATCGTCCTGCACCTGCTGTGGAGCACGGCGCCTGCGGTGCGCCCGGGCGCGATCCTGCCCGAGGAGATGGGGCCCTACGTGGCGCTGCTGCTGGGCGGGTTCGTGGTCGGCGTCGCGGGGCACGTGTTCAGGCTCAGGTGGATGGTCGCGCTCGGGATCCTGATGATCTTCCTCGCGACCTTCCTGCTCCCGGTGGCGATCAACCTGCTCGAGGACGACCCGGATCCGCCCGGCCCGAACGTCCCCCGTCCGTACTGATCGCGGGCGCGCCGGGGCGCTTGATTCCGCAGGTGGCGCGCTGCGAGGATGGTGGGGTGGGGCAGCTGGACGAGCTCGACCTGAGCATGTCGCTCACGCGCAAGGAGGAGGCACGGGGCCTCGATCGCGCGTGGGAGCACCTCTCCGAGCTGCGGCTGACCCTCGGCGGCCTGATCGGGGACCAGGGGCTCGGGCCGCCGGTCTGTGTGCTGTTCGAGGGCTGGGACGCGTCGGGAAAGGGTGGGGCGATCAAGCGGCTCGTCGCGCAGATGGATCCCCGGCACGTCAGGGTGGTCCAGTTCTCGGCCCCGACCTATGACGAGAAGCGCCACCATTTCCTGTGGCGCTTCTGGCCCGCCCTCCCCGGGTGGGGGGGGATGGCGGTGTTCGACCGCTCCTGGTACGGGCGCGTGCTCGTCGAGCGGGTCGAGGGATTCGCGACACGGGAGCAGTGGCTGCGCGCGTACGACGAGATCAACAGCTTCGAGCGCTCGCTCAACGACGAGGGGTTGATCCTGGTCAAGCTGTGGCTGCACATCTCCTCCGAGGAGCAGCTGAAGCGCTTCAAGCGCCGCGAGAAGGACCCGCTCAAGTCGTGGAAGCTGCAAAAGGACGACTGGCGCAACCGCGAGAAGCGCCCCGAGTACCTCGAGGCGATCGAGGACATGCTCGCCCGCACCGACCAGCCGCATGCGGGCTGGCAGCTGATTGAGGCCGAGTCGAAGCGCTACGCGCGCGTGAAGGTGATCGAGACCGTGATCGCGCAGATCGAGCAGGGAATGCGGGACGTGGGGATGGCGCCGCCCCCTCGCGCCGAGCCGTGACGGACAGCGCCCGAAAGCAGCACGCCCGGGAGCTCTTCGTCGGTCTGCCGCCGCGCTACGACCTCCTCTCGGGGCTGCTCAGCTTCGGCCAGGATCCGCGCTGGCGGCGGGCGATGGTCGCGACCGTGGAGGCCTCGCCGGGGGATCGGGTGCTCGACGTCGCCACCGGCACCGGGATGGTCGCGGCTGAGCTGGTGCGCCGCTACGGCTGCCGTGTGGTGGGCCTCGATCAGAGCGAGGAGATGCTCGCAGGGGCACGCGAGAAGCTCGCTCGCCGCCCCGCCCTGGCGGCGCGGGTGGAGCTGGTCCGTGGCGAGGCGGAGCGACTCCCGTTCGGCGACGGCGAGTTCGACGCGCTCACCTTCACCTACCTGCTGCGCTACGTGGACGATCCGGCTGCGACCCTGGCCGAGCTGGCGCGGGTGGTGAGGCCGTCGGGCGGGATCGCCTCGCTCGAGTTCGGGGTTCCAGGGTTCGCTCCGACGCGCGCGCTGTGGGTTGCGTGGACGCGTCTTGGGCTGCCCGCGCTGGGGCGAATCGCATCAAGAAGCTGGTACGAGGTCGGCCGATTCCTCGGACCCAGCATCTCCGAGCTCGATCGGCGGCTGCCGCCGCAGCGCCAGGCCGAGCTGTGGCGCGCGGCGGGGATCGGATCGGTGACGATCCGGCGCATGAGCCTCGGCGGCGGCGTCGTGATGTCCGGGGTCAAGGATGAATGAGCAGCGCCGTCCGGCCTTCTATGCCCTGCGCCCGGGCGGCTGGCGCGACCTCGTCACCATCCTGCACCCGCCCTACACGGCGTGGCATCTGAGCTACGTCGCAATCGGGGCGGCGGTCGCCCCCGAGCTGCACGTCGATCGCCTGGTCGCGGCGCTGGCGGCGTTCTTCCTCGCGGTCGGGGTCTCTGCGCATGCGCTCGACGAGCTCAATGGGCGCCCGCTAGGGAGCGCGCTCTCCGATCGGACGCTGATCGCGCTCGCCGCGGGGGGCCTCGCGGGCGCGGTGGGGATCGGGATTTCGGGGCTCGCGATCGTCTCGCTCAGCCTGGCGCCGTTCGTCGTCGCCGGCGCGTTCATCGTGGTCGCCTATAACCTGGAGCTGTTCGGCGGGCGCTTTCACACCGACCTCTGGTTCGCCGTCGCGTGGGGCGCGTTCCCGGCCGCGACCGGGTACTGGGTCAACGCGCTCGAGGTGGAGCCCGCCGGGGCGTTGGTGACGGCCGCGTGCTTCGGGCTCAGCGTCGCGCAGCGCCGCCTCAGCACGCCCGTGCGCGAG
>Ga0299907_10003010_pt1 | contig 10661 bp, 10 predicted proteins | sample RVTome_16_FD_198680 | JGI IMG/M metagenome (GOLD analysis project Ga0299907, IMG submission 198680) | Soil microbial communities from uranium-contaminated site in the Upper Colorado River Basin, Wyoming, United States - RVT152D67 (version 2) ... | reverse complement strand
CGGTGAAGGCGTTCTTGTCGATGTGATGGGTCTCGTCGGCAGGCGTCAGGACCTCGGACTCGTCCACGTAGTCGACGCCCAGGGCCTCCTCGATCCGAGCCTCGACGAAGTGTCCGATCCGGCACTTGGCCATGACCGGGATCGACACCGCGTCCATGATCTCGCGGATCCTCCGGACGGGCGCCATCCGCGCCACGCCGCCGGCGGCGCGGATGTCGGCGGGCACCCTCTCGAGCGCCATGACCGCGACCGCGCCCGCCTCCTCGGCGATGCGGGCCTGGTCGGCCTCGGTGACGTCCATGATGACGCCGCCCTTCAGCATCTGGGCGAGGCCGCGCTTGAGGTCGAGCGTGCCGGTCTCGTGGGGGGTCGTGTCGGCGCTCATGATGATCCGAAGATACATGAGCGGACGGGCGGGACAAAGTCCGAGCCTGCGGCAGATGAGCCCGATTGACCGCACCCCGAGCCAGGGCTATTTCCCAGGGTCGGTGGAGATACCGCTGAAGGAGGTGGTGTTGTTGCGCAGGATCGCGATGCTTCTCTCGTGCGAATGGCGCGCGTTTCTCCTGGTGCTCCCGAACGGCGAGGGACACGAGCTCATGTTCCGGGTCGACGGACTGCCCGGGAGCGAGGTCACGGACGAGACCCGGGGCGCCTGACCATGCTCCGCTCGATACCGGCCGAGCCACGGCGGATCCTGATCGTGCGCCTCGGCGCGCTCGGCGACGTGGCTCGCGTCCTGCCGATGCTGAACGGGCTCCGGAAGCGGTTCCCGGCGGCGGAGATCGACTGGGTCGTCCAGTCGAAGGCCGCGGACCTCCTGACCGGACATCCTCAGATCGACCGCCTGTGGGTCGTCCCGTTCGTCCGCTGGAGCCAGGCGCTATCCCCGGCCGCCCGCCGCCTCCGACGTCGGATGCGGGCCCGCCGGTACCACCTGGTGCTGGACTTCCAGGGGATGCTGAAGGGGGCGGTATGGGCCGTGGCGGCGGGCGGCCCCGCCGTCCGCGTGGGGTGGGGGCCGGGACACACGAAGAACCTGACCTGGCTCTGGACTCACGGTGTGCGCTACCCGGCCGGCATGGACGTCAACCGTCATTTCCGCCACCGGGCCCTCGTGGACTGGCTGGGGGTTCCGGACGTTCCCGCGGTCCCGCCCGATCTCTCCGACGTCGACACGGCGGCGATCGACCGTTTCCTCGACGGGCTCGAGGGCGCGCGGCCCTGGATACTGGCCTATCCGGGATCGAGCTCCAAGGGGAGCTACAAGCGGTGGGACCCGGACCGGTTCCGGAGCGCCCTGGCCGGGATCCGAGAGCGGACCGGGGGCACGGTCCTGGTGGGCTGGGGCCCGGCCGAGAAGGCGGAGGCGAACGACCTCGCCGAAGCGCTGGGGTTGCCGCTCGTCCCGCCGACCTCGATCCGCCAGCTCGCCCACCTCCTGGGCCGATGTGACCTTTTCGTCGGGATGGACACCGGCCCCATGCACCTGGCGGGGGTGATGGGAATCCCGGTCGTGGCCGTGTTCGGCCGTTCCGACCCGCGCGTCCACGGCCCGGCCCCGTATCTGCCTGGGAAGGTCGTCGCGGGTCCCCAGGTCCGTCATTGGCCGACCCGCGAGCGGGCCGGGCTGGCGCCCTTCGTCGAACCCGACCCCGAGCGGGTCGTCGAAGCCGCCCTGGAGGTTCTCCAGGGGGCGGCTGACCGCGGATGCACGTCCTGATCGCCAATCGCCTGCCCTGGATGGGCGGCGCCGAGCGATGGGCCGTCCATGTGGCGCGCGGGCTGGCGCGGCTCATGAGCGGCTGGGCGCCGGACGATGGCGCGACGGCCTGGCCGAGGGCGCGTCGCGGCTGGACCCACCGGCACGTCCTCCTCGCGGCAGCCAACTCCGAGGCGATGCGCGAGAGAGTCAAGCGCCTGTTCGACATGAGGCGAATGATCGACGCGTACGAGCGGCTCTTCGATCGGGCGGCGTCGGCGACACGGCGGGGCCGGTGAGAATCCTGACGGTCAACGCGATCTCCTTCGTGGGGGGGGCCGAGCGATGGCTCCTCCATCTCGTGCGCGGGCTCGCCCCGCGCGGCCACCGGCTCGACGTCGCCCACGACCCCCGCTCGCCCCTCGGCCGGGACGCCTTGGAAGCCGGGGCCGAAGCGGTGTGGACCCTTCCGCATGGACCTGCGGGCAGGCTGCGCGCGGCCGTCACGGTGGCGCGGCGGGTCCGGCGCCACCGGTACGACGTAGTCGTCTCGACCAGCCGGTCCGATCTGGTCGCCGCGGGGCTTGGCGCGCGGCTGGCGGGCCTCCCCGGAACCGTCGCCCGGCTCAACAGCGGATGGTCGTCCGATGATCCCGTCGTCCGTGAAGGCTGGACCTGGCGCCGGCACCGGGCCTACCACCGCCGCCTGGTGCACCTGGCCACGACCAACTCGAAAGCGGGGAGGGCCGACCTCGTGGCGCGCGGCTTTCTCGAGCCGGAGCGGATCGAGGTCATTCACAACGGGGTCGACGTGGACCAGTTCGATCCCGCCCGCGTCGATGCCGGCCGCTTCCGCGCCGAGCGGGCGATCCCCGCGGGAGCTCCGCTGGTCGTCTCTCTCGCCCGCTACGCGCCCGGCCGCGGCCAGGAGGCCGAGGTCGACGCGGCCGGGAGCCTCGTGGCCGCCGGTCCCGAGCTCCGATTCGTGTTCGCCGGCTCCTGCCGACCGGCCGACCGGGGCTTCCGCGAATCGCTCCGGACGCGCGCCCGGGCGTTTCCGGGCGGGGACCGGATCGTGTTCCTGGAGGAACGGCAGGACGTTCCATCTCTGCTCAGGGACGCCGACGTCCTGGTCCGGGTCATTTCCACCGAGGGTCTGGCCAACGTCGCGCTCGAAGCGATGGCGATGGAGGTCCCGGTCGTCACGGCGGCGATCGCCGGGATGCCGGAGGCCGTCCTGGAAGGCGTCACCGGCCACTTGGTGGCCCCCGGCGACGCTCCCGCAATCGCCGCTGCCGTCGAGAGGATCCTCGCCCTGCCGGCGGAGCGGCGGCGCGAGATGGGGAAGCGGGGCCGCTCGGTCATCCGTGAGCGGTTCTCGCTCTCGGCGATGGTGAACCGCTACGAGGCCCTCTTCGAGCGGGCGGGCCGCCCGGCCTGAAGCCGATCCCTCGGCTTAGGTCTCCCGCTCCTCCCGGAGGCGCTCGAGGACGGCGTAGTCCTCGAGGGTCGTCGTGTCGCCGACCTTCTCGAGTCCGGCTGCGATGTCCTTGAGTAAGCGGCGCATGATCTTCCCGCTCCGCGTCTTGGGTAGCGCCTCGGCGAAGCGGATCTCGGAGGGACGCGCGAGCGCGCCGATCTGGTCGGTGACGAACGCCTTGAGCTCGTCGCGCAGGCCGTCACCGGGTCGGGCGCCCGATTCGAGCGTGCAGAAGGCGACGATGGCCTGGCCCCTGAGCTCGTCGGGGCGGCCCACAACGGCGGCCTCGACAACGGCCTTATGGGCCACGAGCGCGCTTTCAACCTCGGCCGTCCCGAGCCGGTGTCCGGCCACGTTGAGGACATCGTCCACCCGGCCCACGATCCAGAAGTACCCGTCGGCATCCACGTGGGCGCCGTCCCCCGTGAAGTACCATTCGTTCGCGGCGTACCTCGACCAGTACTGCTCCCGGTACCGCTCGTCGTCGCCCCAGATGGTCCGCAGCATGGACGGCCAGGGACGCCGGATCACCAGGTAACCGCCCGCCCCCGGCCCGACCTCGCGGCCGTCGCCATCCACGACGGCGGCATCCACGCCGAAGAAGGGGAGCGTGGCCGAGCCGGGCTTGGTAGGCGTCGCACCGGGGAGTGGCGTGATCATGATGGATCCCGTCTCGGTCTGCCACCACGTGTCGACGATCGGGCACCGCTCGCCGCCGATCACCCGATGGTACCAGATCCACGCCTCCGGATTGATCGGCTCGCCGACCGTTCCCAGGAGGCGGAGCGACGCGAGATCGTGCCGCGCGGGCCACTCGTCGCCCCATTTCTCGAAGGTGCGGATGGCGGTCGGCGCGGTGTAGAAGACCGTCACGCCGTGGCGCTCGACGATGTCCCAGAACCGATCCGGCGCGGGGTGGTCGGGGGCGCCCTCGTACATGACGACCGTCGCACCGTTGGCGAGCGGACCGTAGACCACGTACGAGTGCCCTGTCACCCACCCGATGTCGGCCGTGCACCAGAAGACGTCGTCGTCCCGGAGGTCGAAGACGTACGAAGTCGTGAGGGCTGCACCCAGCAGATAACCTGCGGTGGTGTGCAGGATCCCCTTCGGCTTCCCCGTCGTGCCCGACGTATAGAGGATGAACAGCGGATGCTCGGCGTCGAGGGGGAGGGCTTCGGCGGGGCCGGGGGACTCGCGGACGAAATCGCCCCACCAGACGTCCCGATCCGCGTGCCAATCCACCTCGCATCCGGTACGGCGCAGCACGACCACCCTCTCGACGGTCGGGCAGTCGGCCATGGCGCGGTCCACGTTGGCCTTCAGGGGGACGAGCTGGCCGCGTCGCCAGCCGCCATCCGCCGTGATCACCGCGCGGGCGCCGGCGTCGTTGACCCGGTCCTTGATGGCTTCGGCGCTGAACCCGCCGAAGATGACGCTGTGGACCAGACCCACGCGCGCGCACGCCAGCATGGCGATCGGCAGCTCGGGCACCATCGGCATGTAGATGGCGACCCGGTCCCCGGGCTCGAGCCCGATCCCGCGGAGGGCCCCCGCGAAGCGCGCTGTCGCGGCGTGGAGCTCGCCGTAGGTGATGTCGCGGCGCTCTCCCGGTGGTTCCCCCTCCCAGCGTATCGCGATCCGCTCCGCGCGAGTGGCGAGGTGCCGGTCGAGGCAGTTGGCGGAGACGTTGAGCAGGCCACCGAGGAACCATCGCGCGTGGGGCGGGTCCCACTCCAGCACGTGCTTCCAGGGTTCGACCCAGGCAAGGCGTCGGGCCATCCGGCCCCAGAACTCGTCCGGGCACGCCAGCGACTCCGCGTGCAGCCGCAGCAACTCGTCCAGCGAGCCGACCACGGCGCGAGCCGCGAAAGCTTCGGGGGGCGGGAACCGCCGATCCTCGTGTAGAACGGTATCGATCGTCGTCATGTGCCTCCTGGAGCACGGTGGAACACGCGCAGGGGCGGCGACACACAAGTGAAGCGGCCGCCCCGCGGGAGGCGGCCGCCCGACTTGCTTCGTGCTTCAGGTGGACAAGAGCGCCTACATCTGGTGGGTGGTGTCGCCCATCATCATCGTATCGCCCATCATCATCGTGTCCTCGGGACCCATCATCATGGTGTCCTCCGGAAACTCCGCGGGCGGCGGCGTGGTCATCGCGGTATCGGCCGGCGTGAGCTCGGTGTCGGCTTCCTCACCGGCCTGCTGGCCGCACGCGCCGATCGACAGCGCCCCGGCGATGGTCAGCACCGGAATGATCCTCGAGAAGCGCATTCGTGGAACCTCCGTCTCTGGGTCCTGGTTGGTGGGAACAACCTGTCGATGCCCGAGCGGCTGACCCGTTCGGCCCGCACGCATTCCCTCAATCTGGCCACTGGGCGGGCGCCCAGTCAAGCGGCTTGCCACCGGCCGGTGCCGGCTCGATACTCGAGCGGTCACCTCGGGAGTGGACACGAGAACGGCCCCCGGGCCGTCATGCCAGGGAGGGGAACATGCGCACGACCTGCCGGATAGGGCTCCTCGTCGGACCGGCCCTGATTCTCGGGGCCGCCTGCGCCGACCGGGGAGAGGACGAGATCGAGCTCGGGTCGGACACCCTTCGCGTCGAGACCGACGAGGACCTCGATCACGTAGGCGAGGCGGTGGACGAGGCCGTGGACCGGACCGGCCAGGCGGTGGGAGAGGCGATGGAAGAGACCGGCCGCGCAATCGGGGACGCGGCCGAGGAGACCGGGGCCGCGGTGGACCGGGCGATGGAGGAGACGGGCCGCGCCATCGAGCGGGCCGGGACGGAGGTCAGGGACGAGTCGGCCGAGGAGGCCGGGACGGACTCCCTGTAACCATCACCGGAGGCCTTCCTCCGCCATCCAGTCCAGCGTCAGCCGCATCAGGCTCTCGACGATCTCGGCCTCGCTGGCGTCCACATGACCGCCGTCGATCCACAGCAGGCGCTTGGGCTCGCGGGTCGCGTCATAGAGAGCTGTCACGCACGCCCGCGGGATGAAGTCGTCTCGCGTCGCGTTGATCTGCAAGGTCGGGCGGGGCGCGATCTCGCCCGCGTACTTGGTGGGCTCGAGCGGCGCGGTGAGCCAGCTCACCGTCCATGACAGGATCGGGGTGAGCCAGTCCGGGGTCCGGCTCCCGTAGGCGTACTCGTAGAGCCGCCGGATGTCGCCGCCACCGTGGAGGTAGGCAGCGCCCGAGAGACGGCGGTCGGTGGCAGCGGCGGCGACGGCGAACGGGACGCCCAGGCTGACCCCCACGATCGACACGCGTGACGGATCCACGTCCTCGCGCGTGTACAGATACTGCGCGGCGAGCAGGAGCGCCGACGGCGTCCGGAGAAGACCGCGGCGGACGTCTCCGAGATGACGGAGCCATTCCCGTCCCCGAAGCTGGGGCGGTCCGTCGTAGGGGTAATCGATGCTGGCGATGATGAGGTTCTCGGTCGCGTGCGGGAGGTCGGCGGCCTTCCGCCCGGTGGCAAAGCCCCCGATCATGAGGACGGCCGGGTGCCGCTCCCCGTCGCGCCGCGGGAAGGCTCGGCTCCGGAGCCGGACCTCGAGCCCGGTCGCGCTGACCAGCGTGACGTCGGTCAGTGCCTTGCCGTCGGCCGCGGTCCCGACCAAGGTGGAGTCGCGCACGGCGACGAGCGTGCCGGCAGCGCGGCTGAAGGCCGGACGATAATCCAGTGTCCGGTATCTCCATAGCGCAGCCGCGACCACCGCCAGGCCGAGCACGACCAGGAAGGCGGCGCGCCGCCCGCGCGTTGGACGCTCCCGCGAGGACGGGCTATCCTGCCCGCCTCCCGATGGGCACTTCTCGATCCGCGACACGCTTCTCCAATCTCGCACGGCCGGCAACATGGTGTTGCGAAAGCGCTCTCGCAACGGCGCTCGTCCTGGGAGCGGGTCTTTTCGCTCACGGCTGCCGGACCGAGCCCGTGGTCAGCTCGCCCCCACCAGCAGTCGCGACCGTCGAGGCGGTCCGCCGGCCCGACCTGGACAGCCTGGCGTCCTCCCTCGCCACGCGGGCCGACACGCTCGCCGCCGCGCGCTTGCCTGCGCTCGAACTTGAGATCCGGGAGTGGCTGGGCCGGCTCGAGTACGGCGACTCGTCCCTGGTGGCGGCTGACGAGACGGATCCGCGCCGTGCGCTGCGCCCCTGGCGCGGGCGGCTCTACGACGCCCTCGGATGGTCCTCCTTCCGGCGTGGCGACCTCAGGCAGGCGGAGGCCGCCCTGGTCAGCGCGGTGGCGGAGATCAACAGCCGGGGGACGACCACGGGATATGCGCTCCATTTCTACCACCTCGGGCGCGTCCTGGCCGCCAGGTCGCGCTGGGGGCCGGCCGTCGACGCGCTGGTGGACGCCGAGGTGCGAGGGCTCGGGAGCGAGGCCACGCCGGAGCTAGAGGAAGCCTACCTGCGGCTCCGGGGTTCGCTCCGCGGTTTGGACGGGCTCCGCGCCCGGGAGCGCGCCCGGATCGAGGACGAGCGCCGCCAGCTGCTGGTGACCGGAGCCCTGTCCGAGCGGCTGCCCGCCTTTCGCTACCCGACCCGGACCGGACCTCCCTTCGACGGCGCGAGCCTGTCCGGACGCCCGGCCGTCGTGGCGCTCTGGGACGCCTCCTGCGACGCTTGCGCGAGCTACGCGGGACGGCTGGCGGGCCTGGCAGCGGAGATGAGACGCCGGGAGGGCGCGCTGGTCGGGGTCTGGCTGGGCGGCCGGGCGTCGGGGGCCGGTCCCGCGGCCCCGTTCCCGATCCTGATGCCCGACGATCCGGAGGAAGCCCGGGCCCGGTTCAGGGTCGCGCGGCTGCCGACCTTGCTCGTCGTCGACGGAAACGGGCGGATCCGGTTCCGCTGGAGCGGCCCCGAGGCCACGCCGCCTCCCTCCGAGGACGTCCTGGTCCAGGTCGATCATCTTCGTCGCCGTTCGACGGGCAGCCGTCCGGCGGCCGGCTCAGAGGCCCGGTGACCGGGCGGACCGGGAGACTCCGCTCGAGGAGGTGCTCATGACGATCGATGCGGTACGTCGACATGCCGCCGCCGGCCTGGGGTCGGTCCTCCTGGCCGGCGGTTGCGCCACCAACCCGGCGACCGGGGAGCGGGAGCTCTCGCTGATCGGCGAGCAGCAGGAGATCTCCATGGGGCGCCAGGCCGACCAGGACGTCCAGGCGACGATCGGGGTCTACGACGATCCGGCGCTCGAGGCCTACGTCGAGGGAGTGGGAAACCGCCTCGCCGCGTCCTCCGAGCGGCCGGACCTTCCGTGGACCTTTCGCGTGGCGGACGATCCGGCGGTGAACGCGTTCGCCCTGCCGGGCGGCTTCATCTACGTCACACGCGGGCTTCTCGCCACGATGAACTCGGAGGCCGAGCTGGCGGCCGTCCTCGGCCATGAGATCGGTCACGTCACCGCGCGCCACGCGGTCAACCGGATCAGCCGCGCCCAGCTCGCCGGCCTGGGGCTCGGGATCGGCATGATCCTGTCGCCCGAGCTGGCCCAATTCGGCGACCTGGCCAGTCTGGGCCTCAACCTCCTCTTCCTCAAGTACAGCCGCGACGACGAGCGCGAGGCGGACGTCCTGGGGCTCCGGTACGTGCAGGGGGCGGGCTATGATCCGGACGCAATGGTGGACGTCTTCGCCCAGCTCGAGCGGGCGAGCGGCCTCTCGGGGTCGGAGCGGGTGCCCGACTGGCTGGCCACGCATCCGTCGCCCGAGGAACGGGGGCAGCGCGCGACTGACGCCCTGGCCGCTCTCCCGCCCGCCGAGCGCGAGGGGACGGTCGCCCAGGAGGCCTATCAGCGGCAGCTCGACGGCCTCGTCTATGGCCAGGATCCGCGACAGGGGTTCTTCCGCAACAACGAGCTCATCCATCCCGAGCTGCGGTTCCGGATGACGTTCCCGTCCGGGTGGCGGGCGGTCAACCAGCGTCAGCAGGTGCTGGCCGTGAGTCCCCAGCAGGACGCGCTGGCCGTGCTGACGCTCTCCGAGGCGTCGTCGGCGGACGCTGGGGCTCGGGCCTTCGCGGCCAGCTCGGCCGTCCGGACGTCAGGGTTCACCCGCGGCACCTCGAACGGCCTTCCGGTCAGGGTGGCCGAGTTCGAGGCGCTGGCCCAGGACAACTCCGTGCTCGCCGGACTGGTCATGTTCGTCGAGCACGGCGGCCGGGTGTACCAGGCGATCGGCTACGGTCCCCGGTCGCGGTGGCCATCCCACGCCGAGGAGGTGGAGCGCTCCTTCTCGAGCTTCCGGCCGCTGACCGATCCGGCGCTCCTCGCGGAGAGGCCCGACCGGATCGACCTGGTCACGCTCCCCTCGGCGATGACGCTGGAAGAGTTCGTCGCCCGCTATCCGTCGACGATCCCGGCCGAGCAGGTGGCGCTCATTAACGCGGTCTCCCCGGGCGCGCAGCTCGAGGCCGGCCGGATCGCGAAGCGCGTGGTCGAGGGTCGCTGAGAGCCGAGGGGACCGGCGGGGTGCCGCTTCCCGCGAGCTGGGTGGTGGAAGCGGACATCGCCCGCGCGTCCACCCTGCCTGGACGGTTCTACACCGACCCCGCGCTCCTGGACGCGTCGCGCGAGCGGGTCTTCTCCCGGAGCTGGCAGCTGGTCGGCGACGTGGGCCGGCTCAAGGCCCCAGGGCAGGTCCTTCCGATCACTCTGCTGGAAGGTTTCCTGGACGAGCCCATGGTCCTCGTCCGCGACGGCGAGGACCGACTCCACGCCCTGTCGAACGTCTGCACGCACCGTGGCAACCGGGTCGTCGAGAGCGATGGGGTCGAGCGTGGGCTCCGCTGCCGCTACCACGGGCGCCGCTTCGCGCTGGACGGCCGCTGCCTCTCGATGCCCGAGTTCGAGGGGGTGGAGGGGTTCCCGGCGCCGTCCGACGACCTGCCCCGGATCCGGCTCGAGCGGTGGGGGGAGCTCCTCTTCGCCTCGCTCGATCCGGCGGTCGAGTTCGACGCGTGGATCGGGGAGATGCGGGAGCGCCTCGCCTGGCTTCCCCACGCCGACCTCACCCTCGATCCCACCCGCTCGCGCGACTACGTGGTCCGCGCCCACTGGGCGCTGTACTGCGACAACTACCTGGAGGGGTTCCACATCCCCTACGTGCACGCCGGGCTCTCCCAGGCGCTGGACTACGGCGCCTACCGGACCGAGCTCTTCCCCTGGAGCGTCCTCCAGGTAGGGATCGCGCAGGGCGGGGAGGATGTGCTCGACCTGCCCGCCTCTTCGCCCGACCACGGCCAGGCGGTGGCCGGCTACTACTTCTGGCTCTTCCCGAACACGATGGTCAACGTCTACCCGTGGGGGCTGTCGCTCAACGTGGTGAAGCCGCTCGCCGTCGATCGGACCCGGCTCTCGTACGTCACCTACGTCATGGATCCCGCACGCCTCGACCGGGGGGCCGGAGCCGCCCTGGACCGGGTCGAGCGCGAGGACGAGGCGATCATCGAGCGGGTCCAGGAGGG
>Ga0299907_10003009_pt1 | contig 10664 bp, 10 predicted proteins | sample RVTome_16_FD_198680 | JGI IMG/M metagenome (GOLD analysis project Ga0299907, IMG submission 198680) | Soil microbial communities from uranium-contaminated site in the Upper Colorado River Basin, Wyoming, United States - RVT152D67 (version 2) ... | reverse complement strand
AAACCTCCGATTCCACACGCCGGCTCGCCGGGCACGCTTGACCGGCTACGACAACGTGGACGAACCGATCCCGGCGTCATCGAGGCGCTTCTCTATCCGCTTCATGGCCTGTTCGATGCGGTCCTCGCCGTCCCTGGACTCGGCACTACCGTGGTGGATCAAGATCGCGGAGATCACGACGAACGAGAAGAGCTGCAGGAACTCCGACTGCCAGTTCTCGAACGTCGACTGACCGAACTGCACGAAGAAGTCCGGGATGCTCGGCGTGTCGCCATGCGCTTGCTCTTCTTGGACGAAGGTGCCCCATTCGGCGACCGCCTGTGCGATCCAACTGATGAGGAACAGGGCGAGGAAGGCGATCGACAGCCCGAAGTTGGACCACACGCGTGTGAGCCCGGCGGAGCGGCGCTCTCGCTGGATCGCCACCACCAACGTGGTGATCAGGATGATGGCGATCGTGATCCCGATCACGAGGGTGATCCCCAGGATCATCCCCTCAGACATCGATCGCTCCGCGTGTCGGCCCGAACGTCCGGTGCGCTCCTAGCGATCGTCGGGCTCGTCGCTGATGTCGGCGAGCACCGATCCGGCATCCTGTTGCTTCGCGAGATCGCCGAGGGAGACGACTCCGACCGGCTTGCCACTTTCGAGGACGGGAAGACGACGTACGGCCTTCTCGCGCATCAGCTCGATCGCTCTCTCCACGGGGTCATCGGGAGCGACCGACGTGAGGTCGCCGCTCACGACCTGTCCCAGCCGTGTCGTGCGGGGATCCACACCCTCGGCCACCCCACGGATCACGATGTCGCGATCCGTCACGATCCCTTCGGCATCCTCGCCCTCGACGACGATCACATCTCCGATACCTCGGTCGCGCATCACGCGGGCTGCCTCCACGAGTGAGGCATCCCGGTCGAGCGTGATCGGCCCGGTCGTCATGACCTCTTTCACCTGCTGTCCCATGACTCCTCCTCATACTGGAAGATGGGCGTTCCCCTGATGGAGGTCCCATTCCCACCACCCCGGGATGGGAAACCGCGGGAGAGACCCTGCGCAGCCGGATGGCAGCTACCGAGGCAGCAGAACAAGCATGAAGCCGGCGAGGAGCGTGAGGCCGATGGCCGCGATCACCAGCGGCCGGGTGGATGGCTCGACGTCGAGGTCCACAGAGAGCTCGGATCCCAGGCTCTCGTAGACCCTGTTGAGCTCGTCGGCCGTCTCGGCGGTGAAGGTGTCGCCGCCGCTCGTGCGAGCGATCACCTCGAGGGCCTCGAGGTCGGCCCCCGGCCCGCCATCCCCTTCCTCCACCTGCCCCACCACCACCGTGAAGACCGGCACCGCGAGTGCGCGCGCTCGTTCGGCCGCCTCAGCGGGAGGGACCGAGCTTCCCGAGTCTCGACCGTCTGAGAGCAGCAGCGCCGCCGCCGGCGTTCCCGGCGAGTCACGCTGTATCTCCTCGATGGCCTCGAGGGCCACGATGAGACCGTCGCCGATGATCGTCCCGCGCGACGTCGTGAGCGCACTGAGGGCTTGCACGACCTCCTCATGTTCCTGGGTCGGGGCAACGACCAGTCGGGCGACGCCCGCGAACGTGGCGAGACCGACGCGGAAATCGGGCGGAAGCTCGTCCATGAACGCGTTCGCCGCGGCCTCGGCGGCGGCCAGTCGGTTCGGAGCCACGTCGGTCCGGTTCATCGAGGCAGAGACGTCCATCACGAGGACCACCGTAGGAGACGTCTCCGTGACGTTGAACCGGAAACCGGTGAAGGCGAGGACGAGGCAGCCGACCGCCGCCAGCAGCGGGATGAGGGGCAGGAACTTCATCCACTTGGAGCGACGCCGAAGGATCCCGGGCGTCGGCCGACGCCCGCGAGTTGGATCGGGGCTGAGGCCCCATAGGTAGACGGCGGTGATCAAGACGATCACCACCAGCGCGATGATGAGCACGGGAGACATCTCTGCGACAAACCTAGCGCGCCGGCCGTCACCTGCGGGGAACCATCGGCCCGGCGGTCCCCACGTCAGGGACGCCGAGCAGCCGGCAGGGCTTACCCGGAGGCCTGCACGACCTTGAAGGAGTTCGAGATCGCGAGGAGCCGATACCCGTCATCCATCAAGAGCCGGATCTCGTAGGTCCCGACCTTGAGAGGCCAGCTCCGGTACCCCGCGAACGACGTTTGCCCGATCAGGGTGGAACCCTGGATCCGCGTATCCGTGTAGTGGTAGAGCAGGTAGTGCCCGTTCCCGCAGGCTCCCGCGTTGCAGTCCTCGGCGTTCTGCGCCGGGCCGCGCCCGGGCGCGAACACGCCCATCCAGTCCCACCGGTACCCGGGCGCGGCCCGCCACCGCACACGGATCGGCTCCCCCACCTCGTAGACCTCCTTCGCCGTCCGCACACTCGGCTCCGTCCCGGCGGCGTAGAGCCAGAAAGGACTCCGGGAGAGAACGGTTCCGGCCGCGCTCACCAGGAGCGCTTCGTGCGCGCCGGGCTCGAGACCGCTCGTCGGGAACGTGAGGGCGCCGTCGGCTGCTCCGGCCGTCGATCGTGATGCCAGTGCTGCGCCCGGTCCGTTCCCCGCGCGCACGAGCACCCCTCGGGCCCCCGGGCCGTGGAACCGCACGGTCAGATCCTCGCCCACGAACACGCGTCGCGCGGCCACGGCCGCGAACGGGGCGGGGTTCGCAGGCTCGACGCGGAAGGTCGACACGACCCCTCGGTGGTCGGTGGGGTAGGGATCCCGCTCCACGTCCACGTCGGGTCCGCCGGCCTCACCGACCAGCTTCGTCCCGAGGGTCTCGGCGGCCCCTTGCACCAGGACCCAGTCGATCCGGTCGTGGACCTCGTCGGGAACCGACTCGAGGGTCCCCGGCGGCGTCCACGTGAATCCGGGCACGGTGACCGGATCAGGATGCACCTCGCGGTAGGAGTCGCGGAAGCCGGCATCGGCCAGCGCCTTCGAGACCGGCCACACCACCGGGTAGCGGACCTGTTCCCGCTCGGCATCCACGGCGGGGGTCCAATCGAGATGCGACGGTGAGTTGAAGTCGCCCGTGAGGAACACCGGCATCTCGCTCGCCGCCAATCCGGGAAGGACGTCGAGCTGGTGCTGGATGGCAGGGAGGCGCGTCGAACGCTCGAGGTCGAGCACAGCCGACCTCGGCTCGCCGTCGCGCACCCAGTACGGACCGTACGGGTCAGAAGGGAGATGGACGTTCGAGATCGCGACGAAGCGACCCGGCGTCACCTCGGCCAGTGCATACACGCCGTTCGCGCCCGGAGGGTCGAGCAGAGGGAACCGAGAGATCAGCTGGAGGCGAGGCTCGCAGTACCAGTCGAGCATGTCGGCGATCACACATTCGTTCGCCGTGGCTTCCTGGAGGCCGATGATGTCCGGGTCGGCCGCCTCGATCGTCGAGACGACATGCTGCATCGTCTCCGGACAGCCCGCCTTGTCGACGCACCACTGTCCGGTGTCGAGGTTCCACTCATCGCCCCCGTAGAAGATGTTGAGCGTCATCACCTTCACGGTGACGGGGCTCGCGGCGGCGGGCGATGGGAGCAACAGGATCGCCAGAGCGAGCGCGCAGGCGAGGGCTACAAGGCGTCGCGACATCCGAACCTCCTGGTGGGGGGGTGAGCGTTCGGCGAAGCCTATCCTTCAGCGGCCGCGAGCGATACCGGGGGAAACGTTCGGGCCGGGACAAGGCCCCGTGAGGTTCCCACGGAGAGTCGTAACGTCCATCCACGATGGGGGCACGGATGGACGTGGTCGAGGAGCAGCCTGAGACCAGGACGCCCGACGCCCGGCGATCTACGGGCGCGGCGATCGGGGTGCTCGCGGCCGGGGTCGCGCTCGGGACGGCGGAGCTGCTCGCAGCCCTGTTCGGACCCGGTTCCTCCCCGATCGTCGCGGTGGGAGGGGCGGCGGTCGACGCGAGTCCGGAGTGGTTGAAGTCGTTCGCGATCCGAACGTTCGGCGAGCAGGACAAGGTTGCCCTCCTGATCGGGATCGGGGTAGTGCTCACGATCGTCGTCGCCGTTCTCGGCGCCGCCTCGGTGCGACGGCCGCGTCTCTGGATCGTGGGCTCCGTGGCCCTGGGGGCGATCGGTGCGGCCGCCGCCGCCACTCGGCCGGCGAACGACCTGGCGGACGCGATCCCGTCCATCGCGGGGGCCGTGGCGGGCGTCGTGACGATCCGATGGCTCCGGCATGTGTCCGGACTCACGGATGCAACGCCCTCAGATGCCGAGCCGCCGCCCACGCCGGCGATCCGCGGCTTCGACCGCCGGCGGTTCCTGCGGGCCGGTGCGGCGGCCGCGGGTATCGCCGCGGTCTCCGGAGGTCTCGGTCGGCTGCTCACGAGCCGTGCGAACGCGGCCGCGTCGCGAGCGGCCGCGACGATCCCGGTACCGGCCGAGGCCGTTCCGCCGCCGTCGGACGGAGCCGACATCGACGTGCCCGGAGTGGCTCCCTTCCTCACGCCGAACCCTGACTTCTACCGGGTCGACACGGCGTTGTTCGTGCCCGCGATCGACGCGACTGCCTGGACGCTCCGGGTGCACGGGATGGTCGATCGCGAGCTCACGCTCGACTACGACGAGCTCCTGGCGCGACCGATGATCGAGCGCGACATCACGCTGGCATGTGTCTCCAACGAGGTCGGCGGACCCTACGTCGGGAACGCGCGTTGGATCGGTGCCTCGCTCGCCGACCTCCTCCGCGAGGCCGGCGTGCGCGCGGAGGCGTCACAGATCGTGTCCCGCTCCGCCGACGGATTCACGATCGGTACCCCGACCGCGGTCGTGATGGACGGCAGGGACGCGATGCTCGCGGTCTCGATGAACGGCGAAGCCCTGCCGCTCGAGCACGGCTTCCCCGTACGGATGGTCGTCCCCGGCCTCTACGGGTACGTCTCGGCGACGAAGTGGCTGGTCGAGCTGGAGCTCACGACGCTCGACGCCTACGACGCCTATTGGATCCAACGCGGATGGGCGAAGGAGGCGCCGGTCAAGACGCAATCCAGGATCGACACACCCTCCTCCCGGGCGAGGCTCGCACCAGGTCCCGTGCCGGTGGCGGGCGTCGCATGGGCGCAGCACCGAGGCATCGAACGCGTCGAGGTACGGGTCGACGACGGCGGCTGGGAGGATGCGGAGCTCGGGGCATCCGACACGGTCGACACCTGGCGGCAATGGGTCTATCGATGGGATGCCGTGCCGGGCTCGCATGCGCTAGCTGTCCGTGCGACCGACGGCGCGGGTCAGACGCAGACGGCCGGTCTCGCCGCTCCGTTCCCAGACGGAGCGACCGGCCATCACACGATCCTCGTCGAGGTCATGTAGCGCGACTAGTTGTGCTTCCTCGAGACGTTGTTCAAGCATCACGTCGAGCAGGATCACGACGTAATCGTTCTCGGCGCCCAGCCACGAGCCGTCCTCACCCGTCGCGGCCACGTCGACGGCGAACCCCTCCTCCTGCAAGCCTCGCCGCAGGAGGGCGGCCATCTTCGATCCGTCCTCGATCACGAGCGCGCGCATGGGTGCGCCCAGCATGCCCCATACATATGAGGAACTGATGAGAACGTCGCCTCGGCCCGCTCAGGGGCCGGAGACAGCCCGTTCTGTCATCCGGATGCCCAACGACAGACGCTCCCCGCGACGAGGCCCCTCGACCAGATGGAAGGGACGGCCGTCGCGCGCGCCGGCCAGACCGGGCCCTCGCATCAGGACGAGGTCGCCCGGGCCCGTGGTCCAGCGCTCGATGAGGTCCGCCGGATCACGCGAACCGCAGATGGCGAACGGAGCCCGGCCGTACACGGTGGCCACGAACACGATCCGCCGATACCACTTGCCGTCCATGTGCGGCGTGATGCCGATCGAGCCCGGGACGTAGTGCGCGATGCCGACCTCGTTGGGCGCCCACGTGGCCAGTCCGCGCACCCCGCGACCCTGCAGATGGACGATCTCTCCCAGATCCCGACAGAGCGCCGTCAGCAGCGGGAAGCCGCTCGCCGGAACCCGGACGTCGTAGCCGTCGATCTGCTGGCGGACCGGACCGAACGACTCTCCGAACGGACGGAACGGTCCGCCATCGATCTCGGCGCGCAGCGGTCGGAGAGCGTCGGACGAGAGGGCGGACGCCGCGCGTGCGTACCCGATCCCGGCGCAGGCTTTCAGCGCGTCCCGAAGGTCGAGTGCCGGAGCAAGGGTGCGGCTGCCAGCCATACACCTCGATGATGCCCCGGATTGGCGGATCCCGCCCGCGGTCAGAGATCCGTCATCGCCGGCAGCATGCGGCGCCGGCGGAAGGCGAGCACCGCCGCGACGAGGGTAACGAGCAGGATCGCACCCACCACCCATGGGTCGAATGGCGCGCGACCTGACGGCGCTGCCGCTCGCTCACGCGCTACGGCGAGCTGGGTCTCCAGCCGTTCGATCTCTGCAGAGAGCCGCTCGCGTTCGGAGTCGCCGAACGCCAGCTGCGTATCGAGCTCGCCGCTCACCTTCTCGAGCCGGCGCTCGGCCCTCTTGGCCTCTCCCCGTTCGCCGAGCAGCCTGATCCGGAGTCTCTCGTTCTGGGTGAGCAGCTCCCCCTCGCGCCGCGTGGCGACGATCGAGACCGAGCCGGTCAGGGGTTCGCCGAATCCCGCGAGCGTGCAGGGGTCGTTGCAGAGCCCCATGAAGTAGAGATCGGACTCGAGTTGCGGGGCCACGAACTCGGCGCGGAGCTCGTAGGTCGAACCCATCTGCTTCCGGATCGAGAAGGTCGCGAGCCGGATCGCGGCGTCGGGGATCGGGTCTCCTTCCCTCAGCATCCCTTCAGGGACCGCGAAGAGGTAGAACGGCCCTCGATCGAAGAGCCCGGCCTTCCTCCGCGGGACCGACACGGAGGTGGTCGCCACGCCCGCGTCACCCGGCACGTAGTGCGTCTGGTCGAACACGATGTACGAGCCGCCGTTCGCGGCGGCGATCGTCGGTGTGACGAGGAGCAGTCCAACCGCCAGCCCCGTTGCGAGGAACGTCCGCTTTCCGCGCATCAGGGTCCTCCCTCTTCCTCACAGGTGACCCGGATCCAGATCCCGGGGCAGATGTCGACCTTCCATGCGCTAGACCGGACCACGACTCCGAAGGTTCCGTTCGGTTCGAGGGAACCTGCGGCCGGGGACGGAGGTACATGGGGTGAGGCGTCCCCCGAGATGCTGCCGCGAAGCTTGAAGGAGGCCGCGATGCGCGCCCACTCGATGATCTTCACGTTGCTTCTTCTGGCAGCGGCCGCGTGCACCGGTCGCGCGGACGTGAGTGAACGCGAACAACGCGACGCATCGCTCGAGGATGTCCTCGTCTTCGGCACGCCTGATGGATCGGTGATCGTCGGATCGTCGTCCGGGGTCGTGCTGTCGTCCGGACGGGACCAGGTGGCGTCGCCAGACGGATCGCGCCTCTACGGGACCACGCGGAGTGGGGGGTCGACGATCCTCGAGGCTCGGGGATCCTCCACCAACGACGTGCTCTCCACGACGAAGCTGCCGGGCCGGCTCGAAGTTCGGGCCGCATCGCTCACGGGTCGAGCCGTCGCGCTGATGCGTCCGCTCCCGAACGGGGTCGATCCCACGCTCGCACTCCCTCGCGCGCGGACCACGATCGTGGTGACCGACCCGACGGGTGAGGGCAGGACGCGGCGCTATGAGCTCGACGGGAACTTCGAGCCCGAGGCATTCTCCGTCGACGACACCCGCCTGTTCCTCATCCAGTACCTGCCCGCGGAGGCGCCCACTTCGTATCGAGTCACCTTCCTCCGCCTCCTGAACGGCAGGGTGGATGAGGTGTTCGGCCGGTTCAAGACCCCGCCGGAACGCATGCCCGGCGTTCGCCTCGAACAGGTCTACGATCCGACGTCCGAGCAGCTCTACACCCTCTACACGAATCGGTCAGCCTCCTCCTACGACGACGGATGGCAGGGCGCTTCCTACGGCGATCGCGAAGTGAGCTTCGTCCACGTCCTGAACCTCCGAGAGGGATGGGCCTATTGCGCGGGACTCCCCCGACAGCTCTGGGGGCAGCCGGCGACCGCGCAGGCGATGGCTCCCTCCCCCGACGGCCGACTCCTCTACATCGTGGACTCGATGCGGGAGATGGTCGCGGTGATGGACACCAGATCGCTGGAGATCACCGAAACGAGGAGCATCGACCTGCCGCCGCTCGAGCGCGGCCGGACCTCCGCCATCCTGAGCGCGGACGGGAACACCCTGTACGTCGGCAGCGGCGGAGCATCCATCACGCGAGTCGACATCGACTCGCTCGAGGTCCTCGAGCCATGGCCGGTGTCCGGAAACGTGACCGGGCTCGCGCTGTCGGAGGACGGCGCTCGCCTCTACGCCGCGCTCGGCGAAGACGTGGCGGTCGTGGATGCGCGAACGGGCGACGCCCTGTCGACGTTCTCGTTCGGACCCACCGAGTCGATCCTGCACGTCGCGACCCCCTAAGCAACATGGAACCCGTGGCCGGTGAAGTCGGTCTCCTTGCCGATGGGCGGGCAGAGGCGCATCGTGAGCGCCGGATCCCCGGCCGGGCGGGCGGGAAGCCCCCGACTCCTACGCCGCCGTGCCGGGCAGAGCTGAGAGGAAGCGGGTGCGGGATCCGGATCCGCGAACGGTGCAGCGTGCGCGCCGAGGCGACCTCCTCGCGTTCGAGGACCTGGTTCGCGACTACCAGGCCGACGCGTTCCGCTTCGCGTGGCACCTCACGCGCGACCGACAGCTCGCGGAAGACGTCACCCAGGAGGCTTTCCTGCGAGCGTTCCGTTTCCTCAAAGGATTCCGGGGCGACCGCAAGTTCGGCTCGTGGCTCTTCAGCATCGTGCGGAACTGCGCGATGGATGCGCTCCGGCAGCAACGCCGCTCAGACACACAGTGGGACGAGAGGTTCCTTCCTCGGAGCGTCGCCGACCCGACGGCACGCGTCGAACTCGAAGCCGCCCTTCGGTCGGTGTCGACCGAGCACCGCGAGGCTTTCCTCCTCGTGGAGGTGTTCGGGCTCTCGTACCAGGAGACGGCCGACGTCCTCGCGGTCGCCGTGGGCACCGTGAAGAGCCGGATGTTCCGAGCCCGGCAGGCGCTCTGCTCGGCCATCGCGGACGAGGAGGAGGCGACGTGAACTGCGAGCACACCCAGCTCGTCCTCTCCGCCCGGATGGACGGTGAGCGCGTCGGGATGCGGCAGGGCGAGGCCGCCACAGCTCACGCCGAGAGCTGCGCCCGGTGCCAGACCTTCGCCCGACGGTCGGCACGGATCCGCAGCTCCGTGCGGATCCGCGCCGCCGAGCCGGTCCCCGACCTCGTTGAACCCATCATGGTCGCGGTGACCCGGGAGCGGCGGCCAACCACGGCGCCCGTCACCGACCGACGGATCGCCTTCAGGCGCCCGCGCCACCGGCGCCCGATGACGCTTGCGCCGGGGATCGCCGCCGCGATCGCCGGGATCGTCGTGGGGAGCGTCGTCGTCGGCGGCCCGTGGCAGCGCCCGGCGAATCGACCGATCGCGGCTGCGGCCGTCGTGCGGAACGTGCGCAGCGCTGCGCCGACCCTCAACGCCTTCCACGGCACGTACACGATCCACGAGTTCGGTCTCTCGCGGGAGGTCCCCGAGCGGCTCCTCGAGATGGACGTTGCGTTCCTCTCGCCACAGCGGTTCCGTCTGGAGGTCGACGACCGGACCGACTACCCGTCCCGGTCGTGGACGCGGACGGATCTCCTCTACATCGAGGACGTGACGGCCACATCCATCTCCGGCCCGTCGGGATGCCCCGGCGATCTCCCCGAAGGCGTCTGCCCTCGGACGCGGGCCACGGTCAGCCATCGGTCCGAGTACTCCGCGGCGGCTCCTCTGCCTGCCGACCTCGTGCTCCCACTGGCCACGTTCGGGTCGGCCCGCGGGTTCGAGGTGATCGGCGGGGATCGGATCGACGGCCGGGACGCCGTCCGCCTCCGCCTCTCGTTCGAGCGAGCCGCGCCGATGTTCCCCTTCCTGCGGCTCGGCGGCACCTGGCGACCTTTCTTCGAGCGGGACCGGGTGCTGCTCTGGCTTGACGCGGAGTCGTGGCTCCCTCTGCGGACGGTTGTCTACCCCTCGCGCGACCAGGAGCGGCGCGAGTGGGAGTTCCGGTACGGGCGAGACGTCGAGTCGCCCGACGAGCCGATCCTCGACGTCCGGATGGTGTCGATCGCCGACGAGCAGCCGGACGAGTCGATGTTCCGGATCGCCGGCGCCTCGCCGCCCGTCCAGCCACGGCTGGACGACGTGCCCGCTCGCATCGGGTACTCCCCCGCGACCCCCGGCGACGCGGGCGACCTCGAGCTCGTCTCGATCGTCCTGCCGTCGGCGTCCTCCGCCGTTACACCGAGCTCCCTGCTCGTGTACGCGGAAGGCCTCGACTACCTGAAGGTCGCGGAGCGCCGAGACTGGACGGGCCCGGGTCCGTTCGGTCCCGTGGACAGCGTGGCGCAGCAGATCCCCCTCGCCGGGGGCGGGATCGCGTACTACGAGCCCGCCGGCGAGGGCTACGGGCGGCGGCTCGCCATCCACACGGAGACCGCCGACCTCTTCCTCGAGACCAACCTCAGTCGGGATCGGTTGCTCACGATCGCCGCGTCGCTGCCGGTCCGGGG
>Ga0299907_10003008_pt1 | contig 10664 bp, 10 predicted proteins | sample RVTome_16_FD_198680 | JGI IMG/M metagenome (GOLD analysis project Ga0299907, IMG submission 198680) | Soil microbial communities from uranium-contaminated site in the Upper Colorado River Basin, Wyoming, United States - RVT152D67 (version 2) ... | reverse complement strand
CTGAAACCGTGGTGCCGATTGCGATGTCTTCGACACTCGCACCTACGAGCTCGGCAAAAATGCCGCGCGAAATCTCGGTTGCATCCCCCCACCTCTCCCAGCTCGTGCGCCCATGCCGCCAGTCGTCAAGGGCCTCGATCAGGGCCTCGAAGGCGGGGCGAGGGGGGAGCCCATAGCTGGCGGTATTGAGATAGACCGTGTCCGGCTCCCAGAGCGCTTGGACGGCGGCGAGTTCCATCGGCGGATGGTACCCGTCAGGTCGCATCGCCCTCTACGGGAACATTCCGCGCCATCCCTCTCGTCTTACTTCAGTCATTCGGATCGACAGAAGAGGTGCGCACGATGCGGTCCATCAAAGTCCTATTGCTATCGGTTGTGGCGACCATGCTCATGGCGGGGCCCGCTCTCGCATGTGGAGGACTCGTGGCTCCCAACGGGTCGGTGAACCTGGTGAGGACCACGACGCTGGCCGCCTATGTCGACGGGGTAGAGCACTACGTGACGTCGTTCGAGTTCGCGGGAGCCGGGGGCGGCAAGTTTGGATCGATCGTGCCACTTCCAGACGTACCCACCGATGTAACGAAGGCCGGACGATGGACCCTCCAGCGACTCGTCGAAGAGGTCCGGCCACCCGAGCCAACCACCCTCCGGAACGCCTTTGTCCTTGCAGAAGACGAGTCCGCCAAGGTCATCATGACCAAACGCGTCAGTGCTCTCGACATCGTGGTCTTGAAAGGTGGAGGCGACGAGGTGGGGAAATGGGCCAAGGACAACGGGTTCTTCCTCCCCCCTGATGCACCGGAGGTCCTGGACTTCTACGCCCAGCGCAGCCCGATCTTCATGGCCGTCCGCTTCAATCTCGCCCGCGCCCAGGGCAAGGGACTCCAGGCCGGAGACGGAATCCCCGTGCACGTGACGATCCCAACCGACCGCCCGTGGGTTCCGCTTCGCATCCTCGGACTCGGCCGGGGTGCCGACGAGATCGTGGAGGCCGACGTGTTCCTGCTAAACGAGACGAAGCCACTGCTCATGCCCGGAATGGACGAGGCGGGGTCCCCCGACGGGCTGGTGCACGAACGTAGCGAGGAAGCTTCCGAGGCGCTGCTGACCGATCTCGCCGGTGACCGGGGTATGGATTGGCTGCCGACCGACGACATGTGGCTTGACTACATCCGGATAAACACTCGAGCGGCTGATCTGGATCATGACCTCGCCATCAGCGTTGACGGCGAGACGCCCTCGCCCGTCGACGCCGGCTACGCTCTCGCCGCCACGACCGTCCCTCGCGCGGAATCGACACCCGTCTGGGCGTGGATCATGGGGGTGGCGATGCTCGTGGTGATTCTCATGGGCAGCAACCTGCTGGTCTCGCGACTGTGAGGACCTCGGTGCGGATCTGCCTCGTCGTCTGTGTCCTCGCCCTCGGGGGATGCGCCCTGACCGCAGAAGCGGAGGAGTCGGTTGTCACCGTCAACATCAATCACTCGCGCTTCGATCCGGGAACGTTCGAGTTCACCTCCGGGACCACGGTTCGCTTCGTCGTTCGCAATGACGATCCCATCGATCACGAGTTCCTCCTCGGCGACGAGGCCGATCAAGATCGACACGAGAGAGGGACCCATGCAAGCCACGGCGTCGTTCCGGGTGAGATCTCCGTGCCTGCGGGCACCACGCGCTCTACCATCTACACGTTCACGGAACCCGGCGACCTGATCATCGGATGCCATTTGCCGGCGCACTATGCATACGGGATGAGAGCTGAGGTCACAGTTGGCTCCTGAGTAGCTCCCGAGTAGCTCGTCTTTTTGACGGAAAACGTCCATCGCGTGCGCGCTCATCCGTCCACACCCACAGCTCCGTCGATCTGCTCCCTGAGGATGTCGGCGTGGCCCGCGTGGCGAGCCGTCTCCTCGATCATGTGTACGTAGACCCAGCGCAGCGAGACGCGACCGAGTCTTTCGTGAGGTACTGAATCGTCCAACTCGAGCTCGGCCGCAATGCTCCGAGAAGCCGAACAGGCCGAGTCGTATCCAGCGATCAGATCCTCGATCGATTCATCGTCCCCAACCACCCAACTGTCGTCGGCACCTCTCGAGTCTCCTTCGATCGCATCCGGTGGCCGCTGGGCGAGTCTTCGTTGAAACCAACTCCGTTCCACTGCGCTGAGGTGTTTGACGAGCCCCGCCATGGTCGTGAGCGACGGGACGAGCCGGCGGCGGGCGTCCTCCTCCGACAACCCGATGAGCTTGCGCTTGACGACCCCCCTGTGGAACTCGAGGAACGCCTCGAGTATTTCGCGTTCGGTGCCGGTACTAACGAGCTCGTCCGGCGCCAGCGGTGGATTGACCTCAGTCATGACACGATATTAATGACGCGGACTCGGCCCGGGACCCCTTGCGTCCCATTCCAGGGTCGTCCACTATCAAGGGGGCCCCTTGCCGGTGGCGCTCCTCGACGAAAGGTCTCCGTACTGACTCAGGCTCCTAGTCCGCGGCTTGGCGGCGTTTCTAGAGGACGGCTGATGCAGTCGATCATCGCCGGCGTCGTGGTGGTTGTGATCTTCGTCGTCTTTCTTCCGCAGGTCGTCGACTATGCGGACGTGTGGGCTGCGATTCGGGCAATGACCTGGCTCGAGGTCCTGACACTTGCACTCCTGTCCGTTGCGAACCAAGCGACCTACGTGCTCGTGGAGATGTCGGCACGACCGGGACTCAGCTATCGGCAGGCTATGAAAATCACACAGACCTCGACTGCCGTTGCGAACACGCTGCCGGGCGGTGCCGCATTGGGGGCCGGCCTTCAAACAGCGATGTACCTGTCCTACGGATTCCTCCCCAAGGACATCGCCATCTCGTTAACCCTGACCGGTGCCTGGAATACGTTCGTGAAGCTGGCAATGCCCATCGTTGCCCTACTCCTGCTGGCCCTTAGCGGCGGCGTGGGAGGAGGACTCGTTACGTCCGCCATGGTGGGGCTTGTCGTACTGATTGGAACAATGGTCATAGTCGCAATCATCCTTCGAAGCGAGCGAGGGGCCATTGTGATTGGGCGAGGGTTCGGCTCGCTGCTTTCCTGGATGGCACCGTTAACGCGCCGATCACCGCGAGGAGATTGGGGTGCGATCGTTGCCGACTTCAGGCACAGAACGATCACACTATTGAGAACTTGCTGGGTCCAACTCACCGCGGCGACGATCCTCAGCCATGTGACCCTCTACGTTGTTCTCCTTGTGACCCTTCGCCACGTGGGGGTGTCGAATGCCGTCGTGACCTGGCAGGAGGTGCTTGCCGCCTTTTCGTTCGTTCGACTACTCTCCGCCATTCCAATTACTCCTGGAGGGGTGGGCGTCGTGGAACTGGGTTTGACGGCAACGCTGGTTGCGGCAGGTGGTGGTGAGGCTGAAGTAGTTGCCGCCGTGCTCGTTTTTCGACTTCTTACGTTTGTACTTCCTATACCGGTTGGCGCCGTCTCCTACTTTCTGTGGCAGCACGAAGTGGCGCGGCGCAAACCTGCGGAGATCGTCTAAGAACAGCTTGTTCGGTAAACAGGTCACTTACACTCACCACATGAAGCGCGTTCCGCGTCGCACCGAGGAGGGCGGAGGACACGTCACCGCCCTCGAGCTTTTCTACGACCTGGTCTTCGTATTCGCGATCACGCAGATCACGCATCTTCTGCTTGATGATCTGACCTGGGCCGGGGCGGGACGGGCTTCCGTCGTGCTTCTGGTGGTGTGGTGGTCCTGGAATTACACGACATGGGTCACCAACGAGCTCGATCCGGAGTCGGCGGTCACTCGTCTCCTGCTGATCGTCCTGATGCTGGGAAGCCTCCTGATGGCGATTGCAATCCCCGATGCCTTCGAGGACAAGGCCATGTTGTTCGCGGGCACCTACGTAGCAATGCAGATTGGACGGCACACGTTCCTCACCTTCGCTGCGGCGCGCTCTGGAACGATCGAACGCGAGAGGGCCGGACGAATTCTCGTGTGGTTCTGTGCGGCCGGCGCGTTCTGGGTCTCCGGAGCGCTCGTCGAGGGACCCGCACAAATCGCGCTGTGGGTAGCGGCACTGGTAGTGGACTACAGCGCTCCATTCGTCCTCTATTGGGTCCCCGCCAGGCCACGTCTGGGTGGAGAATCCTGGCAGGTTGGCACCGAACACTTCGCCGAACGCTTCCAGTTGTTCGTCATCGTGGCCTTCGGAGAGTCCATCGTGATCACTGGCGCTACCACCTCGGAACTGGATCTCAGCCGCCCCACGATCCTTGCCTTTGGAGTGGCCTTTCTAATCAGTGCGGCCATGTGGTGGCTGTACTTCAACATCGTCGCAAGGATCGTCCAGAAACATCTCGAAGTTGCAGACAACCGAACAACGCTTGCGCGCGATGTTTACACCTACCTCCACGTATTCATCGTGGCAGGGATCATCGTTTCGGCGGTCGGCGATGAGTTGGTGATCGCTCATCCGAGTGACACACTGCATGGTCCCCAACTCATCGCCGTCGTTGCCGGTCCGGCCCTGTACCTATTGGCTCACGTGGCACTTCGTTTGAGAATGACCGGGACGATCGGCCGCAAGCGTCTCGCCGGAGTGGTGGCGTGCATCGCAGTGGGATTCCTCGGGCCTTACGTATCGGCACTTACCTTGAGTGCGTTGCTGCTCGGCGTGCTGGTGGTCGTCATCGCCTCCGAGCAGCTGGCGGCCGCGCGTCGCGCCAAACGCGTCCAATCATCCCCACTCGAGGGACTTGAATCCCCATCGGCGGAGCAACGCACCTCATGATCCTCGTAGCGGTTAGAGCCTCTCGGCCCCCGCCTTCTCGTCCGGCCGATCGAGATCCACCGGCAGATCAACGGCCACATCCGTTTGCGGCTCGAGGCTTATCTTGGGAACGATTCGATCCAGCCACTTCGGGAACCACCAGTTGGCATCGCCGATCAACTCCATCGTCGCCGGCACGAGGACCAACCGGACCAGGGTCGCGTCGACGAAGATCGCCACCGCCAGACCCATCCCGAACACCTTGATCGCGCGCTCGTCAAAACCGAATACGAAGGAGAGAAACACGGTGATCATGATCGCCGCCGCCGCGGTAATCACTCGTGCCGTCGTGGCAAGCCCGTTGGCAACCGAAAGCGCGTTGTCTCCCGTCTTCACGTACTCCTCGCGGATTCGGGATAGCAAGAAGATCTCGTAGTCCATCGAGAGACCGAACAGGATGGTGAACAACATCATCGGTGCCCAAGCCTCGATAGGCGCCGTGGACTCGACTCCTATCAGATCCTTGCCCCACCCCCACTGAAAGATGGCGACGATAACTCCGTAGGCGGCCGCGATGGAGAGCAGGTTCATGACCGCGGCCTTGAGTGGCACGATGATGGACCTGAAAACCAGAACAAGGAGAACGAAGGAAACAGCGATGACAACTGCGATGAGAATGGGCAGCCGTTCGCTGTTGACGTCGGAGAAGTCGATGACGGAGGCCGTAAGGCCCCCGACCAGTACGGGTGTTTCGGTCCCCTCCATCGCCTCGGGGATGACGTCCTCGCGCAATGCCTGCACGAGATCGGTCGTGTCCTCGTCCTGAGGGGAGGTCTCGGGGAACACGGTGATGACTGCAGCGTCGCCCTGCTCGTTCACAACTGGTGGTGACGCGGCAACGACGCCATCCGTTTCGGCAATCACTTGAGTCAGCCCCTGGAGCGATTCGGCCTCCGATGGATCGGATAGATCGGCCGCCAGCAGCAGTGGACCGTTGAAGCCCGGTCCGAATCCCTCGCTCAAGAGGTCGTAGGCGCGCCTGCTACTGCGCGAGGTATCGCTCGCACCAGCGTCGGCGAAACCGAGCCGCATGTCGAGTACGGGAATCGCCAACACGAGCAAGACGATCAGCCCCGCGACCGCAGTTATCAGTGGTCTCCGCTGAATCAGCCGGCTCCACCGGAACCAGAAAGAGGCGCGCGGATTGTCCTCACCGCGGTGGAACCACGGAAGCCTCCAACGATCGATGTTATGGCCGGAAAACCCGATCACGGCAGGAAGCAACGTCACCGAGGTGAGCATCGTCACCAGGACGGTCGCTGCGCTACCAACGGCCAGGCCTTCGACGAACGCGAAACCCATCAGCAGCATCCCGAGGAGTGAGATGACAACCACCGTGCCCGCGAACAACACCGCTCGGCCGGCGGTGAGCAACGCCGCTATGTTCGCCGCCTCGGGATCTTCGCCCGCGTGCAGATGCTGGCGATAGCGAGTCACGATGAAGAGTGCGTAATCGATACCGACACCGATACCGATCATCGAAGCAAGCTGAGGGGCAAACTCGGGCACGTTGAGGAAGTTGGCAAACAGGAACATGAGCGAGAGTCCGATGCCGATGCCGAACAGGGCCATCATGATCGGAAGCAACATCGCCAGGATTGATCCGAACGTCACGAGAAGGATGATGATTGCCGCCAGGAACCCGATCGACTCGGCTCCGCCCGGCTCCTCGAACTCCGAGAACGCAACCGCACTGCCGCCAGGTTCGATCGTGAGCCCGGGGACCTCGGCCTCCTCCGACAGCGTCTTGAGCTCCTCTATCACCGGGAGCGGAATCGGCTCCTGATTGAGATTCTCGAATCGAACCGTCGCGTAACCGATCTGTCCATCAGGCGCGATCTGACGTGCACCCTCTTCCGTAAAGGGACTCTCGACCGCAATGACATGATCGAGGTCCGACAGCTCAGCGAAGAGTCCCTCGAGGGCCGATTGGACCTCCGGGTTATCTAGACCGTCGTCGGCTCGAAACACGATGTCCGCCGTGTCGCCGGCGAACGCCGGGAAGCGGTCGAGCAGGAGGTCATACGCGTCTTGTGACTCGGCTCCAGGGAGCGAGAAGTCGGTCGTGTACTCGCCGCCAACGGAGGATGCAAGAGCACCCGTGCCGATGAGCGCGACAATCCAGATCCCGAGCATCGTCCATCTGCGCCGGTAGCTCCAGCGCGCGACACGTTCCAACATCGATGTCATCCTTCCCTGGTTTGATTGCGTCTGAGCAAGCCAAGCCGCAGCTAGTAATAGGTAACACGAGTGCCTGCACCGTGCTTCCGAGATTCCGGGGGAATTGCCACACATTTTCGGGCAAGCTCCGTTTTGCTCACATAAGTGCTAGGCCTCACATCGGTGTCGCGAGCTTGCCTTCCTAACCGCTCCTACTCTCGAGAGAAGTGCTCGGCTCAAGTCGGGAGAGGGGCGAATAGATCGACACCGTTCCCATCGGGATCATGCAGCTGTGCGTAACGCTGACCCCAGAAAGCGTCCCACGGTGGCTTGACGCCCGTGGCGCCGGCCTCCAATAGCTCCCGGTACATGCGATCGACGTCCTCTGCCGACTCACATAGAAAGGCGAGGCCGGCTCGCGGACTGCCCGTCGGTGAAGACCACTCGGGAGCGAACGATTTGACGGACTCCTCGGTGTCGAGAAGGAAACGAAGGCCCCCGGGTAGCGTTGCCTCGGCGTGCCCGTGTCCTTCCGGGTCGGGATCGTCGGGAAACCGGAGGCCGAGCTTCCGGTAGAAGGAAATCGAAACCTCCAGGTCCGCAACGATCGCGCCGATAGCGTCCAGCCGAGGCATCGGCCGACAGTAGCACTTCGACTCGGGTGAATGGCTCGCCCCAAAATTCTTCTCGTCGTGACCACAGAGTCATTACGAAGCGAGGAACAGTAGTCCCACGGCTTGATCGAGTCAGAGGCGTTTCCTAGCCTGATTCTTGTCGGTCGATCGTGCAGGTTGATGACGACGTCACAGTCCATCACCGCACACGAGGAGGGCATTTGAAGGGGGATGCATCGCGCACGAAGGTGGGGACCGCGCGCTTTCTTGCGGCTCACCGGCGCGCGGTGCTTGTTTCCGCGATCTTGCTGTCCGGCGGGATCGCGTTCGCCCTTGTCTGGTTTCAGCCTCACAAGCTCTTCATCGATGAGCGATTGGATGAGTCCCTCCCAGAAGCAGCCGAGCCCGCCGGCGGCGCTGGGGGAGAAGGCGAGGTCGATGGGCAAGAGGATCGGGGGAGCGACGCAACGCCCTCGGATGATCGGGTCGCGTCGGAGGTGAGTGCCGGGCCACGCACGCTCAGAAAGGGCTCCTTTCAAAGCCTCGAACACGCGACCTCGGGCAGAGCATCGGTCGTTCGGTTGGAGGACGGCCGCAGGTTCCTGAGATTCGAGAATCTGTCAACGTCCAACGGTCCAGATCTTCGTGTCTATCTCTCCGAGGTCCCCGCCAGCGACGACTGGTACGCGTACAGTGAGCGGTTCATCGACCTCGGCCCCCTCAGGGGCAACCTTGGCAACCAGAACTACATGCTTCCCGCCGGGACCGATCTGGCGCGCTTCAAGAGCGCGGTGATCTGGTGCAGGCGGTTCACAGTCGGGTTTGGCGTCGCACCGCTCAACAGCTGAGCGCACCGCACGAAGACCCATTCATTCCCAGAGCCTGGCGATGCTGTCTTGCCGGTGACCTTCCACGCGAACTCGGGGGAAACTGGTGGGCGTAGGACCCACACGCTGGACGCAGCCATGAGTGGTCGCTAGCAGGGGATTTCTCTTGTCCGAAACGACACCGGGGCTTTCCGAGCCCTCGGACTCGGTCACGATTCCGAAGCCGCTTCTTCGTGGCCGGCTTCATCAAGTGGCGCTGTTGCTCGCCGTACCCGCGGGTGTTCGCCTGGTCCTCATTGCGCGGTCGGGCTCGGTCCGAGCGGCGATGCTCATTTACGCTTTGAGCCTTGTTGGGCTTTACGGTACAAGCGCCGCTTATCACCGTTTGAACTTGTCGCCACGGGCTTCTCGCATCCTGCGGAGCTTCGATCACAGCATGATCTTCATACTCATCGCGGGAACCTATACGGCCTTCGCCGTGCTCGTTCTGCCTGGACTATGGCAGCTGTTCATCCTCTTGGTCATGTGGACTGGAGCACTCGCGGGAATCACTCTCAAGTTGATCAACGTCGACAGGTTCTCCTTGGCGGGGGGGACGTTGTACATAACCCTGGGATGGATCGGAATCGCGGCCCTGCCTCCCATGGTGAGCAACGCCGAGGTCCTTCCGCTAGCACTCACCCTCGCCGGAGGGCTCCTGTACACCTTCGGGACTCTTGTGTTGCTCCGACGGCGTCCTGATCCCAACCCGCGCGTCTTCGGGTACCACGAGGTCTGGCACGCAGTTGTGATCGCGGCCAGCGCATGCCACTACGTGGCCATTACCCTCTTAGTCCCGACCCTCTGACCGAGCCCCTCCCTCGGCAATCAGGACGCGGTCCACGAATGCAGTGTCTTGAGGTAGTTGGCACGCTCGAATGCGGATGGGTCTCCACTTCCTGCGTAGCTGACGCTGCCGCGCAGCTGGTCCACCGACTCGTATTCGTTCTCTGTCATCCAATTCCGAAGCTCGCGTTCCACGCTCGCCACGTGACTCGGTCCATTACGCAGCAGCGCCGAGGTCATCATCGCCACGTCCGCACCACACAGCAGAGCCTTTGCTACGTCGCGGCCCGAGTGAACTCCCGTGGTGGCGGCCAGGCCTACGGTTTCGCCCAACAGCGGCCTGAGAATGGCTATCCAGCGAACGGGGAGACGAAGCTCCCAGGGCTCTGAGAGACTGATTCGCGGGACGACCTCCCGGCTGTCAACATCGATGTCCGGTTGATAGAAGCGATTGAACAGGACAACGCCGTCCGCGCCGGACGCAACCGCGCGCTCGATGAAGTTGGCGAGGGCGGAATAGAACGGGCTTATTTTGACGGCCAAAGGAATGTCGATGGAGGTGCCGACCTCCTCGATCAACCGGCAGTCCAAGTCCTCCATGGCGGCCGCGCCCATCGTCGGATCGGCGGCCAGTCGATAGAGGTTGAGCTCCAGGGCATCGGCTCCGGCTTGCTCGATGAGCTTCGCGTAGTGCACCCACCCACCCGGCGACGCTGCATTGAGACTTCCGATCACCGGCACATCGACCTTTGCCTTTGTCTGTTCCACGAGCAACAGGTAACGATCGGACGTGGACTCGAACGTGTCGACGGCAGGGAAGTAGTCCAGAGCCTCAGCGAAGTGCTCCGAGCCGGCCTCGAGGACGCTGTTGAGCTGCACCTCCTCGTGAAGAATCTCCTCCTCGAACAGAGATGGGAGAACGATAGCTCCCACTCCGGCTTGGTCCAGCTCGACGGCTTCCTCCGGCCGGCCGGTCATCGGGCTCGCAGATGCCACGATCGGAGAACGAAGGTTCAGACCTAGGTAGGTTGTCGATAGCGCCGTCACCGGGAACCCCCCTCGTCATAGCTGTAGCCCGCATCGCTCTCCACCTCGGGTTCGATTTCGGGATCGGGCTCATGAGGGACCGTTCGCTCCATTGCAGCGAGCTGCTCGTAGTAGTGCCACCGTTCGTCCACGTCCGCCTGCGCCAGCTTCGCCAGTCGTTCGGCTCGCTGCGGGTCGGTGCGGCTCAGGATTGCGAATCGAGCCTCGGTCGACACGAACTCCTTCACGCTGATCGAAGGCTTCCTCGAGTCAAGCTTGAACGGTTGACCCTGCTCTTCGCTTGGTTGGAAGCGGTACAGAGGCCAGTATCCACTCCGCACCGCATCTTTTTGATGGGACATGGACTTGGTCATGTCGATGCCGTGTGC
>Ga0299907_10003007_pt1 | contig 10669 bp, 10 predicted proteins | sample RVTome_16_FD_198680 | JGI IMG/M metagenome (GOLD analysis project Ga0299907, IMG submission 198680) | Soil microbial communities from uranium-contaminated site in the Upper Colorado River Basin, Wyoming, United States - RVT152D67 (version 2) ... | reverse complement strand
GACAGCGGCCCTCGTCATCGGAAGTGTGGCAGCCGGCCTCTCGCTGGGACTCAGCGCGGCACGCGGCACGTACGACCGTGAGCCGCCGATGCCGCTCGGCGAGCCTGTCGTGCTCGAAGGGCGGATACGAGAGGACGCGTCGGCGTCTCCAACCGGGGCGACGTTGACCGTGGACGTGCTGCGAGCGACAGCCATCGGCCGCGACGCGGTTCCGGTCGGCCGGCACATCGGCGTTCGTCTCGGCGTGACAGGGGTGGCGGCGTCGGAGGCGATCGATACGTGGCGCGGCGGCCGCATGGTGCGCATCACGGCGCTGGTGCGACAACCCACCACATACCGGAACTTCGGCGTCCCCGACGAGGCACGCTCGCTCGGGCGACGAGGCGTGGCCCTGGTCGGGAACGCCAAGAGCGCCGCGCTGGTGGAGGTCACAGGCCGCGGCGGCATCCTCGACGAAGCCGCCGCCGCTGCGCGCGCCTGGGCGCGGCGCCGCCTCGCGGTCCATGTCGGCGCCCGCAGCGCCCGCTCCGCGGCCATCGCGTCGGCCATCCTGATCGGCGATCGCAGCGGGATTCCGGATGACGACGAGCGGCGGCTGCAGAAGGCGGGGACGTATCACGTCATCGCGATCTCTGGCGGCAATATCGCGATCCTCACGGCGCTCATGCTCGGCCTGTTTCGCGTCGCGCGGGTGCCGGAACGGATGGCGTCAGCGGTCGCGATCGCCGCGCTGCTGTTCTACGGCCAGCTCACGGGCGCCCCGCCGTCGGTCGCCCGGGCCATTACGGCGGCGGCCGTGTATCTCGCGGCGCATGTGGCCGATCATCGCGGCCCCGCGCTGAACGCGCTTGCGGTCGCGGCGGTCGGCGCGATCGCCGCGTTCCCATTCGCGGCGCTGGACGCCGGCTTCATTCTGTCCTTCGGCGCGACACTCGGGATCCTGCTCGGGGTGCCGCGGCTGGTCGGGCAGTCTCCCCGGCGGAAGGGCTCGCGCCTGTCCGGCGCGTTGCGGCTGACTCTGCTCAGCGTCGCGGCGCTGTTTGCCGCGACGATCTGCGCCGAAGCTGCGCTGCTGCCCGTCGGCGCCGTCCTCTTCGCGCGGGTCACGTTCGCGGGCCTGCTCCTGAACTTCATTGCCATTCCGCTGATGACCGTCGTACAGGCCGCCTCGCTGGCGACGCTGGCCACCTGCGCCGTCCCGCGCGTGGCCGATGTGGCCGGCTACCTGTCGCACATCGCCACGGTCGGCCTCGTGGAGTCCGCGCGGCTTGTCGATGTGCTGCCCTGGCTCTCGGTTGACGTGATGCCGCCCGCGTTGTGGCTGCTGGCGTCCTATTACGCCGCGTGTCTGCTCCTGTTGTACGCGCGCCGGGTTCGCAGGGCTGTGCTGATCACGCTCGGGCTCTCGGTCGCGCTGATTCTCATTTCGCCCGACTTCGCGCATCGCGGTGCGCCGCTGCCGTCGGCGCGTGGATTGCTGCGCGTCGTTTTTCTGGATGTGGGACAGGGGGACGCGACGCTGGTGCAGCTCCCGTCCGGCCGCAGCCTTCTCGTCGATGCGGGAGGATTGCCGGGCTCTACGTTCGATCCAGGCGAGCGCGTGGTCGCCCCCGCGCTTCGCGCGCTTGGCGTTCGCCGTCTGGACCACCTGGTCATCACGCATGCCGATCCGGATCACGTCGGCGGGGCGCTGTCGGTCATGCGCCGGTTCAGCCCGCAGGCGGTTTGGGAAGGCGTTCCCGTGCCTCCCAACGCGACGCTGCGCGAACTGTCGGCCCTTGCGTCCGCGCAATCGGCGGTCTGGCGTACGGTGCAGGCCGGTGACGCCGAGCGCGTCGACGGAATCGAGCTGCGGATCTGGCATCCGCCGCCACCCGACTGGGAGCGCCAGCGTGTGCGGAACGACGACTCGGTCGTCGTGGAGGTGCGGCACGGCGGCGTCTCGATCCTCCTGACCGGCGACATCGAGCGCGAAGCCGAGCGCGCGTTGGCTCCCCGGCTCTCGCTCGCCCCGGTCGTCGTCCTGAAAGCGCCCCACCACGGCAGCGCCACGTCCAGCGGCGACGCGTTCATCGATGCGGTGCGGCCCGCCGCCGTCGTCTTCAGCGCCGGCCGCCGCAATCCCTTTGGCCATCCGCATCCGGCCGTCGTTGCGCGCTACCGCGCGAAGGGAGTCGAGATGTTCAGAACGGACGAAGACGGTGCGGTCGTGGTGGATACGGACGGATACGGGGTCGTGGTGAGGACGTTCTCGGGGCGGATGGAAGCGCTGTCGGGGCGGCACGCGACGTCGCGGCTGCACTCACTGTCGCGGTGACTTCGCTGTCACGGCTGTCGCGCGGACTTTGCTGTCGACGGTCCGCTGGCGCGGACAACACGACGACGACACTACGGCAGGTCAAGAAAGGACATGAATATGTTGAGCTCCCATCACCACACAGGAACAGCGCGTTACCGACACGATGGACTGTGCTTTCACCGTTCATCGCGAGGTAGGTCCAGGATTTCGCGAGAGGTTCTACCACACGGCGTTCGGTCTCGAGCTGAATTCGCGAGGCTTGAAGTACGAATGCGAGAAGGTGATCTCCGTGAAGTACCGGCAGTGGGAAATACCTGGGCACAAAGTCGACCTGATCGTCGAAGGCATCGTGCTCGTGGAGGTCAAGGCAGTGCCTCGCATCCGTGAGATTCACCGGGCGCAAGTCAGAGCATACCTGAAAGCGACCGGCCTTCGTGTCGGCCTGTTGATCAACTTCAACGAAGTGGTGCTCAAGAACGGTTTCAGGAGAATCACGCTGTGACGGCGGGAACCCGCTCGGGCGGGTTGGTTGCAGCCGACTCGACCGTCACAGCACGTCGTGCCGTCGTGTCGTCGTGTCGTCGTGCTGTCCGCGACAGCGGACCGTAGACACCGAAGTCAGCGCGACAGCGGCTGTCGCCCGCCTGGAGACGCCCTGGCATCGGCGAGCGGCTGCCTCGACCCGGTGAACGGCGCCGGCAAGCGAAACATCCTGGCGCTAACGCTCGTCTGGACAGAGAGTTGGAGGTCACCATGAAATCCACAGCGCTCGCGCTCCTCGCCGTGGCGGCGTTCGCCGTCTCGCCGGCGGCGGGTCAGGACTCCGCGACATCCCGGGAACAGACAAAGCGTTTCGTCCAGGCCGGCACCATTCATCTCGATCTCAGCGCCGGCGACTATGTCATCAGGGGCACCGACGGCACCAACATCCGGATCGCGTTCACCACACGCCGCCAGCGGGATGTCGCGCATGTCTGGACCGATATCCAGATCGACGGCTCCAACGCAACGGTCCGGACGCGTGGTTTGAAGAACGGCACTCGCGTCCAGATCGACGTCCCGCAGCGCTCCGATCTCGACATGACGCTCACCGCCGGCGACCTGACGGTCCGCGGCATCGAGGGCAACAAGCGCCTCTCGATGTGGGCTGGCGATGTGACGATGGAAGTGGGGGACAGCGAACAGTATCGGCGCGTCGATGCGTCGGTGCGGGCGGGCGAGATCTCGGCCCGCGCGTTCGGACGGACGACCGGCGGCCTGTTCCGCTCCTTCCGCTGGGACGGCAAGGGCAAGTACACCATCGACGCGATGCTGTTTGCCGGGGATCTGAAGATCGTGCGCTAGCCGCCCCTGTCAGGCGCGTGTTTGATCTGCTGCCAGACGGCTTCCATCTCCTCGAGCGTTGCGGTGTGAACGGAACGCCCGGTTTCCTCAAACCGGCGCTCGAGCGCGTCGAACCGCGCGGTGAACTTCTCGTTCGCCATCCGGAGCGCTGATTCCGGCTCCAGGCCGAGCTTGCGCGCCAGGTTCGCGATCGTGAAGAGGAGGTCGCCCATCTCTTCCTCGGCGCGCCTGAGCCCCTCGCCGTCCACCGCCTTCCGCAGCTCGGCGACCTCTTCTTCGATCTTGTCGACGACGTCTGAGGTTTGTGCCCAGTCGAAACCGACGGCTGCGACGCGTGTACCGATCTCGTGCGCCCGCAGCAGCGACGGCAGCGCCTTCGGCACGCCGCCGAGCAACGAGCGGCGCCCGCCGGCCGCTTTCTGTTCGCGCGCCTTGATCTGCTCCCACTGCTCGACGACCTGCCCGGCCGTCCGAACGCCTTTCTTCGCGCCGAAGATGTGCGGATGGCGACGTATCAGCTTCGCGGTGATCGCGCGGAGCGAGGCGGCGACGTCGTAACGCCCGCCGTCGGCTTCGATCTGCGCGAGGAACACGCCTTCGAACAGCAGATCGCCGATCTCGCCGCGCAGCGCATCGTGATCGCCGCGGTCGATGGCGTCGAGCACCTCGTACGTCTCCTCGAGCACGAACCCGCGGAGCGACGCGAGCGTCTGCTCGCGATCCCACGGGCAGCCGTTCGCGCCGCGCAGCGTGCGCATGATGTCGACGAGCTTCTGGAACTCGCGTCCGGCGGCCGTCGCAGTCGCGTGTGGACGCCGACGCGCCGCGCGTGAACGCGGCCTTGGACGCCGACGCGCCGCGCGTGAACGCGGCCTTGGGCGCCGAAGCGCGGAGCGCGAAGGCGGCTTGGCCATGCGGTGACTATGCTAGCATTCGGAAGTGGAGAATCAGGAAGAGGGCGGCATCACCTTCACCGGTTTCGTGCTCTCGCTGGCGACAACGGCGGCGGTCCACTTTGGCGACATCGCCGATCCCAACACGGGTGAAGCGGCTGAGCCGAATCTCCACGCCGCCGCTCAGCTGATCGAAATCATCGCCATGCTGCAGGAGAAGACGAAGGGCAACCTGATCGAGCCGGAAGAACGGCTGGTCGACGACCTGCTCTACGAGCTGCGGCTCCGCTTCGTCCAGGCGCAGCAGGGCGAGCGCCGCATCATCGAGCCCTGAGCTCTTGCAGATCACTTTTCTCGGCACCGGCACGTCACACGGCGTGCCGATGATCGGCTGCGATTGCGAGACGTGCCGCTCCGCTGACCCGCGCGACCGCCGCTCCCGTCCATCCATTTACATCCGCACCGACGACGACGCCGCGCTGCTCGTCGACGCGGGCCCCGACCTGCGGATGCAGGCGCTGACGCACGGCGTCCGGCGCGTCGACGCCATCTTCTTCACGCACGGCCACGCGGATCACGTCGTCGGGCTCGACGACGTGCGGCGGTTCAATGCCATTCAGCGGCAGCCGATCCCCTGTTACGGCGATGCGCTGACGATCTGGGATATCTCGCGGATGTTCGCGTACGTGTTCGACTCGGCGACGCAGAAAGGCGGCGGCCTCCCGCGCCTCGAGCTGTTCACCGTGGTGGGGCCGTTCTGCGTCGGACGGCAGGAGATTGTCCCCGTGCCGGTGCTGCACGGGGCTCGCCGGATCTTCGGGTTGCGTCTCGGCCGGTTCGCGTATTTGACCGACTGCAATCACATCCCCGACACGTCATGGCCCCTGCTCGAGGATCTCGACGTACTGGTGCTGGACGCGCTCCGCGAGAAGCCACACGCCACGCACTTCACCCTCGACGAAGCAGTCGAGGCGGCCCGGCGCGCCGGCGCACGCCGCACCTATTTCACGCACATGGCCCACGATCTCCGTCACGAGCCGGTCTGCGCGCGCCTGCCACGCGGCATGGAACTGGCCTACGATGGGCTGCGGCTAGAAGTGTGAAGGGCAAGAGTGAAGAGTGAAGGGGCAAGGGTGAAGGGTGAATCGCAGGGAATGAACGTCCTCCACTATCCGGACGACACGGCGATTCGCTGGCACAACCCGGTGCTGGCGCTCGGGAACTTCGATGGGCTGCATCGCGGTCACATGAAGATCATCGACCGTGTCCGGCGGCGCGCGGGCGAGCGGGCCGGCACACCGGCGGCGATGACGTTCGATCCGCATCCGTCCCGGGTGCTGCGGCCCGACAAGGCTCCGGCGCTGATCATGACCAAGGAGCAGCGGCTCGAGGCGCTCTCGCGGTCGGGGATGCGGGGGGTTGCCGTGGTCCGCTTCACGGCCGAACTGTCGCAGTGGGATCCCGAAACGTTCGTGCGCACCGTGCTGGTCGAATGGCTGCACGTGGTGGAGGTGTGGGTGGGCGCCAATTTCCTGTTCGGGCACGAGCGCGCGGGCAATTACACGCTGCTTCGCAGCCTGGGCGCGCGCTACGGGTTCCGCGCCGAGAAGATCGATCCCGTGCGTTACAAGGACTTCGTCGTCAGCAGCACGCGGATTCGGCGGCTGCTCGCCGAAGGGCGAGTCGACGAAGCGGGGGCGCTGCTCGGCCATCATTTTTTTGTCGACGGCACGGTGGTGCGCGGCGCCGGACGCGGCCGGGAACTGGGCTTTCCAACGGCGAACCTGGCGACCGCGAACGAACTGCTTCCGCCATCGGGCGTCTACGCGACCACGGCCACGGTCGACAGCGTCGTGCATCCGTCGATCACCAACATCGGGATGCGACCGACGTTCGGCGATGTCGAGAAGCCCGTCGTGGAGACACACATCCTCGATAATTCCCCAGACTTGTACGACCATCCGCTGCGTCTCTCATTCGTGCAGCGGCTGCGCGACGAACGCGCATTTCCAGACGTCGACGCGCTGAAAGCGCAGATCGACGCGGACTGCCGGAGCGCACGGCGGCTGTTCGGCCGCATTTCGCTGTAGAATCTGGGGTATGTCGCAGATGTCTGGGGCAGGAGCCCACACGATCGCGATGACGCTCTCGGTGCCTGCCCGGGGCGACTTGCGCATCGTGGCGTCGGACCTCGTCGCGAAGATTGCCGAACATTTCGGCGCGGGTGCCGCCGGCGCGGGCGCCGCGCTGCAGGAGGTCGCCGGCCGCGTCGCGCCTCCGGAATCCGACGCCGATATCGCCTTCGAGTTCCGCACCGAAGACCGCGACCTGCTGATCACCGCGCGGTGCGGCGGCCGATCGTCAGAGGTGCGCCACCGGCTGACTGCCTGAACCCCCCGCCTTCGCGCGCGCACGATGCGAGGCGCGCTTCGGCGATCGCCATCACATCATGCGCCTGTATAACACGCTGAGCCGCCGGGAAGAGGACTTCGCACCTTCACGGGACAATACCGTCCGCATGTACTCGTGCGGGCTCACCGTCTACGCTCGCGGCCACATCGGCAACTTCCGCACCTTCGTCGTCCTCGACGTGCTGCGCCGGACGCTCAAGTACCTGGCAGGTTTTGCCGTTCGGCAGGTCACGAACTTCACGGACGTGGACGACCGGACGATCGTCGAATCGCAGAAGGCCGGCGTGCCGCTACGTCAGTACACCGAGACGTTCGTCCAGGCGTTTTTCGAGGACTGCGAGCGCCTCGGCCTCGAGCGCCCGGAAGAGAGCCCGCGCGCGACGGACCCCGAGAACATCGCGGCGATGGGGCAGACCATCCAGGCGCTCGAGCGGAACGGACACACGTACCGCAGCGACGGCTCTATCTACTTCAAGATTTCCACGCTGCCCGATTACGGGAAGCTGGCGCGGCTCGATCACGGGGGAATCAAGAACGGTGCCCGGATCGATTCGGACAAGTACGACAAGGAGAACGCCCGCGACTTCGTCCTGTGGAAGGCGACGAAGGAGGGGGAGCCGACCTGGGATCCGGGCATCGGGCCGGGGCGCCCCGGCTGGCACATCGAGTGCTCGGCGATGGCGCTGCGGCTGCTCGGGGAGCCGCCGATCGACCTTCACGCGGGCGGCGTCGACCTGATCTTTCCGCACCACGAGAACGAGATCGCCCAGAGTGAAGGGGCGACAGGCAAGCCGTTTTCCCGCTTCTGGTTTCACGTCGAGCACCTGATGATCGACGACGAGGAGCACGGCATCGAGAAGATGTCGAAGTCCCTCGGCAACGTCTACAACCTGCAGGACGTCGAGGCGCGCGGCGTTCGCGCGTCCGCGCTGCGCTACCTCTACCTCGGCGTCCATTACCGCAAGCAGCTGAAGTTCTCCTGGACCGCGATGGCGCAGGCCGATGAAGCGCTGAAGCGGCTCATGGATTTCCTCGCGCGGCTGGACCACGTACCGGAGGCCCCGGCGTCGGCCGACGTGGCGTCGCGCCTGGATGCGGCGCGCGTCGACTTCGCCGTCCACATGCTCGACGATCTCAACACGGCGGCTGCGCTGGGCATCGTGTTCGATCTCGTGCGCGCGCTGAATTCGCTGATCGACGCGGGACAGCTCGGCGGCGCGGATGCCATTGCCGTCCGGGAAACGTTCGACCAGTTCGACGCAGTGCTGGGCGTCCTGGCCCTCCGGCGTGGCGAAGAGCAGCAGCCTCCCGTGCCGGTTGAGGAAATCGAACGGCTGATCGACGCGCGCCGCGAGGCCCGGCGGGCGCGGAATTTCAGCGAAGCGGACCGGATCAGGGCGGAGCTCGACGGGCGCGGCATCATTCTCGAGGACACCGGAACGGCGACGCGGTGGAAGAGGAAGTGAAGGGTGAAGGGTCAATGGTGAATGGTGATGAACGCGCCTGAAATCAAGACCGCGCTGCCGGGACCGAAGGCGAAGGCGCTCATCGCGCGGGACGCGAAGTACGTCTCTCCGTCGTACACGCGCGATTATCCGCTCGTGATTGCGCGCGGGGAAGGGGCCGTCGTCGAGGACATCGACGGCAACCGGTTCCTCGATTGCGCCGCCGGCATCGCGGTGAACTCCACCGGCGTTTCCCATCCGGACGTCGTTCGCGCGATCGTCGATCAGGCGCAGAAGTTCATTCACATGTCGGGGACGGATTTCTACTACGAGCCGCAGGTCCGCCTCGCCGAGGAGCTCGCCGGCATCGTCCCGATCGACGGCGATGTGCGTTCGTTCTTCGGCAACTCCGGCACCGAGACCACGGAAGCGGCCATCAAGCTGGCGCGGTACCATACCAAACGCCAGGGCATCATCGCGTTCTTTGGCGCTTTTCACGGCCGCTCGATGGGATCGCTGTCGCTGACGGCAAGCAAAGTCGTGCAGCGCCGGGGATTCGGCCCGTTCATGCCCGGCGTGTTTCACGCGCCGTATCCCGACACGTATCGCTTCAACGGGTCGGCCGAAGACTGCGCCGAGGCCTCCCTGTCGTTCATCAGAGAGCAGATATTCGCGCACCTGATTCCGCCCGACGAAGTCGCCGCGATCGTGGTGGAGCCAATCCAGGGGGAGGGCGGCTACGTCGTGCCTCCACCGGCGTTCCTGCAAGGCCTGCGCGATCTGGCGACCCGGCACGGCATCGTGCTCGTTGCCGACGAAGTGCAGTCCGGCATGGGACGGACGGGCAAGATGTTCGCCCTCGATCATGTCGGCGTGAAGGCGGACGTCGTGAACATCGCCAAAGGCATTGCCTCCGGGCTGCCGCTCGGCGTCACGTGCGCGAGTGCCGGCATCATGGCGTGGCCGCCAGGGGCGCATGCGAGCACGTTTGGCGGCAATCCCGTCGCATGCGCCGCTGCGCTGACGACGATTCAGCTGCTGAAGGACCGGTTCATCGCGAATGCGGCCGCCGTCGGGTCGCACATGAAGGAAGGCCTCCGCGCGCTGCAGGACACACATCCGATCGTCGGCGACGTCCGCGGCCGCGGGCTGATGATCGGAGTCGAGCTCGTGCGCAATCGCCAGACGAAGGAACGCGCCGTCGAGGAGCGTAACGCCGTCGTGCAGGCGATGTTCCGCCGCGGCATTCTCATTCTCGGCGCCGGCAGGAACGCGATCCGGTTCGCGCCGCCGCTCGTCCTCACCAGAGACCAGGCGGATATCGTCGTCCGGCTGTTCGGCGAATCCCTCTCGGAAGTAGCCCGGGGTCTTTAGACGCCGGGAACGATACGTTGTAGTCTTCCCGCCCGGATCGCCCTGAACACCGCCTGCGGGAGGAGTGGCCGTGCTGCTGCCCGATTTCGAGAACGGCGAAAGTCCGGCCTAGGCGCGCGGTTTGCCAGCCTGATCGCCTGCCATGACACGAGAACGGCAGGAGTTCGGACAAGAGGGGGAAAACATCGCGGCTGACGAGCTCGAACGACGCGGGTACGAGATTCTTGCGCGTCGTTACCGGACACGATATGGCGAAATCGACCTCGTGGCGAGCCACGAGGGAACGATCGTGTTCGTCGAAGTGAAAGCGCGCGCGACCGCGGAGTTCGGCACGGCCGCCGAAGCGGTGACGGCGCAGAAGCAACGGCGGCTCGCCGCGATGGCGACCGACTACCTTGCCCGCAACGGGCTCATCGAGCGTGCGTGCCGGTTCGATGTCGTGGCGATCGACGGCGTCGGCGAGGCCATGGTGATCACTGTCTACCCGTGCGCGTTCGAGGTGCGCTAGAGCGAGTGCCGAGCGCCGAGGCTGGAGGTGTGGCCGCGCCGCACGCGTTGAGTCCAGAGCTTGGCTACTGACGTTAAGGACCCTGCGTGCAGCGTGTTACGGCTGCGCCGCCTTGAAGATGCGTTGGAAGCTGTGGTACCCTTACGTGTTCCGGGCGAGCGGGAATAACTCAGTGGTAGAGTGCGACCTTGCCAAGGTCGAAGTCGCGGGTTCGAATCCCGTTTCCCGCTCCATTTATAGATCGTCGGGGTCCCCTGCACCCCGACTGGCGGCCTGCACTCCGCCGGCGCTGCGCCGCCGGCTCCGTTCCGGCCGCTCGGGTAATCTTGGTCGTCGGGGTCCCCTTGCACCCCGACTGGCGGCCTGCACTCCGCCGGCGCTGCGCCGCCGGCTCC
>Ga0299907_10003006_pt1 | contig 10670 bp, 7 predicted proteins | sample RVTome_16_FD_198680 | JGI IMG/M metagenome (GOLD analysis project Ga0299907, IMG submission 198680) | Soil microbial communities from uranium-contaminated site in the Upper Colorado River Basin, Wyoming, United States - RVT152D67 (version 2) ... | reverse complement strand
CCACCGGGATCCGGTGGGGGCAGGAGGTCCCGATGGTGCGCGCCCCCGAGTGGCTGCCCGGCGACCTGCCGCACGACCTGACCGCCTGGCTCGACTCCTACAACGGAGGCGCGATGGACGGGTTCGCGCAGGGAACCTACGGCCCCTACTACGCGTACTCGACTTTCGACGAGCAGGACATCCCCACCTACTTCCACTGGGCCAGGAACTACGTCCTCTCCGACAACTTCTTCGCCTCGGCCGCCGGGCCGTCGTTCAACAACCATCTCTTCTGGATCTCCGGGCAGTCGGGCGGCGCCATCGACAACCCCGAGAACATCCTCACCAGGCGCACCCCGGACCCGAACGGCGGCGAGCCCTTCGTCTTCAAGTCATGGGGGTGTGACGCATACGGCGACGACGTGTTCGTCCTGGTCCGCGACGAGGTCGGGAACATCACGAAGCACAGCACGTGCTTCCGCATCCCCACCGTCGGCGAGCAGCTCTCGGAGAAGGACATCGACTGGGTGTCGTACTCGGCCAACCCCTACCAGGCCGGCTACATCTGGCAGGCGTACTCCGCCATCGAGCCGGTCTTCCGGAACAAGGAGATGTGGGACGAGCACATCTGGCCTGTGGACGACCTGTTCCGGGACATCGAGGCCGGCGCTCTCCCCTCGGTCACGTGGATCACGCCGAGGTTCCAGCTCTCCGACCACCCGCCGTACTCCACGAAGCACGCCATGAACTGGGTGACCGACATCGTCAACAGGATCATGACCGGCGACATGTGGGAGCACACCGCCATCTTCATCACCTGGGACGAGTGGGGCGGGCTGTACGACCACGTCACGCCGCCGAAGCTCGATGCCTGGGACGTCGGCTTCCGGGTCCCGATGCTGACGATCTCCCCGTACGCGAAGAAGGGCTACATAGATGACGGCGTGGGCGAGTTCACCTCTCCACTCAAGTTCATCGCCGACAACTGGGGGCTGCCGTACCTCACCGAGCGCTACGACAAGGTGCACAACTTCGAGCACGTCTTCGACTTCAAGGGGAAGCCCCGGCCGCCGGACCCCCAGCCCAAGGTGCGGGCGACCAACAAGTTCCACGAGTTCCCCACGGACTTCCCCGGGTGGCCGGACGAGCTGAACCCCGAGCCACCCAAGATCCGCTACCCGTAGGTCCCCGAGGATCCCGCCCAGTCGACGCCGGTCGGAACCTCGGCCAGCTCGCGCAGCCGCTCCAGGTGTGGCAATGCCAGCTCGGCGTCCCCCTCCCTCGGCGCTGCGGCGGCCAGGGCGGCCGCCCATCTCTCGGTCGCCCAGCGGACCGGGCTGCGCAGAAGCTCGAGCGTGGACTCGATGGCGCGCTCGTAGCCTCGGGCCGTGGCCTTCTCGGCTCGCTGCCGTTCGCTCTGCTCCCTGGCCCGGGCGCCGACGCGCTCCCTGGCCTCGGGATCCGCCTGCAACCGGCTGAGAGCCTCGGCCAGGGCGAAGGCGTCGGGCTCGCCGCCGGGGATCCGGACCACGGCGTCCTCCGGCTCGTCCAGGTAGGAGCCGACCTCCTGAACCACCACGGGCTTCCCGGCGGCCATGGCCCGGGCCAGGGTCCCGCTGACCTCTCCCCGGTGGGGGTGGCGGAGGTTCACGATCACGTCCGCGGCCTGGAGCCACGCATAGAACTCCTTCTCCGGGACGTCCGCGGCGACCGTCACCCGATCCGCCACGCGGCTCTCAGCGACGGCGGCCTCGACGTCGTACCCGGGGATCCTGCGGCCGACGATCGCCACCCGGGGCTCGCCCCTCACGTGCGATACCGCGTCCAGCACCGCGTCTATCCCCTTGGAGGCGCCGATGTCGCCCAGCACCCCGATCAGGAACGACTCCCCCAGCTCCTGCCGGATCTCCCCGGCACGCTTGGCCGATCTGCGCGCCGCGCGCGGCGGCGCGATGACCGGATGGCGGACGACGAAAGCCGGGGTTCGCGAGCCCACGGCCGCCACGTACTCCGCGCCGAAGGTGGAGTGGACGACCACCCCCCTGGCCCGGCGCAGCAGGTGGGCGGGCGACGGCGTCTCCAGGGGGCCCTGCACGTCCGGCCGCGCCTCGAACAGGCGCAGGCGCGCGGGCTCGGCCTCGGCGGCGGCTCGCACGCCCAGGGGATCGCCGGTGTCCCTGAACCACCGGATCAGGTCGTCGATGGCCAGGTCGTGCAGCACCACCAGGCCCGGATGGCGCACGGCGAGCCGGTAGATCTCGCCGTGGAACTCCGCGTTGTTGCCGACGTGGTACACGGCCAGGTCCGCGGATGCCACGGTCTCGTCGACCCGAGGGTCCAGAGGCCACAGGACCTCGATGCGGTGCCGCTTGTGGAGCCCGACCTCGCGGAGCGACGCCAGGACCTGTGCCGAGTACGTGGCGATGCCCGTTGGCGCGGGGGGCATCGGGGACAGGTACGCGATCCGAGCCATCAGCCGAGGAGCCGGGAGACGACCTCGGGCCACGGCGGGACCGTCTCGCGGACGAGCTTGTGTCCGGCCTGGCCCATGGCCCGGGCGACCTCAGGGTCGTTCGCGAGCGCATCGATCGCGCCGGCTATCTCCCGCGGCTTCGGGGCGGCGATGATCCCGTTCTCGCCGTCCCGGACGAGCTCCAGCGGCCCTCCGCTGTCGGTCAGCGTGACGACCGGCTTGCGCGCCGCCATCGCCTCCAGCGTCACGTAGCCGTAGTCCTCGTCGTAGGGGCCGTAGTAGACGCCGAGCGCGCCCCGGTACAGCTCCACCAGGCGCTTGTTGGAGACCGCGCCCTCGAGGGTCACGCGGTCTCCGAGGCGCCGTTGCTCGATCAGCCTTCGAAGCTTGGGCTCGTCCGAGCCCGCTCCGACGAGTACCAGCCGAAGCCCGTCCTGGACGTGGCGCATCGACTCGGCCACCAGCGCCTGCCGCTTCAGCGGCTCGAGGCGGCTGGGGAACAGCACGTAATCCCCGGTGCTCCCCGGCTCCGCCGCCAGCAGCGCCTCGGTCAGTGGCGAGCGGTGGTAGAGAGGCTCGGCCGACATCCCCAGGCTCTCGCGGAGCCGGTCGCGGACGTTGGCCGAGTTGGTGAAGATGCGGCGGGCCTCTGCCAGCCCGGCGCGGTCGGCCTTCCATATGAGTTCGCGGACCCGCTCGCCCTCCGGGTACATGGCCAGGTCCCCATACACCGGGTGGCTCCACAGCTCGTACGCGGCGCGGTGCTGGTGGATCAGCCACACCACCTTGCGCGGGTGTCGGACCAGGTAGGCGGGGAACTTCAGCGCGATCACCATGTCGATCGGCATGCCGTTCGCCTCCGAGAGGTCGAGGCTCCGCCACATGGCCATCTGATGAACGAGCTCGGAGGGCGGATACCACTTGAACGGGATCGGCAGGATGTCCACCTCGTGGCCGCTCTCGCCCAGCGCGGCGGCCAGGCCTTCTGTGTGGAACTCACCGCCCCCGCGAGAGAACGGGGTCTGGGGGTGACATATCGCGATCCTCAACGGCTGGCCTCGCGCTCCGCCTTCAGCTCCCGTAGGCGCCGCGAGAGCAGTGCCAGCTCCTCCTCCTGGCGCCGGAGGTCGTCCTCCGCGCGGGCGAGCCGGTCGGCCAGACCCACCCCGATCGATGCGAGCTCCGCGGTTATGCGGTCGTACCTGCGGCTGATCGGCCGGAGCAGGCGGAACAGCGCGATCTTCAGCCGGCGCTTGATCCCAGAGCCTCCCGTGAGGAGCGGGTCCCCCCACGGCGCCGCCTGGCCCCACTGTCGGTGCAGGGTCTCCGCGATGTCCTCCAGGCGGGCGCGCAGCTCCGCCGTGGGGGTGAGGGCCGCGGACTCCTCTCCCCCGGCCCAGTACAGCTCACGCTCGAGCTCCTCTCGGGGCTCCTCCGACTTGGCCACCTCGGGATGATAGGTCGCCTCGCACCCGACGTGCGATACGGTTACGCCTCGCATGTCTCCTCGGAAGTCCCTCGTTCGGGTCAGCGTCCTCATGCTGCTGGCGATCGCCTGCAACGGCGACCCCGGCGGCGTCGGGGACCCGCCGGCGACCACGCCGGCCACGGGTGGAGGCTCCCCGGGCGCCTCACCCAGCGGATTCGCCCAGGAGACGGCGTGCGGCCTTCCACCCCAGTGGCTGCTCCGAATCTGGCGCGGCTACAACCCCGAGCGCAGCGCCGACCTCCAGATACTGCCGAAGGTGCCGAACTTCGTCGGCTCTGGCCTTCCGCACGTGGGGCCGTGGGACTTCACTTCCGACGTGCCGATGTTCTGGTACGGCCCGGGCTACATAAAGCCGGTCGGCCCGGTGCAAGAACCGGTGACCTCGGCCGACATCGTCGGGACGCTGGACCATCTGCTCGACTCCTCCTTCGAGCCCGTCGATGGGAAGCCGATGCTCGACGGCCTGGTGCCGGCGGAGGAGCGGCCGGAACCTCCCCCGCTGTCGATCGTGATGATCTGGGACGGCGCGGGGCGCAACGTGCTCGAGCAGTGGCCGGACGCCTGGCCGACGCTCGCGAAGCTGCGGCCTCGGGGCGCATGGTACGAGAACGCCGAGGTCGGCTCCTCGCCGACCTCTTCCGCGCAGATCCACGCCACGCTCGGCACCGGGGCGTTCCCCAGGAACCACGGCGTCGTCGGCCACAGCATCCGCATCGACGGGCAGATCGTCTCGCCGTGGAAGAACGGGCCGCGGGAGCTCCTGCTCGAGACCTTCGCCGACCATTACGACCTCGAACGTGGCAACGAGCCACTGATCGGCGAGTCGGGCACCGTGCCGATCCAGCTCGGCATGATGAGCCGCGGCGCGTTCGCGGAGGGCGGCGACAAGGACCTGGCGGTCCTGCGCACGCCGGGGAACGCCGAGACCCTGGGCGCGGAAGGGGTGGCCTGGAACATCCCCGAAGGCTTCGACCAGTGGTACGAGTACGCCTCCTACGCGAACGACCTGCCCAGGCTGGCGACGTACTTCGACGAAGTGAACATCGATGCCGGCGATGGATCTCGTGACGGCACGTGGCACGGCCGGCCCTTCGAGGACTCCGACGAGCTCCTCGACGGCTTCCACACGCCCGCGCGCGTCCCGTACCAGACCCGGCTGATCGAGGAGATGATCGCTCGCGAGGGATTCGGCGCGGACGAGACGCCGGACCTCCTGTACATCAACTACAAGCTGATCGACACGCTGGGGCACCTGTACGGGATCGAGGACCCCGCGATGCGCGACGCCGTCGCCGCCCAGGATCAGGCGCTGTCGGGGTTCATCGAGTTCCTCGACGAGGAGGTCGGCAAGGGCCGCTGGGTGCTTCTCGTCACCGCCGATCACGGCTCGCTGATGAGCGCCGGGGCGACCGGCGCGTTCCAGATCTCCGCGGAGGCGCTTCATTCCGCCGTCGCCGAACGGTTCGACTCGGACGGAGACGATGTGGCGGTTATCGAGCAGGTCAAGCAGACCGAGATCTTCATGAACGTCGCCGAGCTCGAGGAGCAGGGACACACGCTGGAGGACGTGTCCAGGTTCATCATGGGGATCCGCCAGAAGGACGTCCCCATCCCCGGCCTGCCGATCCCCTCGCCCAACGCCAGGGTGTTCCGGGCGGCCTTCCCAGCCCGCACCCTGATCGACCTTCCCTGCCTGCCGGACGAGGGCTAGTCCCAGATCCGTTCCAGGTGCCACCGTCCCGACCGGCGGTCCTGGTAGATGTCGCAGACCGCCCCGCCCCGGGCCTCGACCCGCCAGTACTCGCGGTCGCGACCGTCCTCCCACCACCGGCCCTCGATCCTCCAGCGGCCGATGACGTCGGAGACCTCGTACAGGTGGGTCCTCCACCGGAACGCGGCGGGCATGCCGGCATCCCGCTCCACCCGGACCTCCTCGTCGTACCGCTTGGCCAAGCCCCCAGACCCCTTCTCCTGACCCGTCTGCTCTCTCGAACGTATGTTCGACCGGACCTGTCACGGTACTCCGGGGCCCGCGAGGTGTCAAGACGGCGTCTGACGAGCACAGCTTGCCTCGATAGACTTCCGCACCCGTATGTCCCTCCACTCCATGAGCCTTCCTTGATCCCCCGGGCGCGTGCGCTCATGGTCCTGCTCGTGGCCACCGCCGCGTGCAGCGAGCCCTCTCCCCCGGCCGAGTCCCCGGCCGCGGAGTCACCGTCTCCCACCGCCACGGAGCCCTCGCCGGTCTCCAGGCGCTACGCCCGGATCGCCTGCAGCCTGCCCCGCGAGCAGATCCAGCGCATCTACAACGGCTACCACCCGGTCCGCTCCGGCGAGATCCAGTTCGTCCCCGAGGAGCCGAACTTCGTGGGCAACTTCTCGTCGCATTCCGGCCCGTGGGACTACCTCGCGCGCGTGCCGCTCTTCCTCTACGGCCCGGGTCACGTGCCGGCCGAGGGCAGGGTGCGCCGTCACGTGACGGTCGCCGACATCGCACCCACCTTCGCCGAGCACCTGGACTTCGACTTCGACGCGCCCGACGGCCGGCCGCTCCGCGAAGCGATCGATCCGGCCGCGGACCCGCCCAAGCTGATCCTCACCGTGATCTGGGACGGGGCGGGTCGCAACGTTCTCGGTGAGTACCCGGACGCCTGGCCGATAGTGAAAGGACTGATCCCCGAAGGCGTCTGGTACGAGAACGCGGAGGTGGGCTCCTCGCCCTCGGTGACGCCGGCGATCCACTCGAGCATCGGAACCGGCGCGCTGCCGCGGCACCACGGGATCGTCGACCTGCGGTTCCGGGTCGAGGGGAGCGTGGACCCCTCCGCGTACCAGCGCGCCACGCTGCTGATCGGCCCCAGCCTCGCCGACGTCTACGACGTGGCGCTCGACAACGAGCCCGTCATAGGGATGGTCGGCTCCGAGGGGACGCTCGGCATGATCGGACACGGGTCGCTGTGGGAGGGCGGCGACATGGACTTCGCGGGAGCGCAGCGCGCCGGAGAGTGGGGGCTGGCCGCCACGAACCAGCAGCACTACTCGCTGCCCAGCTACGTACCGGAGCACCCGGGATACGAGGACATCGAGCCAAACGCCGACCGCGAGGACGGCGTCGTGGACGGCAGATGGTACGGTCTGCAGCTCGAGACGCCCGACAGCCTGACGCACACTTCCTCGTACGCCGACTACCAGACCGACGTGATCGAGACCGTGATCGATCGCGAAGGGTTCGGAAAGGACGACGTGACCGACCTGCTGTTCGTGAACTACAAGCAGATCGACAAGGTCGGTCACAAGTTCTCCTTCCCCAGCGAGCAGATGGAGGCAGCGGTAGAAGCCAGCGACGAGGAGCTCGGAGACCTGATGGAGATCCTCGACCGTGAGGTCGGGAAGGGCGAGTGGGTCATGGCCCTGACGGCGGATCACGGGTCGACGCCCAGGCCGGAGACCACGGGAGCCTACGTGGTGGACAACTTCAAGCTCCAGACCGACCTCCAGGCCGAGTTCGACGGGGACGGCGACTCCCGTCCCGTGTTCCAGAGGCCCCGAGTCACCCAGAGCTGGATCGACCTGGAGGAGCTGGCCGAGAACGGCCATACGCTGGAGGACGTCGCCGACTTCCTGATGACCTACTCGCGCGCGGACAACGCCGGGGATCCCGGCAAGCTCGAGCCCGGGACCGCTGACGAGCCGGTCTTCGGCGCGGCGTTCCCCAGCGCCGTCATGGAGGACCTCCCGTGCCTGAAGGAGAGCGCGTGACGAAGCGAGGCATGGCCATGGGGGCGCTTGCCGCGGTCGGCGTGATCCTGCTGGCGATGGGGTGGCAGTTCATCGCCGATCCGTCGCGCGCGGTCCCGGCGTTCGACACCGCCTTCTACCAGTGGAGGGTCGAGTACCTGCTGGACGAGGAGCCGGGCAAGCTGATCGAGCTGAGAGGCGCCGACGGCGCGCTGGCCGGCGGCTACCGGGTGGCCGAGCCCGTGCTCGGCGCCTTGATGCGAACGGTCGGCGGGGTGGACGCATCGGTTCCGACCATCGTCCTATCGATCCTGTTCCGGGTGCTGGCCGCCGCAGGCATGGCGGCGTTCGCCTGGAAGCACCGCAAGAACTGGCTCCTCTTCTATCTCACGCTGCTCTCGATCCCCGCGCTGTTCCTGCTCCAGCGGTTCTTCGGCTACATGGACAACTTCATGACCGGGGCGCTGCTGGCCGGGGCGCTCGTGCTGCTCGATCGGATGCACGAGTCCTGGGGCGCCCGCGTGGCGGTGGTCTCCTTCTTCCTGCTCTCCGGCCTGAGCCATCCGACCACGCTCGTCATCTTCCTTCTCTCCCTGGGGGCGGTGGCGGTTTATCGCCTGGTGCGGGAGCGCTCCCTGCTCGCCGCGTTGCGCTCGGAGGGCCTGTTGATAGCCACCGGCACGGTCGGCGTGATCCTGACCGCGGCGTTCTGGCTGGGCGGCCTGTGGGGCCCGACATCGTCCTTCAGCGACGCGGCCGTGCCCCCTCCTGCCGACGTCGAATACTTCGTCGACCGGAGCGTCGGCGTGATGAAGAACCTCCAGCCCTTCGATCCGGCGACCGCACCGAACTTCCTGGTCCTCATTGGCGTCGCAGCTCTCGCGGGACTCATGCTCACCGGGCTGGTTCACCTGATCCGTCGCATCGCCAAAGGCCGCGAGTACTTCGCCGAGGTCACGGCGGCCTGGACCCTGCCGCTCCTCGGGATGCTCGGGTTCCTCATCGGCGCCGCGTACCCGTACTTCCGCTTCTTCAACGCCACCCTTGCCCCGTTGCTCCTCGCGGCGCTGGGGATGGTCATCCTCGTCGCCGTGGCCCGCAAGATCGGTGGGCAGCGCCTCGGCGTGCTGGCGCTGGTGGCGGTCCTCGCCCTCCTCGGCGGCTGGTGGCTCCGAGGGCTCAAGGCCTGGAACCAGACCGGGACCTGGCTCACGCCCGAGATTCGCGAGGCGACCGCCGCCGCGAGTGCCTACCTGGACGCCGACCCCGCCGTCCAGGCCGTCTTCGTCGTCGACGCGCAGGGCGAGGCCCAGGTTCCGTACGGCAAGTACAAGGAGTACGCCAACGCAACCTACGCGGGCCTCGACGGCGACCAGATCGACCGCGTCACCTTCTTCTTCGGCCGCGTGGAGGATCTCGCTCAGGGTCGAGCGAGCGCCCTGGGCGAACCCGTCTACGACGGGATCGCTCGGGAGACCGCAGCCGAGACCCTCTCCCTTGCCGACGATCGGGTGGTGCTGCTGCCGGAGGTCATGAACGTTCCCTCCACCAACGAGGACGTCGTGGCCACGTGCGGACCCGAGTTCGGCTGCACCGAGATCGGCGACAGCGGGCTGTACGTCCTGGAGACGCTCGGAACGATCTCCGAGGAAGGGGTCCTGGCCGGGGAGACGGCGGCCGCGGAAGCTGCGGCGTTCGAGGCCGATCCCCCGGGACCGTTCGAGAACCTGGGCTCGACGCTCCTGGCGACCCTTCGCCTGGGCCTGCTGTTCCTCCTACCGGGATTGTTCTTCTACCGGCGGTTCCGGGACAGGTCGTTCCCCGAAGCCCTAGCGCTCGTTCCCATCTTCTCCATCGCAAGCGTGACGACCGTCGGGGTGTTCGCCATGGCGATCCTGCGACAGCCGTTCAGCCCCGCGATCGGTTGGGGGTCGTGGGCGATCGCGGTGGCGATCGGCCTGTTCTGGAGGCTGCCCCTGAGCGTGCGGGCGCGCCGCGACAGGATCTTCGCCGCACCGGCCCGGCTGATCGACGAAACCTCGGTGCTGTTCCGCAAGCGCGACTTCACGGCGCTGATGGGCGCCCAGTGGCTCGCGCAGGCGGCCGACGGGCTGGTGGCGGCCTCGGTGGCGAAGCTCATCACCTTCGGGGGACAGAAGGGGCTCGACGTGGAGGCCGCCAGGTCGCCCCGTGATGCCCTCGTGATCGTGCTCCTCACGTTCCTTCCCTACACGCTGTTCAGCCCGTTCCTGGGGGTCGCCATCGATCGCGGCAACAGGCGAACGCTGCTGGTGTGGGCGAACGCCGTCAGGACCGTGGTCCTCGCCGGGATCGTGGTCCTCGGCATCTCGACGATCGGCGATGCCGCCCTTTACGGATCGCTCTTGCTCGTGCTGGCCGGCACCCGGCTGCTCCTCGCCATCAAGGGAGCGGCGCTGCCCTCGATCCTCGGCGGGCGTGACCTGCTTCAGGGCAACTCGATCTCCCAGGCCGGGAGCGCCATGTTCCAGCTCTTCGGGGCAGGGGTCGGGCTGGTCGCGTCGGGGATCCTGTCCACCCGGGTGATCCTTGTCGGAGGCGTGCTCCTCTATGCGGCGGCCACCGCCTCCGCCATCGCGGTGCGCGACCTGGCCGGCGACACCACGAAGGACCCGCTGGCTCGGGAGCTCCGCCGGGTCTTCGGCAACATGATCGACGGGTTCCGCGAGGTGGCCCGCCGCGCCGCCGCCGGCATCGCGCTGCTCTCCTTCCTCACGGTTCGCAGCATGCTCACGATGGTCGTCCTGGCGACCGGGTTCGCATCCCGCGAGCTGATCCAGGCGGAGGGCCTTACCTCCACGGCGATCCCGGGGCTCGCCGGCGTGTTCGGCGCCGGGCTCGGCTTCGTCATCGCACACGTGGTCCGGGAGCGGGTGCGTGCCGCGCGCATCGTGAGCGGTGCCCTGATCGCGGGCTCCCTGGGCATGCTCGCTTTCGGAGGGATCGTGACGA
>Ga0299907_10003005_pt1 | contig 10672 bp, 11 predicted proteins | sample RVTome_16_FD_198680 | JGI IMG/M metagenome (GOLD analysis project Ga0299907, IMG submission 198680) | Soil microbial communities from uranium-contaminated site in the Upper Colorado River Basin, Wyoming, United States - RVT152D67 (version 2) ... | reverse complement strand
GCCGATACCGGACAGTGCCACGATGATGAGGAACAGCCGAATGCGGTCGAGTGCCTCGTCCAGCTCGGTCAGCGGACGGGCGATCTGGAGCGCGTACCCGCGCTCGTACGCAACGGTGAGGACGCGGACGTGTGCCCCCGCGATCACGGTGTCGGAGGTGAACGACTGTCCCCGCAAGCCGCTCTGGGCGAGCTCGAGCGCCTCGTCCGAGATCGGCAGCTCGACGGTCTCGTAGGGCGGGCGCAGCGTCGTGCCATCGGCTTTGACGAGCTGCACCAGCGTGTTCGGCTCACCGAAGCCGGGCCGAATGCCAAGGAACGATTCCCCGGTCTCGGACTCGATCTCGGCGATCGGGATCCGGAAGACCTCCTGCGCGCGCTGCTCGAGCGTATCGTCGATCTGCGCGTGGAGCTCGCCGCGGACGACGAAGTACACGAGCACCGATCCGAGCACGGCGGCGAGGGCGACCGCACTGGCGGCGCCGATGGCGATCCGCGCCCGGAAGCTCATCGGCCGGTCTCCGGCCGATGAGCGTGGAGGGGCGTGGGGAACCGGGAGGTTCCCCACGCTCTCAGGAAGAAGGTGGCATCAGGGAGAAACATGGTTTCCGTCTCTTTTCCTGGCGACCGCGAGCCGAAGGCGAGCGGTACTCATGAGCGAAGGGCGTAGCCCACGCCGCGAACGGTGTGGATGAGACGGCTTCGGCCGCCCGCCTCGGTCTTCCGTCGGAGGTACCCGATGTACACGTCGAGGGAGTTGGACGTCGGCCCGAAGTCGTATCCCCATACGCGCTCGAAGATGACGGAGCGCGTCAGCACCTGGCGGGGATTGCGCAGGAAGAGCTCGAGCAGCGCGAACTCCGTGCGGGTGAGGTCGATGAGATCGCCGCCGCGTCGGACCTCGCGCGTTCCCGTATCGAGCTCGAGATCGGCGAACCGGAGCGCATCAGTCGCTTCGTCGCTGCCGAGTCGCCGCAGCAGAGCCCGCAGGCGTGCGAGCAGCTCCGCCAGCGCGAAGGGCTTCGACAGGTAATCGTCCGCCCCCGCGTCGAGCCCCGCGACCCGGCTGTCTACCTCGGTTCGGGCCGTGAGCATCAACACGGGGACCTCGTTCCCGACGTTGCGCAGGCGCCGGCAGACTTCGAGCCCGTCGGCACCCGGCATGAGGACGTCCAGGATGACGGCATCGGGCTGCGGCTCGACCTCGAGCCGCTTGAGCGCCTGCTCCCCGTCCTCGGCGAGCTCGACGCCGTAGCCCTCGAGCTCGAGAGCACGTCGCAGGGAGTCGCGCACAGCGCGTTCGTCGTCGACGACGAGAATCTCCACGACAGCATTGTGCGGGCTGTCTTCCCTGCAGGGAGCGGGTCTTAGCGAGTTCTTAGGCGTCGTTCAGCGACGGCTTAGGAGGCGCCGCTGCTATTCCTGTACTCGACACGAAAGGACATCTCGATGAACGCCTCTCCCCGCCGCACTCCGTTTCTCGTCGCCTGGCTCGTTGCCGCCCTCGGCCTGGGTGCCGGGGTGGGCGCGATCGCGTACGCAACCCTCTCGGACGGGTCGTCCGCGGTGGTCCGCCAGGTGACCGTCACGAGCCCCGAGCCGGCGGCAACAGCTACGGCACTCCCGATCGGGGACATCTACGAGCGCTCGAACGAAGCGGTCGTCGAGATCACCGCGACCGAAACGCAGTTCAGCAGCGCGCAGTCGGCTCAGGGCTCCGGATTCGTCTACGACGACGAGGGGCACATCGTCACGAACCAGCACGTCGTCGAAGGAGCGAGCTCGATCTCCGTCCGCTTCTGGGACGGCTCGACGCGGACCGCCCGAATCGTGGGCACTGACGCTTCGACCGATCTCGCCGTGATCGAGGTGCAGGCGCCCGCCTCGTTCCTGGAGCCTCTGCGACTCGGTGACTCGAGCGAGGTGGACGTCGGGGACCCGGTCGTCGCCATGGGAAGCCCGTTCGGTCTCGAGGGCACGGTGACGAGCGGAATCGTCAGCGCGCTCCACCGCCAGATGACCGCGCCGAACAGATTCACGATCAACGATTCGATCCAGACCGACGCTGCGATCAACCACGGAAACTCCGGCGGGCCGTTGCTCGACCAGGAGGGACGCGTCATCGGTGTCAACGCCCAGATCGAGAGCGAGTCCGGCGGCTCCGACGGTGTCGGCTTCGCGATCCCGTCGAACACGGTGCGCTCGATCGTCTCTCAGCTCATCGAGAACGGTGAGGCAGAACACGCGTACCTCGGGATCTCGATGCTGCCGGCTCCGGAAGGAGTGGCCGTCACCGAGGTGCACAGCGGCACTCCGGCCGAGCGGGCGGGACTGCGAGCGGCGACGGGCACGAGGACGGTCGAAGGCCAGGAGGTCCCGAGCGGCGGGGACGTCATCGTCGAGTTCGACGGCAAGCCGATCACCACGTCCGCGGAGCTCCAGAGCGGAGTGGACGCAAAGCAACCCGGCGACACGGTCTCCGTCACGGTGCTCCGGAACGGCAGCCGTCGTACCTTCCAGGTGACGCTCGGGACGCAACCGGACCGGGTCCCACAGCCGTGAAACCAGGCTGGCAAAGCATTCGGCTCGACGAGATCGATCCCATTCCCGTTGTCGCCGGGACGCTGCTCTGGCGTCCCGTGCGACGGACGCTCGACATCGGCGCCTTCGGGATCAACGCGTACACGGCGCCGAACGCGGGGGACGACGTCGTCGAGGAGCACACCGAGAGGACGTACCGGCACGAGGAGGCATACGTCGTCCTCTCGGGGCGGGCGACGTTCACCCTCGATGAGGAGACGCTGGATGCGCCAGCTGGGACTGTTGTGTTCATCCGCGATCCGGCGGTGAAGCGTCATGCCCGCGCCGAAGAGCCGAACACGTCAGTCCTCGCCGTCGGCGGCCCGCGCGAGGCCGCGTACGAGCCATCGGCCTGGGAGCACGCCTTCTTTGCAGAGAAGCACCGAGTCGTCGGCGACTACGAGGCCGCGGCCGCGGAGATCTCGAGGGGGCTCGAGCTGCATCCCGACGATCCGGGCCTGCTCTACGACCTCGGCTGTGCGGAAGCGCTCGCGGGCCGCCCGAACGACGCGCTCGAGCATGTTCGGCGCGCGCTCGAGCTCAAGCCCGAGTTCGGGGATCACGCGCAGACGGACCCGGATCTCGTCTCGCTCCGCGACCAACCCGACTGGCCGCTCAGCGGCTGACGCGCGGGCCGGAACAGGCTTCAGCCTGACCCCCGTGTTGGACTTTCGGCGATCGGACAGGTGACAACCCAAAGACGAGGTCAGACTGAATGCCTGACCCCAGCTGAGCGTCAGGACGGCGTTACGCGGTACGCGTCGAAGACGGCGTCGAGGTTCCTGAGCGCCGTCAGGAGCGAGCGGAGCTCCTTCACCTCGCCCACCTCGGCCGTGTACCAGTTGCGGGCCATGCCGTCCTCGACGGAGCCGCCGTACGAGACGATGTTCGCCCCGTGCTCGGCGAACGTCCGCGCGACGTCCTCGAGCAGCCGTGCCCGGTCCCAGGCGTCGACCGCGATCTGCACCCGGAAGCCGGCGGAGGCGCCGCCCTCCCACTCGACCACGGTGAACCTCTCCGGGTTTCTTTGCAGCGCCCTCACGTTCGGGCAGTCCTCCCGGTGGACCGTGATCCCCCGCCCCAGCGAGATGTAGCCGAGTACGGGATCCCCCGGCACCGGTGTGCAGCACTTCGCGAGCCGGACGAGCACGTCGTCGACCCCCGGCACCGTGATCCCGAGACGTCCGCCCGAGACCGCGGTCTTCACGCGTGACGGCTTCGTGCTGACCACGGGCTCCGCCGCCACTTCGTCGGTCTTGAGCCGCTGGATCACCTTGTTGACGATCTGGCCCGGCTGGAGCTTCCCGGCGCCTAGCGCGATGTAGAAGTCCTCCGCCTTCTTGAAGCCCGTCTCCCGGATCACCTGGGCGAGCACGCTCGAGCCCTGGAGCTTGCGGTACGGGAGCTTCTGGGCCTTCAGCGCCTGGTCGAGCAGCTCACGGCCTTTGGCCTCGGTCTCACCACGTGTCTCGCGCTGGAACCACTGGCGGATCTTGTTGCGGGCGCGAGAGGACCTCGCGAGCGCGAGCCAGTCCCGCGACGGGCCACGCCCGGTCTTCGACGTGAGGATCTCGACGAAATCGCCGTTCTTCATCCGGTAGTGCAGCGGGACGATGCGCCCGTTCACCTTGGCGCCCACCGTCCGGTGGCCGACGTCGGTGTGCACGGCGTACGCGAAGTCGATCGGGCTGGCGCCCGCGGGCAGCACCTTCACCTCGCCCTTCGGCGTGAAGACGTACACCTCGTCGGAGAAGAGGTCCGTGCGCAGCGTGCGCATGTACTCGCTCGGGTCCTGCTCCTCCTGCTGCGAGTCCATCAGCGACTTAACCCAGGTGAGCCACTCGTCGTCGGCCTTCCCACCGCGGCCGCGCTTGTACAGCCAGTGCGCCGCGACGCCGAACTCCGCCTCCTCGTGCATCTGCCGCGTTCGCACCTGGATCTCGAGTGGCCGTCCCTCCGGCCCGATCATCGTCGTGTGCAGCGAGCGGTAGCGGTTCAGCTTGGGCATCGCGATGAAGTCCTTGAACCGTCCGGGCATCGGCTTCCAGAGCGAATGGACGAGACCGAGCGCCGCGTAGCAGTCGCGTGTTCCCTCCTCCCCGGTCCGCTCGCAGATGACACGCATCGCGATCAGGTCGTAGATCTCGTTGAACTCGCGACCGCGCTTGGCCATCTTGTCGTAGATCGAGTAGAGGTGCTTCGCTCGCCCGATGATCTCGGCCGGAATGTCAGCTTTGCGGAGCTCTTCGGCCAGGATCTTGCTGGCCTTGTCCGCCTGTGCCTCGCGGTCCGCGCGCTGGTCGGCGACCATCGCCTTGATCTCCGCGTACTTGCGGGGGTGGAGCGTCTGGAACGCGAGGTCCTCGAGCTCCCACTTGAGCGCGTGAATTCCGAGACGGTGGGCGAGCGGCGCGTACACCTCGAGCGTCTCGCGGGCCTTCTGGGCCTGCTTCTGCTTCGTCTGGTACTCGATCGCCCGCATGTTGTGGAGGCGATCGGCGAGCTTGATCAGGATGACGCGCACGTCCTGCGCCATCGCCACGATCATCTTGCGGTAGTTCTCCGCCTCGGCCTGCTCGCGGCTCTGGAACGAGATCCTCGTCAGCTTGGTGACGCCGTCGACCAGCTGCGCAATCTCGTCCCCGAACTCGGCGCGGACCTCCTCGAGGTCGGCCTCGGTGTCCTCGACGACGTCGTGCAGCAGCGCCGCGGCGATCGTCTGCTCGTCCAGGCGAAACTCCGCGCAGATCCGGGCGACGCCCAGAGGGTGGTGGATGAATTCCTCGCCGGATCGCCGAGTCTGGCCGGCGTGTGCGCGTTCGGCGACGTCGAACGCCCGTCGGAGGAGGTCTTTGTCGACCTCCGGGTTGTATGCCTCGACCTCGGCGATCAGCTCGTCGACGAGATGCTCGTGATGCCGCTTTGCGTCGAGAACGCTCATGTTCTCAGTGTACTGAGCGCCTTTCGGGGGCCTTCTCCACGTGCAGGAGCGAGCGTCGAGACGTTGAAACCGGAGCCTTCATGCACCCCATTCGACGCTGGCTCCGCCAACGGCTCGCGCGGCGGCTCGCGCTCGCCATGCGGGACGCGATGCTTCCGCTTCACTGACTCACGCTGCTTCGGGGAGCGCTAGTGCCTCCCGCGCGAGGAGGGCTCGGAAGGTCTCGGACTCGACGAGTTGCCGCCGGCGAGGTCCTCGACCCACGTCCAGCGTGAGGCCGAGCTCGGCGAAGACGCTCCGGGCCTCCGGTGTCCACGAGTCCTCGCCCGCCCGCCACAAGCCAGCCAGGTGCGCTCGCAGCTCCTCGTAGCTCTCCGGGGTGTCGAAGAGCCTGCGCACGACGAGCTGCGGAGCGATCGTGCCGTTCCAGCGGTTCTCCTTCAGCCGGCAGGCCACGTCGAAGAGACCCGCAGCGCGTAGCCGGTCGAGCTGGGAGCCCTGACCGAAGGCGATCGCGCTGCCCGCGTCGCGCCCGTTCTGCCGCACCCGGAAACGCAGGTGCTTGCCCTCCCCCACCGTCGCCGGCGCAACCGGCTGCGAGCCCGGAACGAGCAAGGTCACGTCGGGGTTCCCGAGCCCGAAGGGAGCGAGCCGGTCGAGCTCCTGCGCAAGCGGGAGCGTGAGATCCTCCGCCGAGACGACCGCGTCGACGACGGTGACAGGGTAGAGGTCCTCCTCGGTGAGATGCGTGTCGGCGTGGGCGATGAACGCCTCCACGAACGCCTCGATGCTCGCCTCGTCGATCGAGAGGCCTGCCGCTGCGCGGTGCCCGCCGAATCGCTCCAGGTGCTCGGAGCAGGCCGCGAGAGCGCCGTGCAGGTCGAACCGCGAGACCGACCGCCCGGAGCCCTTCCACCCGTCCTGCGATCCGGCGATGAGGACAACAGGGCGGTGGAACCTCTCGACGAGGCGTGAGGCGACGATGCCGATGACGCCCTCGTGCCAGTCCTCGTTCCAGAGGACATACCCGCGCCTCCGGCGCTCTGGCTCCGGCAGGCTCTCGACGAGCGCGGAGGCCTCGCGAAGGATCCGATCCTCGACGGCCTGCCGGTCACGGTTCAGCTCCTCGAGCTCGAGGGCGAGCAGGCGTGCTTCCTCCGTGTCCTCGGTCAGGATCAACCGCAGGGCCGTGTCCGGGCGGCCGAGCCGTCCCGCCGCGTTGATCCGCGGGGCGAGGCGGAATCCGACTGCGGTTGCCTCCACGGCGGCAGGGTCGACGCGCGCGCTCTTCATCAACGCTTGCAGGCCGGGTCGCCGCGTGCACGCAAGGGCACGCAGGCCTGCGAAGGCAAGCGCGCGGTTCTCGTCCACCAGCGGGACGACGTCCGCGATCGTGGCGAGCGCGACGAGGTCGAGGTGCCGCTTCAGAACGGCGTGGTCGGCTCCGAGCAGCGCTTCGCCGAGCTTGTAGACGACCCCGGTCCCGCAGAGCCCCGCAAATGGATATTGAGATGGATGGGGAGACGGGCGCATGGTGGCCACGACGGGGCAGTCGGGAAGCGCCTCACGCGGCCGGTGGTGGTCGGTGACCACGACCTCGAGCCCGAGCGCCTCTGCCTCGGCGACTTCCTCGACCGCGGTGATCCCGCAGTCGACGGTGAGGACGAGCCCGATACCGTCGGCCGCGAGCTTGGCGAGGGTCACGCTCGACACGCCGTAGCCCTCCTCGAAGCGGCTCGGCAGGTGCCAGACGACCTCCGCACCGAGCTCGCGGAGAACCAGCACAGCCAGGGCCGTGGCGCAGATGCCGTCAACGTCGTAGTCGCCGTGCACGCAGATGCGCTTCCCAGTGTCGATGGCAGCGCGGATGCGTTCCACCGCGACCGCCATGTCCCCGAGCAGGAACGGGTCGTAGCCGGGCAGCTCCGCATCGAGAAAGCGGCGTGCAACCTCGGGATCGCCGTAGCCGCGGCGCACGAGCACGCTGGCGGTGACCTCGCTCAACCCGACCGCGCGTGCGAGTTCTGCGGTCTTCTCGAGGTCGAGAGGCTCGATCGTCCAGACACCCGTCACTCGAGTGACGGTACGGAGCGCGCCGGACGGCTCTAGCGCGGGGGGAAACGATGTTTCCCCCCGCGAGCCCCTCTCCTGAGCTCTGGGCACGGCTTCCCCGCGCGTGGCCTCCCGGGCGAATGAATCGCCCTCCGGCCTCGGAGCGATCACGCACAGAAGAACGAGTGAGACCGGATGCGGTCTAGCTCGGTCAGAACCTCGTGTCGCTCAGGAAGCGCCGCGGCGACGGCGGATCGAATCGAGCACGATCTTCACCCAGAGCAGGACCAGGCCGATGGTCACGCCGACGACGACCATCGCAATCGGAGTCACGTACGCCATCTGCTCCAGCGTGTACTTCGTGACCGCTGCGCCGACGAGCCAGACGAGCAGCACGATGACCGCCATAGCAGCCCAGAGGCGACGATCTCTCATGTCGGAGAGCCTAGATACGCTGGCGAAGGTGCTTCCGACCAACTATCGCTCGGGCGACGACTTCGTGGTCGAGTTCCTCGGACATCAGTTCGAGTTCAGCGCCGGCGACTTCGCGGAGCGGGTCACCGCCGCGGCAGTGCGACTCGGGCTCGTCGCCTCGAACGACCTCGACGAAGACGAGGCGGGCGACCTCGTCGAGCTCGTCGCGGACGGCCGCATCGTGGATCCACGGAGCGGGCTCGGGCTCTATCTCGTGCGGCACTGGGAACACGTGTCCCTCGTGAAGGAGGAGTCGCTCGTCTACTGGCTGCGCAAGCTCGTCTTCCGCGGGGCCTGGCTCGACCACCGGGTCAAGGAAGGCCTCTTGGACGTGTCCTGGGAGGACGACACCGGCGATTTCGGCTACGCCGAGCCGCAGGGCGGGAGGACGCTGCTCGAGCTCGCTCCCGTTCCCTCGTGGCGCGAGTATCAGTACCGAGGCTGAACAGGGCGGGCAAGAGTCGCCCCTACGTTTCCGGCGCGACGAACCCGAACGGATGCTCGGGATCCGGTGCGGAGAGCTCGATCGACTTGACGGCGCCGACCGGGACGATCACGAGCCGCGGCTCCTCCCCCTCGACCCGGTGCGGCCTGAACGAGAAGAACCCGAAGCCCGGGTCGGCGGTCACGGCTGCAACGAGGTGGCGCGAGCCGTCGCCGAGCTCGATCCGCATCTCCGCCTGCTCGAGTGCATGCTCCTTCACGAACTCGACGACCATCCGCATGATGCGCGCGACGAACTCGTCGAGCGGGCCTGCCATCCCCGCCGTCCAGATGTGTGTCGATTCGGTCAAAAGAGCCCGTCGGAGTGCGTTGTCACACCCATGTGGTCACGGCCAAGCGCGGTGATCACTCGTCCTCGCGGCGTCCGCTGGAGGAAGCCGAGCTGGAGCAGGAACGGCTCGTAGACGTCCTCGATCGTGTCCGGCTCCTCTCCGAGCGACACGGCCAGCGTCGACAGTCCCACTGGCCCTCCTTCGAACTTGTTCGCGATCGCGGAGAGCAGCTCGCGATCGGTGCGCTCGAGACCGGCCTCGTCGACCTCGAGCAGCTCGAGCGCCTCGCGGGCGATGTCCAACGTCACGGCGCCTTCATGGCGCACCTGCGCGACGTCGCGAATGCGCCGCAGGATCCGGTTCGCGACCCGCGGCGTGCCCCGAGCGCGACTCGCGATCTCCTCGGCGGCGGACTCCTCGATCTCGACGTCGAGGATGCCGGAGGAGCGCCGCACGATCGACGCCAGTTCGTCGGGCTCGTAGTAGCCGAGCCGGAAGGTCATGCCGAAGCGGTCTCGGAGCGGCGTCGTCAGGAGGCCGGTGCGCGTCGTCGCGCCGACGAGCGTGAACGGCGGGAGGTCGAGCGTCAGCGTGCGTGCGCCGGCTCCCTGGCCGACGATGATGTCGAGCCGGAAGTCCTCGAGCGCCGGGTACAGGATCTCCTCGATCGCGCGGTTCACGCGGTGGATCTCGTCGATGAAGAGGACGTCTCGGGGCTCGAGCCCGGTGAGGATCGCGGCCATGTCGCCCTTGCGCTCGAGCGCTGGTCCGGCAACCGTCCGGAGGCCGACGCCGAGCTCCTCGCGGATGATCGTCGCAAGCGTCGTCTTGCCGAGGCCGGGCGGGCCGACGAGGAGCACGTGGTCGAGCGCGTCTCCCCGGCCACGGGTCGCCTCGAGCGCGATCTCGAGCTGCAGCTTCGTTCGCGACTGTCCCACGAAGTCCGCGAGACGCCGCGGCCGCAGCGACTGCTCGACCTCTTCGTCGCCCTCCTGGAGCACGGGGGCGAGGAACTGAGAGCTCACGGGCCGGTCTCCGGCCCGTGAGCGTGGAGGCGCGTGGGGAACCGGGAGGTTCCCCACGATTTCAGGAAGAAGGGGGCATCAGGGGGAAACATGGTTTCCGTCTCTCTTTCCCTGGCGACCGCGAGCCGAAGGCGAGCGGTGCTCATGCCGCGCTCCTGAGCGCCTCACGCACGCGCTCCTCGGCCGGAAGGTCGGGATCGGTGCGCGCAAGCGCCTGCTCGGCCTCGACGAGGGTGTAGCCGAGCTCGACGAGAGCGTCTCGCGCGACCACATGGGCCGATGACGGCGCGGCGGGAAGCGCCTGGAGCGCTGCGACGTCCTCGCTCCCGAGCTTCTCCTCCAGTTCGAGCACGATGCGCTCGGCGGTCTTCTTGCCGATCCCCGGGATCGCCTGGAAGCGGGCCGGATCATGAAGCGCGATCGCCCGCCGAAGCTCCGACGGCGGGGCGCTCGAGACCACCGCGAGCGCGACCTTCGGCCCGATCCCGCTCACACCGAGGAGATGGAGAAAGAGCTCGCGCTCGGCCGCGTCGGCGAACCCGTAGAGCTGAAGGGCGTCCTCGCGGACGTGCAGATACGTCTCCAGCGAGACTTCCTGCACGTCAGCTGCTCGCCGGAGCGCGCTCGGGGTCGCCGCCACGAGGTAGCCGACACCGCCGACGTCGAGGACGAGCCCGTCTGGTGTGCGTCCCGCGGGTGTGCCACGCAGACGCCAGATCATCGCGCCACCTCGAGGGCCGGCGGTGCGAGCGCGTGGCAGATCGCGACTGCGAGAGCGTCAGCTGCGTGCGACGAGTCGGGCTCGGTCTCGAGGCTGAGGAGGAT
>Ga0299907_10003004_pt1 | contig 10672 bp, 9 predicted proteins | sample RVTome_16_FD_198680 | JGI IMG/M metagenome (GOLD analysis project Ga0299907, IMG submission 198680) | Soil microbial communities from uranium-contaminated site in the Upper Colorado River Basin, Wyoming, United States - RVT152D67 (version 2) ... | reverse complement strand
AAACCCGATCGTCCGCCCGGCGGCCGCCGAGACGGTCGTGGCGTCGCGCCTGGCAAAGCTGCCGGGCCAGACGCGTTCGGGAATCGCGCTAGGATCACCGGCCAGGGGAAGGGATCCGTGCTGGAGGAGAGCTCGGCGCGAGCGACGCTGGGCGCTGCCGAGGAGCTTCCGGCCGCCCGCCTCGATCTCCCAGGGCACCGTGGCGGCGAAGCAGGCCAGGCGGCTCGCCGGCGTGACCCGCCCCGGGCGGCCCGCAGCCCGCGGGGCCAGCTCGACCGCGAGGCCGAGCCGGTCGAGCCCGGCGGCAAGACCCTCGTGGATCCGCCGGTAGGCGTCGGTCAGGCCGCCCGGGAGGGGCGCCTCGCCGACCGGGGCCACGACGCTGTAGGTGAGCTCCATGGACATCGGGCCGTGATGGACGAGCCGTCCGCCGGTCGGCCGGCGCACCCATTCGACGCCCAGCTCTTCGAGCACGGCTCGCGACCGGACGTCGGGATCGGGCTGATGGCGTCCCAGGCTGACAGCGGGAGGGTCCCAGGCGTAGAACCGGACGGTGGGGGGCGAGGCCCTCTGCCCCACCGCCTCGAGGACCGCCTCGTCGCAGGCCATGTTCCATGCGCCCGGCCGCGGGCCGGTCTCGAGGAGCCGCCAGGTCGGGGTCGCCTCGCCCACCATGCGTACCTACGCGGTCGGAGCGATCCGGACGACCGGGATCAGCGGGGCTGGAGGGGCACCGGAGCGATCCGGGTCGGGCTCGCGTCGTCCGGGAGGAGGCTCAACCCGTCCTCGAAGACCGCCGGGCGGTAGCCGGGGGCGGCGACCATGACCGTGTAGTCCCGCCCACGGACCAGGTCGTCGATCCACCAGTGACCGGCGCTGTCGGAAAGGGCGGCTCCGACCATGAGGGAGGACGTCGAGTCGGCCGGGCTGGATTCCCACCTGTCGGGACCGACGCCGGGTCTCAGGACGATGACGGTCGCTCCGGCGATCCCGCCCCCCGTCGCCTCGTCGACGATCCGACCCTCGATCGCGATCGGCGAGGCGAAGAGGCCTCCCACCGAGTCCCCGAGGGCGAAGGCTGCCGACCCGATCGGGTCTCCGGCGGGCCCGGGGCCGACGCTTTCCTGACGACAGGCGAGGGCCGCGATGGGTATCGCGAGCCCCGCCAGCGGGACTGGCAGAAACCGCTTCGTCTTCGCGCCGTTCATTCGGTGGCATTCCTACCCTGGATGCCTCCCAACGGTCCGGCTCAGCCCGCTCAGATCTCCACGCTCCCGCCGGGCTCGAGCACCGCGCACTTCGAGCTCGTCCGGCGCTCGACCAGCTCCTTCCACTCGACGGCGTCCTGGACGATCAGCTCGAAGGTGTCGTAGTGCATGGGGACCACGAGGTCGGGCTGGAGCCATTGCACGGCCTTCAGCGCGTCGTCCGGCCCCATCGTGTAGTTGTCCCCGATTGGCAGGCACGCGCAGTCGAAGTCGTAGAGCTGGCCGAGGAGCTTGATGTCGGCGGTGAGCGCCGTGTCGCCCGCGTGATAGAGGACCTTGTCCTCGGCCGTGATCACGATCCCGCACGGGTTCGTGGAGTAGGCCGGGTCGGCGTCGGTCCTGGAGCCGTGCGCGGCGGGGACCAGCTTGACGTGCCCGAAGTCGAACTGGTGGCCTCCACCGCAGGCGAGACCATGCGCCTTGCACCCCTCCTTCTCGGCGAGCGCGGCCAGCTCGTACGCCGCCACCACCATCGCCCCGGTCCCCTTCGCGATCGCGACCGTGTCGCCCCAGTGATCTCCGTGACCGTGGGAGACGACGATCGCCTGGATCCCTTGGATGTCGCCGGGTCCGACGTCGGCCTTCGGGTTTTCCGAGAGGAAGGGGTCGATGAGGACCTTCCCTTCGGTCGTCTCGTACTCGAAGCACGCGTGTCCGTGCCAGGTCAGCCTCGCCATTGTCAACCTCCTGCGTGACCGTGCAAGGTGCAGACCAGGTTCCGATCCCCGTACGCCGCGTCCACCCGGCCCACCGACGGCCACACCTTGTGGTCGCGGCTCTCCGGCGTCGGGAAGGCGGCCCGCTCCCGCGAGTATGGATGCGTCCACTCGTCCGCCGTCAGCGATTCGAGGGTATGGGGCGCGTTCTTGAGCAGGTTGTCCGCCCGGTCCGCCCGGCCCGCCTCGATCTCCCGGATCTCCTCACGGATCGCGACCATGGCCTCGACGAAGCGATCTAGCTCCTCCTTCGGCTCGCTCTCGGTCGGTTCGACCATCATCGTTCGCGGCACAGGGAACGAGATCGTCGGGGCATGGAAGCCGTAGTCGATGAGCCGCTTGGCGATGTCCTCCACCTCCACGCCGGCCGACTTCCGGAACGGGCGCGTGTCGAGTATGCACTCGTGTCCGATCAGCCCATGGGCGCCCGCGTAGAGGAGGTCGTAGTGACCCTTGAGCCGTCGCGCCACATAGTTGGCGTTCAGAATCGCCACCTGGCTCGCCCGCTTGAGCCCGTCTGCGCCCATCATGCGGATGTACGCCCACGAGATTGGAAGGATCGAGGGGCTCCCCCAGGGGGCCGCCGAGATGGTGCCGCACGGCTCCTCGATCCCCAGCGGCACGACCGGATGATCGGGGAGGAAGGGCGCCAGATGCTCGGCCACCCCGATCGGCCCCATCCCCGGTCCACCCCCGCCGTGCGGGATGCAGAACGTCTTATGAAGGTTCAAATGGCAGACGTCGGCCCCGTAGTCGCCGGGACGGGCGAGGCCGACCTGCGCGTTCATGTTGGCGCCGTCGATGTAGACCTGCCCGCCATGCTCATGGATGATCCCGCACACCTCGCGGATCGACGCCTCGAAGACGCCGTGGGTGGACGGGTAGGTGACCATGATCGCCCCCAGCGTGTCGGCGCGCCGCTCGGCCTTGGCGCGCAGATCGTCCACGTCGATGTTGCCTTCGGGGTCGGTCCGGACGGGCACGACCTCCATCCCCGCCATGACCGCGCTGGCCGGGTTGGTGCCGTGGGCCGACTGCGGGATCAGGCAGGTCGTCCGTCCCGCCTCGCCGCGCGCCCGATGGAAGGCGCGGATCACGAGCAACCCGGCGAGCTCGCCCTGGGATCCGGCGTTGGGCTGTAGCGAGACTCGGGCGAAGCCGGTGATCTCCGCGAGCTGCTTTTCGAGCTGCCGGATCACCTCGCGATACCCCGCGGCCTGCTCCTGCGGCGCGAACGGATGGATCCGAGCGAAGCCATCCCAGGTGATCGGGATCATCTCGGTCGTCGCGTTCAGCTTCATCGTGCACGAGCCGAGCGGGATCATCCCGTGCGCGAGCGAGAAATCGCGGTTCTCGAGTCGCTTGAGATAGCGCAGCATCTCGGTCTCGGACCGGTGCTGCCGGAAGACCTCGTGCGTCAGGAAGGACGACCGCCGGCGGAGCACCTCCGGGATCGGCTCCGATGCCGGCCGGGCTCCGCGGTCGCCGTCCGCCGCGAACCCGCCGAAGACCTCGATCAGCTCTTCGACGTCCTCCTCACGGGTCGTCTCGTCGAGGGCGACGCCGATCCTGGACTCGCCGAGCGGGCGGAGGTTGATCCCTCGCTCGCGCGCGGCCTCGTGGACCGGCACAGCGCGGCCGACCTCGATCGTGAGCGTGTCGAACCAGGTGTCGTGGACGACCTCGTGGCCACGGCGGCGAAGACCGTCCGCGAGCCGCGTCGTCAGCCCATGGACCCGGCGCGCGATCCTCTCGAGGCCCTCCGGACCATGCCAGACCGTGTACATCGCCGCCACGACGGCGAGCAGCACCTGCGCCGTGCACACATTGCTGGTCGCGCGTTCCTTCCGGATGTGCTGCTCGCGGGTCTGGAGCGCCATCCGGTAGGCGGAGTGGCCGGCCTGGTCGCGAGACACGCCGATGATCCGCCCGGGCATGCTACGTACGTGCTCCTCACGCGCCGAGAAGAATGCCGCGTGGGGCCCCCCGTAACCGAGCGGGACGCCGAACCGCTGGCTGTTTCCAACCGCGATGTCAGCCCCCCAGGCACCCGGCGGGTCTAGGACTGCGAGCGCCAGGAGGTCCGTCGCCACCGTCACCAGGCCGCCCGCTCCATGGACCCGCTCGCAGAGCTCGCGCCAGTCCGGGAGGGCGCCCTCGGTGTTCGGGTATTGGACGAGGACTCCGGCGACGTCGGGCCCGATCTCGGCGGCCGTCGCCTCGACGACCCGGGCGTCGATGCCGCGCGCCTCGGCGCGCGTCCGGACGACCGCGATCGTCTGCGGGTGGCACCCTCTGTCGACCAGGTACGTCGCGCGCTCTCCCCGGCCCGACACGGCGATCGTCATCGCCATGGCCTCCGCCGCGGCGGTCGCCTCGTCCAGGAGCGAGGCGTTGGCCACCGGGAGCCCGGTCAGGTCCGCGACCATCGTCTGGAACGCCAGCAGGGCCTCCATCCGACCCTGCGAGATCTCGGCCTGGTAGGGCGTGTAGGCGGTGTACCAGCCGGGGTTCTCGACGACGTTGCGCAGGATGACGGGCGGCGTGATGGTGTCGTGGTACCCCATGCCGATGTAGCTCCGGAAGACCCGGTTGCGGGCAGACAGCTCCCGCAGCTCAGCCAGCGCCTCCGGCTCGGTCGCCGGCGGGGGGAGGTCGAGCGGGCGCTCGAGACGGATGGATGCGGGGACGACGGCCTCGGTGAGCTCGTCGAGGTCCCCGTACCCCATCGACTCGAGCATCGCCGGGAGGTCCTCGGAGCGCGGGCCGATGTGCCGGTAGGCGAAGGCCTCCGGGGCGGGCAGCGGCGTGACGGCTTCCTCCACCGCCCGGGGGGGAGCGGGAGCGCGGGACTTCACGATCGGAGGCTCAGCCGATGTGGCGGCGGTAGGCGTCGGCGTCCATGAGCCCGTCGAACGAACCGGGCTCCGCGACCCGGATCTTCATCATCCACCCTTCGCCGTAGGGTTCCCGGTTCACCCGCTCGGGATGGTCGTCAAGCGCCCGGTTCACCTCGACGACCTCGCCGGCCAACGGGGCGTAGATATCGGCGACCGTCTTCACGGCCTCGATCGTCCCGCAGCTTCCCTTCCTCTCGACCGAGTCGCCGACCGAGGGCAGCTCCACGAACACCACGTCGCCGAGCTCGCCCTGCGCATAATCGGTGATCCCGACGGTGGCGACGCCGGAGCCGGCGTCGAAGCGAACCCACTCGTGGTCCTCCGTGTAGCGCAGGTCGGCCGGGAACTCGGGCATGTCGCTCCCATGGCGGCGCGGGTGTCATCGAACCGGACGAAAAGGAGCGACAGGTTAGCCACGCCCGGTGTCCTCGTCAACGAACTCGCGCGGGTGCGACCGGGAAGCGAAGGCCGTCGCCGTCGGGCGGCAGGTCGGGCGGCGCGGTCGCCCGGATCCGGGCTGCGAGGGGGGAGCCGTCGCGGGTGAAGATGGAGGCCACAGAATCCTCGTAGGCGGAGGACCACCCCGGCTTGAGCAGGAGCAGGTTGTAGACGGGAAGATGCCGCGGGACCAGGGCCAGGTCGGTCGGATGGTCGTCAAGAAGGCGGTCCCAGTCCCCCACGCCGAAGATGAACTGGATGTTGGCCGCGTGGGTCTCCTCGTCGTAGACGGTCTCGCGGCGGCCGTCCACCGACACCCGGACCTCCGGCGCCAAGTGCCAGATCGCGTACTCCCCCCAGTCGAAGTGGATGGCCAGGTTCCCGCTCACCCCGGAGCCGCGGAGAACCCCCACCGCCCGGGCCGGGAACTCCATGGCCCCGGCCTCGATCCGGGGTCCGCGGAGCCACGGGACGGCGAGTGCGACGAGGCCGGCCACGAGGAGCAGAAGGAGGGGGGCGGGCCCCAGCCGGCGCCGACCCGGGCCTGCCGGGGCCCGCCGGCTGGAAAGCGCGCCCAGGGCGTCCGCGGCGAGGATGGGGGCAGCCAGCCCGAACAGGGGGAGATGCCGGATCGCGGTCAGCGCGCCGAACGCCAGGACGACGAACACGGCCAGCCCCGGGGGATCCGGCGGCCGCCCCCGGACGACCATGGCGTATGCGCAGCCGGCGAGGAGGACGATGTAGCAAGCCCCCTCCCACGTGGCGAGCGCGGTCTGGGCCCACTCGGTGATCTCGGGCCGGGCCACGGTCGCGGTCTCGAGGAGGAAGGTCCAGAGCCGGACGCCGAAGGGGTTCGCGAAGGTGGCGAGGACACCCCCCAGGACGGTCAGCCCCACGGCCGCGAGGCCGGGACTCCGCGCGGGCGCGCCCGCGCGGCGCCGCTTGGCGGCCAGAACCGCGTGCGCGGCGCCCCAGAGCAGCAGCAGGGCGATCCCGGCGAGAAAGCCCCCGTGCAGGTTGACCCACGCCGCCATGACCAGCGGGACCCCCCACAGCCAGCGGGGCCGGTCGTGGTCGGCGGCGTCGACGGCCAGGAGCAGGAGGACCAGCCCCAGGAAGGTGAAGATCTGCGGCCGGATCGTGCTCGTTCCGACGGTCACCAGCGTGAAGGCGAGCAGCAACACGACGACCGCGTGGAGGGTCGAAACGCCGCGCCTCAGCAGGTGAGCGAGGAGGAGCCCCATCGTCGTCAGACCCACCGCCATCTTCAGCAGGACGAGGCCGGAAGCGCCGGCGGCCCTGTAGGCTCCATAGAAGAGCGCCTCGGCCAGCCATTCGTGGTTGATCCAGGGGACCGACCCGGAGAGGTAGGAATAGGGATCGGGCCGAACGATGCGACCCGTCCGGAAGAGGTCCCCGCCGAACAGGACGTGCCCCCAGAGGTCGGGGTCGACCACCGTCCGGGCCAGCGCGAAGAAGAGGACCGCCCCGGCCAGGGCGATCAGGACGCGGTCCTGGCGATGAGGGGGTGGATCCAGATCCGGGTCGCGACGCGCCATTCTTGATGGACCTCCCGGGGGACGAACCTCGCAAAGGCCGCGCCAACCTATCGGCCCTCCTGTCCGACGACTACCGGGCGGAGAAGGAGCGCCCGTATCTTGCGGCGCCATGGGAATCGAGATCCGTCCGGCCACCCGCGAGCGCTGGTCCGACCTGACCGCGCTGTTCGGCGCCCGCGGCGCGTGCGGCGGATGCTGGTGCATGTTCTGGCGTCAGACCGGCGCCGAGTTCGCCACGCGGAAGGGGGAGAAGAACCGGCGCGCGCTGCGCCGGCTCGTCCAGTCGGACGAGCCCCCGGGGCTGATCGCGTGGGTCGACGGCGAGCCGGCCGGGTGGATCGCGGTGGCCCCCCGATCTGCCTATGCCCGTCTCGCACGGTCGCGCATCCTCAAGCCGGTCGACGACCGGTCCGACGTCTGGTCGGTGCCGTGCTTCTTCGTCGCCCGGACCCATCGCCGCCAGGGCCTCACGGTTGCGCTGCTCGAGGCCGCCGTGGACCACGCCGCCCGCCGCGGGGCACGCGTCGTCGAGGGGTACCCGGTCGAGCCGGCCGGCGAGCAGGCCGACGTCTTCGTCTACACGGGGCTCGCCTCGGCCTTCCGGCGGGCGGGGTTCCGCGAGGTCGCGCGGCGTTCCTCGACCCGGCCGGTCATGCGCTACGAGATCGAGGGAAGGCGGAAACGCTCGAAGCGGGTCGAACACGGCGGTCCGTCGGCGTAGGAGAGCTCGACCACGCCCCCCCCGGAGCCACGCGACTCTCCCATGCGCCACACCGCGCCGCTCCGCGTCCCGTAGCGACCGCCGTGGAGGCAGAGGGCGTCATGGCCTCGAACGCCGTGATCGCCGAGGATGGCCGCGAGCCGTTCGACGAGGCCCTCCGGCGCCGGGCCGTCCGGCCGCTCGGGCCACAACCCCTCCTCCTCGAGCCGCCGCCGGGCCCGTCCGGCTTTCGATTCTCGCGGCGTCTCATCGAACGGGCGGTTGGTGACCAGGTGGACGCCCGGACCCAGCCGGCGCGCGGTCGAGCGATCTCCGTCGTGCTCGACGAGCCATAGGGAGGTCGCGTCCCCGGCCACGAGATTGAACGGATTGTAGGGCCGGTCCAGCGCCTGGATCCGGGCCACGACGGCCGCCGGCCCGTGCTCCTGGAGCAGGTCGAGGCAGAGGAGTCCGCGTGACCGCCGGGACGGGTCCTGACGCCCGTCGTCGCGGTTGGTGAGCCCGACCCAGAGCCCTTGCTCGTTCGCGCCCATCCAGGTCCCGCCCGCCTCATCATCACGCGGCATGAGGACGGTCGGCCGAGAGCCGACCATGGCGGGCGGCGAGGCCGGCCGGTCGTACGCCTCGTCGCGGTCGACGGCGAGGACCAGCGGGGCGTCCGCCCACACGGCGTGGAAGGCGATCAGCGTGCACACTTCGACCGGCTAGGACCAGCGGCGGTATTCGTTCCACGAGTCCCGCCTCAACATGCCGCCTAGCCCGGCGAAGACGAGCAGGGCGATCCCGAGCTCGAGCAGCGCCAAGAGCAGGCCGAGAACCGAGAGCGATCCCCGGAGGAGGGCGTGGAAGGCGAGCGTGGCGTGGCCCAGATACAGGCATCCCAGAACCGCCAGCGCGAGCTTCCCGAACGCGGACGGTTTCCCACGGCCGCGCACGGCCTGGCGGACGACGGCGGCGTTCTGGTAGATCTGCATGAGGGGGTCGTAGACGCTCCTGTCGAGCGGCACCCCGCACCGCTCGCAGACCGCGTGGAGGCCCGGCTGGAGGTGGCCGCATTGATCGCAGAACGTCAGGGCGGTGTCGTCGTCTCGGGACAGGGCCTCGAGCATGGGAACAAGTCTAATCGCCGGCCGATGGAAGCCAACCCGGTGGAAGCCAACCCGGCATGCGGGTGTTAGCTTGCCCGCCTCCGAAGCCAGCCGTTGGTCGTCAGGTCCTCGAACCCGGGATTCCATGAAGCTGCTGCTGACCGCGCTCTCGCTCGGCCTTCCGTTCCTCGTCACGTTCCGCGCCGCGGCCCAGACTCCGCCCGACGACTTCGACTCCGCCGTGGACGACTTCTTCGAGCGCTACTTCGAGTTCTACCCCACCCTCGCGGCCGGGGCCGGCCTCCACGAGTACGACGGCCGGCTGGGCCCTCGCGACGCCGAGGCTATCCGCTCGTGGCTCGCCGACCTCGAGGTCCTCGCGGGGCGCTTCGCCGCGATGGACACGGCCGCGCTCACCGACGATCAACGTCTCGACCGGGACCTCATCCTGCGCGAGATCCGTGGCGACCGCTTCTGGCTGGAGGAGGTCGGGATCTGGCGTAGCGATCCGCGGTTCTACGCGAGCCAGTGGGACCTGACCCTGCTCCTGCTCCTGGACTACGCGCCGCTCGCGGACCGGATGGGCGCCATCGTGAACCGGCTCGAGCGGTTCCCCGATTTGGTCGCGGCGGCGCGCGCCAACGTCGAGCATCCCCCGCGGCCGTTCGTCGAAACGGCGCTGATCACGTATCGGGGCTGGCCGGCTTTCCTGGAGAACGATCTCACCGAGGCCCTCGCGGGGGTGAACGATCCCGCACTCCAGACGCGCTTCGCCGCCGCGCGCGATCGGGCCATCCAGGCGATCGCCGATTATCGCGCTCATCTCGAGGCCGAGGTCCTGCCGTCGGCCGACGGCGAGTTCGCGCTGGGGACGGCGCGTTACGAGACCATGAACGCCCTCCTGTCGGGGCTCGACCTGCCGGTCCGCGATCTCATAGCCATCGGCAAGGCCGAGCTTGAGCGGCTCCAGGCGTTGGCCGACTCGCTGGCGGCGTCGATCGCCCCCGACGTTCCGGCCGACCGGCGGGTGTCCGCGGCCTTCGACACGCTGGCTCTGGACCGGCCGGCGCCGGACTCCATCGTGACCACCGCCGCGCAGGTCATCGACTCGCTCAAGGCGTTCGTCCGGGTCCGCCGGATCGGGACCGTCCTCGAGGGCGACGTCGAGGTGCGTGAGATCCCGCCCTTCGCGCGTACGAATTTCGCATACATCTGGATCCCCGGACCCTTCGAGCAGGCGGCCAGGACGGGTCAGTACTTCATCCAACCGGTCGAGGAGGGGTGGTCGGAGCGGGTCGCGCGGGAGTTCCTGGCCCGCAACAACGACTGGTCGATCCTGAACACCAGCGGCCACGAGGCCTACCCGGGCCACTACCATCACTTCAACCACGTGCATCGGGCGCCGACCAAGACCCAGCGGCTCCTGACGGCCTACGTCACGACCGAGGGCTGGGCGCACTATGCCGAGGAGATGTCGTGGCGGCAGGGGCTGGCGGGCGGCGACCCCCGCCTCGGCCTGGCCGTCGTGCAGGACGCGCTGCTCCGCGTGGTCCGCTACCTCGCGTCGATCGGCCTACACACTACAGGATTGACGGTCGACGAGGCCGAGATCCTGTTCCGCACGGTGGCCTTCCAGGACTCGGTGAACGCGCGGCAGCAGGCCCTGCGCGGCACCTACGACCCGGAGTACCTGAACTATACGCTGGGCAAGCTCATGATCCAGGAGCTGCGCGCGGACGCCCAGGCGACGGCCGAGGCGGCCGGCGGCGATTTCGACCTGACCGCCTTCCACGACGACTTCATGAGTCGAGGCGCCCCGCCCGTCTCCTGGATTGGCCGGCGGCTCCTCGACGACCCGGAGTGGATGCCCTTCGCCCTCTCGCCGGAGACACGCCGCGCGCGGTGATGCGGGCCGCCTACATCGCCAGGCACGGCGGGCCCGAGGTGGTCGAAGTCGGCCGGCGCCCGCTCCCGGAGCCGGG
>Ga0299907_10003003_pt1 | contig 10674 bp, 10 predicted proteins | sample RVTome_16_FD_198680 | JGI IMG/M metagenome (GOLD analysis project Ga0299907, IMG submission 198680) | Soil microbial communities from uranium-contaminated site in the Upper Colorado River Basin, Wyoming, United States - RVT152D67 (version 2) ... | reverse complement strand
TGCGGGACGTCCGTGTCGAGGCCGGGAAGGGCTTGCTCAATCGTGCTGCTTTCCACCGCGTCCTTCCTTCACGACCTGGCGTGCCCGGGCGATCGCCAACGCGCCCGGAGGGACATCCTCTGTGATCACGGAGCCGGCTGCAATCCATGCGTCGTCGCCGATCGTCACCGGGGCGACGAAGGCATTGTCGACACCCGTCCTGACGTTGCGCCCGATCACCGTCCGCTGCTTCTCCCGCGTCGCATGGTCCTGGTTGACGGTGATACCGCCCGCTCCGATGTTCGTGTCCTCGCCCACGTCGGCATCTCCGATGTACGACAGGTGCGGCACCTTGGCTCTCGCGCCGATGTGCGAGTTCTTGATCTCCACGAAGGTGCCTGCTTTTGCCCCCGCCTCGAGCACCGTGCCCGGGCGAAGGTAACAGAACGGCCCGACCAGGGCTCCCGCGCCGACCTGCGCGTCGATCACGACCGCGTGCGGGCCGACCTCCGCCCCGGCGGCGATGCGAGATGCGCCGCGGATCACCGTGAACGGGTGGATCACCGCGTCGGGCTCGAGGGTGGCGTCGCCGTCGATCCAGGTCGTCTGCGGATCGACGATGGTGACGCCGGCGAGCATGTGGTCAGTGTTGATCCGGTCGCGGAGAGCAGAAGCGGCCGCAGCCAGCTCGGCTCTCGTGTTCACACCCTCGGTCTCCATCGGATCTCCTCCCTTGTGCACGGCGACCCGGTCGCCGTCCGAGACGAGCAGCGACACCGTATCGGTCAGGTACAGCTCGCCCTGGGCGTTGTGTGGCTGCAGGCGGTCGAGCACGGGCCAGAGCCGCTCCGCGTCGAACACGTAGATGGAGGAGTTGACCTCCCGCAGCTCGAGCTGCTCCGGCGTCGCGTCCCGCGCCTCCACGATCGCGTCGAGGTCGCCGTCGCCGTTGCGGAGGACACGGCCGTACTCGCGCGGATCCTCGGGCTCGAACGAGAGCACGGTCGCGCACGCGCCCTCGCGCCGGTGGGTCTCGACGAGCGAGCGCAAGAGCGCGGGCGTGAGCAGAGGCGTGTCGCCCGAGAGCACGAGCACCTGGTCGGCGCGGCCTTCGAGCACCGAACGCGCGGAGCGCACGGCGTCGCCGGTCCCGAGCGGCTCGTGCTGGACAGCTGTCTCGACACCGGCGAACGCATCGGCCGTCGCGGGGCCCGACACCACGACGAGCGGGTCGGCCTCGATCGCGCGGGCGGTGTCGAGCACCCAGTCGACCATCCGCCGGCCGAGGAGCGAGTGGAGGTGCTTCGGAACCTGCGAGCGCATGCGCGTGCCGAGCCCGGCCGCCATGACGACGGCGCCGATCCTGCCGTTCTCCGACGTCGACATGGTGGCTGGGGCGCCAGGATTCGAACCTGGGATCACGGGACCAAAACCCGTTGCCTTACCACTTGGCCACGCCCCAGAGCGGGTCCATCTTGCCATTCGAGGTCACGGGATCACGGTCCTGCGACCGGCCGGGTGACCCAGGTCCGGCCCTCGGCGCGGAGAGCTTCGGCCGCGGCCTCGGCATCGGCTGTCGTGTCGAAGAGCCCGTAGACGGCCGGCCCGGCGCCGCTCACGTCCGCACGGAAGGCGCCGAGCTCGGCGAGGGCCTCGGCGAGCGGCGACGTCGCCAGGTCGTTCGGCGGGAGCTCCGACAGGTCCCTCGCCGCACGCATGCGCTCGAGAGCCGCGTACAGCACGGCTCGGCGCTCGTCGAAGCCCGCGTGACCGCCGCGCGCATCGAAGTCGCGGTACACCGCTGCCGTCGACTCCTTCGCACGGTCGTGCGGGAGCACGAGCAGCACGGTGTAGTCCGAGGGCAGGTCCACCGCGGCCAGGTCGGTCCCGGCGCCCGTCGCGAGCCGAGCCCCGCTTCCGAGGAAGAACGGCACGTCCGAGCCGACGGCCGCCGCAACGTGGTGGAGCTCGTCCGAACGTAGCGGAGCCTCGAGGAGGGCGTTGCCGAGCCGGAGCGCCGCGGCGGCGTCCGAGCTCCCGCCACCGAGACCCGCCGCGACCGGAATCCGCTTCTCGATCCCGACTCGCCAGGCGGACGTCGCGCCTGCGGCTCGGGCGAGCGCGTCGAGCGCCGCGCGAACGAGGGTGTCGTCCGCGTAGCCCTCGACCGCAAGCTCCATCGCAGGCTCGAGGGTGACGTCGTCGTGCAGTTCGACCCGTTCGAGCAGGGTCACGACCTCGTGCCGGCCGGCCGGGCGCCCCGGACCGACGATCAGCGCGAGGTTGATCTTCGCGAACGCCTTCGCCCGGGTCAGCGCATTGCCTCCGAGAGTGTCACGAAGTCCTCCGGCGCGAGCTCCTCCGCCCGGGCGCCGGTGGGCTTGCCGATCGCGGCGAGCGCCAGCTCGACCCGGTCGCGAGGTGCGCGTCCACTCAGCGCGATGGAGTTCGCGAGCGTCTTCCGACGGTGCGCGAACGCGGCGTCGACCACGGGCCGGACGTCTGCCGGGGGTGGCTGCGGGGAGCGGACGAACGCAACGAGCGCCGACTCGACTCTCGGCGGCGGACGGAAGACCGTCGGTGAGACAGCGTGGAAGCCGACCTTTCGCGCGTGCAGCTGGACGAGCACCGACACCGCGCCGTACGCCTTCGTGCGCGGCTCGGCGAAGAAGCGATCGGCGATCTCCCGCTGCACCATCACGCACCAGCGCTCGAGCTTCGGGAGACGCTCGAAGCTCTCGACCACGAGCGGCGTCGCAATGTTGTACGGCAGGTTCGCGACGAGCTTTCGGGGAGGCGGCTCGAGACCGCCGAGCTCGAGCCGCAGCGCGTCGCCGAACGTCAGCTCGACGTTGCCGCGGCCGGCGAGCGCGTTGTCGAGCTCGCTCGCGAGGGAGCGGTCGAGCTCGATCGCGTGCACCAGCCGGACGCGATCGGCGAGGTAGCGCGTGAGGAGCCCGAGCCCGGGCCCGACCTCGAGCACGACGTCTTCGGGAGCCAGCTCGGCGAGGCGTCCGACGACGCCGAGGATGTTCTCGTCGATGAGGAAGTGCTGGCCGAGTCGTTTCTTCGGCCTGACGCTCACGACAAACCGAACGCCGCGCCGGCGTTCGCGTGGGTCTGCGCGGCAAGTACGACGGGGGTCGTGTCACGCGCCTCGGCGAGTGCGGCGATCGTGTGGGGAAGATGAGCCGGCTCGTTCCGTCGCCCGCGGACCGGCTGCGGCGCGAGGTACGGGCTGTCCGTCTCGACGAGGAGGCGATCGTCGGGCACCTCGGCCGCCGCGGCTCGCAGGTCGGCCGCTTTGGGATACGAGACGTTCCCGGCGAACGAGACGTAGTAGCCGCGCTCGAGCGCGGGCGCGAGCAGCCCCGGCGAGGAGAAGCAGTGGAGGATCACCTTCCCGCGAAACCCGGCGAGCGCCGCAGCCGTGTCCTCCACCGCGTCCCGGCTGTGGACGACCACCGGCAGACCGAGCTCGTCAGCGAGCTCGAGCTGCGCGTCGAAGAGCTCGCGTTGCTCGGCAGGAGTCGCATGCCGCCTCGCGTTGTCGAGCCCCGTTTCGCCAACCGCGACGGCCTTCGGGTGCGAGAGGAGCTCGCGAAGCTCGCCGAGCCGCAGCGCTTCCGGCGTCGCGGCGCGATGCGGGTCGATGCCGAGCGCCGCGTGGACGCCGTCGTCGTCGTTGGCGATCGCGAGCGCAGCGCGGCAGGAGTCGATGCCGGTCCCGATCGTGATCACGCGCGTGACACCGGCCGTGCGCGCCCGCTCGATCAGCGCGGCCGCGGGCTGCTCACACGCGTCGAGGTGCGCGTGCGTGTCCGTCACGCTACGGCGGCGGCTTCCATGCGCGCCAGCTCGTCGGCGATCACCTTCTCCGGATCCAGCTTGGCGAAGAGCGGCCGTGGCTCGAGGAGGGGCTGTCCGGCCGGCAGCTCGCTTGGCTCCCAGCGACCGTCCCAGTCGCCGTAATCGCCCGTGAGGACGACGTGCTCGCTCCCGTCGTCCTCGGCGACGGCCCGGAACTCGAGCGGTCCGGCAATCACGTCCTGGTAGCCGAGCAGCTCGTGCAGCCGCTGGGACGAGAACGGCAGGTACGGCGTCAGGAGCGCCTTGAGGCCGTCGATCGCACGGAGCGCCGTGAAGAGCACCGTCCCCGCACGCTCCCGATCCTCCTCGAGGAGCCTCCACGGCGCCTGCTCGGCGACGTACTGGTTGCCGAGGGCCGCGATCCGCATGATCTCCTGGAGGCCGCTCTTGAACCGCGCCGACTCGATGAGCGAGCCGACGGTCTCGAAGCCCTTCTCGACCTCGGCGAGAAGCACCCGGTCGGCATCGGCGAGCGGGCCAGGCTCGGGCACGGCTCCGAAGTTCTTGTACGCGCTCTGGAGCGTGCGGTTCACGAGGTTCCCCCAGGTCGCGACGAGCTCGTCGTTGTTCCGGCGGACGAACTCGGCCCAGGTGAAGTCGGTGTCCTGGGTCTCCGGGCCCGCGATCGAGAGGAAGTAGCGGAGCGCGTCGGGGTCGTAGCGGCTCAGGAACTCACGGACGTGGATGACGACGCCCCGGCTCACGCTGAACCGCTTGCCCTCCATCGTCAGGAACTCGCTAGAGACGATGTTGTCCGGGAGCTCGAGCGCCCCGCGACCGGCACCGTAGCGACCGTCGTCGCCGTAGCCGAGCAGCATGCTCGGCCAGATGACCGTGTGGAAGACGATGTTGTCCTTGCCCATGAAGTAGGCATGCTCCACGTCCGGGCTCTGCCACCAGTCCCGCCAGGCATCGGGCGTCCCTCGGTTCTGCGCCCACTCGATCGAGGCCGACAGGTAGCCGATCACGGCGTCGAACCACACGTAGATCCGCTTGTCTGGGAGGTCCTCGTACCCAGCGACCGGAATGGGAACGCCCCAGTCGAGGTCGCGCGTGATCGGACGCGGCTTGAGCTCCTGGACGAAGTTGAGCGAGAACCGCTTGACGTTCTGCCGCCAGTTCTCGCGCGAGGAGATCCATTCCGTCAGCTGCTCCTTGAACGCCGGGAGGTCGAGGAAGAGGTGCTTCGTGGTTTGGAAGACCGGGGTCGTCCCGTCGATCCGCGAGCGTGGGTCGATGAGATCCGTCGGGTCGAGCTGGTTCCCACAGTTGTCGCACTGATCGCCGCGAGCGCTCCCGTACCCGCAGATCGGGCACGTCCCCTCGATGTACCGGTCCGGCAGCGTGTGCCCGGTGGACTCTGAGAACGCGCCCAACGTCTCGCGCTCCACGACGTAGCCCTTCTCGTGAAGCGTGCGAAAGATGTCCTGTGTGACGCGGTAGTGGTTTGCGGTGGTCGTACGGGTGAACAGGTCGTAGGAGAGCCCGAGCGCGCGCAGGTCCTCGCGGATGAGCCGGCTGGAGCGCTCGGCCGTCTCACGCGGCGACTCGCCCGCCTCGTCCGCGGCGACCATCACGGGAGTGCCGTGCTCGTCCGTGCCGCTCACCATCAGCACGTCGTTGCCGCGAAGGCGGTGATAGCGGGCGAAGGTGTCCGACGGGACGCCGAAGCCCGCCACATGGCCGATGTGACGCAGTCCGCTCGCATACGGCCACGCGACCGCGACCAGGATCTTCCGTTTCGGGCTCGGCTCGCTCACGGCCGTCAATGATAGGGGCCGGGTTTTCGACCCTCCGGCGGAGCCCCAACGCCCCGCCGCCGAGCGCCGCGAGCCCGAGGAGGAGTGCGCCCACGATGAGCAGGCTCCGGACTCGGCCCGGGATCTGGCGCGGGGAAGCGGGCACCTCCGACCGCGTGCTCAGGCCGGGCTCGCCGGCTCCTACGGACGAGCTCGTCAGACGGGACAGCGCCGTCGGATCGATGGCTCGATCGCGGGCGGCCACGTCGGCGTCCTTCGCAGCCTCGGAGGCGACGGCGACACCGCTGCCGGTTTGCCGCTGCGAAGGCGCGATCGGTCCCGAGGCGGTCGCCTCGGTCGGCACCGTCCGCGTGCCGGGTCCGGAGCCGGAGGCGGATATCGCTCGCCGCTCGGCGATGACCTGGGTGGGCCTCGCCTCCGCCGATCCGTCGGCTGCGGCCGCCCGTCCGCCGGCGGGCTCCCGGCTCCGCGCCGAGCCCGAGGCGTGCCCGGCCCTAGGTCGCGTCGCGGCCGCGGGCTCGGCCGGGGTCTTCTCGGAACCTGCGGGCGACGGCCTCGCGGGCGCCGCGGAGGGCGCGGGCGCCGGCACCTCTCCGGCGCCAGGCGCAGGCGTCTGCACGGGAGCGGGGGCAGGAGCCGGCGCAGGCGCAGGTGTCGGAGCGGGGGCAGGAGCCGGAGCAGGTGCGGGCGGGGGCGCCGGCGCAGGGGAGGGAGCAGGAGCCGGTGCGGGCGGCGCCACGGGCGGCGGCGGAGGGGGTGGGGCCGCCCGTGGCGGGAGCAAGGTAAGCGGATCGACGTAGGTCTCCTTCTCCCCCACGCGGATCCCGAGATGGACGTACGGCACGTCGTGCTCGGCCTCGCCCGACGGGCCGGCACCGGCGACGGCCTCTCCCTCAGAGACGGAGTCGCCGCGGCGCACGAGCAGCGGACCGAGATGCGTGAGCGATGCCTTCGTCCCCTCTGCCGTGAGGATCGTGACGGTGATGCCGTGGGTCGGCACCGTGCCCGCGAACGTCACCTCGCCGGCCGCCGGAGCACGAACCGTGTCGGCCCCGGCGATTGCGACGTCGATCCCTCGGTGCTGGCCGCCCGCGTACGGGTTGTCGCCCAGCGAGAACCCTCGCAGCACGGGGCCGTCGGCCGGCCACGACCACGCGAGGGCTCCGGGAGCACCGGCGAGCGAGACCGCCATCGCTGCGACGGCGACGACCAGCATCCTCGTTGTCCGACGCGAGAACATCGCGTGACCGTAGCGAGGCGCCCGTCTCGTTGTCAATACAGGTTACGCAGTTGTGACGATTTCTCTGGGAAGTCGTTACAGAGAGTCGCGGTAGAGCGCGTTCCGCGACACCCCTGTCAGGCGGGCGACGACGTCCACTGCCAGCCGGCGGCGTACCCCTGCCGCCATGAGCTCGGAGACGGCTCCCAGCGCGTCTCCGAGAGCCTCGGCCGGGGCGGCCGGCGGCTCAGCGCTACCGAGAACGAGCGTGATCTCGCCGCGAGCCGGCTCCGTGAACCGCCGTGCCAGCTCCGCGAGCGACCCCCGCGCGATCTCCTCGAAGCGCTTCGTCAGCTCGCGGCACACCGCGGCCGGCCGATCCGGCATCGCGACCGCGAGCGCTGCGAGCGAGCCGGGAAGGCGTCGAGGAGACTCGAACGCGACCACGGCGTGCGGCCAGCCGGCGAGCTCCGCGGCGAGCGCCGTCCGCTCGGGAGCACGCCGCGGCAGGTAGCCCACGAAGCGGTACTCGTCTCCGACCAGCCCGCTGGCGACGAGCGCGGTCTCGACCGCGGACGGGCCCGGCAGCACGTGCACGGGCAGCCCTGCGTCGATCGCCGCCGTGATGAGGCGCGCGCCCGGATCGTTGACCCCCGGCAAGCCCGCGTCGGAGACGAGGGCCACGCGCTCGCCCGCCACGAGGCGCCGCAGCATCTCCGAGGCACGCGCCGCCTCGTTCAGCCGGTGGTAGCTCGCCACATGCGCGGCGACCCCGTGACGGTCGAGCAGGATGCGCGTCCGGCGCGTGTCCTCGCAGAGCACGAGGTCGGCAGCGCGGAGCTCGGAGAGGACGCGGAGCGTCACGTCGTCGAGGTTCCCGATCGGGGTCGCGCAGACCGCGAGCGGCACTACCGCGCTCCGGCGAGCGCCTCGAACCCGACGAGCGCCGCCCCCACGAGCCCGGCCCCCGCGCCGAGCTCGGCCGGAACGATCCGGAGCGTGCGGTCAGCGGGCGCGAGCGCCTGCGCCCGCGCCTCCTCCTGCGCGGGGCCGAGCACGAGCTCCCCGGCCGCCTCGCCGAAGCCGCCGCCGACGACGACGAGATCCGGGTCGAACAGGTTGGTGAGCGAGCCGATGCCCGCCCCGAGGTAGCGGCCGAGCTCCGCGAGTCGCGTCCGCGCCGAAGCGTCGCCTGCCGCGGCGCGGTCGACCAGCACCTCCGCGTCCGCGTCGCCACCCCAGAGCTCGCGCGCGATCGCATCCGCCGCCGTCCCGGACGCGAGCGCCTCGAGGTGGCCGCGCCCGTGACACGCGCCCTGGCAGGGCGGCCCGTCGGCCTGGACGACGATGTGACCGACCTCGGCCCAGCCGCGGTAGAGCCGCCCGTCGAGCACGACGCCCCCTCCGACGCCTGTGCCGAGGGTGATCATGACGAGCGTCGACGTGCCACGGCCCGCGCCCAGGTGCCACTCGGCCAGCGTCGCCGCGCCCGCGTCGTTCTCGACCCCGACAGGGAGCCCAAATCGCCCCCGTGCCCACTCGAGCAGGTCGAGGTCGGCCAGCGGCAGGTTCGTCGCGCGCAGGATGCGGCCCGTCCCTCTCTGGAGATGTGACGGCACGCCGATGCCGATCGCGGTCACGTCGTCCTCGAGCAGCGTGTCGACGGCGGCGTCCAGGGCGGCGAGCACCGCGTCCCCGGAGCCCGTGGGGCTCTCGGTCTCGTGGCGCCGGAGAACCCGCCCCTCCCGGTCGACGACGCCCGAGAGGATCTTCGTTCCGCCCACGTCGACGCCGATCACGAGAGGTGAGGCCACGGCCGCGGGCTACCATAGCGCCCCGGATGGCCGAGGGAACCAAGCCCTACCGGCTGTATCGCGGCGGCCGCACGAAGGGCAAGGTCCCCCTCGGGAAGCCCTCACAGCCCGCCCCGAAGCCGAAGCCCCCGAAGACGCCCGGACGGCGGCGGCGCTGGGGGCTCTGGATCGCGCTCTCGGCTCTCGGGCTCGTCGTCCTCACGGTCGTCTGGGGGGTGCTCGGCTACCTGTCGTTCTCGCGCGGGGTGACGGAGGCGAACGAACGGCTTCCCCGGCGAGCCGTGCAGGCCCTGGCCCCCCACGAGGGCTCCCTCCTCTCCGACCCGGCGACGATCCTCGTCATCGGCACCGACGGCGGGCGGGCACCGGGACGCGAGGGCGCACGGCGGTCCGACTCGATCCTCCTGCTACGCACGGACCCCGCGACGCATCGGCTCTCGTACCTCTCGATCCCCAGAGACCTCCGCGTGGAGGTTCCCGGCTACGGGACGGGGAAGATCAACGCCGCGAACCAGCTGGGCGGCCCCGCGCTCACGATCAGGACGGTTCGCGCTCTCACCGGCCTCCCGATCCACCACGTCGTCGTCGTCGACTTCGACGGCTTCAAGGAGCTCATCGACGCGCTGGGGGGCATCGAGGTGAACGTGCCGAGACCGATCCTCTCGAACCGCTTCGACTGCCCGTACACCCCCGAGCGCTGCCGCGAGTGGGAGGGCTGGCGATTCGAGAAGGGGCCACAGCACATGGACGGGCGGCGCGCGCTCGTCTACTCGCGCATCCGGACGAACCAGCTCGACCCGTCGGACACGGACATCACGCGCGCGAGCCGCCAGCAGGCAGTCGCGGACGCGGTCGGCGACGAGATCGCGAGCGTCGGCACCTTCCTCCGGCTCCCGTTCGTCGGGGACTCGCTCGCCGCACCCCTCGTGACCGACCTCACCGCCGGCGAGCTCGCGCGCCTCGGCTGGGTGCGCTTCCGCGCCGACGACGGCCGCTCGATCCACTGCCGCCTCGGCGGGGACTCGTCCACGATCGGCGGCGAGTCGTTCATCCTCGGCTCCGAGGACAACGTCAGCGTGGTATCGATGTTCCTCGGCCGCACGGCGCCGGTGCCGCCGGCGAAGGGCAACCTGTACGCGCCCGGCTGTACCCGCCGCGCGGGATAGCGGCGGGACGGACGATCGCTGCGCTGAGCGGGGCGAAGCCCCGCGCTTCAGGGCACGTTCGCGCGACCGGAATCCGCTCGGCGGATTCCGGTCTTGCGCACGGCTGACTCAGTTCGAGTCGGAGGACGAGGCCTTCGTGTCGGTCGAGGCCGACTTGTCAGCCTTGTCGGCCGCCTTCTCGGCGGGCTTCTCGCTCTTCGGCGCGCCCTCTCCCTCCTGCGACGAGCCACGCGCCTTTCGCCCGTAGTCGGTGGAGTAGAACCCCGAGCCCTTGAAGTGCACGGCGACGGGAAAGAGGATCTTCTCGACCGGGCCCGCCTGGCACACCGGGCACCCCGCGGGCGGCGAGTCGGTCATCTTCTGGAAGAGCTCGAACGTGTGCCCGTTCGGGCAACGGTACTCGTAGATGGGCACGTGAGCGAGAAGGCTAGATGACTAACCGGAGATCCCAGCACGCCCGGATGGGGGCCGATAGCGTCGCCACAGGCGACGATCGCCCTTGCCCGTATACCTGATACGCGCCGCGGGCGCTCCTCGCCTGCGGCTTGCTCTCGTCCCTCCCCAACGCACCGGGATCTCCGGTCAGTCATCCATCGTCGTCTCGGCCGCTTCCAGCCTCGGATCGCTCCCGTTCGAGCAGCTCCAGATAGCAGGGTGCGCTCTCGAAGGCGGCGAGCCCACGTGCGCGCCCCCGACGCCGTGCGATCCGGCGCCGGCGATCGAGGGCCGCGATCGCCGCAGAGGCGCCGACGAGCGCGCCCACGACGAAGGCCCGGATTCCGCCTCGGCGCTCACCACCGTCCATGGGAGGATCTTACGAGGATGCTCGTCTGCTCCATCGGCGACCTCACGCTCGATGTCGTCGT
>Ga0299907_10003002_pt1 | contig 10676 bp, 9 predicted proteins | sample RVTome_16_FD_198680 | JGI IMG/M metagenome (GOLD analysis project Ga0299907, IMG submission 198680) | Soil microbial communities from uranium-contaminated site in the Upper Colorado River Basin, Wyoming, United States - RVT152D67 (version 2) ... | reverse complement strand
ACAGAAGCGGTCGCCGGAAGGACTTTTCTCATCTTTTCAGCGTAAACGGCGCCGTAGGTCTAGAACTATCCCCAGTGGTCTGGAGTCAGATGACTTCGAGGGAGGGATGCCGTGGAGTGGAAGGAAGAGGATCCGGGGCTGCCGATCAAGTTCGGTCCTTGCTCGAACGCGGAGTATGACCCGGTACCCCTTTCACCCGTTCTGACCGAAACGATCAGACGGGCACGCGAGGAGTGCGAACGCAACGCGCGCCGGACGGGCATGGACCGGCGGAGGTTCCTGCTCTCGATGTGCGGAGCAGCAACGACACTGTTCGTGCTCAACGCGTGCACGCGCGAGGCGTCCAAGAAACCGGTCGGCGGACGCTACAACGTCACCCCGGAAGCCACCCTGGATCCCGATATTGCTCGCGAACAGCTTGGGGGGGAGGAGTTCGTCTTCGACATCCAGGGCCATCTCCTCGAGTACGACCTCAACCCCGCGACTCAAGGCGGTAGCTACTTCGGCGAGGTCTTCCCTCAGCACAACTGCGGCGAGGACGACCCACGAGCGTGCTTCTCGATAGAGCACTTCCTGGAGCTCATGTTCGTGCGTAGCGACACGACGATGCTCGTTCTGTCCGCCCTGCCCATCGCACCGGAAGGCAGTCCGCTGTCGATGGAAGTCATGGAAGAAACGCGCCGAGTATCGGAGGCGTTGTGCCGCGACGAACGCGTCTTCCTGCACGCGCAAGCTCTCCCCAACGTTGGCAACCTGAAGGCGAACCTCAACGCGATGGAAGACATGGTCGCCGAGCACCCCATCGTCGGATGGAAGACGTTCACGAACTACCCCGACCTCTACACGCACAACGGTGACGCGTGGCGCTTCGACGATGCCGACCCGAACCTGGCACAGGTCGGAGAAGCCTTTATCGAGAAGACGATCGAGCTCGGCGTCCCGATCATCTGCGCGCACAAGGGACTGTCGCGTGGCAGCCCCTACGCGACGCCGAACGACTTCGGACTCGCCGCCAAGAAGCATCCCGAGGCGAGCTTCGTCGCGTACCATTCGGGTTTCGAGGCGACAACACTCGAAGTGCCTTACTCAAAGGCCACCGCCGACGTCGGCATCAACCGACTGATCCACGGCATGAAGCAGCACGGGATCGGCCCGAACGAAAACGTTTATGCGGAACTCGGTTCGACGTGGTGGTACGTGATGCGGTCACCGGACCAGGCCGCGCACGTTCTCGGCAAGCTCCTTAGGTACGTCGGCGAGGACAACGTCGTGTGGGGGACGGACTGTCTCTTCTACGGGTCGCCGCAGGACCAGATCATGGCCATGCGCTCGTTCGAGATCACCGAGGAGTACCAAGAACGTTTCGGCTATCCCAAGCTGACGAAGAAGATCAAGGAGAAGATCCTCGGCCTCAACGGTGCTCGGCTCTACGGAGTGGAACCCGTAACCGACAAGTGCGAGTTCAGCCGCCGCGAGTTGGAAGAGATCCGCATGTCGTTGCCGGGCAAGAACCAGACGCTCGGCCCCCGCACGAAGAACGAGGCCCGCGCCTTCGTCGACCACCACGAAGGGTGGCCCGGCTAGCGTTCTTTCGCGCTCAGATGCCCTCTGAGGGCGCCCTAGCGCGGAAAAACGCTCACATCTGTTGCGGGGCGCTTACGCCGAGGAGGCCCAGGGCATCAGCAATCACGCGTCGGGTCGCGAGGCAAAGTGAGAGGCGCGCCTCGCTGAGAGTGCGATCCTCGGACACAACCTTGCAATCTCTATAGAAAGCGCTGAAGTCCGACGCCAGCTCCTCGACGTAGCGCGTGATGCGCTGGGGTGCCCGCCGCTCGGCGGCCTCGGGTACCTCTTCCTCGTAGGCCGCGAGCTTGCGCATGAGTTGCTCCTCGCTCGGGTGCTCGAGGGGGCCGAGATCAGTCTGTTGAGGGTCTGCCTTCAGTCCTTCGGCCTCTGCCTTGGCCACGATGGAACAGATACGTGCGTGCGCGTACTGCACGTAATAGACGGGGTTCTCTGGCGCCTGCTCCTTCGCGAGATCGATGTCGAAATCGAGATGCGCGTCGATCGAGCGGGTGAGGAACGTGTAGCGGGCCGCGTCCTTGCCGACCTCGTCGACCAGATCGTCGAGCCTGACGATCACTCCCGCGCGCTTCGAGCCCTTCAGCGATTCGGCTCCCCTGGAAAGCGAAACGATCTGCACGATCGGTATCTCGATCAAGTCTCGTTCGTAGCCAAGACCCTCTGCCGCGGCCTTGAGTCGTGCGACCGCGCCGTGGTGGTCGGCACCCCACAGATAGATGAGGCGGTCAAACCCTCGTTGGAACTTGTCGAGCAGATAACCCGCGTCGGCGGCGATGTACGTCGGTTCGCCGCTTGCACGAGTGAGAACACGATCCTTGTCATCACCGAGCTCCGAGCTCTTGAACCACAGCGCGCCGTCGCGTTCTTCGACGAATCCGCTCGCGCGGAGTCTCTCTGAGGCTTGTTGAACGAGTCCCCGCTCATGAAGTGTTTGTTCCGAGAACCAAACGTCAAAGATCGTGCCGAAACCCTCGAGCGAAGCGCGCATCTCATCGAGCATCAGCTGAAGCCCGCGCGTGCGCAGCGCCTCGGTCCGCTCTTCCGGCGGCGCGGCCACGAGCGAGTCGCCGACCTCTTCTTTGACCCGGCGCGCGATGTCGAGCACGTAGTCGCCCTGGTAGCCGTCTTCCGGGATCTCGGCGTCGGTCCCGAACAGCTGCAGATAGCGCGCAGCGATCGATTCAGCGAATAAGCGGATCTGTCGACCCGCATCGTTGACGTAGAACTCGCGCGTGACCTCGTGCCCGGCGGCCGCCAGGAGGTTCGATATGGCGTCACCGACAGCAGCGTGGCGACCACTGACCACGTTGACGGGCCCGGTGGGGTTGGCCGAGACGTACTCCACGTTGAACTTGGTACCTGTAGGTGAGCGACGCGCGAAACCCGAGCCGGTATCTGCTGCTCGACGCACGACATCGTGCAGCCACGCCGGTGCCAGGCGAAAGTTGAGGAAGCCGGGGCCTGCAACCTCGACGGCGTCGACGAGGTCTGACGGAGGCATACGCTCGACGAGCGCCTCGGCGATCGCGCGCGGGTTCGCGCCGCCACGACCCAAAGCGAGTGCGATGTTCGTAGACCAATCGCCGTGCTCTACCTTGCGAGGACGCTCGAAAGTAATCTCGAAGTTGCCGTCATCGATCACTCCGTCGGTGACGGCCTTCTGGAGAGCGGCCGTAACGAGCTCGGCTAACCGTTCCGTGACCATGCGCTACTTATTACTGGACGCAGGGGAAAGATGCAGGGCTCAGCTGACGAGACGCTCGACGACGTCGAGCAGCTCGGTCGGATCGAACGGCTTGGTCAGGTACTCATCCACCCCGTAGGTCTTGCCCTTCTCGATATCGGATTGTTGGGCCTTGGCCGACAGGAACACGACGGGGATGTCTTTCGTTGCAGCCTCCGCCTTGAGTTGCTCGCACGCCTGGTAGCCATCCAGGCGGGGCATCATGATGTCGAGGATCACGAGATCCGGATGTTCCGCGGTCGCGGTCGCCACTGCTTCCTCGCCGTTGTTGGCGGTCAGCACCTGGTAGCCCTCGAGCTCGAGGTTGACCTGGATCAGCCTGAGGATCACGGGATCGTCGTCGGCGACCAGGATGCGCTTCTCGACGGCATCACTTGGCATGGCCGGATGGTAACGGAGAAGGGTCGAAGATTTAGGGTCTGAAGCGTTGCCCCCGTAGCTCAGGGGATAGAGCACTCGCCTCCGGAGCGAGGTGCGCAGGTTCGAATCCTGCCGGGGGCACACAGAACATGGGCACACATCGGGTCGCAGTCGAAGCAGCCCTCGGTCACGCGGCCTTGACACCCGCCCGAGCACTTCGTCCCCCTTCCTGCACAGCGTCGCGGAGGGCTACAGTCAAGTAGATTGCGACCGGCTTGAGGGGTCACCAGGAAGGAATGAAGACGAAGCTCAAGCTCTTCCTCAACACCGACTCGGCGAGATCAGGCGAGCCGGAAACGAGTCTGCGTCGGCTCTTTGACCAGCGTTTGGCAGAGGGCTACGAGCTCAACGTCATCGACGTGACGGCAACACCGCAAGCCGCCGAAGACCACAGGATCCTTGCCATACCCACGCTGGTTCGTGAGCACCCCGAACCGGTTCGCCGCATCATCGGTGACCTTACCGATACCGAACAGGTCGCGTTCTTACTCGGCCTCTTGACCGACAGTCCCGGATAAGAGGAGGGGTCGCGATGGCGGATGCGCACGAGCTTGCCAAGGTTGGAACCGGCATGGCCGGACTCGATGAGCTAGCCCATGGAGGCCTGCCCAAGGGCCGTCTGACGCTGGTGTCGGGGACGGCCGGGACCGGCAAGACGATCCTCGGAGTCCAGTTCCTGCTCGCCGGGATAACCGATGCAGACGAGGCCGGCGTCTGGGTCGCCTTCGAGGAGACACCCGAAGACGTGCGAGAGGCCATGCTCTCATTCGGCTGGGACATCGGCCGGGCAGAGAACGAGAACAAGTTTCGCTTCGTCGACGCATCACCAAACTTCGAGCAGCGGGATTTCATCCCCGGTCATTACGACCTGACGGCCCTCTTGTCCCGCATAGAGCACGCGGTCAGAGAAATAGGGGCCAAGAGGGTGGTTCTGGATTCAGCCGAGACGCTGTTTGCTCAGTTCACCGAAACCGCTCCCGTCAAGAACCTATTGCTCAGCGTAGCTTCCAGGCTCGCGGAAATGGAAGTTACCTCCGTGATGACCACAGAACGCACGGAGGAATACGGTCCCGTTGCCCGTCACGAGGTTGAGGATTTCGCGTCTCGAAACGTCATCATCCTGCGCAACGCGTTGACCGGCGAAAGACGCCGCCGGACCATCGAGATCCTGAAGATGCGCGGCACCCAACACGAGAGGGGCGAATACCCGTTCGCGGTTCTTCCCTCTGAGGGGATCATCGTATTCCCGCTCTCTTTGATGGATGTCAAAGAAACCATGTCCCAAGATCGCGTCAACTCAGGGATCCCGGAGTTCGACGCCATGTGCAGAGGCGGGATGTTCGAGAACTCGACCATGCTTCTCCTGGGTGCCGCGGGAACGGGCAAGACGCTGATGTGCTCGCACTTCGCCAAGGCTGCAGCCGATCGCGGCGAGCGGTGCCTGTACTTCTCCATGGAGGAGAGCCGGGCCCAGATCTTCCGCAATTCGGCGGGATGGGGCTTCGATTTCCAGCGACAGGAGCAGGATGGCCTGCTTTCCATCTGGGGAGCCTACGCGGGAAGCGCCGCGCTAGAAGACCATCTGATCAAGATGAAAGTGGAGATCGAGAGGTTTGATCCACATCGCGTCGTCATCGACGGCCTGTCTGCGCTCGAGAGCGCAGCCTCCAGTAAAGGCTTTCGCGAGTTCGTGGGGGGATTCCTCGCATTCCTAAAGGGGAGAGGGATCGCCATGATGCTAACCGCGACGTCACCCACGCTTACCGGGGATCCGTCCGCCGGGGAGGGCAACCTGTCCACGTCCGCAGACTCGGTGGTCTTGCTTCGCCACACCGAGACGGAAGAAGGGCTGCATCTGGCGATCGCGATCCTGAAGATGCGAGGTTCACCGCACGACCGAGCGGTGCGGAAATTCACGATCGACGACACCGGCATGCATATCGGGGAGGCGGTCGAGGAAGTGATCGGGATACTTGGAGGCCCTGTGCTGCAGGCCCAGGCCCGGCCGTCGACCCGCCGCGCCCCCTAGCACGAAGGTTCGTGGTGGAAGGCGGAGGTGGCGGCAAGCGCTTCGAAAAGCTCATCTCTCTGCTGGCAGACGGCATCATCGTCGTCGACACAGACGGGGTCATGAGATTCATGAACCCGGCGGCGGAAGCGCTTCTGGGCCGGTCGTTTGACGATTCGATGGGCGAGCATTTTGGTTTTCCGATCGGCCGCGAGATCAGTGAGCTGAACATCTTGCGATCAGACGGTCCCCGCGTGGTGGAGATGCGGGTGGCGGCCGGGGAATGGGAGGGAGAGGATGCCTACCTCGCTGTGCTTACCGATGTCACGGACAGGAAGAGGGCCCAAGAGCAACAGCACCAGGCGATGCAGCGCCTGCGGGAACTCGACAACTTGAAGAACGAGTTCGTGGCCATGGTCTCCCATGACCTGCGTAATCCGTTGTCCGCTATCTCCGGAACGGCGGAAACACTCGAGCAGTCATGGGACGAGCTGGATGCGGATCGGAGAACCAGCCTCTTGGGCAGGATCTCCAAGAGAGCGATGCTGCTCGCCGACTTGGTCGATGGGATCCTGCAGGTTTCCGCGATCGAATCGGGCGAGCTCAAGTATGAGATCCAACCCTTCGATGTCGGCAAGTTGGTGGTCGGGGCGAGCGAGGAGACCGCCTCGGAAGGCGATCGGGCGAGGATCAAGGTATCCATCCCACAGGAGCTGCCGTCGGCCGTGGGGGACGAGACTCGTACCTGGCAGGTGGTGACGAATCTGCTCTCAAACGCGCTCAAGTTCTCGCCGTCCGACCGACCGGTCGAAGTAAGCGTCGTAAGCGATGATCCGTTCGTGCGGGTGTCGGTGCGGGACCATGGGCCTGGGATACCCACGGACGAACTGCCACAACTCTTCCAGAAGTTCTCCAGGCTGGCGCAGCCGGGGGGAGCCAGAACGCCGGGATCAGGGCTTGGCCTCTACTTCTGCAAGGCCATGGTCGAGGCGCAGGGTGGCTCCATCTGGGTTGAAAGTGAGCCGGGCAAGGGAGCCACTTTCTGCTTCACGCTGCCGACCGTTGCTAGATCTGGTTGAGGCAGCCATCACATGGGTGGCCGGAGTTCTTGGCTATCTCTTCGACCAGGGCTTCGTGGGCGCGCTGAAGGATCCCTCGACCACTAGCTGTCGCGAAGCCGCAATGGAGGCCGGTGCCCATGTTGTGCGTATCCTGCCGGGGGCACGAAAACGGACGTCGGCTCGTGTTGGGAAGATCGAGCCGCTTGCGCTCACTTCGCCAATCACAGGTACTTCTTGGCCTCGTCGAAGGCCTTCAGCTCTGTGTAAAGCCTGAACAAGGACCTTCGAGCCGTCAGCTCGGCATCGTGCGCGCCCACTTCCTGGGCCAAGGTCAAAGCCTCCTGGTAATGCTCGATCGCCTCTGACGTTTTGAGCATGTTCTCGTAGACCTTGCCAAGGTCGTTTAGTGCGCCGGACTCGCCGGCGCCGTCCGCGATCTCTCGAAAGTGCTCGATGCTCTGTTGGGAATAGTCGATCACCTCGTCGGGAAGCACGAGCTGGAAGCACGTGAACGCAAGCTCGGTCAGCGTATGCGCGATCTCCTTGTGCCGCCTTACACGCATCTCTTCCTGTTGTGCGTCGGGTGACGCCTCCACCAACTCCAGCGCTCTCTTCCGAAGGGCCAGCGCCTCTCTCAGGTAAGGCAGGGCGTCGGCGTGGGCGCCTTTGGCATTGCGACGCCAGCCGCGATTGAACAGGCGCCGAGCCTTTCGCTCGTCCTTCGCGATGCTGGGTTGTCCCACTCACTCCACCTCCCCCGGACGATCAAACTGAGAACCGGGTCTGGATCCGGCACCAATCAGGCGCCGCGGAGGCTTCAGAGAGAACGCGTTCAGGCGAAGCCTCCGGCCGCAGCTTCCACACGGAAGCTCCTGCCCCAGGAGATGCTCGGGAACCGGCTGGGCGTGCCCGCACGACGGGCACCGGACCTGGAGCCAACTCTCACGACTCCTGGCCGTGACGATCAGAGGTCCGTATTCGACACCGTTGATCTCCAGCAGATCGAGGCTCCCCATCCCGCCGCACACCGCAACGGGAAGCCCGGGATGCAACGCGATCGTGCGCCTGGGACCCGGAAGAGCGACTGTTACGACCTGCTCCCCACCCTCGATGCTCCAGAGCCTGAACGTCTGGTCAAGACTCACCGACGCCACGAAAGCGCCATCCGGGCTGACCACGCAGTCCGCGACTGCGTCGGAGTGGCCCTTCAGTGTGCGCAGTACTGCACCGAGTTGCGGCTCCCAGATCTTGATCGTCTTGTCGACACCCGCGGAGACGATGAACGACCCATCCGGGCTCACCGCGCAGCTCAGGACCGGCGAAGTATGGCCCTCACCGACGCCCTCCACTGCTCCGCTTTCTGGATTCAGCAACTGGACTGTCTTGTCGTCGCCGCCCGCAACGATGAACGACCCATCCGGGACGACGGCGCAGGCCCTGACGATATCGCTGTGGACACGGAAAGCGGGCCGTTCCACGGTCGACGGGAGATCCCAGATCCGTACGCTGTCATCCTTCGCCGTGGCGACGACCCACGCACCCTCGGGATGGATCGCACAGTCGGTGAGCTCGTTCTCCCGTATGACCGTCCGGGAGCTGGGCTCACCCATCACTCCGAGGAACTTGATCACCTCTCCGGGCTCACTCTCGAGGATGGCCACTTCCTCCTCGCTCGCTACGTCCCAGATTCTCACGGTCTTGTCCAAACTCGCACTCACTACGTGGCAATCGTCGGGGCTGACGGCACAACCGAGAAGTGCACCCTGGTGACCGGCCAGCGTCACCCGTTGCTCGCCTCGCGGGAGGCTCCAGATGCCCACCCTCCCGTCCCCGTGGGCCGTGGCGAAGAACGTGCCCGCGGTGCTGATGGCGCATCCCAAGACGTCCGGGTAAGTCGGGCCGTCGGACTGAGCGACGACCCTCAACGGATTCCAGACCTTGAGGGTCGAGTCTTCACTTGATGAAACGATGTAGTCCCCATCTGGGCTGATCGCACAGCCGTGAACTGGGCCCGCGTGGCCCGCCAACGTCGCGAGTGTCTTGCCGGATCGATCCCACATCTTGAGCGTGTTGTCGGCGCTGGCAGAAACGATGTAGGTGCCGTCGGGAGCGATGGCGCAGCCCACGACGGGCCGCGTGTGACCCAACAACAGCGGTCCAGGCGCGCCGGTTTTCGGGTCCCAGATCCGGAGGGTGTTGTCCCGGCCTGCCGAGACCACGAACGAGCCGTCGGGGCTGATGGCACACCCGAGCACCGCATCCGAATGCCCGGCGAGTGTGACTCGGCGACGACCGGTGATCGCGTCCCAGACGATCAACGTGGAGTCTCCGCTCGCCGAGACGATGAATGAACAGTCGGGGCTTATCGCGCAGTCGGTGATCCGCCCCTTGTGCCCGAGGAGGACCAACCTCCGCCTCCCGCTCACCAACGGGTTGATCCGTAGGGTGCTGGCACCTGTACCGGACACGATGAAGGATCCGTCCGGGCTGATCGCGCACGCCGAGACCGGCGCGTTGTGTTTGGTCAGCGTCTCGATCTCGCGGCCCGTCTCCCTATCCCAGGCCCTGAGCGTCCAGTCATAACCACTGCCCGAGAGGAGTGTCGAACCGTCGGGGCTGATGGCGCAGGAGAGGATCTCTCCGTAATGGCCGGTGACGGTCAACGGTGCTCCGGTCGTTGGGTCCCAGGTCCTGAGCACCCCGTCGGCACCTCCCGAGACGATGAACGTCCCGTCGGGACTGACGGCGCACGTCCTGACCACTCCGGTGTGGCCGCTGAGGGACAGGACCAGCGCTTCAGACTCACTGAAGGGAAGCAAGGTCCGAATCCATGGCCCGGGTGGCCGCCGCCGTGCGCGCTCGCCGTCCACCGTGGCCCGAACCCGAGAGTCCTCCCACCGAAGGCGATTGGCAAGCTGTTGCCAGAGAAGGTCCGGCCAGAGAGCAAGGTGGTGGACCTCGCGTGTAACGGCCTGATCGAAGGCCTCGAGGACCGGGCGAGCGATCATCAGCGTTTCGTCGCCGCTCACGGAGACCACGAACGAACCGTCGGGTGGGGCGCCCAGTCAGAAATCACCCTAGACATCGAGAGACCTGAGCGGTGCTGACCATCCAAAGACATGTGCGGCCGCGCATGCTAGCGGCCCCCCTAAGTTGCTTGCCGTTTACGGGTTGCCATCGATCCAGTCAAGAAGCAGCGTGCCGATATCCTTCCCCACCTTGATCGCGCTGTGGCCGCCATTCTTGCGGTTCGTGAGCACGCTGATGACTAACTCATCGTCCTGGTAGATGCGCAGGTAACTCCTTGCCCCTCTCCATGAGCCAGTTCTCGACGCGACCGAACGTCCGGCCTCCTGTTCGGTATTCCACCCGTAGGCGTAGTTGGAGGCACCGTTCGGTGGCGTCCACATAAGTTGGAGGTTTGACGCGTTCAAGATCTCTCCGTCGACGAGCTTGATGCCGAATTGCGTTAGGTCCAGAGCCGACGACCACATGCCTCCACCGCATGTCTTCCACGACACCTCATCGCGGCTGACTTCCTCGTTCTTGCCGTCCGAGAACGTATATAGCTTCGCAGTCCGGGCTTTTGCGGTGCTCGTCTCCGGAGCGAGGGTGCCGAGCGAGAACGGATCCATCAGTTTCTGTTTCATGAGTTGTCCCACCGCCACACCCGACACCTGCTCGAGGGCGGCACACAAGATCGTGTAGCCATGGGTGCTGTAGTAGTACTGGTTCGGCGTGCACACGAGCGGGTCGTCCCAGAACTCCTTCGCAGCCGATAGGGCGGTGGTGTAGGTCTCACTGGCGAAGCTGTCGTCGCCGTCTGGGTAATGCCGGACGCAGCCGCGGTTGCTGACGA
>Ga0299907_10003001_pt1 | contig 10677 bp, 13 predicted proteins | sample RVTome_16_FD_198680 | JGI IMG/M metagenome (GOLD analysis project Ga0299907, IMG submission 198680) | Soil microbial communities from uranium-contaminated site in the Upper Colorado River Basin, Wyoming, United States - RVT152D67 (version 2) ... | reverse complement strand
TCGATGGTGGCCACCGACAGCTGGGCCTGCGCCAGCTCGAGCTTGTCGGCGAGATGCTTCTTCGCCGCGATCTCGCCCACCTCATCCACTGCACGGTCGGCAGCACGGGCCAGACTCTCAGCAGGGAGCGAGGTCACGCCCTGACCCCCTAGGGCGACCACGTGCGCGTCGAGACGCACCGCGACCGCCTCCTCCGCCCAGTAGGGCCCGAAGATCCTGGTCGGTGAGCCCGGGCCGATCGCAGCTCGGCCATTAGCGAGAGCCGATGCGAGGAACGGCTCTGTCTCTGGGTCGAGACAGATGTTTCCGGCCCAGCCCGACCCCCGCCCCCAGCCGTCCAGATTTACCATGCGCTCGTCGGAGAGAACGTGGAAGACGAACAGGTCCCGGGCGCCCACCCCGGCGGCGAGGCTCTCGAGACCGCTCATTGGGCTCCTGCGTCGGACATGGCCTTCTCCTCGTCGAGCGTCATGTCCGACAATGAGGGAATCCACAAAGAGAACGTCGTCCAATCGCCGCGCCGGGCGTAGGCCACCCTTCCCCCCAACTCTCGTGCGGTGATCGCAACTGAGTAGAGGCCGAGACCCGTCCCATCGGGCCGAGACGGGTCTGTGGTGTATGGCTGGAACAGGGTGGGAACCATCTCGTCTGGAACTCCCGGCCCCGAGTCAGCCACCACGAAGAGGTAATGATCGCCGTCCCGCCCCCCGCTGAGACGGACCGGCGCATCCTCGGGCGAGTATTTCAGTGCGTTGTCGACGAGGTTGAGGAGCGCACGGGTCAGACGGGCGGGATCGGTGATGATCGACCCCCGCTCGACACCAATGACGAGGTCGTGGTGTCGTGAGTTCCGCGCCGTCTCGACGACGTTCGCCGCGATCTCTGCGGGGTCGACCGCGCCCAACTTGAGTGGCGAGTCGGGGCCTGCGGCTTCGCGTCGCAACCCGTCGGCAACCAAGTCTGCCATGTGCTCAGCCTCGGAGACCATCAGATCCAGGAGCTCCACCGTCTCTTCGGAGCCGAGGTCGTCTTGCTCGCGGAGGATCTTCGCGAAGCCGAGGATGCTGCTGAGAGGAGTGCGCAGGTCGTGCTGCAGCGAGGCGGCGATTAGAGCGCGGTCCTGGCGCTCCCGGCGACGGCGGTCGCTGAGGCCATCGAGCTCGTTTCTCACCAGGATCAGCTCACCCATGAGGAAAGCGAGGCCGGCGAGCTCATCGAGGACCTCGGTCTCGATGGCGGTGCCACAGACGACGAGGGACAGAACTGCGCTGGAGCCGGGCGAAGACCGCCACTCCACCTTCTGACCCGCGGTCCACGGCCCCGACAGATCGCCCTCGATCGCACTACCCGAGGACCTGAACGTTGGTTTCGCCCAATCGATCGGACCGGGGAGACCGAAGGCCAGGGCATCCTTGCCGCCGCTGGAGAGGAGCTGACCGGCGTCATCGGGGTAGAGCGCGATAAGCCCGACACAGGATGCGTCGGACTCCTCGGCGAGAATCGAAAGGAGCGCGGTCAACCCGCTTCGCGGGTGCCGAATCGCCCGCATGACCAGCGGCAGGACAGCATTCAACAGTGGGTTCATGAAGACCTGCTCAGGAATCGGCACGCGATCGGGATTCCTTGATCGGACAGAGGACCATTTTTCGGAACCATCCGGCGGCTCGCCGAGGTCAAAAGACCCTGATGGCACCGGACGGATGGCAAAATGCAACGCGACCTGCACATTTACAACGGATGACCACACTCCGGCGTGACCGATTCGGGCAGATTGCCGAGGAGGTCTTCGAGCCCTTGCAGCGCTATCTCCGTCGTCGCGTAACACCTCAGGATGCCGAGGATCTCCTGTCCGAGGTGCTGACGACCATCTGGCGTCGGATCGACGACGCGCCGTCCGACCGCGTGCTCCCCTGGTCCTACGGAATCGCTCGCAGAGTGCTGGCCAATCACCGGCGGAGCAGCCGGCGGCGGCTGAGGCTGGTCGAGCGTCTCGCTTCCGAGCCCCCAACCCAGCATCCCGATGTCGCCGATAACCAGCCGGACCCCGAGGTGGGCCGGGCCCTGCGCTCGCTCCCTCATGCCGATCAGGAGATCATCAGACTGTGGGCCTGGGAGCAGCTCGAGCCCCGGGAGATCGCCGTCGTCCTCGGCATGACACCCAACGCAGCATCCCTCCGATTGAGCCGGGGCCGGAAGAAGCTCGCCGCCGCGTTGGCGCGACAGGATGGCGAACCGTCCGGACATAGACGGGGCAAAGACCCCGAGGGACATAACGATGACTGACGAACTGAGAGAGAAGCTCGCCCGCATCGACCCAATGCACCCCGGTGTCCCCACTCGATCCGTGACGGCTGGGTCGTCGCGGCAACTACTGGAGACGATTATGAGCACAGGAACCAGGGAGCGCACCGAGTCGTCGGGCGCCCCCAACCGGACATGGACCTTGGCGGTCGCCGCCCTAGCGGCATTGGTGGTCGCCATCGGGGGGATCATCGCCCTCGGCGACGGCGCCGGCGAGACGCCCCAGGCCGCGGCCATCGAACTGAACGCCGGAGGCGAGGACGCGCTCGCCTCCTGCATCCAGTTCTCCCCGGAGGAGCTGGCGCGTGTCGCCGAGCTCGCCTTCGAGGGCACGGTTACCGCAGTCGACGGGCCCGAGGTCACGCTGACCGTGAACGAGTGGTTCAAGGGCGGTGAACCGGCCACTGAAGTGGTCCTCAATGCCCCCCTCGGCATGGAGGCACTGATCGGTGGGATCGCCTTCCAAGTTGGCGAGCAGTACCTGATCAGCGCCCAGGACGGCAATGTCAACTACTGCGGATTCAGCGGGCCGAGCACTCCCGAGTACCGGGCGGCCTTCGAGACCGCCTTCGGCGCCTGATCCGAAAAGGCTGCCCTACTGAGAGAGCCCCGGGATTGCCGGGGCTCTCTTGTTTTTGCGACGACTTTCGACGGAACGCGATCGGTCATATTCATCGTCATCAGGGGCCGGAATTCTTTAATTGGAGATTGCCGTTGAGCCTTCTCGTGGATGGGCCGCGGGTCCCGCTGAGCGGGATCGATTTCACAATCGACGGACGCCCGGACGGAAGAACTGCCACACGTACACTCGGGTTTGGGGGGAGCGCCTGACGGGTACGGACCAGACGGCTCGAAAAGAAAGGATTCCAATGACCAGCTATGCCAAGGAGATCAAGGGCAAAGTCGACCGCGTCCGAGGAGACGTGATACCGCCAGTTGCCAAAGGTGCCGCGATTGGCTCCGAAAAACTCGCCGAAGGTTCAGAGGCCTTCGCCGAAGGGGCCAGACGCATGGCCGACAAGACCCGTCATTGGGCCGACCGGGCCACCGGTGCGCAGCGCCGGCGCAAATTGCTTTGGCTGGTTCTCGTTCTTGGCATCGTCGGCGTGGTCGTCTACTTGATGCTCCAGTCCAACGAGGGCTGAATCGATCAACAAAGCGAGCCACCGATCCGGCGACCAATAGCCCGACCGAAGGAGCCGTTTTACTTGCGTCGGGCGGTTTGTCATCAGGCCAGAGCTCAGGCAGCGAAGCCTCACAAAAGATTCGGGCCCCCGTTGCCAGGGGCCCGAATCTGGTGCTCGAGGTACGGGGCAGGTCAGATCAGGAGTGCCCGCCTTCGGATGTGGAGGAAGGCGTACCCGGAGACGAGCAGCGCCGCCCCGACCGCGATGGCGAGAGCCGACAAGGCGTAGGAGACGATGCCGAGCCCCAGCGCAGTGGTCAACACGGTGGCGTTTATCCACGATGAACGGGCTTCATTGGGCACCATCACCACTTCTCCACTCTCGTCGAGCACTGGCTCGCCCGCTTCGTCGAGCTGCGGGATCATCCGATCCATCTCGGCGTAGTAGAGGCCGCCAGTGTTCTCCAGCTGGTGGTGGGTGATGATGTCGGACTCAGCCCACATCGTGAAGGGACCGCGCACCGGCTCCTCCGGTATCGCGGCGTCATCCGGCGTCACCACGTTCTGGGCGACGGCCTGATCGTAGGTGTACCAGGCACCGAAGATGCCCCCGGCCATGCTGCCGAAGCCGATGACGAGTGCCATCACTCCGGCAACAGCGAGGAACCTGCTGGTGCGCCTGTTTGTCGTCTCGGCCGTCTCCGGCCGCCTTGTCTGAAGGGCTGTCATCTGAAGACCTCACTCTCTGTGTCGAACCTGCCTTACGAGTCACATCGTCGGTGATCGCAGACTGTGAGACGAGAGGACTTGGTCCCATGGTTGAGGGGACGTTGGTCCCCAAGGCCCGGCCTTCGGAGGTCCCGGGGGTTTGGGACTTTCGACGGTGTTGTCGGCTCGCTTCACGTCCGACGATGGGAGCAGACGATCGACAAGGAGTCGCGATGGAAGTACGGAACCTTGTGGGTGATGAGACGGTGTGGATCGAGCCCACGAACACAATGAGAGAGGCGACGTATCTCATGGCATCCCACGACATCGGGGCCCTGCCCGTGGAGATCGACGGCGACCTCGTCGGGATCCTCACCGAGCGGGATGTTCTGAACGCCTGTGCCGAGGGTGCCGACTTCGCAAGCTCGCCTGTGAGGACGTGGATGACTCCTGACCCGGACACGCTCGAGCCGGACACGTCGGCTGAGGAGGCCGCCACCTGGATGCTGGCCGCCGGCTATCGCCACCTGCCAGTACTCGACGGTGCTCGGGTCATAGGCGTCGTCTCGATCAAGGACGTCCTCTGGGCGTTGACCGGGACCATCCTCACCTAGCCATGGACACCCTCATGCGAGATCAAGCCCTGCGCCTCCTGGAGGAGGCTGCCGTGGCGCACCTCGGCCTGATCTCGAAGGGCCGGCCTTACGTCACTCCCATGTCGTTCGTCGTGGACGGAGAGCGCGTCCTGTTCCGCACCAAGCCCGGCAAGAAGCTCGAGGCGATCAAAGAGAACCCCGAGGTTTGCATCGAGGCATCCCGCTTTGATGAAGAGACGGGATGGTGGGCAAGCGTGATAGTGATGGGCACGGCACGCGAGTCCCACGATGCCGACACCGAGCAGCTGACCGTCGAGCTGTTGTTCGAGAAGTATTCCAAGTCGCTCGGGTCGCCACTGAGTCGCGATGGTCTCCAACCCCTGCCCGGATTTCCTCATGTGATCGAAGTGAAGATCGAGGAAGTGACGGGGATGTCCTCGGGTGGCGGTCTGCGCGCTCGAACCCGGCCCGGACGGCTGTGATGTTCATCCACTATTTCACCCACGTGCCGGTGGACCTGGGCACCGTCGAAGCCCGCATCGAGCACGTACGCGACCAGGCCGAGGATTGGGGCAGCGTCGCGTATCGCGAAGGAGAGGAGCTTCGGGCCCGGGTGGGGCCTCATGTACAGCGAGTGGCCAAGACCGTCCTTCTCGAGTTGGGCCTTCCGGAGATTCGCCACACGGGGTTGGTCTACCCGTTGAAATGGACCGCCGTCGGGGCAGAGGCGCTGTTCCCGACGCTGACCGGGAGCCTGATCCTCACCCATTTGGGGCGTGACAAGACCAAGCTGTCATTGGAGGGGACATATGAGCCGCCGCTGGGCTGGCTGGGACGGGTTGCCGACCGCACGCTCCTCAAAAACCTCGCCGAAGCAACCGTGCAGGACTGGGTGGATCGGGTCGCCGAGGCCGTCTCGGCCGTAGCAGAGCTCAGCTGAGCGGGAGGGTGACCTCCACCCGGGTTCCCTGACCAGGCGCGCTGGTGATCGTCACTCTCCCTCCGAGTCGACCGACCCGAGCGTGGATGTTGTCAAGACCCATGCCGGTGCGCGGAAGCGCCGGATCGAAGCCGATGCCATCGTCGGTGACGCGAAGAACACAGGTCTCCTCGGCCCTCTCGAGTGACACTTCGATTTTGTCCGAGGATCCATGGCGGAGGGCATTGGAGAGCAGTTCCGTGACCAGCTTCACGATCTCGTTGTCGAGGAGGTCGTCGCCGGTGTGGGCCAGCCCCACGTCCAGCAGTACGTCGGTGGGGTAGGCGGAGCCCATACGAGCTACCAGCTGTTGGAGCCTCTCGTCGAGGCCCGGGCGTGCTTGGACCGTGTCTTGCAGTTGGAAGACGTAACCACGTAGAGATTCCACTGCCCGATCGAGCCGGTCGACCGCATCCATCAGTGTCGCCTCGGCTTGTGGATCCTGGACGAGCTGGCTGAGTCCTTGAAGACCAAGCCCAACTGCGAACAGCTCCTGGATAACCGAGTCGTGGAGCTCACGAGCTATCCGCTGCCGATCCTCGACCACAGCGACACGGTGAAGGCGGTCCTGGAGCCGAGCGGTGCGCACTGCCGCCCCGGCAATTCGACTCAACGCCTCGACGATCACCACATCCCTCTCGGTGAAACCGCCCTCCTTCTCGGTCAGATAGAGGTTTCCGAACGCCTCGTCCCCCACCGCCACCGGGACGCCCAGGAAGTTGCTCATCGCAGGGTGATTTGGGGGAAAGCCGGAGGTGTCGGGATGCTCTGCGATCGAGTCGAGGAGGATGGTCTGGTTGCGCCGGATGACGGTCCCCAACACCCCCCTACCCGTGGGGAGGTTGCCGATCGTCTTCGCCTGCTCTTCGCTGATCCCCTGGTAGAGGAATTCGGAAAGCACTCCGTGCTCACCGATCACTCCAAGCGCTGCGTAGCGGGCCCCGGTCGCCGATCTGGCCTCGGAGACCAACCGCCGCAGCACTCTTTCGAGGTCGGTTTCCTCGATGACTCCGGCGGCAGCCTCGATCAAGGTGGACAGGTAGTCGAGCGACGACAGCTGGGTCATCGAGACAAACCTTACCGGTGGCTACCGTTGCGCCCGGATGTCGCCCTTGAAGGTCCTCCTCGTCGACGATCACGAGGTCGTACGCGCCGGTCTGAAGAACCTTCTCGACTCGGATGAAGATATCGAGGTGGTGGGCGAGGCAGACACCGCCGAGGAAGGAGTCCGGCGAGTTGGCTATGACCAACCCGATGTCGTGGTGTTGGACGTGCGTCTCCCCGATGCCAGCGGGATCGAGGCATGCCGGGAGATTCGCTCCCGCTTCCCGGAGACAAAGGTGTTGATGCTCACTTCGTTTGCAGACGAAGAGGCCTTGATGGCCGCCATCCTTGCCGGCGCATCCGGCTACGTCCTGAAGCGGATCAAGAGCCAGGACCTGGTGTCGGACATCAAAAGGGTGGGAGCAGGCGAGTCCCTCCTCGACCCCGAGATGACGGATCGTTTGTTCCAACGGCTTCGTGGCGGGCCCAAAGAAGATCCCCTGCTCTCGACGCTATCGGAACAGGAACACAAGATCGTCCAGCACATCGCGGAGGGGATGACCAACAAGCAGATTGCCGACGTGATGTTCCTCGCCGAGAAGACCGTGAAGAACTACGTGTCGAACGCCCTCTCCAAGATGGGGATGAGCCGCAGAAGCGAAGCGGCGGCATACGTGGCCCGGATCGAAGCCGAAAGAGAGGGCTCGAGAGAGGCGGAGAGCTGGGAGGACACGTAGCGCGACTTGCCAGTTCGATTGCGCGTAGCTTTCGCACCCCGCGTACAAAGGAGCAAGATAGTGAGGAGAAGCGCTTCGTTGGCTTCGATCGTCCTCGGCGTGATAATGATCTTGGGCGGAATTGCGACCTGGATCCTGGTCAGCAGTGAGCTGAGCAACGAGAGCATCACCGTCTCCGACGACGCCAGCTGCCTGGCTGGGGACGAGGTGAACGGCCCCTTCAGCGCCTACTGCGAAGCTCAGATCATCGAGGTGCACGCTCTGGAGTCCACCGGCGGACAGACCTATGCAGAGCTCGACCGAGAGGACCCGCTGCGTCAGGTGGCGATGAATGCGTCCTTCCTTAGAGCCTCACTCTTCACCTCGGTGGTCGCCTTCGGCGTCGCGGGCATGGCGATTCTCATGGGGGTGGTCTTCGTCATGATCGGGCTCGGCATCCGTGATGTCGCGGTTCGGACCGGCGTCAGCTGACGATCATCACCCGGTTCGAATCCACCCAACCATGACATAAAGCCGGGCCCTCTTGAAGAGGGCCCGGCTTGTGCGTGACTCAGATGATCAGGATTACGGCGAAGACGATGGCGCCTGCCAGGGCCGCCACCGACAGCACCGTGGGAACGATCGTGCGAACGTCCCATCCCGGATCGTCAACGTAAGCGATCCGAGCGAAGAGCCCGAATGCGGCGGTGAGCAGGAGGCCAGCCCCGATGAACAGGCCGAGGTACCACTCCTCGACCAGCCCACCGAGGAACCAGTCGGTCGGCACGTAGTACATCCACGCGCCTACTCCTGCCGCCACGGCACCGGCGACCCCAAACACCCATTCGGTGATACGGGACCGCCGTGTCGGCATCCGGGTGACCTCTGTCGTATACCTCTCACGAAGAGCTGTCACAGAGATCACCTCCTTCCTGGAGGACCACTCGGGTCCTCCAAGGCGATCATCCCTGAGCACGGTTGTCCGCGGTAGAGGCTTTGGTCTGCATGGGAGGGGCCAAGGTCACAGGTCCTAATCTGCCCCTCCGGCTGAGACGCCATCAAATGGGTTCCGCGGCATCTGAGACCAAGCTGCGGCCCACCCAGCGATCGAGATAAGCAATGACTCGGGCACCATCGGTCACATCTCCCGAGGTGGCGATGTAGCCATCTGGCCTGACCAGTACGAACGCCGGAAAGGATCTGGAACCGACCAGCATGGAGCGGCCGATCGAGTGGGTCGTCAGCACGCCCGAGTAGCCACCGATGCGCTCGCCGATTTGCCGCAGCGAGTCCTCATCGAACGCGATCAGATGAAAGGCCGACCCATCGATGACCTCGTGAACTCGCTGGACCCCTCCTCCGGCAATTAGCGAATCACGGAGACGCCGCCCCGGTCGGGTTCCCGACGTTCGGATAACCGGCGTCGCGAAGGCGCCTCGCCGATACGAAGTGTCTAGGCCCGAGGCCAACCGGGCCGCTATGGATATCAGGCGCGGTGTGGAGAGGAAAATCCTCGCGGCGAGCCCTCCAACCAAGACACGCATCCACCTGACCCAGGCGCGGTCGGAGATCTCGAGTGCGTAGGCGAGACCGGTGAGTGTGATCACGTGCCTCGCCACGCGCCTGCGCTCGGTCTGGTACGTATCGAGAAGCTCCTCGCAAGCCCCTCGCGCCGACAATGCCAGCTTCCACCCGAGGTTCACCCCGTCTTGGATGCCAGTGTTCATCCCCTGGGCACCCGCTGGGCTGTGGGTGTGCGCAGCGTCACCGGCCAGGAACACCCGCCCCAGCCGGTAATGATCGGCCAGTCGGTGATGGAGGGTCATCTCCTTCATCCAGTCGACCGCACCCAGCCGGATCCGCCCGCTTGTGTACTCATCGACCAGATCTCGGGGATCGAGCTGCCCGGGGTCTGCGGGATGAGGTGCGATCAGCCGCCAGCGGCCGGAAGGAAGTGGGAAGAAGGACAGGATGCCATTCGCGGCAACGAAGGCGTGGGCCGTGTCGGCGGCAAGATCATCGCTGACCACGTTTGCAACCAGGATCGACTGCCGGTAGCGCCTTCCCCGAAAGGAGACCCCCAGAGCGCCTCGTACTGAACTGGCGCGACCATCACAGCCAGCCACATACCGGCTGGAGATCACCTCCTCTCGCCCGTCGGCAAGTCGGAGCAGGCTTCGCACCTGAGACGGATCCTGTTCAATACCGACGCATTCGCTCCCCCACTCCACGTCGATGCCAAGCTGGGAAAGTCGGTCCCGCAACACCGCCTCGACCTCGGGTTGGGGCACGAAAAAGACAAACGGGTACTGCGTCTCCGGAAGTCGCAGGTGATGGAGTCTTCCCCCTACCACCGACCTTCCGACATGGACTCGGAGCTCCACCTCAGAAACACCACGCGTGAGGAGCTCGTCGGCTACACCCAGACTCCGCAGCACCTCCAGGGTACGGGCGTGGACGGCCAGAGCAGGCGCCCAGGCGCATGGATGGGTCCGCCGCTCAACGATTCGCACCCGCGCTCCCATCAGGACCGCTTGAACCGCAACCGTGAGACCGGTCGGGCCGCCCCCAACCACGAGGACATCGAGGTCGGTGGGATCACCAATCATCAGGTGCTGCCGCCGCTGGAAGCCACCATGCAGAATCGGCCGACAAGGCTTCCTCCGGCTGGACCTCGCCGCGAAGAAAGCTCTCCCGGTTCTCCGCCTGGATTATGCGATAGCCGAACGACCTGCGTTCTACCCACGGCCTCAGCACCACCCTGAGTATTTCTGCGTAGCGAATGGCGTCGGCCTGCCCCGCCCACTCGTAGATCCCGCGGTAGAAGCCGGTGGTCAGATCCGTCAGCCAAAGCTTCGTCCTGAAGCCGCGATGCGCGGCAAAGAGCACGGTGTTCACCAGTGATTCAAGCCTGAACAGTGCGTGGCCTACCCGACTTGTACCCAGCAACCTGAGGCGAAATCTGACTACGAGAACGACCATGTCACTCGACGCCTCCCGGTCGAGGCTGGTCTCGCGATAGATCCGAGAGGTGCTCCCGTCGAGGAAGGAGACCCGCCGACCGAGTTGTTTTTTCGGAAGGCCGATCCTCCCCCGGATGAGGAGAAACAGGGTCTGAAGCATGCACCGAAACTCGATCAGCATGACCATGATGAAGCCGGGGCGGCGGTCTAGATCCCCGGCCACCGGTGCGCTATCGACGATCAT
>Ga0299907_10003000_pt1 | contig 10677 bp, 11 predicted proteins | sample RVTome_16_FD_198680 | JGI IMG/M metagenome (GOLD analysis project Ga0299907, IMG submission 198680) | Soil microbial communities from uranium-contaminated site in the Upper Colorado River Basin, Wyoming, United States - RVT152D67 (version 2) ... | reverse complement strand
GCGGCGACGACACCGTGCGCGGGCGATGCGAGCTCCGAGGCCCCGTGCAGCGAGGACTTCGAGTTCGTGGTCGAGCCGGGAGCCAACAACCAACAGATGATGGTGCACATAGAGCCGGGCGCGACCTCGGTCGACTACGACCTGTACGTCCAGCGTCAGGATCCGGAGACCGGGAACTACGTCACGGTAGGCCAGTCGGCCACCGGCAGCGCCGACGAGACGGTCACGCTGATCTCGCCACCCGACGGCACCTATCGCGCCCGGGTCGTCAACTGGTCCGGTGGCGGCCCGCTCGCGGAGCTCACGATCGAGTTCTCGAACGAGTACGCCGGGCCCCCGATCTACAAGAACCAGCGGACGCAGGCGCAGGTCAACAGGTGGGGCGACCTGCTACGCCGCTACGTGGAGGGTGGGGGCAACCTCGTGCTCACCGACGGCGCCATAAAGGCCCTGGCGCATATGAATGTCGTCGAGCGCAAGTTCATCCGCTCGTTCACCCAGTACGCGGGGTACATCGGCTTCACGCCGGATGCGGGCGATACCGACACGTACGCGGATCCGCTGGCGGCGAACGTCGACCAGCCGGGGGCCGCCGAAGGCGAGGGGCACAGGCACCAGACGTACGAGCCGGTGCCGATCGGCTTCCCGATCCAGGACGAGGGCGGCGCCGACTACAACGGGTCGTTCGTGACGACGATCGACCAGCCCGAGTGGGAGAAGCGCGGCGGCCGCACGGCGGGTACGACGACCGCGCAGCAGGTCTCGCTGGGCGAGATCAAGGTCGGACAGGGGCAGGTGCGGGTCATCGGCGCGCTGATCCCGATGCCGTCGCAGGAGTCCTACCACCCGTTCGGCCTGGCCTCGTACGCGGTCACCTACACGGGGTACCAGGTACTCAACAACGCGCTCCAGATCCCGGGCGTGCCCCCCGGTGGCGGGCTCGAGGGATGCGGCCGACTGGCCAAGCTGCAGAACATCAACAAGATCTTCGGCACCTCGACCAAGGACGTGCTGACGGGCACGCCCAAGGCCGATGCGATCTGTGGTGGTCCCGGGAATGACAAGATCCGAGGCCTGGGCGGCAACGACATCCTGATCGGCGGGAAGGGCAACGATCGGGTCATCGGCGGCTCGGGGAACGACAGGCTGTTCCTCGGCGCCGGGAACGACCGGGCGAACGGCGGGAAGGGCAGGGACCGCATCGCCGGCTTCAGGGGGAACGACGTGCTGCGCGGCGGCGGCGGGAAGGACTTCCTCAACGGGATGGCCGGAAAGGATCGCTGCTACGGCGGAGGTGGCAAGGACAGGCTCCGCCGCTGTGAGGTCGGGCGCGCCTGACATCTTCGGACGTAAGAGCCCGGGCGGAAACGCCCGGGCTCTTTCCCGTTTAGGATGACCCGCTCTGACGCCGCGGAGGCACCGCCGGGGGGTCCCACCCCGCCCTTGCTGCCGGACGGATCAACTCGAGGGAGACACTCGATGAGCAACCGATGGATCCTCGTGGGACTGGGCGCGTCGATCCTGATCGGCCTGTTCCTCGTGCTGAGACCGGACTCCGAGGAGCCCACCCCGACGGCGACCGGTACGCCCACGCCCGAGGTCACCTCCACCGGGACAGCGGAGCCGACGCCCACCGGAGAGACCCCCGAGCCGACGCCGACGGCGACACCGAGCCTCGACGCCGTGGAGATCGAGGTCGAGGAGGGGCGTGTCGAGGGACCGGGTCGCATCACCGTGGCACAGGGCGACCGCGTGGCCATCGAGGTCGAGGCCGACACCACCGACCACGTGCACGTCCACGGATACGACCTGCTGTTCGACACCTCTCCGGGAGAGAAGGTGCTGATCCGGTTCCGGGCGAACATCCCCGGCATCTTCGAGATCGAGCTGGAGGGGGCCGGCCTGCTCCTGACCCAGCTCGAGGTCACCGCGTGAGGAGACGCCTGGCCCTGGCGGCCGGGCTCGCCGGAGCCTGGCTGCTGACCACGGCGACCCCCGCGGCGGCGCACGCTCTGGGAGGCCGGCTGGACCTCCCGGTGCCGATCTGGCTCTTCGTGTACGGGGCGGCCGTCGTGGTCGTGGTCTCGTTCATCGCCCTGGGCGTCCTGTGGAAGGAGCCTCGCCTCGAGGGAAGGATCTCCGGGCGGACGCTGCCGGATCCGCTGCAGCGCATCTTCCGGAGCCGCGCCGTAGAGACGATGGTACGCGCGGCGTCGGTGCTGTTCTTCGTCGTGGTGTTCGCCGCGGCGATCGCGGGGCGCGACACCCCGTTCTTCAACATCGCCCCCGTCGTCGTGTTCAACGTGTTCTGGGTGGGCCTGGCTTTCGCGCACGCGTTCCTGGGCAACTGGTGGGCGACGCTCTCGCCGTGGGAAGGGATCGCGAGGTTCCTGGGGATCGGCGAGAGACCCCGCAGCGAGTATCCGCTCGGCTGGGGCCTGTGGCCGGGGGCGCTGGGCCTCCTCGGTTTCCTGGTCCTGGAGCTGGTCGTCTTCGCGCACGCGAGCAGCCCGCGCATCCTGGGCTGGACGATCGGTGTGTACTCGGCGATCACCTGGGCCGGGATGGCCATGTTCGGCCGCGAGACGTGGAACCGTAAGGGCGAGGCCTTCGCCGTCTACCTCGAGCTGCTGTCGAGGATCGCGCCGCTGGGCCGCCGGGAAGACGGGCGCGTGATCGCCCGCCCTCCGCTCGCGGGCCTGCCCTCGATCCCTCCTCAGCCGGGCCTGGTCGCGATCGCCATGATCGTCATCGGCTCGACGACCTTCGACGGGTTCACCGGCACCGAGCTGTGGAACGGGTGGGTCCAGGGCCTGGGCACGGCGGCCAGCGTCCTCGCTTACACCACCGGGCTCCTGGCCACGATCGTCCTCGCGATGTGCGTGTACGCGCTGTCGATGCTCGCCGCATCCGCGGTCGCGGGGATCCCGTGGCATCCTCTCTCCGTCAGGTTCGTGCACAGCCTGATACCGATCGCCTTCGCCTACGTGGCCGCGCACTACTTCTCGTACCTCCTGCTGGACGGCCAGGCCGTGATCCCGCTCATCTCCGATCCGTTCGGGACGGGCTGGGACCTGTTCGGGACCGTGGACTACAGCTCCAACCTCACCCTGCTCTCCCCGAACGCGGTCTGGTACTTCCAGGTGGGCGCCATCGTCCTGGGTCACGTGGCCGGAGTGATGCTTGCCCACGACCGAGCGCTCGTCTCGTTCCCCAAGAAGGTTGCCGTGCGCACGCAATACGCGTTGCTGGGAGTGATGGTGATGTTCACGATGTCGGGACTGGTGATCCTGCGTGGCTGAGGTGCTGGCCCACGCCGGCGGGATCGACGAGATCATCCTGGGCGTCGGAGTCGTGATGCTCTTCCTGCTGTTCCGGTCCTCGCGAGCGGAGCGGAGGGCCGGCGAGCCGGAGGAAGGGCCGTGCCTGTACTGCGGCCACCGGCTCGGGCGCGACGTGAAGCGTTGTCCCGAGTGCGGCTTCCCCGCCAGACGCGGCGCTACGTCGTCGCCCAGCGGCGCGAAGCGATGAGCGCATCCGCCTCGGGCGGACCCCAGCTGCCGGGCTCGTAGACGTGTAGCGGCGGGAGCTCCTCGAAGATCGGGGTCAGGATCTCCCAGGCCCGCTCCACGCCGTCCTGCCGGGCGAACAGGGTCTGGTCGCCTCGCATCGCCTCGAAGAGCAGCTGCTCGTAGGCGTCCACCAGGGGCATCCCGGCGAAGGACTCCCCGTAATCGAAGTCCAGCTCGGCGTGGTCGAGGGCGACCCCGATGCCGGGGCGCTGGACGTGGAAGGAGAGCGAGATCCCCTCGTCCGGCTGGATACGGATGCTCAGCCTGTTGGCGCCCACCCCTCGGGCGTCCCCGTGGTCGAAGAGGCGAAGCGGCGCCGGCTGGAAGACCACCACGGCCTCCGAGACCTTCCTCGGCAGGCGCTTGCCCGTCCGCAGGAAGAACGGGACCCCGGCCCATCTCCAGTTGTCTATCTGGAGGCGGAGCGCCGCGAAGGTCTCGACGTCCGAGTCCGCAGCCACGTCGGGCTCGTCGCGGTAGCCGGCGTACCGGCCGCGGACGACGTCCTCGGGCCTGCAGACCCGCATCGCCTCGAGGACCTTCACCTTCTCGTCCCGCAGGGCCTCGGGCTCGAGAGCGGACGGGGGCTCCATCGCCAGGAACGAGAGGACCTGGAACAGGTGGGTATGCACCATGTCGCGCAGGGCCCCGGTGCGCTCGTAGAACCGGCCGCGCCCCTCGATCCCGATCTCCTCGGCCACCGTCAGCTGGACGTTGTCCACGTACTTGCGGTTCCACAACGGCTCGAACAGCTCGTTGGCGAAGCGCAGGACCAGGATGTTCTGAACGGTCTCCTTCCCCAGGTAGTGGTCGATCCGGAAGACCCTCGACTCGTCGAAGACCCTGTGGAGCTCGCGGTTCAGCCTGCGGGCGCCCTCCAGGTCCGTGCCGAACGGCTTCTCGATGACGATCCGGGCGTCACGGCCCAGGTCCTTCGCGGCGATGCGCTCGACGATCTGGAGGTAGGTATCCGGAGGGGTGGAGCAGTAGAAGAAGCGGTGGCCCCCGGTGCCGCGGGCCGCACCCACGGAGTCGAGGCGCTCCCGCAGCCGCGCGAAGCAGTCGGGATCCTGGAAGGAGCCGCTCACGTACGAGAGCGCCGCGGCGAACTCCTTCCACGAGTCTGCCTTGACGCCGGACCTCTCCACGGCTTCGCGCGCGAGGTTCGCGAAGGCCTCGTCGCTCATCTCGGTGCGCGCGAACCCCACTATCGCGAAGGACTCCGGCAGGAGCCGTTCGGTGAACAGGTGGTAGAGCGCGGGCAGGAGCTTCCGCCGGGAGAGGTCGCCGGAGGCCCCGAAGATGACGATCGCCTGGGGATCCGGGCGCTCGAGCCTCGAGCTCACCCGCCGTCGGGGTGCACCGCGTGCCCCCCGAACTCACGGCGCAGAGCCGCGATCACCTTGGCGGAGAAGGACTCGTCCTGGCGCGACGCGAAGCGGGCGAACAGCGAGTGCGCGGTCACCGGCGCGGGCACCTCCTGGTCGATCGCGGCAAGCACGGCCCATCGTCCCTCGCCGGAGTCCTCAACGTGGCCGCGGACCGATGCCAGGTCCGGCTCACGCTCCAGCGCCCGGGCCAGGAGGTCGAGGAGCCAGGAGCGGACCACGCTGCCGCTGCGCCACAGCGACGCGACCTGTCCGAGTTCGAGGTCGAACGCGGAGGTGCGCAGCATCTCGAAGCCCTCGCCGTAGGCCTGGAGCAGCCCGTACTCGATCCCGTTGTGAACCATCTTCACGAAGTGCCCCGCGCCGTTCGGCCCGACGTGCGCCCACCCGTCCTCCGGCGCCAGGGCGTCCAACGCCGGACGGAGAACCTCGACCGCCTCGGCGGGGCCGCCGAGCATCAGGCAGTACCCCTCCTCGAGGCCCCATATCCCGCCCGAGACTCCCGCATCGACGAACGCGATCCCCCGGGCGTCGAGCTGGGAGGCGCGGCGGAGAGAGTCGGTGAAGTTCGAGTTTCCGCCGTCCACAACCAGGTCGCCGGCCTCGAGCATGTCGGTGAGCAGATCGATGGTGGAGGAGGTCGGCTCGCCGGCCGGGACCATCAGCCAGACGACGCGCGGCGGGTCGAGCTCCGCCACCAGCGCCTGGAGCGAGCCTGCCACCCGCGTGCCTCGCTCCTCCGCCCTGCGGAGGTCCTCCTCGCCGATCGTGTATCCGACGACTTCGTGCCCGCCCCGAGCCAGCCGCAGGGCCATGTTCCCTCCCATGCGCCCGAGGCCGACCATCCCCAACCGCATCAGATCCCGATCCGCAGCTCGCCGCTTTCCTCCGACGCCTCGTACGAGTCCACGGGCAGCGTGGCGGGGCCGTTCAGCACGTCGCCCGTGGCCACGTCGAACTGGCTCCCGTGGCAGGGGCAGGTGACCCTTGTGCCGTCCAGGTCGCCGTCCGACAGCTCGCACTGCTGGTGCGTGCACACGTTGCCGAAGGCGTAGAGCTTGCCGTCGATCCTGGCGACGGCCACGTCCTGGCCGCCGACCTGGTACGAGCGCATGTCGCCCTCCGGTACCTCGTCCGCCTTCCCCACGGGTGTGCTCTCGGCCATGTCCGCCCTCCTAGGTAGGTCCTTGTCAGCCTATCCCGCGCCCCACGACAGCAGCGCCTCGAGCGAGACGCGCTCCGCTCGACGGCCGCGCTCACGCAGGGCGGCCAGGTCGCCCGCCGCCTGCGCGGCGATCAGCCGTCCGAACGTGTAGCCGGCCCCGGGGATCTCGCGGTCCTCGCGCGGCTCCTCGAGCACCTGGACGAAGACGCCGCTCGGCGGCCCGCCCTTGTGGAGCTGTCCGGTCGAGTGGAGGTACCGCGGCCCGTACCCGAGCGTGGTGGCCACCCCCAGCCGCTCGCCTATCCTCCCCCGAGCCGCCTGGAGCCGCCCCCACATCTCCTCCGAGGGCGCCACGAACGCCTGGATGCCGACGTAGTCCCCGGGCCGCACGGAGGCCAGGAGTCCCTCCAGATCACCTTTCGGTACCGCGGCGGCAGTGCCCTTCAGGGCCTCGGCGGTGCGGTCCTTGGCCGCCTGCACGTCCGGCTGGTCGAACGGATGGATCCCGAGGACATGCCCCGCCACCGCGGTGGCGAACTCCAGCACGAAGACGAGGGCGCCCAGCGCCTCCGGCTCGCCGAGGGGCAGCCCCGCCCAGGGCTCGGGCGGGGTCCCGGCGCCCAGCGAGAGATGCAGCCGGTCGCTCCGGAACGCCCCGCGCGGCTCGAGGTCCACCGGGATCACGCCCCGGCCCTCCTTGCCGGTCGACTCCGCCACGAGCTGCTCCAGCCACGCGCCGATCGAGGCCACCGTGGCCGCCGAGTGGATCGTGAGCTTGTCGCGTCCGGCCAGGGCCGCCTCCCCTACGACCGCGCCGAGAGCCGCCCCCGGGTTCGCCCCAGCGGGATGAGCGCCCCCGCAGCTCGCGGCGGCCTCGGACGCCGAGGCCAGCAGGGCGTCGAGGTCCGCTCCGATGAGCGCGGCCGGCAGCAGCCCGAAAGCCGTGAGCGCCGAGTAGCGGCCGCCCACGTCCGGCTGCGCGGCCACGACCCTGCGGAAGCCCCGCTCCTCCGCCTCCGCCTCCAGCGGCGAGCCCGGGTCGGTGATCGCCACGAACCGCGATCCGTCGCCCGTCAGGGCGTGGAAGTGGGCGAGGTGAGAGCGCGTCTCGATCGTGCTCCCCGACTTGCTCGAGACGACGAAGAGGCAGCGGTCGATGGGGACCTCGCGCTCGAGCGCGGCGACGGCGTCCGGGTGCGTCGTGTCGAGGACGCGGAGATCGAGCGCGCCGGGGGCGACGCCGAGGGTGCGCCGGAGCACCTCGGGCGCCAGGCTCGACCCGCCCATCCCGAGCAGCACCGCGTGGGTGAGGCCGTCCCCCGCGGCCTCCTCGGCTAGCGCGCGCGCGTCTGCCGCGAGGCGCCCGGCGACATGAGGCGCGTTGAGCCAGCCGAGGCGATCCGAGATCTCCGTGGGGTCGTCGCGCCAGACGGTGTGGTCGCGCTTCCAGATGCGGGAGACGACCTGCTCGCGCTCCATGAGACCGAGGCGCCGGTCGACCGCGAGGGAGAGCTCCTCGTCCAGCGCCGTCTCGAGGGAAACCTCGGGCACGGCCGCATCGTACGGAAGATACTCGGGCCGTGGACGGCGGCCGCCAGAAGCCCAGGGTGCGGGACCTGCCCCCTCCGAGGGAGAACCCGAGCGTGATCGGGCCGCTGTTCCGGTGGCTCTTCCAGTGGCCGTACCGGTTCGTGCTGGCGGGCCTGTACCGCGCGCGCTTCCGGCCCTGGCAGCTCACGATGCTCTCGCTCGTCGCCAACTTCGTCGTCGGCGCGCTGCTGCTGTCGGGAAGGCGCCTGGTCCCCGGCCTGCTTCTCCTGGTCGCCGGGCTGCTCGACATCTTCGACGGCGGGGTGGCCCGGCTGCGCGGAGAGGAGAGCCGCAAGGGCGCGCTTCTCGACGCCGTGGTGGATCGCGTGTCGGACGGCGTGGTCTTCGGGTCGGTCTTCTTGGCCGAGGCCACGATCCATCACGACCGTCTGACCGCCGGGCTCGCCCTCGCCGCCCTGGTCGTCTCTCTACTGGTCAGCCACGTCCGAGCCGAGGCGGAGGCCGCGGGGCTGCACGTGACCGAGGGAAGCGTCCAGCGGCTGGAGCGCTACGTGGGCCTGATCATCGGGCTCACGGTGCCCGGCGCGCTCCTTCCCGTCCTGGCCGGGCTGGCCATCTTGGGACTGGTGACGGCGTTCCAGCGGATGGGCGCAGCCTGGCGAGGCCTCCCCGCCGTGGCCGGTCCTACTCGCGGGGCCCGGCCCTAGTCACCATCAGGGTCATGCCGTCGGTCCGCTCGACGATGACCTCGTCGCCGGGTGTGGCGTGGGTGACCCGAGCCGGGTAAGTCGTTCCGGCGATCCGCACCCGCTTGCCGTCGAGAAGCTTGCCGCGCTGCCCGACCAGGGCCTCGACCCCGCTCAGAGGGCGCCGCTGCCACGCCCACCTCCACAGGAAGAGCTCGCCCACCTCGACCCCGGCGAGCAGGACGATCACCAGGATCGACCACGGCGGGTCCAGGAAGAGGAGGGCGAGGGTCCCGCCGATCAGGAGGGCCACGGCGGCTCAGCCCTGCGGCTTGAGCGCGGTGATCTCGAACGAGAAGGTGCCGCCCGGCGCCTCGTACTCGACACGCTCCCCTATCCGCTTGCCGGCCAGGGCCTGGCCCAGCGGCGAGTCGATCGAGACGGTGCGCGCCTCCTCGTGCCGCTCCTCCTTCGACGCGGCCAGGAGGTATGTCTCCTCCTCCTCGTCCTCGTCGAGCGGCTTGACGGTGACGAGCTGGCCGGGCCCGGCCTCGTCCGCCCGGGCGGAGCCCTCGACGATGTCGGGGTCCTTGAGGAGCCCCTCGAGCTCGCGGATCCGCAACTCCATCAGCCCCTGCTCGTTCTTGGCCGCGTCGTACTCGGCGTTCTCCTTGATGTCGCCCAGCTCGCGGGCGTGCAGGAGACGCTCGGCCATCTTCTCGCGGCCCTCCCCCTTCAGGTGGTCGAGCTCCTTGCGGAGCCGCTGGTAGGCGTCCTTGGAGAGCATCGCGCTCGGCCGGTCGCCGGGATTGCGCTTGAACCTGGACTGGGGCACGGGGACGAATCTATCAGCGGCCTTAGGGCCTTACCTTGACAGTATGACAAGACCTGTCCTACTGTCGCATGGTGGCCGTAGCAGCTCAGGACGTTCGTACCTCGGAGACCCGAGAGCGGATGGTCGACGCCGCCTTCCGGGCCGTGGAGAGGTTCGGCCTCTCCAGGTTCACCATGGACGACGTCGCTCGGATGGCCGGGGTGGCCAGGCAGAGCGTGTACCGCTACTTCGACTCCAGGGACGCGCTGATCGTGGCGCTGGTCTTCCGAGAGGAGGAGGCGTTCATCGAGGGCGTCCGCGAGGCGCACTCGCGCCACGAGGACCTGGAGGACGCCACGGCCGAGGCGATCATGTTCTGCCTCCGCGCCGCGCGCGAGCACCCTCTGCTCGACCGGCTCCTGGAGTCCGAGCCAGACGCGCTGCTCCCATACCTGACCACCCGGGGCGGCGGGGTCATCGGCCGCGCCCGAGCGGTGATCGAGGAGCTGGCCGCCCAGAGGAAGGGCGTTAACCCGGAGCTGGTCCACCGGACCGCCGACCTCGCCGTCCGCGCGATCGTGTCCTACACGCTCACTCCCAGCGACGATCGTCCCGAGGACGTCGCCCGGGAGATCGCCCGCATCCTGACCGCCGCACTGGAGACGAAGGGGGAAGCGAGATGAGCATCCGTCACTACACGCTGCCGGTCGAGGAGACGAAGTGGGAGGTCCCCTCCGGCAACACCACCATCTTCAACTGGGAGTACGACGAGTCGCGCGACCGCCTGCTGACCCTCTACGAGAAGGGCAAGGAGAAGCAGTGGAACGCGCAGACCCGGCTCGACTGGTCGATCGAGGTGGACCCCGGCTCGGAGTCCAACTCGCCCGACCACTACATCCCCATCTACGGCTCCGACATGTGGGAGGCGCTCGACGAGAAGGGCAAGGCTGAGGTGCGGCACCACATCGGCTCATGGATGAACTCGCAGTTCTTGCACGGTGAGCAGGGCGCGCTGATCTGCGCGTCCAAGATCGTGCAGACGGTCCCCGACATGGACTCGAAGTTCTACGCCGCCACCCAGGTGATGGACGAGGCTCGCCACGTCGAGATGTACGGGCAGTACGTCCGGGACAAGATCGAGCTTGCGTACCCGATCAACGAGCACCTCAAGGCGCTGCTCAACGACGTGATCGAGGACAAGCGCTGGGACATGACCTACCTGGGGATGCAGGTCGTGATCGAGGGGCTGGCGCTGGCAGCGTTCTCGCTGATCCGCGACTTCTCGGAGGAGCCGCTGGCCAAGGCGATCAACACCTACGTGATGCAGGACGAGGCTCGTCACGTCGCGTTCGGGCGCCTTGCGCTCAAGGACTTCTATCCGGAGCTGACCCAGGTCGAGCGCGACGAGCGCGAGGAGTTCGTGGTCGAGGCGTGCTACCTGATGCGCGACCGCTTCCAGGCCAAGGAGGTCTGGGAGAGGCTCGGCTTCGACGTGAAGCGC
>Ga0299907_10002999_pt1 | contig 10678 bp, 12 predicted proteins | sample RVTome_16_FD_198680 | JGI IMG/M metagenome (GOLD analysis project Ga0299907, IMG submission 198680) | Soil microbial communities from uranium-contaminated site in the Upper Colorado River Basin, Wyoming, United States - RVT152D67 (version 2) ... | reverse complement strand
AGGGTCGGCAGGAAGGCAGAACGTTGAACGCGATACGTCGTCCCCTCCTTCTTCTCGCTGCGATTCCACTTCTGATCACGGCATGTCTCGGTGAGGGCGGTGGTGGTGGCGGCGGCGGCGGCGGCGGCGGCGAAGGCGGTGGTGGCGGCGACTCCGTGACTGTGTTCGGTGCCTTCACGCAGCCGAACGAAGTTGAGCCATTCGAAGCGGCCATGGCTGAGGCTGAGGAGGAGCTCGGCATCAGCATCCAGTACGAGGGCTCCCGCGAGTTCGAGACCCTCATCACGACGCGCGTCCAGGGCGGTAACCCTCCTGACATCGCACTGTTCCCGCAACCCGGGCTCTTGCTGGACGTCGCCGAATCGGCAGAGGTGACGCCTCTCGACGAATACCTCGACCTCGCCGCAGTGGAGGAGGCACTGGTCCCTGGCATCCTCGAGGCGGGCAAGGCCGAGGACGGAACCGCCTATGGCCTGCCCGTGGCGATGGGCGTCAAGAGCGTCCTGTTGTACCCAGTGCCGGAGTTCGAGGAAGCCGGGTATGCAGTACCGACCACGCAGGCAGAGTTGGCGGCGCTCGAGCAGCAGATCAAGGACGACGGTGGGACACCGTGGTGCATGGGCATGGAAGCCGGGGACGCCACCGGCTGGGTGGGCACCGACTGGATCGAGGAGTACATGCTTCGGGTCAACGGGCCTGAGGTCTACGACCAGTGGGTGAACCATGAAATCCCATTCGACGCCCCCGAGGTTCGCGCGGCGTTCGAGGCATTTGGCGAGCGTTGGCAGACAGAGGGCAACGTTTTGGGCGGAGCGCAAGGGATGCTCTCTATCCCGTATGGTGACACGGCGAATGCGATGTTCGAGGACCCGCCAGGCTGTTGGCTACATCGCCAGGGATCCTTCATTGCCTCCTTCTTCCCAGAGGACGTTCAGGCCGATCTGGAAAACAATGTCGCTGCCGCATACTTCCCGCCGGATGAGGAGGGCTTCGACGGCTCACCGGTGCTGATCAGTGGCGACCTCGCCATGATGCTCAACGACACCGAGCCGGCGCGACAACTCATGGAGTTCATGAGCACGCCCGAGTTCGGTGGTCCTTGGGTCGAGGGTGGCGGCGTCATTTCGCCGAAGGTGGACTTCGACGCCAGCCAGTACCCCAATGATCTGCTCCGGACGGCGGCTGAGATTGGTACCGGCGCCGATGTCGTGCGCTTTGACGGCTCGGACTTGATGCCGGGTGCGGTTGGGGCTGGTTCGTTCTGGAGCGGGATCGTAGATTGGGTCGGCGGCCAGAAGGATCTGAACGAGACGGTGACAGGAATCGAGCAGAGTTGGCCGGCCGACGGGTAACGCCGACTTCGATTCACAGGAAGAGCGCATGGGTAGGACGACCACTGCCGGGCGGTCGGCGGATCGCCCCGCAGCTGGGCCGAGAGGAGTCGGCGCATGCTCAAGCTGATCAATGGACTCCTGGCAATCCTCGGCGGCCTCGGCGGCGTGATGGTGCTGTTCTGGGCGTTGAATGCCGCGGTGGAGCGGCTTCCTGATGTATGGGAGGAACGCCTAAAGCCGTACGTGTTCATCGGTCCCGCCATGCTGGCGGTGGCTGTGTTCCTGGTCTACCCCGGCATCCGCACCATTGTCCTCAGTTTGTTTAGTGCGAACTCGGCGGAATTCGTCGGCTTCCAGAACTACGCCGAGCTTGCTCGCGATCCTGACCTGCGTGCCGCAATTATCAACAATCTCCTGTGGATCCTCTTCGTCCCGACGGTTGCGGTTGCCCTCGGGCTGCTTGTTGCGGTCTTGGCCGACCGGGTCTCCCCGCGCATGGAAAAGTTCAGCAAGTCAATCATTTTTCTCCCGATGGCGATCAGTATGGTCGGGGCGAGCACTATCTGGAAGTTCATCTACGAGTGGAGGCCTGAAGGTACGGCCCAGATCGGACTTCTGAATGCGATCTGGACAGCGTTGGGGGGAGAACCTCAGACCTGGCTGCAGATCTCTACGTTTCGGTTGAACTCGTTCCTGCTGATGATCATCTTGGTGTGGTTGCAAGCAGGCTTCGCCATGGTCCTGCTCTCTGCTGCAATTAAGGGTGTGCCGGAGGAAACACTGGAGGCGGCCCGAATCGATGGCGCAAACGAAGTCCAGATTTTCTGGCGGGTGATTGTTCCACAGATCGCCTCGACGATTGTTGTGGTGCTCACGACGATCATCATCCTCGTCCTCAAGGTCTTCGACATCGTCTATGTCACAACTGGGGGCAACTTCAACACGGATGTCGTCGCCAACCGGTTCATCACCGAACTGTTCAACTTCCGTCAGTTCGGGAGGGCAGCCGCCATTGTCGTCGCGTTGATCATCGCGACAATCCCGGTGATGATCTACAATATCCGCACCTTCCGAGCGGGGGAAAGCCGATGAGCACGACTCCGACGCCACCCGTATCCGGAACCCCGGGCGAGGAAGCCGGACTCGGCACCCTGGATCGAGATGACGCTCGCGCGGTCGAAGCGGGCGCCGGCGGCACGCGGCCAAGGAGGGGCGGTCGCGAAGGCAGCAAGGTGTTCGTGCGGGCCGCGCTGCTCGTGGTCTGCCTCGTCTGGACAATTCCGACAATCGGCCTGCTGATCTCGTCGTTCCGCGAGCGCGACGCCATCACAAGCAGCGGTTGGTGGACCGTCTTCGCCAATCCTCTCGAGTTCACCCGCCTGACATTTGAGAACTACGGGGAAGTTCTCGAAGCCGGTATGGGTGCCGCGTTCATTAACAGCCTCGCCGTGACGATTCCCGCGACGATCATCCCCGTCCTCATGGCGGCGTTTGCCGCGTACGCGTTTGCTTGGATGCGTTTTCCGGGTCGTGAAGTTCTGTTCACACTCGTGGTGGCGCTCCTCGTCATTCCGCTGCAGGTTGCCTTCATCCCGCTGCTGCGGTTGTTTGGCCAGTTCGGTCTCAACGGAACCTTCTTGGCCGTCTGGCTTGCGCATACTGGCTTTGGCATGCCCTTGGCTGTATATTTATTGCGTAACTACATGAGTTCAATGCCACGCGAGGTCATCGAGTCCGCCAAGGTCGATGGTGCCAGTCACTACCAGACTTTCTGGCGTCTGATGATCCCGCTTTCCGTTCCTGCACTCGCAGCGTTCGCCATTTTTCAGTTCCTGTGGGTCTGGAACGATCTGTTGGTCGCGCTGATCTTCTTGGGTGGCGGTGACAACGAGGTCGTGACGATCGCCCTGCAGCAACTCGTGGGTGCCCGCGGTCAGGACTGGTACATCCTGACGGCGGGAGCGTTCATCACCATGATTGTGCCATTGCTGGTCTTCTTCGGCCTGCAGCGCTACTTCGTTCGCGGATTAACCGCGGGTTCAGTCAAGGGTTGATCGAACCGCATTGCTGCACAGTGGTCGTATCACCCATGCCTGCGCGTCGGTGACCTTGTGTCGCAGCGCCTTTTACTCGGTAAACCCGCAAAGGTAATTCAGGGTCGACGTCTCCTTGAGGATGGCTCCAAACGTGTTCTCGTCGATACCGTCGTCCGTCATGCGGCCAGTGTGTTCGGCCTTGCCGACGATGAGAGCCAAACGTTCGGCCGACTGGCGCAACTCGTCCGTTTCGACGGAGCGCGCAAGCACCTCCAGTCGGGGCATCTGGGCCAGCGCCTCAGACATAGCAATGTTCGTGCTGACCATATCGTTAAGGAACCGCGAGTAGGCCTCGCAGTATGCCTCGTCACTTGAACGGCTCCCCGCACATGCCGCCACGATAAGGGCGAGGAGTAGAAGCACGCCCAAGCCCCGCATACTGGCTGGCCTCCGTCCAGCTGGTGATGTCAGGGGTGTCATCGCACAACAACCCCACCGACGTCTGGGATATTGACATCGAGGATGACGGTGCGCCGCTGGCCCGCGTGCCAGGCCTTCAGGCCGTTGTTGGTTGACAGCACCAGCCACCGGCTGTCCGGCGTCCACGCCATATGACCGACGAAGAATGAACGCGTTGAGTTGCTTTCTTCACGGCCCACCTCGACGCCGTTCACGGTGTCGATGATCGAGATCGTCACCAACCCATGCGCACCGCGTGCGTCGACCGGGTAAAGGGGCAACGCGAGCCATCTGCCATTCGGGGAGAATTGTCCTGCAAGTGATCCAGCGCTACCTGGCACTTCGTTGGTCGCAAACTGCGCCCACACCTGATCTGGATTCTCGAACGTGCCTACCACCACGTGACACGTGGGATCTGCGGTGCATTCCACGCGCGCCAGCCGCCCGTCACCAACCGCGATCATTCGGCCCGACAGCGTCTGCGAGTTGACGCCGTCGCCCGTCAGCAGGTTAAGCCCGCCAGGCGTAGACGCCACCAGGAGGTCAGCTGTCCCGGCCGTGGGTTCGATGACCGCGGGTACGACTACGCGGTCCCGGATCTTCCCGTCGAGATCGACCCGTAACGCGGTTCGCGTCGAGTTGCTCTGCCCTGTGGCAAGTAGCCAAACCGACGAGTCAGCGATGGTCTGCAGCGCGTAGTGAGGGGACGCGATCCGCGTCGATCGAAGGTCGTCTCCTGACAGAAGAATGACGACGTCATAACCGCTGATGATGACGGTGTCACCAACGAGGAACATCGAGACTGGGCCGTCTGTGATCAGCGCGTCGGGTAGGCGGAAACTTCGGCTACTGCCGTCGACTAGGTCAATGAGATACAGGTCCGTGTTGGTTGCTACCAGGATCGCTGTCGCGGAAGTATTCGGCAGGACGGGGCTTGGTCCGCCTATCACCTTGGTCGTCGGTAGAGGCTCGAGGTCCGCAGGTTGGAATACAACTGCATCGTCCGACTGTGCCAACTCCGCTTCTGAGGCGACTGGAGCCGGCAAGGAATCGATCGCGAGGGTGCCGCGCGGGCCGCTTCGTACGAACAAGCCCAATGCCACTGTGGCGATTACTCCCGCCGCCACAATGGCCGTCACCGTTGGATGACCGTGTCGCCTGAGATGCGGCGCCTGCTCCCAGCCCGGATCTGGATTCGTACAGTGCACGCCGCCAGCGTAGAGCGCTCGCAGGATCGGAAAACGGCGAACCGCAAGATGACAGCGGTGGCCGCAGCGATGTACCGTCCCCGCGCCATCGTCCCGGGACAGACCGCCGGCGTCGCAAGCTTGCCGGCCAGCAGCGGCGATTCAGGCGTCAACGAGCCTACTGCCATGCATCCTCCCGGGGTCGGGGCACGCCGTCAGAGCCTGCCGAGTGCCCGCCACACCTCCTGGGTGTCACCCACCACCCAGCCGTCGCTGATGCGCCCAGCGGTGCGTGAACATGCCCGCGCCGACGAACTCGACATGCGCTCCTGTGCCTGCACCTCGCCAACCGTCCCACTGTGCGTACCGGAGTAGGTCAAGCGGACCGCAACGCGATTATCATCCGTGAGCATGTCGTCGATGCGGTGGTACAGGTCGGGAAACACCGCGCGTACAGATCGCAGGTACTGGACGAACGCATCCCGGCCTCTGACCGTCGTGCCGAGCGCCGCACGAAACCGCACGTCACTCGACAGCAGCTGCTCAGCCAGTTCGAACCGCCACCGGTTGCACAGCTCCTCGTAGAAGCGCCTCACCACTGCCTTTGCTGCTCCGCAGTGCCCTGCGTATCCACCAGATTGTCCTCCACCGAACGCGAAGGCCGGCACGCGACCGACCCTAATGCGCGAGCCGGTCAACATCTGACCCCGAATGCAGGCGGTACGACGATCCGACCAGCCGCCGACTGCGGCGACTCGGCGGCGGCAATTGCGCTGCTGCAGGGCATGGTGCTGACCTTAATCGTGCGAACACGGGGCATTGCGGTACGTGGCGTCGTTGCTCGCCGTCAGCCTGTGTGGCGGTGGGTGCACGCCTTCGGAGCCCACCCGCCTGGAGATCAGGGAGGAGCAACAACCGGGGTCGCCCAGCCGGCTACCGGCATTGCGTCCTTCGTCTCGGACCGTCTGGACCAGATCATCCGGCGACAGCATCCCAACGTGCGTGCGCTGCTGATCGGCCGTTCCGGACGAGGGTTGGTCGAGCGCTACTACGGCGGCTCATCGTGGGATGACCACGCCAACATCTATGGCATCACAAACACGGTCCTGTCCATGCTGATCGGCGTCGCGCTCGAGGAGCGTGCAATCGGAGGTGTGAGTCACAGCCTTGCGCAACTTCTGCCGCGGCGGCTCACGCGGCGAGCGCCACCAGCGGTGCGGAGCATCACGCTGCGACAGCTCCTCACGATGACCTCCGGCCTGGTACCGGATCCACCGGGCAGCCAGGCAGCAACCGTGGCGTTCGTCGCAAACCTGGGATGGGTCCCGGCATCCTGACCCACCGTGCGATCGTTCCCTCAGGCACACTGCTGATCTACTCCAGCGCGGCGACGCATCTGCTGTCGGTGATTCTTGCCGAGGCCACCGGCATGACGACGCTGCAGTACGCCCGCGAGAAGCTATTGGGACCGCTGGGCATCGCGACCGATCCTGCGCTGGAACCACCCGCGGCGGCGGTGGACACAGCCGGATATGACCGTGCGGGCTTCGCCTGGCCTCGTGACCCGCAGGGGTACCACCTGGGGTTCGGCTATCTAAGACTCACCGCGCTCGACATGCTCAAGCTGGGTCAGCTGTACCTCGACAACGGCCGCTGGTTGGGGCGTCAGATCGTGCCGGCGGACTACGTGCGCGAGTCGACCCAGGCTTATGCGTCCTCTGTCACCAGAGCCAGCTTCGGCTACCAGTGGTGGTTGACCGCGGCTCAAGGCCGCAGCGGCTTCGCAGCTCGTGGCTTTGGCGGACAACTGGTGTACGTCGTGCCGGACCTCGGTCTGGGGTGGTGGCGATCTCGTGTGCGGCACCAGCCACCGGGGCGATTGAGACCGCGACCAGGATGGAGGCGTTGATCAATCGGGTCGTGCTGCCGGTGCTGGACGACCGCTAGGGTTTCCTTGTGGCACGGTTGATTCGCATTGCTGCAGGGTCGTATCTGGCCGGCTCCGAGGACGCCGATGCGCGCAGCGACGACGGCGAAGGACCAGTGCGCGAGCTGAAGGTCGAGGCGTTCGAACTGTCGGCGTACGCCGTGACGAACGCGCAGTTCGCCACGTTCGTGAAAGCCACCGGCTACGTCACCCAGGCGGAACGCCAAGGGTGGTCCTTCGTGGTCATGCCGCTGCTCGGCCCGCAGATGGCTGCGCGCGTGACCCAGGTTGTGGCGGAAACGCCCTGGTGGGGGCAAATGGCCGGCGCGTGCTGGCGGGCGCCTCAGGGACCGGGCAGCGGCATCGGTGAACTTGCCGATCATCCGGTGGTTCATGTGTCGCACGACGACGCGCTTGCGTACTGCGCCTGGGCGGGGTTGCGACTGCCAACCGAGAACGAGTGGGAGTACGCCGCGCGCGGTGGCCTGGTCGGCAAGCGCTACCCGTGGGGCGACGATCTGCTCAGGCGCCGGCGACACCGGTGCAACATCTGGCAGGGCACCTTCCCCACGCACAACACCGGCGAGGACGGCTGGTTGGCGACCGCGCCCGTTCGGGCGTACGCCCCGAACGGCTACGGGCTGTTCAACATGGCCGGTAACGTGTGGGAATGGTGCGCGGACTGGTGGAGCCCGGTGGCCTTCAATCCCGACGAGCCCGCGGGTCCGGCGTCGGGCCAGCGGGTCATGCGGGGCGGGTCGTTCCTCTGCCATGACTCCTACTGCAACCGCTACCGGGTGAGTGCCCGCAGCGCCAACACCCCAGACTCCTCCACGGCCAACCTTGGGTTCCGTTGCGCCGCGGACTCCGCCGCGTGACGCCTCAGGCAGCGAGCACGTAGGAGAGGAAGAAGCCCGCGGCGGTGGCGAACGCGTTGAGCGGGCGCCCATGTTCGAACGCTTCGGGCATCAGGGTGTCGGCCAGTGAGGCCAGAACTGCGCCACCGGCGAAGCCGAGCGCAACTGCAAGCACGTCGTCACTCAGTGCACCACCGAGCGCACGGCCGAGCACGACGGCGACCGTCAGCAGCACGGCGCACGCGAACCAGATGCCCAGGACCGCTCCGGTACTGCGTTCCTCTTGGCGCATCGCAGCGGAACCGACCAGCGCCTCAGGCAGGTTCGAGGCGAAGATCGCGATCAGCAAAGTCAGCGACGCGCCCTCTGCCAGGGAGACCCCCAACGCCAGGTTCTCGGGGATGCCGTCCAACGTGACGGCTGCCAGCAGGGCCCAGCCCACCCCGCCGCGAGCGCCTTCGCGGGTGACCTCGCGCTCGTCGGGGCCGGGCTCACCGACGATGTAGTGATCCAGCAGCGTGTCCGTGGTGACGAACGCGGCCGCTCCTGCCAGCAGCCCGATGCCGGAACGAATTGCGCCCCCGAGAGCGAACGCCTCCTCGAAGAGCTCAAAAGCCAGAGCCGACACCAGCGCACCGCTGGCGAAGGCAAGCAGCACGCCGGTAACCCGCTTGGGCAGGTCCCAACGCGTCCCGATCACCGCGCCGATCACCAAGGCGCTTGAGGCCGCAAGGCCATACAGCAGTGCAGTGGTCACGAACACCTCGCAGCCAGTGGTCCGTTCCGCCCGCACGTTACCCGGTCCGCCCGTCATCGTCGCGTGCGGTCGATCACCTCACGGATGACGTCGGCAGTCTGGCATAGGCACGGTGGAGCCGTGTCACCGCGTGAATGGCCGAGGCGCCGACGTGGCGGAGGGGTTTACCGGATTACGCTCCAGTCGCAGACCGGTTGATCGAGCGCTTCGCACTCTGAGCACTGCAGGTCCACGAAGCGTGCCGTGTCGTGGAGCGCGGTCGCGGCGGGTAGCGCATGTTGGTCGGCGCCGTCGGCAGTCTCCCACACCTGCCCCCAGCGGTCGGCGACGAGCACCACCACAGCGCGTTCGCCGATCTCGCAGCGCTGGCGGATGCGGCCATCGTGGTCCTCGACGACGCGCACGGAGTTGCCGGTGGCCAAGCGGTCGGCGAGGTCCTCCACGCTCCGCTGTACCAACCAGACGTCGGTGTCCCACTCCGCAAGACGGTCCTGCAGCGCCGTCAACTGCGTGCCGTAGCTCTGACACGCGTCACAGGCGTCCGGGTGCGGAAAGAAGACCACACGGGTCGATGCCCCCAATGGGACCGGCAAGCGTGCCGTCAGGTCGGATGAGGAAGCTGCGCGGACCGGTCGCGCCATAGCGGCGGTGAGCCTGTCCGGCGTCCAGCAATGCCACCGGCAACAGCATGTCCTCTGGCGGCAATCTGCACCAGGCGCACGGCGACGTCTGGAATGGGGCGGTGCTCAATCCCCTCCTCCACGTTGGCGAGTCGGGGCAGATCCCCGTCCATCGACACGAGCCCCTCGAACAACAGCAGGACGTGGCGCGGATCGGCGCACCGTCGAGGGCCGGATCCGTCACCACGATGGCGAGGACGCCGCCGCTCTTGCCTTGCTGGAACGGGCGGCGCGACCCGCCGACACCGCGCCAATCCTGCCCTTCGCGTCCTGGAGCTGGTAGCCGCCGAGGCGCGCATCGGCCGGCGAGCGACCCGCGACGCTCGTCACCGCGGGCATCTGGCCGAGGAATTGACGGACCGGGAGCTGTCCATCCTTCGCGCGTTGACCGGTAAGGCGACCCAGCGGGAGATCGGCGCCGCGCTGTTCCTTTCGCTGAACATCGTCAAGGGTTACACCAAGAGCCCGTACCGCAAGTTTGGGCGTGGCCACCCGCAGCGATGCTGTCGACCCGCGGGCACGCACTGGGGCTCATCTGACGGCTATCAGGAACGGCGCCGGAATGTGACCACCGCGAGCACGAGCAACCCGGCCATGCCCAGATAGGCGAAGCTGTCACCGATCTGCGCGTAGACCGTGCGCGTGCCTGCGATGGGCACGTGCGTGACCATCGTCTGCTCGTCGGCGACGAAGTAGTCGGCCTTGGAACCTAGCTGGCGGCCTTGGTGGTCGACGGCGAACGACGTGCCGCGCCGGGTTGGTCGGACCAGGCTCATCCCGTTCTCGACCGCGCGCAGGACCGCGGTCCGGCCCAAGGGCTCGGTGACCTGCGCCCAATCACTGGACGGCACTAGCAGGATGTCGGCACCTGCCTGACCCGCCTGGCGCACCAGCCCGGGGAAGCTCGCATCGAAACAGATGACGGTGGCCAGCCGTCCGTACGGCGTGTCGACGGTCGGCACGATCCCTGGGCCTGGGGCGTTGCCGTCGTTCAGCGGCACGGTGGCCTTGGTGTAGTCCCACGCCACCCCACCCTCGGGGTCGAGCAGTATCGCGCGGATGTCGACGAAGGGATAACGGTCGGTCGGCAGCAGGGACACCAACCCGATCTGCAGATAGATCTGCTCGCTGCGTGCCAACTCGCGCGCGCGCTCGATCACCGCGGCCTCGTCCTGGGCGAACACGAAACTCGCGGCCTCCGACCAGACCACGATCTTCGCGCCACCTTGCGCCGCCTGCCGCGTGCGGCTGAACAGATCGTCCAGCACCGGTTGCAGGTAGCGCTCGTGCAATTCGGTGCGCTGCGCGGCCGGCAACGGACGCGCTTCCTGCCGGGCAACGTCGGCCACCTCGTCGAGTTGGCGATCTGGCGCGAGGCTCGCGATCTGGACGGTCGGTGCACTCGGTGGTGCGAAGGCCACGCGCGCACCACCCACCAGCA
>Ga0299907_10002998_pt1 | contig 10679 bp, 11 predicted proteins | sample RVTome_16_FD_198680 | JGI IMG/M metagenome (GOLD analysis project Ga0299907, IMG submission 198680) | Soil microbial communities from uranium-contaminated site in the Upper Colorado River Basin, Wyoming, United States - RVT152D67 (version 2) ... | reverse complement strand
GTGCCGCACGAAAGGCTGAGTGAGGCACCGTCACCCTTTGTGAGGGGCGGGTCGGCATCTGATTGCCAACTTCGTAGGTTGGGTAGCATCCTCACTCATGCCGGAAATGAGCTTCGGTCGGAGTATCCGATACAGGCGCACCAGAATCGGGCTGTCCCAGACCAGACTCGGCGAACTCGTCGGCCGATCGGGCGCAGCTGTCCGCAGCTGGGAGCGCGATGCATCCGTCCCAACAGACGTCTCTGTTCTCCAGGCCTTGTCGGCAGTTCTCGGGATCGAGACCGAGGTCCTATTCGAGAAGGCCGGGGTGGCTATTCCTGCGGTGGAGACAAGCCCGACCGTTGAGGAGGTGCTCGGCTCGCTGACACACGTCGAGGAAGAGATGTTTGCCGAGGTGCCGTCTCGAATCGAGGAGGCGCCGGTTCAAGCCGAGACACCCGCACCGGAGGAGTTCGAGGAGTTCTCGCTGGACAATCATCCTGAGGATGCTGAGGAAGATCTCACAGTTGACCTCCCGATAGAGGAACCCCCGGAGCCGGTGACTGTGAGTGGCACTCCTCTTCCCGTTTCAAAGCCCTCCAACAGAGGCACCTTCTCGCTAAGTCCGCCGACCGAGCCCAGGTTCAGGTACACGACGCCGGCGCCACCGGTGCTCGAGCCGACGTACATGGAGGACCAGTCGCAACGCCAGCTCTATCGGGTACGCCACCTTGCAACTCTGGTGCTTGTGGTCGCCCTGATCGTTCTTTTTGTCTGGGCGCTGGGGAACAGTGTCGAGGCTTTTGCGTCATGGTGGGATGATTTCTTCGGGACTTTCCAGGTCTGAACCGGCCCGATTCGAGAAATCCGTCGCAACAACCCGGGTTGTGTGGCAAAATGCCCGGTACCAGAGAAAGGAGGTGGTCCTAGCTTGTATGAATGTTCTTGGACTCTGGAGGTGGTCGAGCGCTGAGCGGCGCTGACCGCGTGCGCTGCTCGCCCACAACGGGCAGGTGGCGACTCCAACTCGGACCACCCGGCTTTGGTTTCCCGCGGATCTTGTCCGCCCGCGGCAACGTTTATCGCTGAAGAGAAGCCTCAGCTGATCTATTGGAAGACCCCCGGTTTCGGGGGTCTTCCTCGTTCTGGGCTGTCAGATCTCGAAGCCCTCGGCAGCCATCCAATCATCGTTGAAGATCTTGGAGAGATAGCCCCGGCCCGAGTCGGGCAGGATCACAACCACAAGTTTGTCGCTGTCCTCGGTGGCGACCTGGAGCGCGGCGTGGGCGGCCATGCCGCAGGACCCACCCACAAGCACGCCCTCTTCTCGGGCCAGCCTTCTGGTCATGGCGAATGATTCGGCGTCATTGACTTCGATGAACCTATCGATGAGGTCCAGATCCACGGTCTCGGGGTAGAAGTCCTCACCCACTCCCTCGACCAGATACTGATGGAGATCGCCCTCGGGTCCCTGGGTATAGATCGACCCCTTGGGGTCGGCGCCAACCACTTCGACACCCGGCTTCTTCTCCTTGAGGAACCGGCCAGCTCCGGTGATGGTCCCTCCGGTACCCACACCAGAGACGAGCACATCGATGGCTCCATCGGTCTGCTCCCAGATCTCCGGCCCCGTGGTCCGATAGTGAGCTTCGGGGTTGAACGGGTTGAAATACTGGTTCGGCTGAAAGGCGCCTTCTGTCTCAGCGGCGATCCGATCGGCTACCCCGTAATAAGACTCGGGGTGGCCGGGCCCGAATTCGGTAGGGGTCACTATGACCTCGACCCCGTAGGCTTTGAGCAGGTCTTGCTTCTCCTTCGACACCTTGTCGGGAACGGTGCAGATGACCCGATACCCCCGCGTCGCGCCGACCATTGCCAGTCCGACGCCGGTGTTGCCTGAGGTCGGCTCGATGATGGTGCCTCCCGGTTTGAGCAAGCCCTCAGCTTCGGCGGCGTCGATCATGGCGACTGCGATCCGCTCCTTGGTCGACCCGCCGGGGTTCATCGACTCCACCTTCGCGACAAGGTTTCCAGGCGGGTGAATCCGCGACAGCCTGACCAGTGGAGTGTTGCCGATCGCACCAACGATGTCTTCAAAGATCTTCATGCGGGAGAAACATTAGGAGACCGTTGAACAATGCATGTCACCCATCTTGACGACCATGCATCACCACTCGCTGCGTTCTCGGCCCCGCCATTCCGACCCGAGGAGTGACAAAGCCTCGGCCTTGCGACTTGTGGCCCGTCGCAGAAATATTGGCGGTGTCTCTCCGGCCCTCGGCACCCCTGGCTGCGTCGAAAATGCTCGATGCAGGCCCCGACTGCGACTGCGCTTTTCTTCTTGCCAGATGGCGCCGATGACTCGGAGACACCCTCGCCCAATTTCACCGACGGACCACTGCGCGCCTGGCCGCCAATCTGGGCAACGGCATCATTCGACGGACTCCAAAGCCCTGGCATTTAGTGCGGCGTTGATCGAATTGTGGTGGTGCCCCTTCTTCCTAACATCAGCGTATGAATCGCCTCGTCCGGTACGCCTGGTTTGTGCTGCTGTACAACGTGGGCGTGATCCTGCTCGGCGCACTGGTCAGGGCGACGGGGAGCGGAGCGGGATGCGGTGAGTCGTGGCCGACCTGCCAGGGCGAGCTGCTCCCGGAGTTGAGCGGTGACACGGCGATCGAGTTCACCCACAGGGCAGCAAGCGGTGTTGCCGTTGCTCTCGTACTCGGTTTGATGTTGTGGGTCCGCCGTTCCGTACCCGACGGAAACCCGGCCAGAACGGGCTCGGTTGTCGCTTTTGTGGCTGTGGTCGGAGAGGCGCTCATCGGAGCCATGATCGTGCTTGCCGCCTGGGTAGGCGACGACGAGTCGGTCGCCCGTGCCGTGGCCGTCCCCCTCCACCTGGTCAATACGCTGGTACTGCTGGCGGCGCTGACGATGACCAACTTTTGGTTATCCGGGGGCGAACGCTTGGACACCAAAGCGAATCCGGTCGCCTTCCGCTGGGTCCTTATCGGCGGTATCGCCCTGGTGCTCATCTCCGCCACGGGCGCGGTGACCGCCCTGGCCGACACCCTGTTCCCCAAGGATGGCATCGGCATCGATCTCGAGGCAGGATCTCATTTTCTCACCAGATTGAGGATCATCCACCCGGTCCTCGCAGTCGCCACGGCGGCCATAGCCTGGTGGAAGCTGGGGACGCGGGCACGGTCGCGGGAGGCGAGAGCAGTTGTCGTGCTGGTCGGGGTGATGCTGGTTACCGGGGCGGTCAATGTGGCATTGGGCGTGCCGGTGTGGATGCAGTTGGTCCACCTTGGCCTCGCCGATGCCTTGTGGATCTCCTATTTGTTCCTCGCCGCGAAGACCCTCGAGGCGACACCCTCCTTAGCGCCGCGGCCTCTCGTCGCCGAGTAGGTATCGAGGGCCGGTTCCCCGGACGGCAACAGTGTCTGACGGGTTGAAGATGGCGCACGACTTGAGTGACAGGCACCCGCACCCGATGCAATCTGTCAGCTCGTCCCGCAGAGCCTGGAGCTCGTGAATCTGTTGGTCGAGCCGGGCCCGCCAGCCCTGGCTGAGACGCTCCCAGTCACGTTTGGTCGGCGTTGAGTCGTGGGGGAGAGTGTCCAGCGCGGTAGCGACTTCTCCGAGGGTGAGCCCGACTTCCTGGCCGGCCCTGATCAAAGCGACCCGGCGCAACGTGGAGCGGAGGTATCGCCTCTGGTTTCCGTCAGTGCGTTCCGAGGTGATCAAGCCTTTGCTCTCGTAGAAACGGAGAGCCGAGGTTGCCATTCCGGAGCGCTTGGCGAGTTCACCTATGGTCAGATGGTCCATCCCCGGAGTCTAGGGATAGTTGAAGTCTACTTTAAGTCTTCGACGCTCCGGCTTCGCTCCATCTTGCGACTTCTTCTTCGAGATCGAGTGGCATCACGACACCCTTGTCGGCGTATTCACCCCAGGCGTCCCGGGGGAGAGTCCACATGATCTCGAACTCGTTTCCGTCGGGGTCAAAACCGTAGAGGGAGATGGTTACACCGTGGTGGGATTGGCCGCTGAGGGCTTTTGCGTCGCGGAGCTTGTCCCGGAAGGCGAGCATGTCGGTCACATCTTCCACCTCCCAAGCGAGGTGATAGAGCCCGGCGGCACGGGTCGGCTCTTTGGGAGCTGAACCGCCGAACAACCCGAGATCGTGATGGTTGTCGGAGCCGGGGGCGGTGAGGAACACTGCTTGCATTCGCGGCTCGCGGGAGAGCACTTTGAAATCGAGAACACTTGTATAGAAGTCGAGGGCGCGTTCGACGTCGGTCACGAACAGCACCGCGTGGTTGAGATTCATTTTGGTCACATCAGTTTCAACCAGGGTGGTGGTTTCTATCTTCCCGACCTCCCATCCAACGATGCGGAGAGGACCGCCGGGTCTGTGGTCGGGAGGTCGCAAACGAAGTTGTGGCATAGATAGGCCGTCGCCCTTCCGTCTACTGGGCCTCTTCCCTCAAGCAGGGGAATCCGATCGTCTGCATCGTCAGAGGGGGCGATGACAACTCCGGGACGGAACGACGACCAGAACGCCGCCACAAGGTCCTCCCGATCGGGGCCGACAACGGCCAATTCCCGGGTGCCAATGTGGATCGACGCAGCAACGGCCAGATGGTGGGAGACCATCGACGGGTATCTGGCGGCAAGGTCGCCTATCGAACCCAGCGCAGCGATGCTGCGGTCACGGGTGTCGAGGTCGCCGGTGAACAGGCTGGAGACCAGCAGGGCTTCGGCGGCAAGCGCATTCCCCGACGGGGCGGGATTGTCGGTTATGTCGCGGGGCCGTTTCACCAACCCCTCGGCACTGGTCGTGGTGAAGAGCTGCCGGTCTTGTCCTTCGAATTCGTGCAGCTTGTCGACCAGGCGCTCGGATTCGATGAACCACTCGACTTCGCCGGTTGCCTGATACAGCGCTTGAAGGCCGACGGCAAGGCCCGCGTAGTCGTCGAGGAAACCGGGCACCGAGTGCTCTCCGTCTTTCCATGAGCGCATGACGGTGCCATCGACCGTCATGTCATCGCATATGAAGACGGCGGCGCTCCGGGCGGCATCGAGATACTCGGAGTCCCTCAGTGCTGCGCCTGCCTCGGCGAAGGCTCGAATCGCCAGACCGTTCCAGGCTGCCACAACCTTGTCGTCCAGCCCGGGACGGACCCTGAGATTGCGACGGTCCAGCAGCTTCTGGTTGATCTCTTCCAAACTCTCTGGAGCAGCTCGTTCCGGGGAAAGGTGGAGAATGTTTTCCCCCTCGAAATTGCCCTCGGGTGTCACTCCGTAGTAGGCGGCAGCCGTGTGGGCGTCGTCGCCTAGAACCTCTTCGATCTCGGCCATTGACCACACGTAAAACTTACCTTCCACACCCTCGGAGTCGGCGTCTTCGGCCGAGAAGAACCCGCCATCGTGATGTCTCATGTCAGTGAGCAAATAGTCCAGGGTTTTTCGGGCGACTGCGACGAACCGGGGCTCGTCCAGCTCGATTCCCGCCCACAGGTAGATCCGGGCAAGTTGGGCGTTGTCGTAGAGCATCTTCTCGAAGTGGGGGACCAGCCATTTCCTGTCCACCGAGTAGCGGGCGAACCCTCCAGCAAGGTGGTCGTGGATCCCTCCGTCAGCCATCCGGGTCAGCGTCGTCCTGATCGGGATGTCGACCGATCCATTGATGCCCCTCCAGCGCAGCAGGAATTCGAGAACGGGTTGTTGCGGAAACTTCGGGGCTCCTCCGAATCCACCGAAGGTGGCGTCATATTGGGACAGCAGTGCTTCAGCGGCGCTACCCAGAGTCGTTCCGTCGGGGACGTCGCCCGTCGGGATCTCCCCGCTTATCGCCTCCACCAGACGGTCTGCCTGTTCGACGATTCCCTCGCGGTTGTTGGACCACGCTTCGGATACCGCTTCCATCACCTGCCCGAAGCTGGCCATCCCATGACGGGCTTCCTTCGGGAAGTAGGTGCCGGCGAAGAACGGTCTGCGGTCGGGAGTCATCCATACCGTCATCGGCCATCCTCCCTGGCCGGTCATTGCCTGGACCGCCTCCATGTAGATCGAATCGACGTCGGGCCGCTCTTCCCGGTCGACTTTGATGTTCACGAATTTTCGGTTCATCTCAGTCGCTGTTTCGGAGTCTTCGAAGGACTCGTGTGCCATCACATGACACCAGTGACATGCCGAGTAGCCGACACTCAGTAGCACCGGAACATCGCGATCGGCCGCCTCGGCGAATGCCTCGTCCGACCACTCCCACCAGTCCACAGGATTGTCCTGATGCTGGAGGAGGTATGGAGAGGTCGATGACGCGAGCCGGTTGGGCATACCCCTGATGGTAAGGGCCCTGTGGTGTTTCCCTGCCGGCCTGGTACCGGTCTGCCAGAATCGACGGTGTGATCGAGGTCGTGACCATTGCCCATATAGCTTTCGCCGCGGCGTGGTTCGGCCACAAACTGTTGATTCCGCGGGATGTTCGGGTGTCGGTGCGCGAGGCGGATAGCGGGCGCAATCTGGTCAATCGGATGCGGAGGGCGCAGAGACTCGGATTGGTGTCAGGGTTTCTGACCCTCGGGACCGGAGTGTGGCTGGTCACCCTGACCACTGGTTTCGCCGATGCACCGGTCACAATCAACATCGCTCTCGCCACAGTCGTCGGGATGTTCATCGTCGGGTTTATCGCGGCACGCCCTGCCTGGAACCGCATCAAGGAAGCAATTGAGGCCGGCGATACGCCCCGTGCCGTGGGCGGAGTGACCTCGTTCAACCGGGCGATGAACCTCGAGAGCCTCCTCTGGATCCTGGCGCTCACGATGATGATCATCTGATGCTCCAGCTGGTCCTGATGAGGCACGGCAAGTCGGATTGGGACGCGTCTTATGGGGCTGATCACGACCGCCCGCTCAATGAGCGTGGTGTTCGCAGTGCCCGGCTCATGGGCCGGTTGTTGACGGAGGCGGACCAGGTCCCTGACCTTGTCATCTCCTCGACGGCGACCCGGGCACATCGCACCGCTCTCCTCGCCGCCGAGTCAGGGGGTTGGGGCTGCGACGTTGTCACCGATCGAAGCATTTACGGTGGAGTCACCCAGGCGGTGCGAGACTCGGTGCGCCGCAACGGCGGTTCGAACCGGCGCATTCTTGTGGTCGGGCATGAGCCTACATGGTCGCGCCTGGTGTTCGAATTGGTGGGGGCGAGAGTCGAGATGAAGACGGCATCGGTCGCCGGTGTCGGTCTGATGATCGAGGAGTGGGAAGCCCTGGACGAGGCGACGGGGTGGCTTGACTACCTGATCCACCCCCGCATGTTCTTCGGGAGCGATTGAGCATTACCCTCTGATCTCATGAAGCAACTTCTCCTTGCGATTGCCGCATTGACTCTGCTCGCGGCGACTCCAGGCGAGGTCGTTCCTGACCTCGAAGCCGACGGCTTTTACATCGAGTCGGGCTCGAATGCTTCCGCCGGGGTGATCGGTGACGCGGTGGCCGAGGCCGGTTTCGCAGGAGGCAGGCTTTATATCGTGGTCTTAAGCGAAGAGCCGGTAAGCGGTGCGACTTTTTTCGCCGACGCGGTTCGTGACGAACTCGGGTCCGGGACGGTGTTGACCGTTGCACTGGAGACAGTCGGATACTCATCTGACGGGCAGACCTGGGCCCAAGAGGCCCTCGATACGGCGGTCAACGCTTCGTTGGACGGCACATCGGACGATGACGTGGTGATGCGGTTCGTCGAGGCACTTACCGAGACCGCGGTCGACGAAGGCTCTGACTCGGGCGCCGGAGACGGGGAATCCGGCGGCGGCGGGTCGGGAGCCATCTGGTTTCTGGTGTTCCTCGGAGGGATGATCGCCCTCTTCGTCTTCCTGAGGAATCGGAGCCAGAAGACCGCGACGTCTGCCCGGGCGGCGCGACTCGCCGAATTCAGGACTGCAGCACAAGAGAAATTGGACGCAATCGCCAACGACATCCTGGAGATGGAGACCGAGGTTTCGATGGCGGAGAACCCCGAGATCCAACAGCACTACAACAGCGCTTCGGCGAAATACGGCGAGGTGATCGACAAGGTGAAAACAGTGACGGACCCCGAGGCGCTCCTCGACCTGACCCACCAGCTCGACATCGCCATTTGGGAGCTGGACGTCGCCGAGGCCTACCTTGACGGCAAGCCGCCCCCGAAGAAGCCGGAGCCTCCCAAATTCGAGCGATCCGAGCCCAAGCAGGGGGTGACACCTCCTCCGACCATCAGCTCGCCCACCCGGCCTCAATACGACAGGAGACCGCAACGTCAGAGCTCACCCGCCGGATCCGACCTGGGGAGCATCCTCTTGGCTCTACTGGCAGCGAGAGGCATGGGTGGCGGCCGTTACTCCGGCAGGTGGACCGGTGGGCCCGGACCTGGTTCTGGTGGCGGGAGCCGAGGCGGCGGCTCGAGGAGGTTTGGCGGTGGCGGGGGCGGCGGGTTCCGCGGCGGCGGTCGCCGAGGCGGGTAGACCCGGCATGAGCAGAAGGCGACACGCCTAGACTCCGCTCATCCCTTTTCGACAAGGAGAAGAAATGCTGAAGAAATGGTGGGAGTACATCAAATCGTGGTTCAGGTCGACGTCTGAACAGATGATGGATCCCGAGGTCGAAATCCGGATGGCGATTGACGACGCCAAAAGGAAAGACCAGGACCTGAGGAACCAGGCCGCAAAGGTCATTGCCCACAAGACCCAACTCGAGAGCAAGATCGAGCGGGCAGCTGACGATGTCGGAGAAGCGCGGGAGATGGCGAAGAAGGCACTACTCAGAGCCGAAGAGTCAAGAACTGCCGGCGACGATGCCGGCGTCACCAAGTGGACTCAGTCTGCGCAGTCGCTGGCGATGAAATTGCAAGCTTCGGAGAACAACCTGGCATCACTCAAGTCACAGTTCGAGGCCTCGATCAGCCAGGCTGACCAGGCAAAGGCCGCAGTCCAGACAAATGCAATGAAGCTTCAGGAGCTTTCGGCGAAACGGATGGAGCTCGTCGGGTCCCTGGAGCAGGCAAAGATGCAGGAGACCGTCAACGAAGCTGTCTCGTCGATTTCCTCCTCCGTGGACGATTCGGTTCCGAGCCTCGATGAGGTCGAGGACAAGATCGAGCGGCGCAAGGCCGAGGCAATGGCGAAAGCCGAGCTTCACGAGGTCACCCCTGAGGGCGCCGAGGCCGAACTCCGTAAGGAGATCGACATGGCGCAGGCCGATGAGAAACTCAGCGAGTTGAAGGCCGAACTAGGGATCTGACGATCTTGGGGGCGAAACCTCCCCTGATCGCCTGGGCTAGCCGGGGAGCCGGAGCGATCGGGCTGGTGACGGCGGTCATCTATCTGGGACTCATCATTGGCGATGACGAAGGCGGGGTCCCGCTGGCTGTTGGCCTCTTGGTCGTCATGACAGGGGCTGCGCTGATGGCGTGGTATGCCGACCGGTTCGCCCCTGCAGCAGGCCGTCGCATGATGTGGCTGGCTTTTGTCCTGTTCTTCGTACTGGGCGTGCTCAGCGTTTTCACAGTTGGGCTTCTCTATTTGATTGCCGCCGTTCTCTCGATTTTCTCCCTATCGCGCTCGGCGTCAGGGCGGAGGGAGGCGAGCGGGTCGCAATGAAGCCAGAATATGAGCGAATCGCGGGGCTTTTCGGGAAGTTTTTGGGTGTTTCCGCGGTTGTATTCACTGGAGCGACGAAAAGCGATTCGCAGACCCAGCCCGGGGGCGCAATCGGATGGGATACCGCCCAGCACAATATGTCAAAACGGGGGTTCACAAAATGACTTTTCTGTGTCATAGTGGGAGACCCCGGAGTTTTACCCCTGACAGCCGTGACCCGCGGGACAACGCTATGGAGGACTTGAAATAGATGGCCGCTACTGAAACGCGCAAGAATCAGACTGAGAAACCACGCCGAATTCGGCTTCACTCGAAGCTGACGGATGACCGCGGCCGCCTGACCACAGACCTGGTTTCTCAGTACCTGACCGCGATTGGCGAGTACGACCTGCTCACCGCCGAGCTCGAGGTCGAATTGGCGCAGAAGATCGAGGCCGGCGAAGAGGCCGCCGAGAAGCTCGAGGAGGGCAACTTCAGCGGCAAGCGTGAGGAAATGGAACTCCGGCGTGTCATGCGCAAAGGCGCCCAGGCCAAGGACGACTTCCTGACCGCAAACCTCCGGTTGGTTGTCGCCAACGCCCGTCGCTACGCCAACACCTCTGGTATCGACTTCCTCGATCTGATCCAGGAAGGAAACCTGGGTTTGATCCGCGCCGTCGAGAAGTTCGACTGGCGCAAAGGCTTCAAGTTCTCCACGTACGCCACCTGGTGGATTCGCCAGGCGATTACCCGCGCCATTGCTGACAAGTCTCGCACGGTTCGCATCCCGGTCCACCTGCACGACACGCTTGCTGCGGTCCGTGCCGCTCAGGCATCTCTCAAGGCCGAGCTGGGACGTGACCCACGTCCTGAGGAGATCGCCGAAGAGGCCGGTGTCACAGCCGACAAGGTCGAACTCGCTCTCAGTGTTGCCGACACGGTCTCTCTGGAGCAGCCGATCGGTGAAGACGGTGCGCAGCTCGGTGACTTCATCGAGGACGAAGATGCCGCCGACCCGGTGCAGATGACCGAGGAAATGGATGTTGCTAACTCTCTCCGCATCTCCATCGACCGCTTGCCC